>MDTF01016545.1_pt1 | contig 70200 bp, 63 predicted proteins | sample 811191 | NCBI WGS metagenome assembly MDTF01 (sample SAMN05326649, study PRJNA326480) | marine metagenome | isolation source: seawater | place: Southern Ocean | collected 2011 | reverse complement strand
TTATGTTATAAAAATACTTTTGTCTTTTGCATTTATTCATAAAAAAACGCCTGAGTAATTTACTCAGGCGTTTTTTTATGAGGTAAAATATACTTTATCGACCAACAATGACAGTAAAGGATGAGTTGTTGCCATCACCTAAACTAAGGTTGAATACATAAGAACCAGAAGCTAAAGTTGAAACATCTACTTTAAGCATTTTAGCATACTTATCAATATTGGATTCTGATAGAACCAAATTTCCGACCAAGTTATAAACCTTCAGATCACCGGTTCCATGTATTCCTGGTAGAGGGATATTAATGACGTGAGAAGCTGGAATAGGGAACGGCTCAATATTTAATTCACCCTCGTCAATTCCTACTGTATTCTGTTCTACAATTAGCTGAATTGTTGGAATCGCACCACTTGAAAATCCATTGACATAATAATCACTGTCAACTCTAAGAACCTCTTTTGGTTGAGCTCCCGGTGTGACATCATTCAGCTGATAGGCAGGATTTCTGGAGTGATTCAGATACATATTGGCATCCGAGGTGTTAAGACATACTAAATAACGCTGAAAATCAACTAAAGGAAGTGGAGTAGCAAAATAATGTGTTATCCATTCATCTTGTAATTCAGCTGGATACGTATATGTTTCATAAAGTACACCTGTTGTGCTTGTTACGGCACAATTCGGATCAGAAAGACCAGAGAAGTAATCATCCCATGTGTCTACGGTAATATCAATTGTTTTTCCGGTGATTGAATCAGAAGAAAAATTTGCAAAACGTATCCCTTTAAGTGTCAGTCTTGAAGCATTTTGATGCTGGAAGTTGATGCACTGAGCCCAGCTAGAGGTAAAATTGCTGGATTTCAATGAATTATAATCAACACCTAGCAAGGTGCTGTCTGCAACTCTTGCATATGTAAAAATCGAATCATTAATATAAACTGCAGTGGTAATCTCATTGTCCAAAGCAAAATCATCTGTTAATCCGGTTAGGCTATAGGTCAATTTGTACTCTCCATTTGGGTACGCTGATTGAGCGAAAGGAGGAAAAGATATATAGCTAGAATCTAATGAATTTAAACCAAATGGAGTTGTTGATTGAGAATAAATAGAGGTTCCGTTGTATAATATTTCTGCATTTGCCACTACTGCCGTCTGATTATTTGATCCGTCGTTTCTCGCCCAGAAGCCTAAATTCATTGCATAATCTAGAGAGTCTTGTGCTATCAAAGCAGGGGTAGCCATAGATTCAGGGTAAAGTACTTCAGAAGGACTCATGCTTACATCATTAGCAAAAGCACCAACCTTATTGCCAATAAATGCAGTGACGGTCTGACCAGAGTCAACTGCGGAGCGTAGAATTTCTCCATCACCTCTGCTGACAAAGCAAACAGGAATCGTTACATCCATGCCGTAATCGCCACCTGCCATATTAATGAGTCCGCCTGACGCATCATCGTCTGGATATCCATTATAAATTATTACTGCTACGGCTCCTTGCTGCTGAGCCCAAAAGGCTTTCATCCCGAATTGGCACGAGCCACGAGAGATTAAAACAATTTTTCCGTCATAATCACTTCCGCTGTTGAAAACACCGGCAGAGTCGCACCCTTCGTATCCAGAATAAAAAGGAGTTCCATAAGAATTGTTCACGCCAGAGGTAGTGTCGTCCATGACAGCTAAGGTGTCGAGAACAGCATCAGTCGGGTCAGTAAGGTCTGCCAAACCCCAACCTGATCCGTCGCCGTTATTTGAGTGTGTATATGGACCTCCGATTGAAGTTGGCTCCATTACATTCAATACGACTTGAGCATAACTTGCAAGACCTGTACTGAGTGCTAGTAATAGTAAGATTTTTTTCATCTGATAAAAAGTTTAAGGTGAATATTTGAATTTCTAATTTACCATTACTTGGGGAAATATTGAATTTTTTTTTAGAAAACCAAGGATTTTACGTTATTTTATGGCACATAAAGTGCTTTTAGATAGATTATTGTATTTTTAAATATAACTAAAACTGATTTTTTGATGCTGGTTCGGGTTCTCTTAGTTTTATTTGGTCTTTTTTTTTCATTTGATACTTTTTCTCAAAATATTCCAGTAGATTTTGAGCAGGGGGGCTTCGGAGCCTCATGGAATTGGAAAGTTTTTGAAAATGGTCAAAACTCTCCTCTTGAAATAGTTCCTAACCCCGATACCACAGGTATAAATAAAAGCCTAACGGTTGCCAAATTTAATGCTCTTTCAATCGGAGCGCCTTGGGCTGGGTGCGAAACTTTCCATGGCTTAGATATTGGTAGTTTCATGATTGATCAAACCAATATGGTAATAAGAGTTATGGTGTATAAATCAGTAATTAGTGATGTAGGAATTAAGCTTGTTCGCTCGGACAATTGGTCTCTTGGAGAGATTAAAGTTTCAAATACTAAAGTGAATGAGTGGGAGCAATTAACATTTGACTTTAGTTCACATTTTGGATTACCATATGATCAACTTGTTTTTTTTCCTGATTTTACAAGCAGGCAATTGGATAATGTGATTTACTTTGACAATGTTTTTGATGTCGAATACCTAGCCCTTTCAGATTGTCCCGCTACTCCACTAGATTTTGAAATGAGTCTACCTAATGTGTTTAGTCCCAATAATGACGGTTTAAATGATTTCTACTTTCCCTTAGTCAATAATGTCGATTGGATAGAGTGGGAGGTGTTTTCCAGGAATGGACAGAAGTTGTTTCAATCTACATCTTTAACAGAAAAGTGGGACGGTACTCAATTTGGTAAAAAACTACCTGAAGGGGTATATTTTATTTTTGCGAAATGCGGAAGCGACCAAACAGGTAATCTGGAACAGAAACAATCGTCTATTCACCTGACGAGGTAGGGCTATTTTTCTCTGACGAAAGTCCATTTTTCTTGACTTGACATTATTTCATTGAAATGGTAACCATTTATGCCAATTTTTTTTATTTTTTCAATATTGCTATTTCTCATCTCGCAAATGTATCTGGCAGTTAATCCTCTTGCTTGCTTGCTGAATATTGATAATGATTTAAGAGTATTGTCTTTCTTTTCAAGAAATTCTATATCTATCCAGCGTTGAGGTATCAAATTTTTATCTATCGCTTTGGTGTATTCTTTGGACGCTAGGTTAATAATCGTATCTACTTCTTTTTGGTTTGCTAATTGATCAGTTAATCTTTTTTTCCAGAAACTTGTCAATCCCGTTCCTTTGATATTCTGAGCCATATCAAGGCGATAAGGTTGTATTGCGTCTAAAGGTTTCAATAAACCGTATAGGCCTGAAAGAATTCGTATTGATTTATGAGCATTTTCTTTGCCATGACTGGACAAGTTAGCTGCATTCAGTTTAGAAAATGCATCACCATTGAATGCGTACAAGGCAGCTTGACCTATTTTTTGATGTGATTTGGTATTCCAATCTTTTAGGTTGTAAAGTATTTTTTCAGTAAGCTTGGCAGAACTCCCATAAAACTTTGTAATCTCAATTTTATTGAGCTTTTTCAACTGAAAATCTAGTTCTGATGCTTCTGTCAAAAAAAAAGGTATGCTTTGAGATCTAAAATTATTTTGTTGCATGGTTTTTGAACTAGAAAGCAGCACTATTATCATTTTTTTAAACTTTTAACTCAAACTAATTTAATCAAGAAAAATAATAATGGCATGACAATTGAGCATTCCAAAAAAATATTCTTTTTGAATGGTGAAATTACGAATATTGTATTTGAGTTTATTTATATGCATCTACTCCTCTTTAGAGGCTCAGGAGTATATGGGGCTAAATAAACTTGATGTTGATACCAGTTATTATAACCCATTAGAGGAAGTGGTGGTTTCTGCCTATAGAACAGCAGAATCGAAAAGAAATATCACTCAAGAAATTTCCGTTATTCGGTCTAAAGAAATTCAAAATTCGATGTCTAGGACTACAGTTGATGTTCTGTCTAGTCAAAACTCTATTGCCATTCAGAAAAGTCAACAAGGAGGAGGGTCGATAATTTTGAGAGGCATGGAGGCTAGCAGAGTTCTGCTTGTAGTAGATGGAATAAGAATGAATAATCTTATTTACCGATCGGGCCATTTACAAAATGCGATAACAGTCGATCCTAATGTTTTAGAACGAATAGAAGTTTCTTTTGGCCCAACATCTAATGCATATGGAAGTGATGCGCTAGGTGGAGTAGTGCACTTCATCACAGAGACCCCGGATTTTTCAGAAAAGAACAACTATTCATGTAAGTTGAAAACGCAATATAGTTCTGTTAATAATGGCTGGATACGAAATATAAAATTGAGTTATTCTACGAAAAAACTTGCTTCGTTAACTTCTTTCACTGAGTCTACATTTGGAGATTTAAAAAGTGGAAGAAGAGTAAATCCATTTTATGGAAGTACTCACGGAGATAGGGAGAGGTATGTTCAAGTTGGTATGTATCGAGATACTATTTTGGAGAACGAAAAACCATGGGTACAGATTGGCAGCGGTTACTCACAAGTAGACTTCCTCCAGAAATTTGTTTATCAGATCAAGAAAAATATAAAATCCACTTTTAATATCCAATACTCGAATTCATCAGATGTGCCCAGATACGATAGGTTAACGGATAAGAATAGTTCTGGTCTCCTCAAGTATTCATCATGGTACTATGGCCCACAGAAACGTTTAGTGGGTAGTTACCAATGGGAAGCTTTAAGAGTTTTCGGTTTTGATGGTATCCGTTTTTCGGTTTACCACCAAAATCTTCAAGAAAGCAGGATGACCAGGAAGTTTGGCTCTGACTTTTTGAAATCACGGGTTGAGGATGTAGTTGTAGATGGCTTTACTTCAGATGCTACAAAGCGTTGGGGGAAGAATGTTCTTAGGACAGGTTTGGACGGTTCATTTCAAAGTGTCAAATCGACTGCAACAAGTGTTAATGTGTATGATCCTAGCGTGCCTTTTTTAGGACTAGTAAATACGCGCTATCCAGGGGATAAAAATGTTATGACGAATTTAGCCGCATTTGCAACTCATGTTAATAATATTTCGGAAAAATTAAAAATTTCAGAAGGCTTTCGTCTCGGAACAACATCTTTGTTCTCAAAATTCACTGATATGAGATTTTTCCCGGATCCCCCTCCAGGGGTTTTTTCGCCAAGTGAAATTTATCAGAGAACACCTGTTGCCTCAGGAAGTATTGGTGTTATTTATAATAGATCTCGCCGTTCAAAATTCTCCTCCTCTCTTTCTACTGCTTACCGTGTTCCTAATGTGGATGATTTAGCTAAAGTTTTTGATTCAAGTCCTGGTATGTTGATTATACCAAATCCAAACCTTAGGCCAGAGCAGGCTTTTACTGCGGAAATCGGTAATGTGCAATTATTTAGAGGCGGCCATAGTCTAGAGTGGAATTTATATTCGACTTCTCTTTCAGATGCTTTAGTCGTTATGCCAGCTACGCTAAGAGGAAGTGATTCGGTTCTTTTTGAGGGAGTAAATTCAGCGGTATATAGGCAGTCAAATGCTAGAAAAGCTCAGATAGCTGGATATTCAGTCAGGTGTTTGATTCACCTACCGTTTGCGTTGAAGTTAAAAGGTCATTTTCAAGGTGTAATGGGAAGTGTGAAAATGCCTTTTAGAACCTCTCCGCTTGATCACATACCCCCAACAATTTCTCGAATCAATTTACAATGGAATCCGTCGAAGTCTTTGTCAGCTAACTTTTATATGGTTTATAATGGAAGTAAAACCATTGAAAATTGTATGTTGAATGGCGAGGACAATGTTAGATATGCAACTCCAATGGGAACTCCTAAATGGATCACTTGGAATGCTACTTTTTCATTTGATATTACTGATCAATGGAATTTTCAAGTAGGTTTTCTAAATATTTTAGATACACAATACCGAACTTTCGCTTCAGGAATAAACGCTCCAGGAAGAAATATTACAACTTCGATTAAATACTCTATTTAACTTAGAGTAATTAAAACTCAAAAGAAGATGAATAGAAATGATTTTTTAAAAATAATTACTGGAGCGACTGCGGCTATTCCCTTTCTTTCATTTGGTCGAAAAAACAATTCAAGTATAATTGAGCCTGTATCTATTGCTACTTGGAGATTTGGAGTAAAGACAACAGCAAGGGCAATGGATTTGATTAAGGAGGGTGCTTCTGCATTGGATGCAACTGAAGCCGGAGTAAAAATATGTGAGGCAGACCCTAACGAAAGAAGCGTTGGTTTAGGTGGACGACCCGACAGGGATGGTAAAGTGACATTAGATGCCTGCTGTATGGATCATCTGGGGAATATTGGTAGTGTGGCCGCCGTAGAGGACATTGTCCATGTCAGTTCACTAGCCAGAGCAGTAATGGAGAGGACTCCTCATGTTATGTTGGTGGGCGATGGAGCTCGTCAATTTGCAATTGAAATGGGTTTTGACATCACAAACCTCATGGTTCCAGATTCGGAAAACGAATGGAACAAGTGGCTAGAGAAATCAGAATACAATCCTCATGTTAATGTTGAAAATCATGATACAATAGGTCAAATATCTCTGGATAGAAAGGGACATCTTGCTGGATTCTGTACAACAAGTGGTATGGGTTTTAAAATGCGAGGTAGAGTTGGAGATAGCCCCATAATTGGAGCTGGACTCTATGTGGATGGTGACATAGGTGCAGCTACAGCTACGGGGCATGGTGAAGAGGTCATACGTGTTGTTGGTTCTTATCGTGTTGTGGCGGAAATGGCCAGAGGGCTCAGTCCTCAGATTGCATGTGAAGAAGCTGTCCGTAAAATCCACCAATTTTTTATTCGAAGAAATGCAAGTATGAAGGATACCCAAATTGGGTTTATAGCTATCAATAAAAAAGGAGATGTTGGTGGATTCTCTATGCGCCCAGGTTTTCAATATGCTGTCAATAAATTAGGAAAAGAGCCTCAACTTATTGATGCGAATTCATTGTTGTCTTAAAGTTCAAAAGTTTCAGTTTAAGTAGAGCGATTTCTCCTGGGTCCATCTTGTTTTTTTTTCCTGTAATGGCCGAAGAGTGAATAGTTTGAAAACTCGAATTGATATATTGGTCTATGTTTGAAGATCTTATTCCTCCTCCTGGAAGAATCTCAATACGATCGTTTGCATAGTTCCTTAAGTTTTTAAGTAAGTCCATATTTTTTGCCCCCTTCGCTGTTAGTATTCTGTGAAAACCAGCTTCTATGGCATGATCAACGGCCTTAAAGGGGTCATTACATTCATCGAAGGCTCTATGAAGAACGGTGGGTGATCTCCAGTCAAGAATTAAGTCATGACATGTTTTAATATCTAAGCTATGGTCCTTGTTTAAACAGCCGAAAACAAGTGATTCAGACCCGGCAGTTTTTAATGAGTGACCTTGATTTCTCATTTCTGAGATCTCATCAACAGAATAAAAGAAATCTCCGCCTCTAGGCCTTACAATTGAAATTACAGGAATACTTATTGTCTGTCGTAGGGCAAAAATCCATTCTGCTGGCGGGCTGAGTCCGCCCATTTTATAATTTGTGCAAACCTCAAGTCTATCTGCTCCTACTTGTGCCGCGGCAAAAGCGTCTTTAAGATTAAACGTTGCTACTTCAAGGATCATATGAAATCAAAATATATATTGATAAGAATCATTTACTCTTTTCAAGAGTAAATGATAACGGTAGTAGGTCATCAGCGTTTTTTAGAACAAGAGTTTCTCCATGTTGAGTTGTAAGGATCATTCGTATTCCTTTTTCTTGTCGATAAGTTTGCTCGCGTATCGCTTGTCTGCACATTCCGCAGGGGGCTAAGGGTGCATTGTGAACTCCGCGAGGATCAGAATATACAACAACGATAGTATCTACTATTTCCCCAGGTGATTGCGTTGATGCGACACTCAAGGCAACACGTTCTGCGCAAATCCCAACTGGGTAGGATGAGTTTTCTTGGTTACTACCTCCCCAAGAATCTCCATTTTCTAAACTAACAGCTGCTCCAACGCGAAAATTACTGTAAGGGGAGTGACTGGTTTGAAGCTGGTTTATTGCCAAGGCAATCAATCCTTGATCTTTTAGTGAAAGTTCTTCGTGGGAAGAATGTTCAGTAAGTTCAATATTTATATTCATTTTTTCTAATAAGTCTCAATCCACTACTCAACTGTAATTATCATCTCGATAATATTTTTATGAAGGTATGATAGTATTTTTGAAGCATGAAGGCTGAGATTATAACAATTGGAACGGAAATATTGATTGGTCAGACTATTGATACAAATTCAGCATGGCTAGGAAGGGTTTTTTCTGATGTAGGTATAGAGGTTCAGCGTATAACAACGGTTCCAGATTCTTCAAAAGCTATAGTTGACTCACTAAAAAATATTTTTCACGATACTAAATGGGTGATCATAACAGGCGGCTTAGGTCCAACAAATGATGATATAACAAAAAAAGTCCTTACTGACTACTTTGATGATGAACTCGTTTATCGGCCTGAGATCTATACTCATATTGAAAACCTGTTTAAGAAAATGGGTAAACTTCCAAACATGCTAAATAAAGATCAAGCGTATTTCCCGAAATCTGCAATTTGTATAGAAAATAGTCTTGGCACTGCTCAAGCTATGCTTTGGGAGCGTGATAAGAAAAGTTATATCAGTATGCCTGGAGTCCCTTTTGAAATGAAGGCCATCACTAACGATTACATCCTGCCAAGAATGTCAAGTGTGCAAGATATTCTGTTAGAGCATCGTTATTTTTTGATTCAAGGTATACCGGAGTCTGATCTTGCCTTGAGGTTGTATGATTGGGAGAGAAACTTGCCAAAACAGATCGCTTTGGCATACTTGCCCTCTCCGGGGTTAGTTAAGCTCAGATTGACTTGTAAAGGATTTTTAAGGGATACTTCTGAACTTCTTAAAGAACTTGATAACCACTCTATTATTTTGAGGGGAATTTTAGGTAACGACATTTTTACTGAAGATATAAGAGGGATGGAGTACTTAGTTTCTGATTTGTTAAGAAAAGCTGGCGAGACATTGTCCACTGCTGAAAGTTTTACTGGAGGGAGTCTTTCAGCTAAGTTAACCTCTGTGGAAGGGGCGTCAGATGTGTTTAAAGGGTCAGTGATAGCTTATTCAAATGAAATTAAAATTTCAGATCTTAACGTCGATAGGGATGAGTTATTAATTAATGGAGCAGTAACAAGATTGGTGGCAACTCAGATGGCAAATGGAATAAAAAAGAAATACTCTTCAGACTGGTCAATTGCTACTACTGGGTATACCGGAGCTAGTAGTGATTCAGATAATCCTTCTGGCACTGTTTGGTTGGCTATATCTGGCCCCGGTATTGAGTGGTCAAAGAAGTATTTTATGGGTCCAGGAAGAGAAAGAATCACATCAAAATCATGCTTGGCAGTTTTAAACCAGCTCAGGATATTTCTTAAGGCTAAAACGCGTTAAATACTCTTTGAAATTATAAATGTTTAAAAAGCATTGTTTTACTACTGAAGAATAAGGAAAGTTGATTACCTTTGCACACCCGTTGTGAATGGGTCATCTTAACATATAACAGTCATGTCGCGAGTTTGTGAAATTACAGGAAAGAAAGCATTGGTTGGAAATCATGTCTCTTTCTCGAACAAAAAAAATAAGCGTAAGTTCAACGTTAACCTAATGCGAAAGCGTTTTTTCGTACCAAGCGAAAATCAATGGATAACACTTCGTTTATCAGCTTCTGCATTGAAGACAATAGATAAGAAAGGCATCGAGGTGGTTTTAAATGAAGCCCGTTCTAATGGTAAAATTGCTATTTAATAATCATGGCTAGAAAAGGAAATAGAATTCAAGTTATCCTTGAATGCGTTGAGCATAAGGAAAGTGGAGTGCCGGGGACTTCTCGATACATCACCACAAAAAACAAAAAAAACACTCCTGATCGTATGGAGATAAAGAAATTTAATCCCGTCCTAAAAAGAATGACGGTTCACAAGGAAATAAAATAAGACATGGCAAAAAAAGTAGTAGCCTCCCTAAAAAAAGCTGGTGGATCTTCATACACCAAGGCTTTTAAGCTTGTAAAGACATCCAAAGGTGCATATGGATATGAGTCCAAAGTGATGTTAAAAGATCTTGTAGATGATTTTTTTAAGGCTTAAAAATAGCTTTTACTAAAATAAGAACATTAAAAGCCGCTCTACAGAGCGGCTTTTTTTTAACTTAGAATTATGGCTTTATTTGGTTTAGGTAAAACAAAAAATGCATTTCTAGGGAAGCTTAGTCGAGTTATAGCTGGTAAGTCAACTGTAGATGAGAAAACACTTGATGATTTGGAAGATGCACTAATAAGTTCTGACGTTGGTGTTGAGACCTCTGTGAAGTTGGTAGAGGCAATACAGAAAAATGTAAAAGAAAATAAATATGTAACTCAATCAGATTTACAAAACATTATTAGTTCTACCTTAATTAAACAATTAAATGGAAAAGAATTTGGACCGGTCCCGACTAAAAATTTAAAGCCTCATGTTATTCTTGTTGTTGGTGTTAATGGAGTTGGAAAGACAACGACAGTTGGTAAACTATCAAGCTATTACAAGAGACTCAATAAAAGTGTTGTGATGGGTGCTGGAGATACTTTTCGTGCTGCTGCTGTTGATCAATTAAAGATTTGGGCGAATAGAGTAGGTGTAGACATTATTGAAAAAGGTATGAATACAGATCCTGCAGCCGTAGCGTATGCATCAGTTGAGGCGGGAAAAAATAAAAATACTGATATAGTGATAGTAGATACTGCGGGTCGATTACATAATAAAGTCAACCTTATGAATGAGTTGTCAAAAATTAAACGAGTTATGGAGAAAGTCATTCCTGACGCTCCTCATGAAGTTCTTCTTGTTCTAGATGCTTCTACTGGCCAAAATGCTATAAATCAAGCGGTAGAGTTCTCAAAAGTGACGAAAGTAACAGGTCTAATCCTTACAAAGATGGATGGGACTGCAAAAGGTGGGATAGCTTTGGCGCTCTCCGATCAATTAAATCTACCAGTGAGATTTTTAGGAATCGGAGAAGGTCAACACGATTTGGTCCCCTTTAATCCAGAAGAATTTATTAAAGCCCTTTTAGAATGAAAACAAAAAAAGAAATCACTGAAAATTGGCTCCCTCGGTATACCGGTATGGGGCTTGATCAATTTTCCGATTACATCATTTTGACGAATTTTAATGATTACTTATTAAGATTTACTGAGATTACTGGAGGAACCCTTCATGAATCGGGTAAGTCTATGCCTTGCGCTACCGGTGGCGGTATTACAATGATTAATTTTGGAATGGGAAGTCCAAATGCAGCAACTATATGCGATCTTTTGACCGCTATTAGTCCAAAGGCAGTTCTTTTTTTAGGAAAATGTGGTGGGCTGAAGAAACGAACAGAAATAGGTGATTTCATTGTTCCTATTGGCGCTATTAGAGGAGAGGGAACTTCTAACGCTTATTTTCCGGCAGAAGTGCCAGCATTGCCCGCTTTTTCCCTTCAAAGGGCAGTTAGTCATATTATACGAAATAGAGCTTGCGATTACTGGACGGGTACCGTATTCACAACAAATAGACGTGTTTGGGAGCATGATCAAGTATTTAAGGATTATTTAGAGCAAATTCGTGCCATGGCAATAGACATGGAAACCGCGACGCTTTTTTCGGCAGCTTTTAAAAATCATATTCCATTGGGAGCTTTATTGCTAGTTTCAGATCAGCCAATGATTCCAGAAGGAGTTAAAACGGAAGAAAGTGATCAAAAAGTTAGTTCAAACTATGTCAATACTCATATAAAAATTGGGATTGAAGCTCTAGAAGAGATTAGGAATGAAGGTCTTTCTATTCGCCATTTGAAATTTTAGAATAATGAGGACAAAATCACCAAAAAGGAATAGAATTAACGTAATCACACTAGGTTGTTCCAAGAACATTTATGATAGTGAGATTCTAATGGGTCAATTGAAGGCATCAGGTAAGGATGTAGTTCATGAAAAAGATGGACAGATTGTCGTTATTAACACTTGTGGTTTTATCGATAATGCTAAGCAAGAGTCTGTCGATACAATCCTTGATGCCGTTAGGGCGAAGAAAAACGGTCAAGTTGATCAAGTATTTGTAACAGGGTGTCTTTCTGAGAGGTATAAAGAAGATCTTCAAAAGGAAATACCAGACGTTGATAGTTATTTTGGAACTAGAGATTTACCATTGTTATTAAAAGCCTTGGGTGCAGATTATAAAAATGAACTAATAGGAGAAAGGCTAACGACGACTCCTCAACATTTCGCCTATTTAAAAATAAGTGAAGGTTGTGATCGTCCGTGTTCATTCTGTGCTATTCCTCTGATGCGCGGAAAGCATAAGTCCAATTCGATAGATAATTTGGTTATTGAGGCTGAAAAACTTGCTGAAAAAGGTGTCGTGGAGTTAATATTGATTGCCCAAGATTTGACATATTATGGATTAGATATATACGGTAAACGTCGTTTGGCAGATTTAATTAACGCTTTGAGTGAAGTCAAAGGAATATCATGGATAAGGTTGCACTATCTCTTTCCAACAGGATTCCCTAAAGATGTTCTCTCTGTTATAAGAGAAAACCCAAAGGTTTGTAATTATATTGATATCCCGCTTCAGCATATTTCTGACCCGGTCCTAAAGAGTATGCGAAGAGGAACCACAATGACTAAAACCAATATGCTTCTCAAGGAAATGCGTAATGAGGTTCCAAATGTCGCTATTCGAACTACCATAATAGTAGGATACCCAGGTGAGACCGACAGTGATTTTGAAGTGTTAATTAATTGGGTGAAGGATCAAAGATTTGAACGACTAGGTGTATTTGCATATAGTCACGAGGAAAACACACATGCCTATCTGCTTGAGGATGATGTTTCTCCTGAAGTAAAACAATTAAGATTAGACGCTGTAATGGAAGCTCAAATGAATATTTCAGCAGATCTTAATCAGACTAAAGTAGGTACAAAAATAATTTGCATAGTGGATAGAGAAGATAGTGAGGGTAATTATGTTTGTCGAAGTGAGCACGATAGTCCTGATGTAGATAATGAAATTCACATTCATTCCCCAAGTATACATCTTAAACAGGGGACTTTTGTTGAGGTTGAAATTGTCGGCGCATCAGAATATGATTTAGATGCTGTTCTTTTATAGTAAGTTGAAAACTTCCTATAATTTGATTTTAAATTCATCATTAAGATGTTAATTTAGGGCAGCGAATGTATCTCATTTTTGACACCGAAACCACTGGGCTTCCTAGAAGTTGGAGCGCACCTTTAAATGATATTGATAATTGGCCAAGAGTTGTTCAGATTGCTTGGCAGTTACACGATTCTAGAGGAAAATTGATAGAGGCGCAGAATTTTTTAATTCAACCAAAAGGCTTTAATATTCCATTTCAGGCTCAAGATATTCATGGGATATCTACCGAACTTGCATCCAGGGATGGTCTGGATTCAGAAAAGGTGATAAATGAATTTCTCAAAATTTTATCTAGGTCAGATTTTTTAATTGGTCATAATTTGAAATTTGACACTAATGTTTTAGGTGCTGAGTTTATACGTGCTGGAATTGACCCTGAACTTTTAAAACTGCCAGTTCTAGATACCTGCACGCCTCGCGCAGCAAAAGTGACAAAAATACCTAGTAGAGGTAACTCCTTTAAAATCCCAAAGCTTAGTGAACTACACAAAGCTCTTTTTGGTGAAGAATTTAATGAAGCCCACAATGCTACTGCAGATGTTGAGGCATCGGCAAGGTGCTTTTGGGAACTTGTTCGACTAGGCCATTGGAGTTATGAGGAATTAGGTTTAGATGAAATTTCTCTGAAGAATTTTCAAGATAATAACAAAGAAGGAATTAATCCAGTAGGATTGATCCATGTCAACTTTAAAAAAGAGAGTGCCAGCATCGCTGATTTTAAAATATCCTCTTCAAAAGTTGAGTCTCAAATACAGCAAAATGATCTCAGATCATCCGAAATTTTAACTTCTGAAGCGGAAAGTTTTTTTCATTTACATACGCACAGTCAGTTTAGCGTTTTACAAGCCACTGCCAAGGTTTCATCAATGGTTAGACGTATTATTGACGATGGTCAGAGAGGGATCGGTATAAGTGATATTGGTAATATGATGGGTGCTTTTCAATTTGTCAAAGTTGTAAGTGATTATAATAAAACAAAAAGTGATAGTCAGAAAGAGCTCAAGGCTATTTTAGGATACGAAGCTTATATATGTCGAAGTAGAGAGGATAAGAGTCAAAAAGATGATGGATTTCAAATCCCACTTTTAGCAAAGAACAAACTTGGCTATCATAATCTAGCTCGTCTAAGTTCTGCAGCTTATATAGAAGGGTTTTATTATGTCCCTAGAATTGACAGACAAATACTTGTTAAATATAAGGAAGGGATCATGGTTACAACAGGTGGTATTAAGGGAGAGATACCACAGTTGATTCTTCAAGTAGGGGAAAAGCAAGCTGAGGAGGCTTTTATTTGGTGGAAAAATGAATTTGGCGTTGACTTTTACGCTGAAATAAATCGACATGGATTGCCAGAAGAAGATATTGTTAATGAGACACTTTTACGGTTTTGTTTGAAGCATGATGTTAAGCCTGTAGCAGCGAATAATGCTTTTTATCTCGATCAGAAAGAAGCAGAAGCACACGATATATTGCTTTGCATCAAAGACAATGAGAAGAAATCCACACCTATTGGACGTGGCAAAGGGTTTAGATATGGATTACCAAATGATCAATTCTATTTGACCACTAAGCTTGAAATGGCGAATAAGTTTTCTGATATCCCTATCACATTGTCAAATCTTCAAGAGATACTTGATAAAGTTGAGAACTACCCTCTAGCAAGGGAAGTTCTTCTTCCAAAGTTTGATATCCCAGACGAATTTATGAAAGCCTTAACTTCAAGCAATGATAACAAGAATGATCAAAAAAATGGAGAAAATGCTTTTTTACGTCACCTTACATACACAGGAGCAACTAGGAGATATGGAGAAATAAGCGAAAGCGTTAAGGAACGTTTAGATTTTGAACTCGAAACAATAAAACGAACTGGGTATCCAGGATACTTTTTAATTGTTCAGGACTTTTGCCACGCCGCAAGAGAAATGAATGTAACTGTAGGTCCTGGAAGAGGGTCAGCTGCGGGTTCAGCAGTAGCTTATTGCATCGGTATAACTAATGTGGATCCTATTGCTTATAATCTTCTATTTGAGAGATTTCTAAATCCAGACCGAGTTAGTCTTCCAGATATTGATATTGACTTTGACGATCGTGGAAGAGATAAGGTCATTAAATATGTGATTAATAAGTATGGGTCTAGTCAGGTAGCGCAAATAATGACTTACGGGAAAATGGCAGCTAAGTCATCTATAAAAGATGCGGCTAGAGCTTTGGATTTGTCATTTGATCAAGCTGATAAATTAACAAAAAAAGTCCCTGATAACCAGAGCTTAGCAAATGTTATTGATTGTGATGATAAGTCTCTACGAGACCAATTAAAAGGTGATGAATATATAAAAGCTAAAGATTTAAGAGCGTCTTATAAAGAGGATGATCCAAGTGGAGAAGCATTGAGGCAAGCTAAGGCCCTAGAGGGCTCTCTGCGCAATACTGGGATCCATGCCTGTGGAGTGATAATTACACCATCTGACATACGCGATCTTATACCAGTTGCAGTGGCAAAAGATAGTGATATGTGGTGTACACAGTTTGATAATGCTGTAGTAGAGTCTGCTGGTTTATTAAAGATGGATTTTTTAGGTCTCAAGACGCTGACGATTATAAAAGATGCTGTTTTATTAGTTGAAAAACGTCACGGAATCATTTTAGATATGGAAACCATTTCAATTGATGACGAGGCAACTTACAGACTATTTCAACGTGGTGAAACAGTTGGTATTTTTCAGTATGAATCTCCTGGGATGCAGAAGCATTTAAAAGATTTAAAGCCAACAGTTTTTGGCGATCTAATTGCCATGAATGCCCTATACAGGCCTGGTCCAATCGAGTATATTCCAAGTTTTATTCGAAGAAAACATGGAATTGAAGCTATTTCTTATGATGTTCCAGACATGGAAGGGTTTTTAAAAGAAACTTATGGCATTACTGTTTATCAAGAACAGGTGATGCTCCTTTCTCAAAAATTAGCTGGCTTTACCAAAGGCGAAGCTGACATGCTGAGAAAAGCCATGGGAAAAAAGATTAGATCTGTTTTAGACCAAATGAAGCCTCAATTTATAAATGGAGGAACACAATTAGGTCATCCTTCAGAAATTCTGGAAAAAATATGGAAGGATTGGGAGGCTTTTGCTTCCTATGCTTTTAATAAATCTCATTCAACATGTTACGCCTGGATAGCATATCAAACAGCTTATCTAAAAGCCAACTACCCTGCAGAATATATGGCTTCAGTTTTATCCAATAATATGAATGACATAAAACAGGTTACCTTTTTCATGGAGGAGTGTAAACGAATGCGATTGGATGTTCTTGGACCAGATGTTAATGAGTCCGTAGGTGTATTTACAGTTAATGAGACCGGATCTCTAAGGTTTGGTTTACTAGGAATGAGAGGAGTAGGATCATCTGCCGTAGATTTTTTACTTGCTGATCGCTTAAAGAATGGGAAATACAAGAATATTTTTGATTTGGCACGTCGAGTTGATATGCGGGTTGTAAATAAGGGGACCTGGGAGGCTCTTGCTTTGGGTGGTGGGTTTGACAGCTTTAAAGATCTCCATAGAGCCATGCTATTTTCTGAATCAGGAGAAGGGAAGAGTTTTTTAGAAAAAATAAGACGTTACGGACAAGGACTGCAAGATCAAGAAAGCTCAATGCAAGTTTCATTATTTGGCGGAGATAGCGGTGTTGATATACCTGAGCCAGAGCTTCCTGTTATAGAAGAATGGAATAATTTGGAATTATTGAAGCGTGAGCGAGACATAAATGGTATATTCTTAAGTGCTCATCCATTGGATAATCACAAGTATGAAATTCAAACTTTTGTTAAAAATTCAATCTCTGAACTAGAAAGTCTTGAAGTATTTGCAGGAGATTCTTCATATCGTGATTACACCATAGCGGGAATAATTTCTAATGTGCAGTTGAAAACGAGCAGAAATGGAAAAGAGATGGGTATTTTTACTCTTGAGGATCATAAAGGAACACGTGAATTCGTTCTTTTCGGTAAACAGTTTTTAAATTTCAGAGAGTTCTTAGTTAATGATATTATGGTCCTGGTTAGAGGGCGGGTTCATCGACCAAATTGGTCAAAAGACTCATCAACAAGGCTTTATGCTGATATAGTAAAAATTATTTTATTATCTGAAATTTTTGAAAGAGAAGCAATAAGTATTGATATAATGTCTGATGTTAATGATGTAATACTTCATAGATGGACCGAGATCGGAACAATATTGAGGAATCATCCTGGTAGTTCTAAGGTGACTTTCCATGTTAAAGATCCGATTACCGGAGTCTCAGTAGAAATGCCTTCTAGGAATCTAACTACTGAAATAAATCAGTCTTTACTTTATCAAATTGATCAATTAGATTTTGTGCACGTATTCGTTAAAATAGATCAATCATGAAATATTTTATTTCAATTTCTCTTTTTTTTCTTTGTATTGATATGTCTGCTCAGTCCTCTATCGAATTGCCCAACATGCATAACATCCATAAAAATGGAAAGCGGAATGGATCTTGGATTGTTAATCATAATGGAACGTTGATCAAAAGATATATTGGAGAGTTCGATATGGGTATCCCTAAGGGGGTTTTTAAGCATTTTTATTTAAATGGTCAACTCAAATCAATGATGACTTTTAAAAAGCTCACAGGGGAGTGTTATGTGGAAAATTATTCTAAAGAAGGTAATATTGTTTCTCAAGGGAGATATTTATCTAAAAATTTAAAAGATAGTATTTGGGAAATATTTGACAATAATGGTTCAATTTTGAATATTGAGACTTATAAGAAGGGAGTTTTGCAAGGACTGAATCAGACATATTACTCAAATGGTGAAGTCGTTGAGTCGGGTCAAATGGTCAATGGAAATAAACAAGGTATATGGGTTAGAAGATCTGATGATGGGAAGAAAATACGTTCTGTCACATACAATCATGGGAAATTAGATGGAGAATGGATTATGTATGATGTAGATGCTCGCGTTTCGATGATAGGTAAATATGTCAAGGGTTACCGAGAGGGTAAATGGATAGTCCTGAAAGCAGGGAAAGCTAAAAAAGCTTTAATTTTCAAAAAGGGTAAGGAAATAAATACTATTCTATACTAATGGGACTTGTCGTCGTTGGCCTTTCTGGTGGTGTCGATTCATCTGTAGCTGCTTTCCTTCTGAAGGAAATGGGTCATGAAGTAATAGGTTTATTTATGCGTAATTGGACCGATGAATCAGTTACTTTAGAGGCTGAGTGTACATGGATTGAAGATTCGAATGATGCTTTACTTGTGGCCGATAAACTAGAGATACCATTCCAAGTTCTAGACTTAAGTGTTGAATATAAAAGTCGTATTGTCGATTATATGTTTTCAGAATACAAAGTTGGAAGAACTCCAAATCCTGATATTTTATGTAACCGAGAAATTAAGTTTGATATATTTCTAAAAGCAGCTTTGTCTATAGGCGCTGATTTCGTGGCCACAGGACATTATGTGCAAAAAACAACAACTGGTAATGGAGTTCATCATTTATTGTCAGGATCTGATAAATCCAAAGATCAAAGTTATTTTCTTTGTCAATTAAATCAAGAACAATTAGCAAAGTCAATTTTTCCGATTGGTCATCTAGCAAAATCAGAAGTCCGCCGTATTGCTGATAAAGTTGGTTTGGGAACGGCTAATAAAAAAGATTCACAAGGGCTCTGTTTTATCGGAAAAGTTCGCCTTCCAGTTTTTCTACAGCAGAAATTAAAACCCAAAAAAGGTAGAATTATTGAGGTTTCATCATCTTGGTCTGGCTTTGATCAACCAGAATGGGGAGTTCCATGGCCTTTAGATTTTTCATGTGGTAAAATTATAGGTAATCATAACGGTGCGTATTACTATACAATTGGTCAAAGAAAAGGATTACTTGTAGGTGGAATGCCATTACCACTGTTTGTTATATCAATTGATGTTATAAACAACATTGTTTTTGTAGGGCAAGGGGATGATCATCCAGGGTTATATCGACCTTTTTTAAAAATTCTCTCGAAAGACGTTCATTTTGTTAGTCGATTGGACCAAATGAACATTGGTGAAGTGCGAAATTATAATGTTCGAATAAGGTACCGACAAGATCTATTTAGCGCAACGCTTAAAATGGAAACTGAAGGATTATATCTTGAAAGTAAAAAACCAATGAAGTCTGTCGCTCCAGGACAATTTGCTTCATGGTATCGTGGTGAGGAATTGATTGGTTCTGGAATTATTTTTGCATAAAAAATTAAACTAGTATGAGAAAGTCGTTAATAATTATTGTTTTGTTTTTAGTTTCTAGTTCCACTTTTGGCCAGGAGGTCAAGCGTTACTGGGTATATGTAAATGAAAATATTCTTGAGGATTTTGGAATTGTTCCGAATTCAGAACCTGCATTATCTTCTTTAGCTATCGAACGGAGACTCAGGCAGGGTATTGGTCTACGGTCAACAGATTATTCGATGTCAATGGAGGTATTTGATTTGGTTGAGTCAACAGGGGTAACTGTAAGATTTTTTTCTCGATGGTTAAGAGCTCTGTCAGTTGAAGCCAGTGCTGATGAAATCAAAGTGCTTAAAAAAATGATTTGGGTTAAAAAAGTTTCACGTGTATTAAGTTTAGGACGAAAAAAACACAATGATGAAGGTGTTAATGGATTTTCATACGGGCAAAGTTTAGGGCAAGTTCAACAAATCAATCTTGATCCAGTTCATGACGCTGGTTATGCTGGGCAGGGCATATTAATAGCTTTAATGGATGGTGGCTTTTCAGGGGCTGAATCGTATTCCGTATTTCAAGGTGCTTGGAATCAAGGAAGGATTGTTCTTACGAAAGACTTTGTTGATGGAGATTCAAATGTATTTCATGTTGGAAGTCACGGAATGAGTGTTTTAAGTACTATTTGTGCGGATCTAGATGGAACATTTGTTGGAACTGCTCCCGAAGCTTCTTATATACTTTTTAGAACAGAAAATGAATTATCCGAAACTCTTGCTGAAGAAGATAATTGGGTTCGGGCTTCTGAGTGGGCGGATAGCTTAGGTGTTGATGTGATAAATACTTCATTGGGCTACACGACATTTGATAATGGTATTGGTAATTATAGTTATTCCGATTTGGATGGTAGGACAAGTGTAATCTCTCTGGCTGCAAACATTGCAGCCAGAGTAGGTATCATAGTAGTTGTAGCTGCAGGTAATGAAGGTTCTAGTAGTTGGAAATATATTTCCTGTCCAGCTGATGCAGATTCTATTTTATCAGTTGGAGCTGTTGATGCGTTAGGAGATCGTGCAGCTTTCTCATCTCAAGGCCCTACCCTTGATGGTCGAATTAAGCCGGACATAATGGCTAGAGGGTCCAGCGCTACAGTTATGTCATCTAATGGAACCATTGGAATAAGCAGTGGGACTTCGTTTGCGTCGCCAATTATTTGCGGCGCCACAGCCAGTCTTCTTCAGGCTGTAAAATCAAATAATCCAATATATAATATTCAGGACATTCTAACAGATATCCGTAATTCTTCCAACAATGCTGTCAACCCGGATAGTTTAGTGGGGTGGGGAATACCAGATTTTGGAAGTCTAATTAGCTCAATGAACTTAAATGTCAATGGAAATAGAAATACTTGGGATGTTAAGTTTTCTCAAGAAGGATGGTTGGTTTCAACTAGTTCTTCAAATTTCAAAGGCTTTGTTCAATGTTCAGATCTATCAGGACGAGTACTCTATAAATGGAATTGCATAAAAGGCTGTAACGAATTTCTAGTCCCAAAGTATTCATTTGTCACAGTTCTTCAATTCACTTCTGAATCTCAGGAATCAATTAAAATACCACCTTACATAATATAAGATATTTTGATGCACTCTTGGCGAAAAGAAAATTTAAAAAGTCCTGGCTCACCTATCTAAGGTCAAAGACAGAGGATAAGATTCTAGGGACCGTTCATATAAAAATAAGCAACCATACCACGTTGGAGTGTATTAATTAATGGAACCATTTAAACGCCTACAGAGATAGCCCTTTCTTTATAGACTACGCGAGGTCTGTAGACAGTAAAAGGTTGAAAGGTGAGCAGGCGCAAGCTTTATGGAGCAGTGGATTGAAATGCTACTGTTTTGGTGCCAGAAATCTAAATAAGAAGATCGGTATAGACACTGCTCGCGCTTATGGAGTAAACCAAAGAATAGCGAGGCACTACCTTCTCAATACTTTATGAAATGGATATTCCAATAAGCGACAGAAGACAACTTGCTGGCCACGGTGAAAGTGGTTCGCAATCTAATTACACCAGGTGGTCGAAAAAGATCGCTTTGAGACTAGACAAAGCTCTGTTTGAAGCTATCGAAGTTGGTGGGATTCCCGAGATGTTAGAGGCTTGGAAGACGAAAAGCAAAGATTTCCTTGAGGTAGCTCCTGCGTTTTACGATGCTCTATTCGGGTCAGAAGAGCTACCTATTTAGAGGTCTTTAAAGCCTGTATAACGTTATGAACGTGTTCATAGGTCAGGTACTAAATTCTTGCTTCTTTATCTTTTAAAGGGCAATTTTAAATAGGGATAATTCGTTTTCAAATGATTTATACACTTTGTTATGAGTTTTCCTTTCCTTTAATTATCCTTTGAGGAGTAAAATCCCCCAATCTTAGTATATATATTCCATATGAAAAGTCATTAATATCTATAACTGAATTCTGATCATTTAGTATCCCTGTTTTTATTTTCCTTCCAAATAAATCTATCAACTCAAATTCAATATTGTTAAGATGCTTTTCTGAGTTTACTGTAAAAAATCCAGATGAAGGGTTTGGTTTTATTTATCAGAATATCAATAATTAAATAGGATGAAAACGAAAAAGAATCTTTCGTTATTTACCTTTAAAGAGAGATGAAAAATATAACGACCTTAAGCAGATATCGCATCCCAAGTCATACTAGTTGATTCTTTCGTCATAGGTTTTACCCATGCTAGGTTCATTATCCATTAATTCCGACATAACTTCTTTTTTTACCATGTTAAATACAGCCATATGTATGTCTTCCGCTACTTCCATATCCATAGCAGGAGAATGAATAGATAAATCTGATATTTTTTTTAATTCTCCACCATTAAAACCGGTCATGCCTATGGTCTTAGCGTTGGATTCATTTGCAAAATGAATAGCCTTCAAAATATTCTTAGAATTTCCAGAGCCACTAATTCCAATAACAATATCATTAGGTTTTAAAAGATTTCTTAAAGGTTCAATGAAAATATCATCCCATCCAATGTCATTTGCTATTGCCATCATGCTTGGTGTATTGTCATTGAGACAAATTATTTGGAACCTTTTTTCTAATCCAAAAGATGCACCTTTAAGGAAGTCTCCGGCGGCATGGCTTGCATTTGCAGCTGAACCACCATTACCCATAGTATATATTTTAGATCCATTCTTGCGAGCCTCTAAAAACATACTAGTCATTAGACCAACAGAGTCTAAGTTCAGATTACTCAATGTTTCTTGCAATAATTTACGGTATTCTAATCTTGTCATAAACCTAATATTATCATTGATTATTATTTGTTAAAAATCACCTGAGATCCAAGAGATTCTAATTCAAACGGAAAAGGGTTCATGTTTAAGGCATTATCGATTGTTGAATGACTGCTTGGAGGGCCGAAAAAAAGCATAAATCCACCTCCTCCGGCACCGAGAAGTTTTGCACCCCATGCTCCATTTCTCCGCCCTTTTAAATAAATATCCTGAATTATCGAATTACTTATTCCATTTGCTAAAGACTGTTTTAATGCCCAATTTTCGTCAATAACTCTTCCACAATCTTCCCAATTACTTTTTTTTATAAATCCTGCAAATTCGTCAACGAGAGAGACCATTGTCTTCATGGCCGCAATTTTGTCAGCCTTTAATAATTCTTTGTTTTGTATTGCTAAAATATTCGATGCACTCCTTTGGTTTCCGATATAGTAGAGGCGTAAATATTTACTGAATTCTTTCAGATTATCGTCTCCAATATTTATTGGATCCACAATTACGCTGCCATCTTTTTTGAACCTGATAATATTTAATCCTCCAAAAGCCGCTGCATATTGATCTTGCTTTCCAATAGGTTCTTTAAGATCATCAATTTCAACTGCGCAAGCTTGTTCTCCTAGCCATGATTTATTCACTTCTTTTAATCTACCTTCTCTAGCCATCATATTGTGTAGTGTTCCCACTGTGAAGCTTGAAGAGCTCCCCATACCTGTTCCGGCTGGAACATCTGCAATCGATGATACCTCTAGACCTACATTTACATTAATTCTCTGCATTATAGTTCTAAGAATGGGATGCTTAATTTCTGCGACTGAATTGACTGTTTCTGTAACTGAGTATTTCGTCCTAATTCTATTTTTTTCGAAAAAGTCATGAGATGAAATATACATGTATTTGTTAATCGTACTTGAAATAACTGCACCGCCATGTTCTTGATAAAATGACGGAAGATCGCTACCTCCTCCAACAAAGCTTATTCTAAAGGGGGTTCTTGTGATGATCATGTAAAGCTAATTTCTTACTTATTAATGGTATTTCCTAAAATTAGATTTACGGCAGATGTCAAATTATCAACTGAATAATTTGGCTTTACTGAACTTTTCGTGTTTCCATGACCAGTTTTAACTCTTATTGTTTGAACTCCAGCAGATAAGCCTGCTTCAATATCTCTTTGAGAGTCACCAATCATCCAGCTTTTGGATAAGTCAATATTAAATCTTTTTGAAGCAGCTAAAATCATACCTGGTTTAGGTTTCCGACAGTCGCATTCAATTTTGTATTCTGGTAATTCTTCAGGATATCCATTGTCAGGATGGTGTGGACAATAGTATAAGAAGTCTATATACGCTCCCATTTCTCCAAGTTGTTTATCCATTCGAGAATGAATAGAATTCAAGGTTGTTAAATCACATAGTCCTCTGGCAATAACACTCTGATTCGTAATTACAATAGCAATGTACTTGCTTTGATTAACTCTGCGAATTGCAGGACCTGCAAAGTTAAAAACTTTCATTTCGTTCTGATGCCGTATTAAATCAGTATCGAGGTTTATTACTCCATCACGATCAATGAAAATAGCTTTTTGTTTTTGAGATAAATTTCTTGAATGAACTTTTCCATCGTTATAAGCATCTTCAACTTCTGCTCTGCGTTCAGGCTTTCCCATGTCCTTGATATATTCAGTGCTGTTGTATGCATACATTTTGAACAATTTTGTCCATTTTGGAAATAAGTCTCTACCAAAGTCTGAGCTTATATCTTCTTGAATTTTATCAATGATTTCAGGATTAAGAATATAAAAAGCCGCATTTACACAGTTACCTATTTCTAGATCAACAGAGTGAGGTGCTCCGTAGACTTGAGTAATTCGATTATTTGAATCGAAATTTATTAAATCACTATCATATGGGTGATCATTTGGGTGAACGAGTAAACTTAATTGAGCATTTTTATTTAAATGGAATTCTTCCATTTTTTTAAGATTTATGCTACTTATAGTATCACCATAAATGACCCAGAATGGCGTTTTGATTATTCCGTTTAGCATGTATAGAGCACCAGCAGTGCCTAAGGGCTTTTGCTCGGTCAAGTATTCTATGGAAACTCCCCAATCTTCGCCATCTCCAAAAAAATCTTTTATTTGATCGCCTAAGTGGCCAACAGTAATGAAAAAGCGCTCAATTCCTTGAGCGCTATATGTTTCAATAATATGTTGCATCACAGGCTTTCCACCGACAGGAATCATAGGTTTTGCTATGCCTGGAAAAGAATCTTGTATTCGTGTGCCTTTGCCACCAGCCAGGATGACTGCAGTAGAAAACATATTAGAGAGCTGCTTCTAGTTTATCTGCTAAAATATTTTTTGCTGCTACACCGACTTGTTTGTCAACGACTTCTCCATTTTTAAAGATTAGAAGTGTTGGGATGTTTCTGATTCCAAACTGAGCTGCAATTTCATTTTCTGAATCTACATCTACTTTTCCAACAACGGCTCTTCCTTCAAAATCTACTGCTAATTCGTTGACCATTGGACCTACCATTCGGCACGGACCACACCATTCTGCCCAGAAGTCGACTAGAACAGGCTTATCAGAATTTAAGACTAACTCTTTAAAATTGCTATTTGTAAATTCTATTGACATGATTTTTCTATTAGTTTATTTTCGGTACAAATATAATCTTGCTTAACTGAACTAACATTATATAGCTGTCCAAAATATTACGATTAAATATAATAAATATCAGCTTCCATTGATCATCGTTAGAGTTTAAATCAAGTAATAAATTGTTCTAAATCTCCTTAATCACTAAATGAAAAAATAAATCTGCGGGTACATTAAGGTAATATCTGAGTATAAATATTGCAAAAAAATGATTTTCTATTGACAACAATGATAGTAAAGTCAATATTTTAAAAATAAAAAAGTCTGCATATGCAGACTTTTTTGGCGGTGCGGACGGGACTCGAACCCGCGACCCTCGGCGTGACAGGCCGATATTCTAACCAACTGAACTACCGCACCATTATATTCTTTCGGAGTGCAAATATAGACTCCTTATTGTGATTGTAAAACACGACTTGGATGAATTTTTGACAAAATCATAGAAGTTATCCATGTTGTTAGGGTTAGAGTAATAAAAATGAAGAGATTGGCATTTAAAATATTGATCCAAGGCCAAGCAACTGGAACAGTCGAGATATAATATGTTTCTGGATCTAATGGAATGATTCCCCAATAATATTGGATGAATAGAAGTGAAAATGATGAAAGATTACCGATGAGTAAACCTTTGACTATACTTGGTGTAAAAAGCGTCATAAAACTCGTATAAAGTCCGAATTTATTCATTCCCATGGCTCTTAAGATGGCTATGGATGATTTTTTTTCAATAATCCTAATGAACATAACAACTACAGAATTAAAGCTTGCAACGATAGCTAAAACAATTCCCAAGAGATAAGTATTGTTATCAAATAAATTAATCCATTGATACAATTGTGGGAAGTCTTCTTGGCTTGTAAAGACATCAAAGTCTATTGGGAGAATATTAGTCAACGATTGCTCCTCGGTAAATGATGTCTTTCCCTTAGTGTATAATAAAATTGCCTGAGATTGATCATCCTGCCATTTATTTAACTTCTGAATAGTCCCCAAGGAACAAATAATAATTTGGTCCTCCCATTCACTTATTCCGCTATTGAAAATCCCAACTATTTTAAAGTATCGAAGTGCGGGAGTTGAATGACCTTCTCTATTAAAATACATTTGTATTTCGTCCGAAATAGTTGCTCCAAGCTTTCGTGCCATTTCTTGGGATATCCAAATAGAATTAGGGCTATTCTCCCAATTTGGATTTGAACCTTCATGAGTAATAAGTGAAATTGACTGAGGTATATTGTCCAGGCCAAATAATTTCGCGCCTTCCATTTGACTTTTAAATGAAGCTATACCGGACTTCCAGGCAGCAAAATGATAACTAAATTGAGAATTTGTTCTACTCAGAAATTCACTTGAGTCACTAAATAATTGTGATTTTGGAAATGGGAATAAATCTCGTTCTAAATTTGTTTGATAAGGTCGGATTTGATAAGTCCCATGAAATCTTTCAACTTTTTTTTCAATCTCTAATTGTAATCCAGTTCCAGTGCTCAGGCCAATAATAATGGTTAATATGCCCATAGCAATAACAGCTATTGCTAAATTATTTGCTTTTTTTTGCCGTTGAATATTTTTTGACCAACGCCAGCCAAGCCATATCGAGAAAATTCGCCATCTTGGAACCATGTTAGGTAAATATACGAGGGTCCTTCAACTGTGCCTTATTTTTTTAATCGCCCCATGTTTTTTATTCGGACAAGAAACTCTTGTGACGCCGTCATATTATGAAAAATCTGGAGCAGTTAGACTAGAATTATATCAGCATTTATTTGTGGGCAAGCGAATAGGTATTGTTGCTCATGCCCCATCATTGAGTCTTGGTAAGTGGGATGATGTGAATAATTCTATCATCTATGAACGAAAAAAAGAATCTTTAAAACCTATTCATACGGTTGATCGATGTATAAAAAATGGTTGGAACGTAGTTCGAGTTTTCTCGCCCGAACATGGCTTTAGAGGGAAGGCTTCTGCAGGAGAACATGTTGCGAATAAAATTGATCCCTCAACAGGTCTACCTATAGTATCATTGTATGGAAGCCACAAAAAGCCTTCTAAAAGTGATTTGGAGGATCTAGATATTATAATTTTCGATCTTCAAGATGTTGGTGTACGATTTTATACTTATATCTCGACCCTTTCATATGTGATGGAGTCGTGTGCTGAAAATGGGAAAAAAATAGTTGTTTTGGATAGACCTAATCCATTTGCTTCTTCTGTTTCTGGTCCAGTTTTAGATCCTATTTTTTCTTCATTTGTTGGATTGCATCCTGTTCCGATTTTATATGGTTTAACAATTGGTGAGTACGCTAAAATGATAAAAGGTGAAGGCTGGATAAATGAATGGCAAAACTTGGATCTTACAATTCTTAGTATCCCAAATTATAACAGAGAGTCATTAGGATTGCCAATTGCACCATCACCAAATTTGCCCAATTATAAGTCAATTCAACTTTATCCTTCACTATGCTTGTTTGAGGCATGTCCAGTTTCGATAGGGAGAGGAACAGATCTTCCTTTTCAAGTTATAGGGGCTCCATGGTTTCCTGAATCTAATTATTCATTTATTCCTCAACCAAACGTTGGAGCTGATTATCCGAAATTTCAAAACATTACTTGCTTCGGAGAAGATCTCAGTGAAGTTGATGCTTCACAATTAGGCTTTAATCTAAAATACGTTATTAAATTTTACAATAAATGGAAAGAATCAGGGTCTGATTTGAATAATACATTTTTCTCGCCGTTTTTTGAAAAACTAGTAGGCACGGATCGTGTAAGGCATCAAATAGTCAATGGCATGAGCGCCATTAAGATTAAATTAAGTTGGGAGTTAGAACTAGAAAGTTATCGACATGATATCAGAAATAAATATCTGATCTACTCAGTAAAGATTAAATAGGAGTTATTTAGAATTCAAAAATGAAACCGACACTAGGTAAGACAGTGCCACTACTATTAGGTAGTGTTGTCGTTAAATATTGAGATGTGATATCAGGATTTATAACTGGATTTCCTGAGCTATCTCTAACAACATCAATAAATGCAGGTCCATCAACAGAATAAGCCAAAGCGTTTTGAATATCAAAATAGAGGTCTATATTGAATTTTTTTAGGAACCATTTTTTGTCAATCCGAACATTGAGACGATTAAATTCTTTGAAGCGCCTGGAGTTCAAATTATTATAATCCGGTATGCCACGGCCAAGAACATTCCAGTTTACGATATTAGCAGTTGCAGCTAGATCAAAGGGTGTGTAAGGAGCTCCGCCAAGCAGCTGATATTGACAACCAATTTCATAATTCTTCCCAAACTTTTTCCCAAACGTAAATGTTGCAATGATTCCATTATCCCAGGAACTTGCTATATATTTCTTGTCTATATCTTGAAATTCACTCCTAACTAAAGTTATCGCCGCAATTCCGAAAAACCCCTTGAATAGTTTCTGTTGGTAAGTTAATTCAAGACCGTATGCTCGGCCTTCAGAGGTTGCTGTGGCTAGCTGATTACCGATTACACCAAAATCTCCACCTGCTGTTCCTAATGAAATTGAGTCTCTAAGTAAAAAAGGATAATTACTATATTTTTTATAAAAACCTTCAATGCTTGTTTTGGCATTCCATGGCCAAAACTGGCTTGAGCCAAAAACAAAGTGTTCTGCTCCAATAAACGTGAGTTCCGAATTGTTTCCATCTGTCCCTCTATATCCAAGAGCCGTATAAGGTGGAATTTGATAGTACATACCGTAGTTTCCGTCTAAAGTGATGTTTTCATTAATATTGTATGACAGAGCGATTCTTGGTGAAAGCTGATTTAATGGATTAATGGTGCTTTCATTAAAATCCATTATATCTGTTCTAATACCCAAGGATATTTTTAATCTATCATCTGCAAATCGTCCGATTAGGTTGGCGAAAGCATTGGCCTTGTAGAATACTTCATCTGTTTGATAGTTGAGTTCAAATCCTCCTGCTAGTCTTTTGTCCAGGGTGGTGGTGTTGTATTTGGCTTGCTCAAGACCAAATCCAATCATAGATTCCCATCGGCTGCTTTTTCTCTCATGCTCTATTCTAAACTTATTTTCTATTTCTTGAGAATTGTAGTCTAGAAGTTGTTCTAAATTTCGATCATTATCTACAAATTTTTCAGAGGTGTTATCTAGCATAAATCGGCTTAATACTACATTGGTTTTTCCTTTTTCCCCGAAATGTGTGTATTTTGCCCCAATGGAATAGTTCCATTGAATATCTTCCGGTAAATAGTTCAGTATATACCTTTGATCTGCTGAGTCATTTTCATCTAGATTTAATCTATTCACATCATAAGCGCCAAGACTCAAGACAGTTAATTGATTATTCCGATTAAATTTATGTTTAATTTTAAACTGGTAATCATTATAAGTAGGTAAAAAAGGGAGTCCTATTACTTTGAACAAAAACTGGAGATAGCTACGCCTAATAGAAGCTAAATAGGTTGTTTTTTTGTTGATAGGGCCATCAAGAGTAAGTCCGACTTCTGACGCTCCAACTTGGAATATCCCACCTGTTTTATCTGTTCTTCCATCTTTAAGGTTTAATTCCATCACTGAACTTAAGCTATTGCCTCTTTGGGCAGGGAATGCTGAAGTATAAAAGTCTACATCTCTTATAAAATTGACATTTATCATTCCGACAGGCCCCCCGCTTGCCCCTTGTGATGCAAAATGGTTAATTGCTGGTATTTCGATTCCATCTAAGTAAAATCTATTTTCATTAGGACCTCCACCTCGGATGATCAAATCATTTCGGAATGCACCCCCACCACCAGCTACTCCAGGAAGGGATTGGATTACTTTTGAAATGTCTTGGTTTCCACCAGGATTCCTTTGAATTTCATTTATCCCAATACTTTGAACTGACACTGGCGACTGTGCATCACGTGTAAATTTCATTTGTGCACTTACTTCGACTTCATCAAGTTTTTGAGGGACTTCCCTTAATCTAAAATTTATTACAGCTGGCCTAACTCGGTTAAGTTGTACTTCGAATTTAGTTTTTGTCTCGTAACCAAAAGTTTGAACAGAGACATTTACCAATTTCACAGGGAGATCGGTGAAAGTGAATTCTCCATTAATATCAGAGTAGCTAATCGACTCTAGGCCTTGAATCTGAATTACAGCTCCAGGTATTGGGTCATTACTAGCATCATCTACAACTGATCCAGTGAGTGTTGACCTATCATCATTGATGGTATTTTGAGCAAAAAGTGAAAAAAAACCTGTTGAAGAAAAAAGAATAGCCAGGATAAATTTTTTCATAATTGAAAAATAAATAATTCTTATTTCGAAATAACACTAAACATTAGTAAATTTTATTTACGTTCTGGTTTAGACTATTGGTTTCTGAGGTTTTTTGTAAATGCCTTAATCTCATCATCATACGCAAACTCAATATTTCGTGATTTGGCGTCTTTCCTACCTAATGTCATGGATCTCTTGGCGGCTTTTTGAGCATCTTTAATTCGACCTTGGTTTGCGAATAATTGGGCTGATAAGAAATTATTATACCAATTATCAGGTTTGTCTTTAAGCACGGCGTCCATTAACTCTGTGGCCAGATTTGTATTCAAATTATTTTGGATAAGAAACCTCGCTGCATTTCGTTTCACTTTTAGGTCTTCAGGTTTAGCTGAAAGAGTTTGATTTATATTTCGTTGAGCAATCCCTAAAGTTTCAATTTTTAGAGGTATGGAAACGCCTTTGTCGCTCCAAGTAATAACTAGGTCAGCAGATTCTACATTAAGATTCTCTATACCCATATAAAGACTTTCCGTGGGTTCTGTATTTCTGACAGGGACCGTTAATCTTAATAAGTCTTCGTCAGCATTAAAATCACCAAGTCCCCACATGTCAGCATTACGATTTAATATAATCGTCCAGTTGTCTTCGTTTACTATGGCCGAGATGCTGTAAGTTCCGGGTTCAACAACCTTATTTCCAAGTTTAACTTGAGTAGAAAATGAAATGGTAGAATTTTTATTTGCTCCTAGTCTCCAATGCTTTCCAAAGGGAATAAGATCGCCAAAAATCACTCTTCCTTTTACTGATGGACGGCTGTAGGAAATTGCAATATCTGTTAACCCTACCTGTTGTTGCGAACTACCTAGAGGGGAAGGTTGTGGGAGGTCTTGAGCTATTACTTGAATCGCAATTGAAAATGCTATTGTTAATAGTAATTTTTTCATAATAATTGTATTCTAAAGCCTATCCATGGCTTTGTTAATAAAGGATGTTAAATCTTTTCCCTGAAGCATATTTTGTTGCAATAAAGCTAGGTCTTTTGCTTGGTTTATTATTTCTGTTTTCTTGTTGCCTTTTGCTTTCAGTATTTTCCCAGATAACGGATGATTCACATTTATGACTAGGTCATAAGTTTCAGGGAAATCGCTCATACCCATGAATCCACCACCTCCGCCGGTCGCACTCATCTCCTTCATTCGTCTCATGAATTCCGGAATGGTTATCAACATAGGTACATCATCACTACCTAAAGCTTCCATCCTAACAGAGTAAGTCTTACTATCTAAGACTTTTTCAATGTGCTCTTTTAGAGAATCCTTCTCACTGTCAGTAAGAATTGAAGTCCTATCTTCTCCCTTCGGAATAAGTTTATCCAATAAGTCAGCGTCTACTCTGGCAAATCGCACCTTCTCTTGAGAAGTCTCATGCTTTTGAATTGAGTGCCCAGCTATGGGCGATTCAAGTAAAATGACATCGTAACCTTCAGCCTTCGCTTTTTCGCTGTAGCTATGTTGTGCATCTTTATTTGAGGCGTAAAGGATAACCCGGGTTCCATCTTTATCTGTTTGAAGGGCTGATATCTTCTCAAGATATTCATCCATTGTATAATGATTGTCATCAATGACAGACTTGAATAAATTAAATTTCAAGGCTCGGTCATAGAATTTTTCTTCAGTAACCATTCCGTATTCTACAATAACCTGGATATCTTTCCATTTAGACTCAAAGTCTTCACGGTTGTTTTTAAACATTTCTTCAAGTTTATCTGCAACTTTCTTCGAAATATGACCAGATATTTTTTTTACATTTCCGTCAGCTTGAAGATATGATCTACTAACATTCAAAGGAATATCCTTGGAGTCAATAACTCCATGAAGTAGGGTTAAAAAGTCTGGTACAATTCCTTCAACATTATCTGTTACAAAAACTTGACTTTGGTATAGTTGGATTTTATTTTTTTGCAATTCCATATTTGGCTTTATCCTGGGGAAAAACAATATTCCTGTCAAATCAAAAGGATAATCGACATTCATATGAATATGGAATAATGGGTCTTCAAATGTCGATGGATAAAGTGCTTTGTAAAATTTATTGTAGTCATCATCAGACAAATCACTAGGGCTTTTCGTCCATGCAGGATCATCTTCATTAATGATATCAGGCACCATGCTTTTTTCTAGTTTTGGATCTTCTCCTTCTTTAGAAATATCGACTTCAAGCTCTTTTTCCCCAAATTGAATTGGAACACTCATGAAGCGAGCATATTTCTTTAAAAGCTCACGGATTTTGAATTCTTCCAAAAAGTCTGTGCTGTCATCTCCAATATTTAGGATTATTTCAGTTCCTCGGTCTTTTCTTTTACTTGAAATCAATTTGAATTCTGGAGATCCGTCGCAAGTCCAATGAGCGCCTGCTTCAACATCTTTCCAAGAAGATGTCTTTATTTCAACTTTTTCAGAGACCATGAAACTTGAATAGAAACCTAGTCCAAAATGTCCAATCATTGCTCCTTTATCGACTTTGCCTTCATATTGCTTGACAAATTCTTCTGCTCCAGAAAAAGCAACGTCATTGATGTATTTCTGAACATCATCTTTTGACATTCCGATTCCTCTGTCAACTATTCTAATTTGTTTTTTCTTTTTATCGAGATTAACCTTTATGGTCAAATCACCAAGCTCTCCTTTAAACTCGCCAAGATTTGATAAGGTTTTAATCTTATTTGTCGCGTCTACAGCATTTGAAATTAATTCCCTGAGAAAAATTTCTTGATCGCTGTAAAGAAACTTTTTAATAATTGGAAAAATATTATCCGCAGAAACATTTATTTTACCCGTTGCCATGATTTTCTGGTTTAGATTCGTTTGGACTTTTGAAACAAGTGTTATGCCATTTGATTAATCGATAGTTCAACTCTCAATATAACTGACAATTTGACCGAATGAAAGATTCTCAACCCTACATCGCCGTAAGATTCCTGACATTTTCGGGTTTTAGTGCCAGATGGAAAGCGTTTATAAGCATGGGATCAAACCTTCTAAATAAATTTTCGGCCAAAGGCTTAGTATTTGGAAAGATGCTTGGAAGTGGTGCTGGTTCTGGGTTTTCAATATATCCAGATTGGGGAACCTATGCTTGGTTCACTGTCTTTGATTCTAAATCAGATGCAGAATATTTTTTTAAATCTGACGAAACATATCAAAACTTGCTTAAGTTTTCATTTTCTTCTTACGGGTGGGATGCCTTGCCGATAAAAAGTCATGGCACTTGGAATGGAGTGAATCTTTTTTCAAAGATTCCAGAAATTGATCATATCGGACGTGTTGCTGTATTAACAAGGGCAAGTATTAAAAAATCTCAGGCATTTAGATTTTGGTGGAATGTTCCATCAGCCAGCAGAAATATTAAAAAACAGCCTGGTATGTTGTTTTCTAAAGGTGTCGGTGAATTTCCGCTGATTGAGCAAGCTACTTTGAGTCTATGGAATTCTGAAAAAGAATTAAATGATTTTGCCTACAAAAGCAGAGAGCATTCTCCAATGGTACAAAAGACAAAAAAATACAATTGGTATTCTGAAGAGCTATTTCTTCGAATGAGTATCATAAGAACATATGGTTCTAATCTTCAAGATTTAGATCAATAGCTGATTGCGATTTTAACATTTCGATTTTGTTAAATGCAATTTATTTGACAAAATGATTAAATATATAAGCTTGACAAGATTTGATGGGCTTATATTTTCTCTTCGAGAATCCGATTTTTCAATACAAATTCACTGTTACTATTTAATCCTAAATATTCTTGAGCGTAGTTCAAACTGGTAAAATCACGAAATGCTTGCCTTGGAGCCATCCCGATTAGTTCAGAACCATTTATTTCTATATCCATTTTTTTTGCTTCCAAAGAGACTCTGTCAAAAACCATTTTCGGGGTGCAATTTACTAGGTCAACAATATTGCAACTGATTTGGGAAAACCTGTAGTTATTACAATTCCATCCAATAGATCTAACTCCTGGAATTCCGTTTGAAGAGCTCTCTCTAATTATTGATGCTATCGCTTTTGCTGCCGATATGTCCAAACTTTCAAGGTTGACGTTATAGGCCAACAGAAGCTCTCTCGCTCCAATAGCCATAGCGCCGAAATATTCATTAAATATTCCAAAATCAAAATTGTTATATCTTCTGGATATCATTTCGTACCCCCCCTTTCGGACATTACTTAATTCGAAGTTTTCTTTTACGATGGCACTTTCTCCATACATCCACCCACCAACATTTATATTTTGAATATTAATTTCATTAACAATATTTTTAACGCAATTTCTAGCATCGATAATTGTTGAGGGATAAAGAGGAATGATTGGGCAAACATCAAATGCTCCAATTCTAGGGTGATTTCCCTGATGATGAGTCATGTCGATTAATTCTGTGCACTTTTTTAATACAGCAATAACGGCTAAGGTTATTGAACTAGAATTTCCAACAAATGTAAAAACCGTTCTATTTGCATCTTTTCCAATATCAATGTGCAGAAGTTGAATATCCAGTATTGAAATTAATGAGGATTCTATATCATTTAAAACAATAGAACTCGACCCTTCAGAAATATTTGCAACACATTCTAGCATTTTTCAAAAATGAGGCTGCTCATATCCCTTAATAAATGCTAATAATACGGCAATAGAACTTTTAGCAATACTCATTTGAATATTTGGGTCGGCTAAAGGAAGAGCGACTTCTGCAAGATGTATATATTCGCAACGCCCCGTTTGTCCAGATTGAAATGCAACATCAAAAACCTGCTCCCATGACCATCCATGTTGAATAGCAGCAGAGCATGGGCAGCCCTTAATTCCATCAGCACATATCTCTAATCCAAATACTGATGATTTTGAAACATGCTGAATCGCGAGATCTAAGGACTTAGAGAATGTTGTATTGCCCCTGAAGGCCCATTCTTCAAAAGAAAAATAAGTCCAATTTGGATCATCATTAAATTTTTTTAAACTCATTTCGTTTATTGCGCTTTCATGAAGTCCAAGGACAGCGTAATTTTTAAGGAATTTAGCTTCTTTGGCGTATGAAAAGGGGTTTCCACTATGACGTCCTTCTAGTTCTCTAGTGTCTGAATGAGGATCTAGATTCAAAGCGTTTATACTTTTGCCATTGGAGTCGTGGAGAGCATTTAGAAGAGGGAAAGCATTATTGTGTCCTCCTCCTAAAACCAATGGTATTTTCCCCTCCTTGAGCAAATATTTAATTTTTTCATGAACTCTTTTATCAACTTCATCTACCAATGATCGAAGTTGTATTTTATCATCTGGATATGAATATTTCAAGGATCTATTTTGCAAGTCATCAACAGATATTCTGCTCCATCCAAATTTATTAGCTGGAAGAAATGCATTTACTTGTAATGAGGCTATACATTCCCAAAATAAAGATGAATTCCCTGCTGCTCCAGGTCGACCACCATTGGCTCTAATTCCTATATCCTCTGAAATTACGATGAATATATATGTGCCATCATCTTCATTCCTTTCTTTTAGAATATCTCCAAATTGAGTTTCACCAATTCTGCTTTTATGCAAGATGAAAGGGTTCATCGGCCAGCAATAAACGTGCGTTCAATATTATTTTCACCAAAGGCGTAAGGCATGAAGGCTATCCCTGAAATAGGTTTTGTTAAGATTAAATTTGCCTGCATTCCAACAGATATATTTCCCATGATTTTTTCTGCTCCTACGGCATAAGCTGCGTTTGATGTTAATGCGGCTAATCCTTCTTTTGGTGTTAATTTCATTTTATGGCATGCAAGACTCCAACACAAGCTTAAATTAGAACTGGGAGCAGATCCAGGATTACAATCTGACGCAATAGCTAAAGGTAAATTGGCATCAATTATTTTTCTACCCTCTGTATAGGGTATGTCTAAAAACAATGAACATCCAGGCAGAGCTACCGGTATTGGTTTTTTGATTGACGATTTAGATTTAAAAGCGTTTTGAAGATCTAAATGATCTTTATCAGTCATAAACTCAAGGTGGTCAACGCTCCATGCCTCGTTTCGTATAGCGGCTTGAAGTCCTCCAGAACTGCTAAATTGATTTACATGAGCTTTCAAGGGAATACTAAATTTATTGGCCGCCTCAGATAATTGATCAAGATGAGCAGGGGTGAAATAATTTTTTTCACAAAAAATATCTACGAAATCGAGAAGACCATTATCTACTAAAAAGGGTAACATTTTTTGGCAAACTTCTTTAACATAGGCATCATGATTTCCTTTAAAAGATTCAGGTAAAGCATGAGCTCCAAGAAAAGTAGACCATAGTTTTTGAGGAACAAGAGATTTTGCCTTCTGAATTACACGAAGCATTTTACTTTCAGTTTCTAATGTTAGGCCATATCCACTTTTAATTTCAACAGCGGTTGTACCATTTTCTCTTGCTTTTTCTAGTCTCTGAAGAAGTAATTCTAACAACTCGCTTTCATCGCTTGTTTTCATGAGTTTTGAAGAGTTTAAAATTCCTCCTCCTGAATCTGCTATTTCTTTGTAGCTATGCCCTTTCATTCGCATTTGAAATTCTTCAGACCTGTCATTAGAATAAACTAAATGTGTATGCGAATCAATAAATGCAGGCATAGCGAATCGTCCTGTGCCATCAATTATTTTAAAACCTGCATTATTTGATGGACATTTAGTCATACTTCCGAAATCACTTATGGTTCCTGAATTCATCTCAATAAAAGCATTTTCAATAACCGTCCAATTGTCCATAGATTCTCCAGCAAGAAAATCATTTTCACTGTCATTAAGACGAAGAGTAGCTAATCCTTTTAGATTCTCTATACGTGTTTGCATCCAACGAAGGTAGTGTATCGCGTATTTTTGATCACATGGCAAGCAATTCATTTGGCGAAATTTTACGCATCACCACCTTTGGAGAGTCTCACAATACTGCAATGGGCGGCGTTTTAGACGGTGTTCCTTCGGGTTTATTAATAAGCATCTTTGAAATTCAGAAAGAGGTTAACCGAAGACGTCCAGGGCAATCTGAGTTTACAACATCTCGTTCAGAGCTCGATAAAGTTGAAATATTAAGTGGATTACATCCAGATATAAATGACCAGGGCTATCAATTATCATTGGGTTCTCCTATTGGTTTTGTCATTCAAAATAAAGATAAAAAAAGTTCGGATTACAATTCTCTTAGTGATGTTTATCGACCTTCTCATGCTGATTTCACATATGAGGCTAAATATGGTGTTAGAGACCATAGAGGAGGAGGAAGGGCTAGTGCTAGGGAGACAATTTGTAGAGTTGTTGCGGGGGCAATTGCTAAACAGATTTTAGGTAATGATATCATTATACAAGCATATGTTGAACGAATGGCAGGAATAGGCATACCAGCTGATGCTCAATTCGACATTTCAAAAACTAAAAATTCAAATGTTTGCTGCCCTCATGAGATAACTTCAAAGGCAATGGAGGAGAAATTGAGGTCGCTGTCTTCTGAAGGTGATACCGCCGGCGGAGTTATATCATGTCGAATCAAGGGTGTTCCTGCTGGATGGGGTGAGCCAGTATTTGATAAGTTAAATGCTCGGTTAGCTTATGCTATATTGGGGATAAACGCAACAAAAGGTATTGAGTTTGGTTCTGGTTTTGCAGGTTCGGAGAATAAAGGGTCCGAAGAAAATGATTCATTTAAGACCTTAGAAAAAACTCATTCAAACAATAGTGGAGGTATTCAGGGGGGGATAAGTAATGGTCAAGATGTTTTTTTTCGTACTGCATTTAAGCCTGTTTCAAGTATAAAATCAAAGCAAAAAACAATAAATAAAGCTGGTCTTCCCATAGAGATTAAGATTGAAGGAAGACATGACCCAGTCGTTCTTCCAAGAGCTGTTCCAATCATTGAGGCCATGGCTTATCTTGTGCTTGCAGATTTTTATTTAACTCAGCGTGTTCAACTCAATTCATAGATTAACATGGAAGAATGAAGTTTTCCTATTATGCGATATTAATAATTCTATTAATTCAAACGTCTTCGTTATTTGGCCAAATTGAAGTGGGGGATTGTCATGGATATTCAAATTTTTCGAAGCAAGCTATTTTAGCACACAAAGCCATTGAATCTAAAGATTTAATAATGGCAAAGGTTTATTTATCTGCAGTTAATAGAAAGTCTGATGGTCAGGAATTAAATTCATTATTCTTGAGGTCAGAATTAGCCGCTCTGGAGCTTCGATTTAAAGAAGCAAGCTCAGGGTATGCTGAAATTTATTCAAGATGTCCTGACTACTCTGAAAATATATTATTTAAATGGGGTTTGGTTTTATCAAAACTTGGAATGATCGAGGAATCCAAGAAAAAATTTAAAGATTATTTAAATCAGAATCGAAAAAAATTGTTGAATGAATATGATGTTAGAGAGATTCTATCCTTGTGGGAATTTAGAGATTCTTTAAGGAATAACCCTGTATCATATTCACCTGAGCGTGTTCCAGAATTATCTACAAGTGCCGATGAATTTTTGGGAATTCTCTCTCCAGATGAATCATCATGGTACTATACTCGAAGAGATGATTATATTGATTTTAAATTGGGTCCAGCTCCGATTCGAAGATTGCGAGAAGAATTTTGTCAATTGTCAGCAACAAAAGATGCTAAGTTTTCAGCGCTCCGTTATCCATTTAATCAAGGCTTTAACGAAGGGGGTCCAAGCGTAACAGCTGACAATAGAAATATGGCTATTACATCCTGCAAAAGGTTAAAAACCGGATATCGTAATTGTGATATTTTCTTGCTTGGAAAACATGATGACGAGTGGTCTGATTTTGAGCCTATTACCTCTATTAATCAAGATCATACATGGGAGGCCCAGCCAGCGTTTTCTGCAAATGGCGACCGCATTATTTTCGCATCAGATAGGGTAGGTGGGTATGGTGGTATAGATTTATATTCAGTTGAGTTAGATTCTATGGGTAGTTGGGGGAATCTTAAGAACCTTGGTGGAAGAATTAATACTTCTGGAGATGAAAAATCGCCATTTCTCCACGCTGATGACAAACATTTATTTTTTTCCTCAACTGGCCATCCTGGTTTAGGTGATTATGATGTATTTGTTGTCAGTCTTTTTAATAATAAAAAACCTTCTAATCTTGGATTTCCCATTAATACCTCAAAAAATGAAGTTGGCTTTGCGGTGTCATCCAGAACTCCAGTGGCCTACTTCTCAAGTAATGAAAAAATCACAGGCTTAAAAGGGGCTTCTAGCTATGACTTTTATCGTTTCTCTCTACCTGCTAATGCCTTTCCCGATGAAGTTTCTTTTATAAGAGGGGAGATTAATGGTGCGCATGATTTTTCAGAAGGCTTGCAAATGCGCATTGAAAATTTATCAACAAAAAAAGTATCTAGGGTAAGGGTAGATGAAATTACTGGTGAGTATACTGCTGTATTAAATTCAAGTAAGTCTCAAGATTTTTTGTTTTCAATCGAAAGTCCGAATGCTGGTTATACATCAACTCGTTTACATATATCTAAAGGTTATAAGAATTACAATACAGCTACTTTGAAGGCGAAAAAATTAAAAATTGGAGAATTTTTTGATTTGCATTCTGTTCTTTTTAAGTCAAATAGTTATAATCTCTCGACGAGTGATAAACAAGCACTGAAGTCTTTTGCTAGATATTTTTCGGATCATCGATCATTAGTTGTAGAGTTGCAAGGGCACACCGATGATCTTGGATACTCTAATGACAATTTAATCTTATCAAAAAACAGATCTAGGGCAGTTTATGACTTTTTGATCTCATCCGGTGTTGATCCGAAACAAGTTTCATATAAAGGGTATGGAGATAAAAGTCCTATTGCTTCAAACAATAAAGAACAGGGGAGAGCGCTAAATAGAAGAACTGTTTTTCTCGTTTTAGATTTATAAAAAAACGCCTAGTAAATAGGCGTTTTTAATTGTATTATGCTTTTAATTTTCTAAACCCTGCGTTCCTTTATTCTTGCAGACTTACCTGTGCGATCTCGTTGGTAAAAAATTCTAGCACGGCGTACCTTACCATGTTTATTTACCTCTATTTTTTCAAGATTTGGCATATTCACAGGGAAAATTCGTTCAACACCAACATTACCAGACATTTTTCTTATCGTGAATGTTTCTGTTATACCTGCACCACTTCTTTGTAAGACATCTCCTCTAAAGAACTGAGTTCTAGTTTTCTCACCTTCACGAATTTTGTAGTAAACAGTAACGGTGTCTCCTGCACCAAAATTCGGGAAGTCTTTTGACTCAACAAATTTATCTTGGACATACTTTAAAAGATCCATATTTCAATGATGTTTCATTTGTTCATCGATAGTCAACATTCATCACTCTAACCAGAGGTTGGTATCGCATAAAATAACGCTTTTGGAAAAGTTCCTCTAACGAAGCTGCAAATGTAATAAAAAATGAAACTATTCTGACATAAAAATGTCTTATGAAAAAAGATCTGGTCTTCTCGATCTGGTAATTTCTATTGCTTGCTCATTACGCCATTCATCAATTCTTTTAGAATCTCCACTTAATAATATTTCAGGAACCTTCATTCCTTTAAAATTAGCAGGCCTTGTATATATCGGTGGCGCGAGCAAGTCGTCTTGGAATGAATCAGTCAAAGCGCTGGACCCATCATTTAAAACACCAGGTATCAAGCGTACTATGGCATCTGAAATTACAGCAGCAGCAATTTCACCGCCGCTAAGCACGTAATCACCAATACTTATTTCATGAGTGATTAATGATTCTCTGACACGTTGATCAATACCTTTATAATGCCCACAAAGAATGATGACATTATTAAGTAATGATAATTTGTTCGCCATTTTTTGATTAAACCTTGCTCCGTCTGGGGTGGTGTAAACAATGGCATCATAAGCTCTTTCTTTTTTTAGTTTTTCTATGCATTCGAAAATAGGCTGTGCAAGCATTACCATTCCTGCGCCGCCGCCAAACGCATAATCATCAACTTGTTTATGTTTACCCTGACCATATTCTCTGAGGTCATGAATATTGATCTCTACCAAGTCTTTTTGTTGAGCCCGTTTTAAAATACTTGCATTAAAAGGGCTTTCTATTAGTGTTGGAAGAAGACTAATTATGTCTATTCTGAAACTCATGCTAAACCTATTTCGACAAGCCTCTGGTGTAAGTATTCGCCTGCCGTTATATTACTGTATTCTTTAGGTTTTTCATCTGAAACACAAATATTAAGGCAATCTAAGGGCATTTTTTCATTAGGGTGTACAAAAAAAGGCATTGAAAATCTTGGCAGATGTTGTTTTTCCGGAGCTGGGTTAACAACCCGATGGGTAGTAGAGCGCATTACGTTATTTGTTAATCTCTGAAGCATATCACCAACGTTAATTACTAAAACATCACTAGTCACATGAATGGGTAACCAAACACCCTCTTTGCTGAGGAGTTCAAGACCCTCCGCGGAAGCCCCCATGAGAAGCGTAATAAGATTTATGTCTTCATGTGCGGCCGCCCTTATCCCATTCTGAGTTGCGTTTGTCTGACCAGGATAATGAATGGCTCTGAAAATTGAATGACCTTGATTTAGATATGATATAAAAAAATCCTCTGGTAAGCATAGATGTAGTGCTATAGCTTTCATTAGATCTTGGCCGATTGCTTCTAGTTTATTGTACGCTCTTGAAACCGTTTCATCCATCTCAGGGATATTCGGAACAAGTATATTTTCATCTAAGCCTCTTTTTTTAGCATCCATGGGACCCCACTGAAAGAATTCTTTTAAATCAGGAGTTTCCTCCCCCTTGGCATGCTCTGTTCCAAATGAAGTGAATCCACGTTGTCCTTTAGCATTAGGATCATGCGATTTCATTTTTTCAATTTGGGATTGATTAAAAAAACTCTTGATGCTTTTTTGCAATAAGTCGCGGTCATTACTTGTAAAGTCATGACCTTCAATTGCTGCGAAACCAATCGTTTCAAATGCTTGACCTAGATCGTCAACAAACTCAGAACGCTCAATTTTAGTGCTTTCTGTGAATTTTTTTAAATTAATAGTCTTCAGATTCATAATACAAATATAATATCATTGTTTCATAGATAATTGTACCCCACCTTTGTTATCTAGACTCAAAGCAAGATGGCCTTTTATTCCAGAATTTCCAAAGAAAAAGCGATTAGTTATTATAAAAGTTTGTATCTGCCTCGTGCTGTTGAGGATAGAATGCTTTTAGCTCTGCGCCAGGGAATAATTTCTAAGTGGTTTTCAAGTTACGGTCAGGAAGCAGTATCTGTGGCCACGACTTTGGCGATGCATAAAGACGAATGGATATGCACCATGCATAGAAATCTTGGTGTTTTCACTACACGTAATGTTCCCCTTTTAAAGCTTTTTTCTCAGCTTCAGGGAAAGCTGACTGGATTTACAAAAGGACGCGATCGTTCTTTTCACTTTGGGAGTAAAGAGCATAAAATATTTGGTATGATAAGTCATTTGGGCGCCCAATTAGGTGTGGCTGACGGACTGGCTCTAGCAAGAAAGCTTGCAGGTGAAAAAAAATGTGTTCTTGTTTTTACTGGAGACGGTGGAGCTTCAGAAGGAGATTTTCATGAGGCTTTGAACGTTGCTTCCGTTTGGAGTTTGCCCGTTCTTTTTGTCGTTGAAAATAATCAATGGGGTCTTTCAACACCTTCAAATGAGCAATTTAACTTCGATTCATTTGTTGTCAAGGGTAAGTCCTTCGGAATTGAGGCGCATACTGTTGACGGAAATGATTTTGTTAAAACATTGGATGCGTCTTGTAAATTAACCGAGAGTATTAGACAGAATCCAAGACCAATATTATTAGAGTGTAAGACATTTAGAGTTAGAGGCCATGAAGAGGCCTCTGGTACTAAATATTATCCAGATGGATTAATAGATTCTTGGAAAGAAAAGGATCCCATTGCGAAAATGCGTGAAAAATTAATCAAAAGTGATATAGTCCTAGAAGATGATATTGACCAGATTGAACAAGAAATAAAGGCTAACGTCCTAGCAAGCCTTCAAGCAGCTTTAAAAGAACCAAATCCTGTTTTTAATTTGGAGACAGAGTTAGGCGACGTATACCATACCAATTATCCAAAACCAACCCAAACAAATAAAATCGCAGAACAAAAGAAAATTCGGTTTATTGATGCAATTCATTCTGGTTTGGAACAGGCCCTAATACGACACGATAACTTGATCTTTATGGGGCAAGACATAGCTGAGTATGGTGGTGTTTTTAAAGCTACTGATTCTTTTTTAGATCGATTTGGAAAAGATCGAATAAGAAACACTCCACTGTGCGAGTCAGCAATTGTTGGAGCCGGTGTAGGTTTGTCAGTTATGGGCTATAAAACCATGATTGAAATGCAGTTTTCGGACTTTGTCTCTGAGGCTATGACACAAATTTGCAATCAAGTTGCAAAACTAAATTACCGATGGGGTCAAAATGTGGATATGGTATTAAGAATGCCTACTGGTGCTGGTGTTAATGCCGGACCATTTCACTCTCAAAGTACAGAATCTTGGTTTACTAGAATTCCAGGATTAAAGGTGATATATCCATCAAACGCTTACGATGCAAAAGGTATGCTTCTTCAAGCCTTTGAGGACCCTAATCCAGTGCTGTTCTTTGAACACAAGGCACTTTACAGATCTCAGGAAAGTGAGGTCCCTGAGAACTACTATACCGTTCCTTTTGGCGCGGCTGCATTGTTAACTGAAGGAATAGAATTAACTATCGTGACTTATGGACTCGGCGTACGATGGGTGCAAGACTGGATGTCAAATAATACCCATGTATCAGCAGACATAATTGACATAAGGTCGTTAGTTCCACTGGACTCAGAATCTATAGCTGAATCCGTCAAGAAAACTGGTCGCTGCATCATTGTCCAAGAGGATGTGTTTCGTGGTGGCATTGGTAATGATATATCCCAAATTATTCAATCAAAATGTTTTAAATATTTAGATGCTCCTGTAGCTGTTGTTTCAAGTATCGAAACACCAATTCCTTTTGCCGCATCGCTAGAAGAAGGTTATTTGCCCATCAATCGCCTTGAGAAGGCTATTAATGATCTCTTGAATTTTTAATTATTTTTTTAACACGTTAATGTCACTGATTAGGCGGACTATTTCATCCTGTCTAGTTCCATCATAGACTCCTCGGATTCGTTTTTTTTTGTCTATTAAAATAAAATTTGGGGTATGTATAAAATCTTGCGGACCTCCATCCCCTTTTTCTAGTACAGCAAAATAACTCTCTCTTGCTAACTTATAAATATGTCTTTTGTTCCCCGTGGTTAAATTCCATTTCGAATCAATAACACCTTGACTATTGGCATAATCTTTAAGAATAGAAATACTATCAATTTCTGGTGTAACTGAGATTGATAAAAACATGATGTCGCTATCATTGATATATTCTTCTTGAATTTTTGCCATATTCCCAGTCATAATGGGACAAATCCCTAAACAGGTTGCGAAAAAGAAATCCGTAACATAAATTTTCCCTTCGTAGTCTTTTTGAGTTATTTCGAATCCATTTTGATTTATTAATGAAAAATCTTTAACTCGGTGTTCCTCTTTCCCACTTATTACAGATTTATCGACTAATTGAGCATTGAAGTCTGAAGGTTTAAATATGGGTAACTCTCTTTTGCATGATTGAGTAATAGAACAAATTAAAACTATTAATAAAAAGAGAATATGGGATTCATATACATTCATATTAATGGCTAAAATATATCTGCGAATTGTCATAGTTTATTGACGTATGATAATGCTTCAAATATTTCTGGTCGTTGACTAGAGTTACCAGCAAATTGTAGCAATATACGATAGTAATTTGCAGCCATTTCATGATTTCCATTAAGTGCCGAGGCTCTTGCTGCTCCATAGATTCCATTGAATCTATTTGGACTTCTTTTAAGGCTTTTCTTATAAGCAATAAGTGCATTTTCTGGTTCGCCAATAGCAATTAAAAGATCACCAAGGAGTTCATTAGCAGGTATTATTTCTCCAGGAGTTATAGGGTGTTTTTCTGTACCATCTTCAATGGTTGCTGATTCCTGCATCATTAATTTCGCATTACTGTAATTTCCTTTTGCAAACTCTAACCACGCTCCTAGTGATTTCACTTGGATTAAAACCTGTTTGGCCTTGTAAATCTCTTTCTGGTCCAGAAGCTGTTTATATAGTCCTTTAATTTCTATTAGCTCACTTTTAGCTAGCTGCAAATCTCCTATTTGAGCACCACCAAGTCCTTTTGAAAAGTGAATTATAGACTTTTCCCAAGGGTAAATTCCCCATTCCTTTATAATTTCTGGTATTTCAATTTTAGCGGCTAGTTCCCAATTTTTATTCTCCAAAGCTAATCTAGACGCATAAGCTGCAAATGGATAAGCACTATTCCCTCCCCAAACAGATTTTATATTCTTCAGATAGTCATGTGTTTCAATTGCTTTTTTATTGTCTCCTATTTGTAAATAGGCATATAGGAGGTAGTCAAGCGCATGGATTTCACTAGCCCAGTGTCCATCTTTTCCACTTGCTTCTGCATAACATTGAGCAGCATCAGCTGAACGAATATTTGACACGATAGATTCCTCCCAAAGGCCAAGGCGGGTAAAAATATGTGAGGGCATATGCTGCGCATGTGCAGAAGCTGGAGCAATGTTAGAATACCTTCTCGCTGTTGTCAGCGCCATTGAGGCCAATTCCGGATTATCATAATTATGGATTATATAATGGGCTATGCCAGGATGGTTTGGTTTATCAGGAAATATTGACTCTAAAATCCTCCCAGCTTTCCGCTCATTATGCCGGGTTTTATCACCTGGATCTGAAGTTGATTTAAGTGATAAAGCATAAAAAATAGCTGCTTCGCTGTCATCTTTATATTTTTTATAAAGTTTCTCCATTCGTTTCTCCATGATTACAGCTCTGGTCTTATGTTCTATTTTTTCCCAATCCTCGAAATACCCACCAATTGCATTTATGTAATCTTTTTCTTTTTCAGTCTTTGTAATTTTTTTTGCCAATTCTAAAATTAAAGATCCTTTTTCCATCTCTTGTGAAGCTGGAGCACTCCAAAGTGAATGATAAATGCTCATCGCAACACCCCAATAAGCCATTGCACAGTCCGGATCAACATCTATGACTTTAACAAAAGCTCTCTCAGCATCATCATATTCAAATGAGTGTAATAGTGAAACAGCAATATCAAAAGCATCTCTTACCGAGTAATCACATGTTAACGAAAAATCAACATCACCAAATTCTCCATCACCACATAGAAGCAGTTCACCTCTTTGGAGATTAATTGATTTTAGGTCAGGTTGATGTGTTTGAACGCAACTAGTTATTATAGTTAAAAAAATTATTCTAAAAACTTGCTTGCAGGTATGAATTGAATTCATCATTTTTTTTTTAGATAACCCAATTTACAAACCTTTTGTCTCCTTCAGTATATTTTGATTCTTAGGGAATAGTTTTCTTTCAGGTAATAATGAATAATCTATATTCATTTAGGAGAAATATTTATCATTAAAATATTTTTTATTGATGAGTTTATTTTCGTTTTTAAGTGGTTAATCATCTCATCTTTGCTCCAAACAATGTTAGTCCTTATTAATTATGAACGAAAAAAAGAATAGAGACACAAAAAGACCAAGAGTAACGGCTTATCATGCTTTTAAAGAATTTATATGGCCTAGAAGAGGGATTGTTTTAGTAGGCTTAATTCTTATTATTATCAGCAGGTTAGCAAGTTTGGTTCTTCCTTTGAAGAGTAAAGAGTTACTAGATGAAATCATTCCCACCAAGGACCTTGACGCTCTCCTAACAATGGTTATTCTCGTTGTTGGGGCAATATTTATTCAGGCTGTGTCTTCATTTGCACTCACGAGATTGTTAAGCGTTGAGGCTCAATTTTTAATTTCAAGGTTACGATCAAAGGTTCAAAAGAAAGTGCTGTCATTGCCTATTTCATATTTCGATAATAATAAATCAGGTGCTCTCGTCTCAAGAATAATGACTGATGTAGAAGGTGTGCGTAATCTTATAGGTACAGGCTTGGTGCAATTATTTGGAGGAACAATCACTGCAATTATTTCCTTTTTTCTGCTAATAAATATCAGTGGGAAAATGACTCTGTTAGTACTTGCTCCAGTTTTATTATTTGCTGTTATTGCTTTAAAGGCCTTCGGCTATATTCGACCTATTTTTAGAAAACGTAGTCTAATTAATGCTGAGGTTACCGGTAGATTAACGGAAACTTTAAATGGAGTTCGGGTAATTAAAGGATTTAATGCTGAAACTCAAGAGAACTTAAGCTTTGAAGTTGGAGTAGACCGTTTATTTCAGAATGTTAAAAAAAGTTTAACTGCCACTTCAATCATGACCAGTTCATCCTCTTTTCTTTTAGGTTTGGCTTCAGTGGGAATAATGGGTTTAGGAGGTTCTATGATTATCGATGGAACTTTAACTACCGGCGACTTTCTGTCATTCACTCTTCTGCTTGGCTTTATGATTGCTCCAATAATACAAATGAGTAATATCGGTAGTCAACTTACGGAGGCTTTTGCTGGATTAGACCGAACAGAAGAGATTATGAATTTACAATCGGAAAGTAACAATGAATCTAGAACAATTGAATTGCAAAATATTATTGGTGATATAGAATTTAAGCATGTATCATTTTCTTATGATGAGGGTAAGGAAGTAGTTCATGACATCAGTTTTAAGGCAGAGAAAGGAACAGTGACAGCTTTAGTAGGTTCTTCTGGTTCAGGTAAATCAACAATAGCTTCATTAGTTGCAAGTTTTATTAATCCTGATTCCGGAGTAATTTCTATTGATGGAAATGACATTTCGAAAGTTAAATTAGATTCTTTCAGGAGTCAATTGGGAGTTGTTCTGCAAGATGATTTTTTATTTGAAGGTACAGTAAGAGAAAATATTTTATTTCCCAGGCCTGCAGCCAGTGAAGAAGAGCTATTAGAGGCTGTTGCGACAGCATATGTTAATGAGTTCACTGATCGTTTTGATGATAAGCTTGACACCCTGATAGGAGAGAGAGGTGTTAAGCTTTCTGGCGGACAGAGGCAACGAATAGCCATTGCTAGAGCTGTTTTAGCAAATCCTAGAATCTTGATTTTAGATGAAGCAACATCTAATTTAGATACGGAAAGTGAATCATTGATACAAAAGAGTTTGACAAAACTCATGGTTGGAAGAACAACGTTTGTAATTGCACACCGTTTGAGTACAATAAAGCAAGCGAATAAAATACTTGTTATTGAAGACGGAAAAATATCTGAAGAGGGTAGCCATGATCAATTAATAAAATCAAAGGGTAGATACTATGAGCTTTGTACTTATCAAAGTATCATTTAAAATTTCAGCTCTAGTGTTAAATAAAAATTTCTTCTTGGTGCCGGTATGATTCCAGGTCCAGGATATCCTGTTGCTCTTCTGGTAAAGTATGAATTATTGAGTATATTGTTAATTCCTGATTCAATTGAGTAAAAGTTTCTTTTGTAAGAAATATTCATATCAAGAATCCCATAAGATGGTATTATTCCATTAATACCGCTCAAGTTACTTTCTATTGCATTTGAGGCATCTGTATATTGATCGCTTAAATAGGTGAATTGGACATATGATCTGAAATATTTATATCTAGATTTTAGACCCGTTTTTAGATTTATTTTTGGTATAAATTCAACATTGTTTCCAACTATGCCATTTTGCTGCGATGAGATATATTCTGACTGGATAAAGGCGGTATTTAAAAAGCACTTCACCTTTAGTTTTGTTCGAGTCAACCTTGATAGGTTTAACTCGAGCATCGACTCAACTCCAAGAATTCTTGCATCTCCGATATTTCCTCGTTCACTCTTTACATTTCCATCTGCTTGGGCTTTCTGAATAAATCCAATTCTTTTCTTGTAAAGTAGGAGAAAAGAGTTTACATCATATGAAATTATATTGCCAACATTTCCTCGTATGCCGATATCAGAGGTATGGCCCTTTTCATCTTGAATGTTCGGACTAATAACATATGCAGGGCTTACAATACTCATATCTGAAAATGTTACTGATCTATAATTTTGAGAAATATTTGCATAGAACTCCTGTCTGTTTTTCTTGTATGATATTCCTAAACCAAAAATTGCAAAATTTCTAGTGTTTCTGTTTTCGCTATTAATAAGGGTATCAAATATTAGATTATTTGCACCATCGAATAACATTTGACTGTAATTTCCATCACTCTTAGTATCAATGTATTCATATCTAAATCCTGGAGTTATAGAGAGGTGATTGTTCACATATATGATGTTTTCTCCAAAAAAAGCAATATTTAAATTTGGATATTTATAGGAGGACTGACTGCTATATGATGGGAACTGTTCATTGTAGAATTTGAAATCAGCATCATACCCATTAGATCCTGCTCCTTGTTTACTCTCATTATTAGATTTATAAAACTTTATACCTATTAGATTTGCTGTTTTGAGATTTAATACTTCTCTCTTGAACAGTGTTTTATACTCGAACCCATAGTTGTTAAACTTTCCATGAATTAGATCCCGTTCTAATAGCGGGTCTATTTGGGAAACACGATTTGATCTATAACCTAGAGCATATCTTTCTGCATCAAGAGCAAAAATATTGAGAGTGTGTAGTGCATTTTTTGATTGAGTATATTGAAGTCTTAAGTTGTAAAGTAGCCAGTTAACTTTGAAGAAGTTTCTTGATCTATTTGATTGTAATGGGTCTTCGAGAAACATTTGGTCGTTTAAACCTCCTGCTTGTTTAGCTAAATAGCTTAAAGCAGTAAATTCTAATGAAGCGTTGAGTTTTTTGCTAATGTTATTGGCAACATGCACATAAGCATTGGTTGCTTTGAAATCTGAATTGTCTCTGAATCCATTTCCTTTTTTGGCATTTATAAAAGAATAATAGCTGATATTCTTTTTAGCGCCGTCGATACTTGTAAAAGAAGTTAATAGACCATTGCTTCCAATCGTTGATCTCTGGACAGTTCTGTTTCCTGGGATTTCAGAAGGCTTCTTGATTACAAAATTAACGAGCCCACCAAATTGTGTTCCGTATTGCAAAGAAGAAGCACCTCTTATGATCTCAATTTTCTCAAGAGCTTCTGCTGGCGGAGTATAATAGCTTTCTGGATACCCTAAAACATCAGCACTAATATCATAACCATTTTGTCTGGTATTAAAGTTAGAGGTCCGATTTGGGTCTAATCCCCTGCCTCCGATATTTAACTGCAAACCGGCATCATCATTTTGGTAAATATTTAGACCTGAAACTTGACTATAAATTTGTCTAGCATTATTGAGAGCAAGGCTCGCATCAATGTCGCTTAAGATTACGACCTCAGTTTTCTTTCCTGCGTTAATTGATGTTCCTTCAACGTCTCGTAATCTTAAAATACCAAAAAGGTTTTCTCTTCTCGCGCTAATTTGAATTTCGTTTAAGTTAATAGATGATGGATCTAGTAAAAGGTTCAAAAACATAGGATTAAGTACTTCTATACTTTTCCGATAAAATTTATGATTGGATGAAAACACCGTAATCTCATAATTCCTTTCGGTTCCAATGAACTTGAAATAGCCGGTATCATTTGAAATGGCAAGCAGCTTGCCTGACTCGTCATAAATTTCTGCTGCGCCAATAGGAGTTTGGTAAATAGCGTCTTTAATTTTTCCAGAAACAATATTATCTTGAGCTGTCAATGTTGAGCTATATAAGCCAAACAAGATGAATATGCTAAAAATAAAGTTGTTCCTATTCATCGAATATACTATTGTAGAGGACGAATTATTCCATATTTAATCTCCATCTGTATCAGCATAATCAACAGTTATTGATAGATTAATTAGCATGTCTGTCTTTAAAAGGACAACTACTTTTTGAAGTGCATCGTATGCTTGGAGCATCTGATTATTGTCCGTAGACATTTGAGAGATAAAATCATCATCTAAATTACTCACTGCTGAAATTGCCGTTGACATTTGAGCAGTTATTTTATTACTCAGAGTGTTATCGCCAATCTTGTGCTGTAGATAGTTAATGTAGGACTCTCCTGGTACATTAGTATTGAACCCAATACCTAGAAAAAAGTTACTACTTGCTTCTAGAGCCTCTAATACTAGGCGTTTTGATAGGCCTCTTCGGTAATAGGCCTCAACTCCTTTCTCATAAGGTTTGAAATTATCCCATCGTCCACACGGAATTCCAATTTTATTCGCTCGTATTCCCTTTTCGAAATGGTATATAAAATCATTGGTTAAAAGATTTAAACTTGAATTTCTTGTATTTCCTGAAGATCCAATAAAATTAATTTTGGAGCTAAGCCAATGATCATTTACTTGTGTAGTTTTTGAACTCATCTGGATAATTATATCACCTAGATAACTTAAGTATTTATTTCCTTGAGGTCCAGTATAAAAATTTATAACAAGACTAGAATCCGAATCTAGACCGTACAACATGTAGTCCAATGCTGGAAAACCTTGAGAAGCCCAGCTGGGCCATGTTGCATCATTTAAATCATATTGGGAATTTTGGATGTTAGCATCGATTATTGTTTTGTTGCAAGGGTAGGTATTCATTGATTTTATGTAATCAATTTCTTCTGCTTTTCCCATGTCAAACATTTCTATGTGCTGCCAAGCAACATAAGCCTCTACCCATGTATTTCTCAATGAATTAAAATTATCATTATTTGGACTAGTTGTGAAAAGATCTGCTGCATTGGTCAGGCTGATCATTTTTAAATTGAAATTCTGATTGACAGGAATAATGACATTTTCTGTTAAGTTTTCCAATAGTGCAACTCTATTGTAGTCATCTACAGGTTGGACAGTTACTTTGTCAACATTACAAGCAAACAATACGCTGCTTATTAATAAAAGATATTTGTATTTCATAGATGATTTAAAAATTAAAAGTGAGGGAGGTTATCCCCCCCTCACTAAACAATAAAAAGTTATCTAGATTAAAGCATCGTAACTGCATTAATTTGATCTGCCATAGTTATTAATTCTGCGGGAGTACGATCCCAAAATCCATTACCGGCTTCTAGTGAAGTAAGCATTGTATTCACTTCGGAGTTAGTGAAGTATGGCATTCCATCAGCAGTGTAGGTGAATTGTAAGCTAAGAATAAAACCATATCCCTCTGATAAAGCATGGAAATAATCAGGAGATAATGCATCAGCTCCAGCAGCCTCTCTTAGATAGCTTTCAGCTCTCAAAGCAACAACTTTAGATAGAGTCTCTTTGATTATTTGAGCTTGAGCATCTCTAACTAGAGAACAATTATCTACAATAGCCTGTCTTCCTAATTTAAATGCATTGTAAACAGTAGCTCGGTGATCCTCATATTTATTTAGGTATTTTCCGAGTAAGCCATCCGTATCAATTTCATCAGTAGTGATATCTGAATCAACGCCATAAATGTATCCGAACCCCTCGTCCCAATGGTGCTCCATAGCTGTAGAGTTATCATCTACAGAGGCATCACGTGTAATGTTGTCTACTGCATCTCCAATTTTACTTGCGCTTAAGTATCCATTAACGACTTGATCAAGACAAAGACCACCAATAAGGCTTTTTGCTACAAATTGGTCATATTCAAAGCCTTTAGCATTTAATTCACGATTACCAGCCATTCCAGCTACGCCAGATGCTGCACTCGTTCCTGCAGTGATTGCCGGAGCAACATTTGTTGCAAAATCTGTAAACCATCCTTCAATTTTAGATTGAATTTGGAGTTGAACTGTGGCATCTTGTTTACCAGCTGTTTTGCTTTTAATTTGCTTAGTGGAAGCATTTAAACCAGCACCTGTAAAATCAGTACCACCAGCTTGGTGATCAAACATTCCTTTTAAAGCAGCTTCTGTTGTGGCACCATCTGAAAGGGCATTTCCGAGTTCGCTAGCCATTTGAAGTCTCTGAGTTTGACCGCCATAAACTACAGTGGAATTACCAGAAATTAAAAAAGAATAATCAGCGGGAGCATTTACTGAGCATGGATCAGTAACTTCGGTAGTACATGAGGATATTGCAATCACCGCGGACAGTGAGGCTACTTTCATAAAATTAATTTTGTTCATTGCTTTTTTTATTAAATTATTTTGGCAAATATACAGTACTATTTTTATTTAGACTTAATCTAAATTGAAATATTTTTTATTACTTTTATGGTATAAATACATGAACATTCTTTTTGACACATATAAACTTTTTGATGAGACTTTGTCTTTGACACTGTCGTACTTTTTAAACCCTGAAAAACGAATTCACGTTCTTTATTTATTTACTTCAGTGGTTCTCTCTTATTATGTTTTTCGAAGAAATAATTTAAAGTCGTCATTTCTCCAATATTTATTTCCAAGAAAAATATGGCTGAGTAAATCAGCTTATGTTGATTATTGGATGTTTTGTTTTAATTCCCTTATTAAAATCGTTTTTATAGGTCCTTATATTATCATCGGGTTTTATATTGCATTTTATACTAACGAGTACTTTTTGGTAAGTTTTGGATTCCCACAAGATTCTATGGGTATCATGCAAACTCTAATCTTGTATACAATTTCGTTGACTGTCTTTAACGATTTATTTAGTTATTTAATTCATCTAGCGATGCATAAAATACCTTTTCTTTGGGAGTTCCATAAGATTCATCATTCTGCGACATCTTTAAACCCTCTTACTCAATATAGAGTTCACCCAATTGAGCTAATAATAAATAATATTAGGAGTATTCTTGTATTCGGTTTAGTTACTGGCTTTTTTGATTATTTGTCTGCTCATCAAATTGATAAAATGTTATTTTTAGGCGTAAATGTTTTCAATTTTATATTTCTATTTTTAGGTGCGAATCTTCGGCACTCTCATGTGAAACTGAAGTATCCAGGGTTTCTAGAGTATATTTTAATAAGTCCTTTTCAGCACCAAATTCACCATAGTAGTGATCCGAAGCATTTTAATAAAAACATAGGATCAAAGTTTGCCATCTGGGATTATCTGCTAGGGACGTTAGTTTTATCCAAGTCTGTAAATAAAATAAGATTTGGAATTGGCAAAGAATCGTCGAATTATGACTCTCTGTTCAAAAGTCTTTTAAATCCTGTTAGGAATATAATCAGGTCTATTTCCATGCGCCTTAGCCTTGGTAACAAGAGTTAGTATATGCCGAATGAATAATCTCTTTAATTAATAAAATAAAACAAAAGAATGAAAACATCACTACATGCCTTTTTTGCAATTATTCTTGGAGTATTTTTTATTTACAAGGGCATCGATAAAATACCTATGAAATTGAAAGATATATCAAAGGAAGAGATAGTAAGTACAATAATTGAGCGAAACTCTTATGAGGCTCCGGTTGGCTATAAAATCACGATGAATACATTCCGCCAGTCAGGATTTATAAGATTGATAGCTGTTTTTCAAATTTTAGCTGGCATTTTAATGATTTTGCCACCAACTAGGCTTTTTGGTTTATTAATGTTGCTCCCAATAATATTAAATATATTTTTCATGCATGTCTTTTTTGATAATAGAGTGGGGGAGAACGTCATGACAGGATCTCTTCTTTTTTTAAACACGATTCTTTGTTCTTATTATTACAAAGATTTGATTAAAATATTCTGGATTAAACAGAAAAGTCTTTTTTAGTTGATTCCAGAAAATAGAAGCAAAATATAATTTTATTCTATTTTATATGGTTTTAAAGTTTTTTATAGTAAAGGGATTAATGCTTCTAAGGTTGAATACGAAGCTGATTCTTTGGAGAATCCTTTAAATCATTAAAGGATTCTCCAAAGTTTTCTGAATACAATACTGGAGGATATATCCCTAATAGTTAATCTCCTATATTTAGACTAAAGAATACCCCAGCATTATATCCCAAATTGACTTATTTCGGAATATTTAGAAGCCTTTCGAACTTATTGATGAGTATCCTAGTTAACTTTTTTAAAAACTAAGAGATCTCCAGGCTGACAATGTAAAACATCACATATATTGTTTAAGGTTGTGAATCGAATTGCTTTGGCTTTCCCGGTTTTTAATATTGAAAGGTTTGACATTGTAATACCTACTTTGCTTGAAAGTTCTGTCAATGACATTTTATTTTTTGCGAGCATAATATCTAACGATATATATATCATTATTAAATAGTTAAAGAGTTTTCTTCTTTTAAAGAATTAATTTTCATTTTTCGTCTTCCAAGAAAAAAACCGAGACTAAACGGTATTATAAAAATCAGCAAAAATTTAATCAATCCAATTAGTCCATCCCATTCAATGTTGATATTCATATCCATCTTAGTATGTTTTTTTTCGTTAATATTGCCTTTTAAATGTACAACAAGTTTATTGTTAAACAATAAATTATATATATTTTTTAATGGTTAATAAAGATTTAAAAGACAGTAGAAGACAGTTTTTAAAGAATACGTCTTTATCAATTTTGTCCATCGCTGCATTTCCAACTGTTCTCAAGTCTGCTTCTTCTATAAGTTTACAGGATTTTTCAAATTCATGTAATGAATCTACAGAAGATGCGTACGGTCAAGGCCCATTTTATTCAGTAAATGCTCCATTTATTCAAAACAATAAGCTTGCAAATTCAAATGAAGTAGGAACTAGAATAATTCTGAGTGGTCAAGTATATAACCTAGATTGTTCAGAGGTGATTCCAAATACCGAAATTGATATTTGGCATGCTGACGATGAAGGGAGTTATGATAATCAAGGATATAATCTTAGGGGGAAAGCGACTACAAACAATCAAGGTTTTTATGTTTTTGAATCTATTAAACCAGGATTTTATTTGAATGGATCGAATTTTAGGCCATCTCACATACACTTTAAAATAACGCCTCCTGGATTTAATACTCTAATAACTCAGCTCTATTTTCAAGGAGACCCATATATACCAACAGATGCAGCGGCCTCCATAACAAGCGGGTCATTTGATGCGACACATAGGATAATTCCATTGGTTCTGAATTCCAACGGGGAATTGGAAGGGACATGGGATATTGTTATTGATGGGAATGGAGTTTCTATCGGTACAAATAATATTCACCTGGATAGAGGAATGATTTATGGTGCAAGCCCAAACCCATTTCAGGATATGATAGAAATAAATTATGGTGTTTTTCAAAAAGCAAAAGTTTGTATAGTTGTATATGATATTAGAGGTCAAATTGTTGCCACTCTTGATGAAAAAACTTTATACCCAGAAAAGTATTCCGTCTCATGGGAACCATCAAGAAGACTTCCTAGTGGACATTATTTCATCTCTATAAAAATGAATGACCTGCAAGTTCATTATATAAAAGTAATCCGGCAATGATAAATGTTCCTTGATTTGGAACTTTACATGTTTCATCCCGCAAGAACTCAAGAACGTTTTATGTCCAGAGGAGGATCAATTAAAGCGTTAATCTCTAGTTGTTTTTAGTTTACAATATCCTTAATAAGATATCTTTTGTAACTAATCCATAACAGGATGCCAGAAACTACAGTAATCACTAAACAGCCGAAAATATTGGTCTCTAGCAGCCCGTTTGTTGAGGTTAGGTCTAAATAATAATACGGCGAAAAGTATCCTAACCAATTAATTTTTTCAGTAGTCATTGATATCGCATTAAGAAAGTAACTTCCAAAAATAAGCCCAACAACGGGGCCCATGTAATTAAGCTTTGGTGATGAGAAACTCGACATAAAAACTCCTGCTGCTGTAAAAAAACCTATTAAGAAGAAGCCATGAATGTGCATTGAAATTAAAACACAAAGTCATAATTGGATTTGTTAATTATATTTTTGCATTAGATTCTATCCAAGTTTATATACTATAACTTAAAATATGAAAAAAATACTAATCACATTTCTTTTTCTGCCTTTAATTGGTTTTGGGCAACAGAGTTTAAATTTTATCCATAATGGAATAAATAGAGAGTATATATATTATGCGCCAATTAATCTGCCAGCAGATGCACCATTATTATTTGTAGCTCACGGCTATTCAGGTTCAGCTCAAGATATTCTGAATTATTCTAGTATGAATGCAATTGCAGATCAGAATGATTTTGCGGTCTGTTACCCGCAAGGCACATCAGATTCTTCAGGTTCTAATTTTTGGAACGTTGGTTATGATTTTCTACCAAATTCTAATATTGATGATGTTGATTTTTTAGAATCACTAGCGTCCTACTTGCAAATAACATATCAACTTAGTTCGTCAAATACTTTCTTTACAGGGATGTCTAATGGAGGAGAAATGTGTTATCTATTAGCTTTTGACGGATCAAATATTTTTAAGGCATTTGCGCCAGTGGCTGGAACAGTTTTTCCAAATGGAGTAATTAATAATCTCTTTTCATCTGGCGTATCTATCCCTTTCTTTATAACTCATGGAGATAACGATAATACTACACTTTATGGTGGTGATCCAAATGATCAATTTTGGGGGGCATATTTATCGGTTGACACATTAGTCGACTTTTGGGTGAATGCAAACTCTCTTACAGATCTAGTTATAGATACATTCCCTAACCTAAACAATAGTAATAAAATAACAATTAGTCATAAATACAGCTCCACTTTTTTAGACAATGAAGTGTGGCTTTATACTCATCAAAGTGGGCATAATTGGGGAGATGATGGAGACATGGTAATTGAACAAGAAATATGGGACTTTTTCAATAGAGTGTCTGTAAATACTTCAGCAGTAATAACTGAGCATTATCAAGAGAAAAACATAATTAAAGTTGTAGATGTCTTAGGAAAACAATCTCCTGAGAAAAAGAACATTCTTTTATTCTACATTTATGATGATGGGTCGGTTGAGAAAAGAATTATCCTTGAATAAATAAACCCACTCAAATGAGTGGGTTTATTTTGTGGGAGATGAGGGGTTCGAACCCCCGACCCCCTCGGTGTAAACGAGGTGCTCTGAACCAGCTGAGCTAATCTCCCAAAGAGCTGCAAATATACTTCCAGCTAGGCATTTCACAAGTGAATTAATGAAATAGAAAAAAGAATTTCCTAAAAGAGTAAAATTGAATAAATGAAAATATTATTTATTGTAAAAAAAAAATCAAATTTTTGTTGAAAAGACGTTTCACTCATCAATGGAATCAAAGCTGAGGCTTAAACTGTTGACACAATATCTAAGATTTGTTTCAGTCGGCCCATCTTCAAAAACATGTCCAAGGTGTCCGCCACATTTCGTACAAAGTATTTCTGTGCGAACCATGCCGCCACTGATATCCCGGATTTCAGTTATGGCCCCTTCTTTAACTTCTTTGTCAAAACTAGGCCAACCGCAATGGGCATCAAATTTTGAGGATGATTTGAACAGTTCAGCTCCACAGCCCGAGCAACTATATGTGCCTTCTTTAAAGTGTTTATTATACTTCCCTGTATGAGGATATTCAGTTCCTTTTTCACGAAGAATACGAAACTTTTCTGATCCTAATTCATCAAGCCATTGGGATTCTTCTTTGACTACTTCAGGGATAAAATCAGACATTTTTGAGATTGTTTGGGACTGGCATTGAACAGAAGAGAGAAAAAGTAATGACCAAAAAATAATATTTTTCATTATTTCTGTAACATTATTCAGACAAAAATGTTCGGAAACGTTGTTCCAATAATATTAAAAGAGTGCCCTGAACTGGACTCGAACCAGCACAACCAAAGGTCACCACCCCCTCAAGGTGGCGTGTCTACCAATTTCACCACCAGGGCAAATAAATTTTGTGACCCGACCGGGGCTCGAACCCGGGACCCATACATTAAAAGTGTATTGCTCTACCAGCTGAGCTATCGAGTCTTCATTTATTTAAATGAGGCTGCAAATATAGATAGAAACTTTAATTTAATTGTTGCTGTAATCTCTATTTAAATAATAAATTCAAGGATGCAAAAACCGTTATATATTATTGGGTACATGGGGGCTGGTAAATCAACGCTATCAAAGGTTTTGAGCCGTGTGCTGAATTGTGAAAATCATGACCTCGACGATATTATATCAAGCTCTGTGGGTAAAACGATTAATGAAATTTTTGATTCTGAGGGTGAAATAGTCTTCAGAAAAATAGAAAATGAGCAATTACACCTGACCTCAAAACTTTCAGGTGTGATATCGGTAGGTGGTGGGACCCCATGTTATTACAATAATATTGAATGGATGAATTTACATGGAATAACTATTTATTTGAGAGCTAAGATTCCAACTTTAGTATCAAGAATAACCAAAGAGAAAGCTTTTTTAAGGCCTATATTCAAAGGAGTTTCTGAGCAGAACCTGCCAGATTTTATTGGTAAACATCTTTTTGAACGTCAATTTTATTACGAACAAGCGCAAATTAGCTGTAACGTGGAAAATATTGGTTGGCAAGATGAACTGATCAGTAAAATAGTTGGTTTAAACTAAACTAAATAGACTGCTGATGGCTCTTTAAAGTCAACTTCAACCTTGTCGTGAAAGCTAGTGGAAAGGCTCAACCCTTTTATGTCTGCTTTTATTGGGAATTTTTTGTGATTTCTATCGATTAATACCGCTGTTGATATGCGTTCGACAGGAGATTGCAGAAAATAATTTACTGCATACATAAGCGTGCCCCCTGAATTTAGAACATCATCAACAATGACTATTGATTTCCCTTCAAAATCCTTTGGGAGAAGTTCGCAAGAGGTTGGGCCTTTGGAAGGATTCCTTTTATTTATAGATATTTCAGTTAGTGTTATGGAGCCCTCGAATATTGGGTTTAGTTGTCCCAAAAGTTTCTTGGCGAGCATAAATCCAGACTTGCTAACTCCAATGAGATGAAAGTCAGTTTCATTTGAATTAGTCTCTAGAATTTGCCAAGCCATTCTGGTAATTACTCTATCAAGAGTTGAAGGGTCTAAGATTAAAGTTCTATCTGCCATACTTGAAATGTACTAACGATTAAGTCTGCCTCTAAGGTAAATAACATTGACTATCGATCACGCAAGCTCAAAACGAGAATGTTTTCGACGTGATGCGTCTGCGGAAACATATCTATTGGTTGTATGGTATCCACTTTATATACTTCATTAAGGGTATCCAAATCCCTGGCTTGAGTTGCTGAATTGCAAGAGACGTAAACAATTCGAGGAATTCTGAGTTCATTCAGACGTTTCACAACTTTCGGATGCATTCCGTCTCGAGGCGGATCAGTCACTAATATGTCGGGAGTCCCATGTGCGAGCCAAAGATTTTCGTCAAAAACATTTCTCATATCTCCCACTAAAAAGGTTGTGTTTGAAATATTGTTATTTATTGCATTTTGCTTTGCAGCTTTTATGGCTTCTGGTACACTCTCTATGCCAACCACCTTATTTGCTACTTGTGCCATAAATAATGCAATCGTTCCCGTACCAGTATATAAGTCATATACTATATCTTCTTTTTGGATATCTGCAAGTTTTAGAACTTCAGAATAGAGTCGATTTGCTTGAACTGGATTCGTTTGATAAAAACTTTTTGGTCCGATCTGAAATGATAGGTCTTTTCCTTTGTTTAATGCGGAAGGCATATATTCAGTTAATGAAGATTTTCCACAAAACAAATGAAGATCTAAATCGTAAATTGAATCGTTTCCTTTCGTGTTATGGGCGAAATAGATACTTGATATTTCTAAGAATTCATTAGCTAAAGCACGAAGTAATTCAATCCCTTTATCCTCGGGAGATTCAAAAAACTGAATGACGACCATCCAATCGCCCTTTAAGGTAGATCTGAGCATCATAGTTCTTAGCAGTCCTTCTCTTTTTCTTGGATGATAGAAGGACAATCCGTTTTTTTGAGCGTAGGACTTTATAAAAAGTCTAATCGCGTTCGAGGGTTCAGGCTGAAGATGGCATGTGTTAATATCCATGATTTTATCCCACATACCGGGGGCATGATATCCCAATGCCTCTCGGGAAGTTATTTCTTCTCCTGAGCTTATTTCTTTTGGAGAAAGCCATCTATTTGATGAAAAGCTAAACTCAAGCTTATTACGATATCGATATGCTTCTGGGGCATGAATTATTCCCTTAAAGTCGCCACCTGACATATTTCCAATGCGGGTAAGATTATCTTTAACTTCTTGACCTTTAAATTCCGCTTGAGCTTCATACTTGATGTGCTGCCAGCTACATCCACCGCAAAGTTCAGCATGCTCGCAAAGAGGGTCTACTCGGTTAATGCTTGGCGATACAATATTTTCGATAATACATTCAAAGTGTTTTTTCTTCTTTCTGATAATTTTAACATCTACAATATCACCAGGAGCAGCTCCTTTAACAAGAAGGGTTCTGCCATCGGAAGAATGACCTATGCAAACTCCCTTTCCTCCAGCCCGTTCAATTGAAACACCCTTAATTATCATTTGTCAAAGATACTCGTGTTTATTGAGCTTATCTTTGAAAAAATCAAATGAAGAAGACATGGACTCTAAAGGTTTTATAGAACTCGAAAATCAATATGGTGCCCATAATTACCACCCATTGCCAGTTGTCTTAAAAAGGGGTGAAGGTATTTATGTCTGGGATGTTGAAGAGGTTAAATACTTCGATTTTTTATCGGCGTACTCAGCCGTCAATCAGGGGCATTGTCATCCGAAAATAATCAAATCGCTCGTGGATCAAGCATCTGTATTAACCCTAACATCTAGAGCGTTCCACAATAATATCCTAGGTGATTATGAAAGGTTTATAACAAAAATTTTTGGATACGATAAAGTCTTGCCTATGAATACAGGTGTAGAGGGAGGAGAGACGGCTAATAAATTAGCTCGCAAATGGGGTTATTTAAAAAAAGGAATTCCTCACAATCAAGCAAGAATAGTATTTGCCAAGGGTAACTTTTGGGGCAGGACACTGGCAGCGATTTCTAGTTCAGATGATCCATCTTCTTATGAAGGTTTTGGTCCATTTATGCCGGGGTATGATCTTATTGCTTATAATGACTTAAAAGCGTTGGAACATGAATTAAAAGACCCTAATGTCGCTGCATTTATGGTAGAACCAATTCAAGGAGAAGCAGGAGTTGTTGTTCCGGATGATGGTTATCTAGCAGGTGTTCGTGACCTTTGTACGAAATATAATGTCTTGTTTATTGCAGATGAAGTCCAGACAGGAATTGCAAGAACTGGTAAAATGCTGGCAACTGACTTTGAGGATGCTCGACCTGATATTTTAATTTTAGGGAAAGCAATATCGGGAGGAGTATATCCAGTTTCTGCAGTTTTAGCGGATGACGAAGTAATGTTATGTATAAAGCCTGGCGAACATGGTTCAACTTTTGGAGGAAATCCTCTGGCATGCATGGTCGTTAAGGCTGCTTTGGAAGTTGTAATAGAGGAGGGCTTGGCTGAAAATGCGGAAGTTATAGGAAACCTATTTCGAGATGAATTGCGTTCGAGGTTAGATGATTGCAAAATCATAAATCTTGTCAGAGGTAAGGGGTTGTTAAATGCGATCGTTATAAATGACACCGAGGATAGCACTACCGCGTGGGATATGTGTATTTCATTAAAAAACAAAGGATTGCTTGCGAAACCTACTCACGGTAATATTATTCGCTTTGCCCCCCCCTTAGTGATCAAACGTGATGAGATGTTGGAGGCTTTGGATATTATTGAAGAAGTAATTAGGGAATATGATAACAAATAATCGATCGGCTAAGGGATAGCTATTGCTGTAACTTCAAGATAATAGGGATCTCCTTCATTGAGGGGGTAGCCTTTTATCAAGCAACCTTCAACAATTACTCTTGGCTCAAAAAGAAACTCATCTAGATCAAAATCACTACTTATCAAAGCAGTATCAGAAATAATATGTGTTCCGTACATAAAAGTTGTCACTCCTAACTTTTTAATAGATCCATCAATCGATGCACATTGAGGGGTTGATTTAAAAAAATCAAATTTGTCGCAAGATGTTAATAGCACCCCAACTGTAAATCCTAAAAATAATTGTTTGATTTTCATAAGATTAATAATTCAATTATTATGCCAATTTCAAGAAATATTTTTAAGGTCTAAATTTTATTAGACGCCGCTGCCCAATGGGTATACATTTCATTAAAAATAACTCTTAGTTCTTCAAACCATTCTTTTGTCAAGGTTTTTTTGACGCTAGGAATATCAGGGAATTTGTCCTTATTGTATTTATATGCTTGACGCATAGGTCCTGCCTCTAACTCAATAATGTAATGCGTTTCAGTAGTGTATAATACAATACGAAATGTTGAGTGAGGTATCTGTTCTACTATTCTCATTAAAGCTGATATTGAAAAATAAAATTTATTAGTCTATTTGTTAAATAATTAGGAACTGCATATTCTCTGGCAGTAGAAATATCCATTATCCAAAAATAGCTAGCAGTATTACGAATTTCAAGAAGATTAAAAATTTCAAGTGATATACTGGCTTTGGTATTTAAATTATGTTGAAACCCTAGATCCATTCTTCTGTAAGGTGGAGCTTTGAAAGGCTTTGAGAAAGCTAGAGGTGATCCAAATGGAAACCCTCCAGTAATCGACGCCTGCATATATACTTTATTGTCTGGAAAACCTTTCAATGCATCTTCAACTCTTAAAGAAAATGAATAACGATAATCACTCCCTCTGCGAACCCAAGAATTATCAAATTTTTCTTGAGATCTAAATAGAGACAACGAAATCCACGACTCAGTTTTCGGTAGCCACTGGCTATGGATTCGATTGTCGATTCCAATTACTCTTGCCACCCCAGGTCCATTGCCCAAATATCGTATGCGCATTCCATCTTGTTCAAATGGAAATGCTCGGTCCAAGAACTTGTAGTATAATTCAGTTCTCCAGAAAAAGGGTCTACCATTCGATGTGAATTTTTTTTCACCGCCTATAATACCGTGCCATGCATGCTGCATTTTACTATTTAGTTCTAAAGTTGAGTAGCGCCAGTTCCTTAATTCTCTAACGCTGGCTGTTTGAGCGTATGAACCTGCCTTTAAGTCCCATATAAATCCACTTAAAGTCCAGTGCTTTAAGTGAAATCTAGGGCTTATGCGTATTTCATTACTTCGGCTATCGTGCAGTAATCTCACCCCAAAATCCAATGCCCATTTTGGGTCCTGTTGGTCATTAATTATTTTATGTCGGTAGAACCCGTATGTCTTAAAGTTTTTTAATTCTCCAGACGTATTTGTTAATTGAAATAATTCTAATGATTCTTTAAATTCCATTATTGTGTCATTCTCAATCAAGAGAACCTCTGTTGAGTTATGAGGTATACTATAGCCTGCAGAATCAATATTGACCCATTCATATAATTGATCAATTCCAAACTGATTACGTAACCCAACCCCAAAGGATATAGAACTATTTAATTCCTCATAAGTACCTCCCGCAAAAAGATGAGACTCCCGAGCGAATAAATGATTTCTTGCAAACCGCTGGTGACCTCCAGAGCCTCTCTGATATGAAATCTCCCCAAAATCATCAGATCCCAAATTATTATTAACCTCACCCAATAGATATGCTGAAATAACATCGACATTTTCTGATTCGAGTGCTTGAATAATTGATGATTCTATGTGTAATTTTAATTTGCTATTTACTCGATAAGTACTTCTCCATCCAGCAAAAGCGTTACTGTAAACATAACTTTCCCGTCCTTTCATGTAAACGTTTAATCTCAGAACATCTGTGACCGTTCCGAATTCTGTAGTTCTTGACCTTGGCTGAAGAGTAAAATCGCTGGATTGAGCTATGGATAAAAATTCATGATACCATTTTTTTGTGCGAATGTTTTGAATTAGCTGAATATCATATGAAATTGAATTTAAGTCCCCTTTAGTGTCTCCCCCAAGAATGAACGGGGAATTACTCCTATATCTGATAGCAATTCCACCATTTGTGTAGATTTTGTTTTCGGATTTTGATAATTTAGATTCACGATAGCTCATGAAAAGACGTCCTGAATATAATCCTATTCTACTGCGCTGCGCCGCTTCCTCATTTGAGGGGACGCCATAAGTTAGCCTAAGAACAGAAGAAAGTTTATCTCCTTCACTTGAGTTAAACCCTCCTGCAGAAAACTCAAGCTTTCTAACCATATCTGGATTAACGGCACTTAATCCTTCTTGCTGACCACTTCGAGCCAGTTGTGGACGATATATTTCAAATCCGTTAATCACTAAAAGGTTTTCGTCAAAATTCCCGCCCCTTACACTGTATTGGCTTGATAGCTCATCGCTACCAGCTACTCCGGCCAAACTTCTAATCACCCCTTCGATGGATTCACCAGCGTTGCCAACAGAGTTTAAACTAGAGCTTTCAATTGAAATAATAGACTCAACTGGGTTTCTTTCAGCTTTTACTTCAATTTCATCTAATCGCGTGGAAGGAGGAAGGGTATCGTATACAGGAAATAGGCCTGGAGCTAGGACCAAAGCAAGATCTGTCCAAGTCATGACTAATTCTTAAAGTCGCCTCGCTTCAGAGCATTAAAAAATTGGGACCAAGCAAATGGGTTTGATAGTCTTCCCAATATCGCAGTCCCAGCACCTCCGGTTCCATAGTACCGGTTTGCGTCATGAATATTCTGAGCCTGAGATTTCATTATATATCCTTGCATCTCTCCAGCGTCCATCCCCATCGCTTTTGCCTGCTCTTTTAAAGATTGTATTGCCAAATTTCGAAGAGCGATATCTCGATCGTTTGTTTCAATTCTCATAGACAGTAATTCTCTATTTAAATTTTCAGGTCTGGGCCACGGATAGAGCGTGACTTCATTTAATTCTGTAGTAGATAACTCCATTGATATAACTGCTATGTACGAGTCTCCCTTTAGAGAATCTGGTATAGATAATCTTGTCCGTTTGAATCCAAATCGTGTAATAAAAATGCTATCGCCGGGAATTGCCGTGATACTGAAAAATCCGTCTGCCCCAGACTCCGCTATTAATTTTCTGCCTTTTACTTGGAGTTTAGCATTTGGTATTGGATTACTCGCTGAATCTGCTGTCAGCGCCACTCCACTTATTTGAACAGCTTGCTTTTGAGCATATGAATAGGAATATGAAAACATAAAACCTAACAATATGAAATAACGCATCATTAATTTATTGAAATTTATATTCAAAGGTAGCTAGGTTGTGGGCTTCATCTTCAGCATATATTTTGATATCAGCAGTATCATAGTTTAAAGGAATCAACAATTCTTCATTTTTAGCATCATAATAAGCCCATTCCCACTTTTCATTTATTTTTACGCTGTATTTAGTAATATCGAGAAGATTGTCTTTTAAATTAAAAGAGATAGCCTTTTTTCCCTGAAAAGAAGTTATTCCTTTTAGAGAAATAATGGGAGGAACTTCATCTGTTTGAATAAAAAAATCTCCCCATAGCTTCATTCGAAATTTAATCTCTCCGCCTTCGATCGGTGTCCCGACAATTTTATAAGACCCTCTTGAGTCTTTCCCAACGATAACAGCTTTGGATTTTAGATGCATTGGGAACTCTGGGTGAGGAGTCCAATAAAAGTCAATAAACTTTAGAACAGGTAGATCAGGCTTGCATATCCATTTTTGATCTAAATAAGGAGTGTGGGTGTTTTCAAAATCACTCGCGCTAATCGTTTCTTGATATATTAGATGCTGTGCGGGCTCCATAAATGTTCCCTGCTTCCAACTAATACGGATATTTTCAGATTTCATATTTCCTGCAGGGGATTTCCACTGATTAGATGAGATCTCTTTGTCTATCCATTTAGAGTCTTTTGAGTCTCGCAAAATCGGACCTTTTGATATAGTTGACTGCCCGCTATGAGTTTTTATCATAATTGTTAGCTGATAAAGACCATCTCCTGGAAAAGAATAAACATCTTTCCATATTTTCGCTGGCTGATAGACTGGAGCGATTCGATATGTTCGTTTTCTCGTTAGGCTATGAACATTGTGCTGCATATGGCCATCTGCTCCTCGGGTATTTAAAAATGAAAACCGTGTCATCTCCCATGAGAAATCGGGAACTTCTTGCTGTTTTGGCTCATTCATATCTTCTATCCATACGGACATAGATTTGATTCCTAATTTTGGTCCATTTATATTTTGCTGTTCAAGGATTTCAACCCCAATATCCTGCCAGTCTTTGATTATGAGTGTATCGAACCACAGTCTTTTAACTTTATTTCCTGAAGAGGTATGAATGGCGAGTATTTTAGGCTCTACAAGATCATCACCAATTTCAAGGCCATAACTAACGGGGTTGAGAGGCTCCTCCGTTCTACTGTCTCGCCATTCAAAATGCAGGTGAGGTCCAGAAGAACTTCCTGAGTTGCCAGACCATCCGATAGTGTCGCCAGCATTAATTGGGAACTCATCCTTAAAAGGGTATAAATCTATCTGGTTAGATTTATTTTCTAATGCTTTTTTAACTATGAATTCATGTAAAGCGGGTTTGAAGTCGTTTAAATGAGCATAGACTGAAGTATATCCAGCGGGGTGAGCCAAATACAGAGCCCAGCCAAACCCTTTGGGGCGAACTACTATTCGCTTCACATATCCTCCCGTCACAGCTCTAACTGGCTGTCCGATTTTCCCAGCAGTTCTCAGATCCACACCAGAATGAAAATGATGATTTCTGAGTTCTCCAAAGCTTCCAGCTAATTTTGGAACTAACGGTAAGGGTTGAATCTCAAAATGACTCGATTGCGCGCAGAGACTAAAGTTTAAAATTAAAATTATCAATAGAGGTCTTAAGATCATACTTGTAAGGTAGGAAATGCTTCTCGTTTTGATTAAGTTTGTTCAATACAAAAATTCTTCAATGTCTACTATAATAGATCAAGTTCAAAATATTCAAAATCAGGTACATAGTCTGGTCTCTGCCTATCGAGATATAAAAAGTACTCTGGAAGAAAAAACCATTTTGATCAATCAATTATCTGATGAGTTAAGTAATGAGCGAAAAAAAAATGCCAATCTTAATAATCAGATTGAACAACTTCGTTTGATCATGGCTTTTGATGGTAATCAAAAAGATCGCGCTATTTTAAAAGGTCAACTTAGCGAATGGGTAAGAGAAATCAACAAATGTTTAACTCAATTAAATGTATAGGTCTAATTTTATTTTGCCATGAGTGATCCTTTAAAAATAAAAGTTAATATTGCGAATAGGAGCTATCCCCTTACAATTCAAAGAGACGAAGAAGAGCAAGTGAGAAAAGCAGTTTCTCTTATACGTCAGGCTATTGAACGCTTTGAAGAGAAATATGCTGTGAGTGATAAACAAGACGCCTTAGCAATGACAGCCTTACAGATGGCTAACCAGATGATATCTTTGAAGAACACTGCTCAAAACGATCCTGATAGTTCTGCTATTTCTGAAAGACTTCGGGCGGTTCAGACACAATTAGATGCTGTTTTAAGTTCTGCTGTTGATAAAAAAATCTAGTTTAAATATCGTAGTTTTTAAATAAAAATTATATCAGAATGCCAAAAATTAGTAGATTGTTAATAGCTAATCGCGGAGAGATTGCTCTTAGAATTATACGAACAGCGAGAGAGATGGGAATTACTACGGTTTCTATCTATTCCGAAGTCGATAAAGGTTCACCGCATGTCTATATGGCTGATGAATCCTACTCAGTCGGCGAGGCTTTGAGCACTTCATCTTATTTAAATATTGATAAGGTTATAAATGTTGCTAAAGAAGCTAATGTGGATGCAATCCATCCGGGGTATGGATTTCTTTCGGAGAATTCATTATTCGCTGAAAAGGTTGAATCTGCTGGATTCATATTTGTTGGGCCAAGTCCAAATGCAATAAAAATAATGGGTGATAAGCTCTCAGCAAAAAGGGCAGTTTCAAGTTTTGCTGTTCCGTTAGTTCCGGGTACCGATTTTCCTGTAAAAGACATCTCCCAAGCCAAATTAGAGGCTAAAAAAATCGGATTCCCTATTATCATAAAAGCTTCTGCTGGTGGAGGTGGAAAGGGAATGCGAATAGTAAATAGCATTAATGAGCTTGATGAGTTGTTCTCCTTGGCTGTCAATGAAGCTTTAAAGTCATTTGGTAATGGTGATGTTTTTTTAGAGAAATATATAATGTCACCTCGTCACATTGAGATCCAAATCCTCTCAGACAGTTTTGGTAATTTTGTTCATCTTTTTGAAAGGGATTGCTCTATTCAAAGACGTCATCAAAAAGTTATTGAAGAAGCTCCAAGTGCTTTGCTAAGTGATGAGTTGAGAACATCAATGGGGAAAGCTGCGATCAACGCAGGGAAGTCATGTGACTACGTTGGCGCCGGTACAGTCGAGTTTATTTTTGACACTTCAGGTTCATTCTATTTCTTGGAGATGAATAC
>MDTF01016103.1_pt1 | contig 71035 bp, 59 predicted proteins | sample 811191 | NCBI WGS metagenome assembly MDTF01 (sample SAMN05326649, study PRJNA326480) | marine metagenome | isolation source: seawater | place: Southern Ocean | collected 2011 | reverse complement strand
TCGGCTATAAGCTTTGTAAATTGTGCTGGGAGCATGATCAATCCTTAACGACTGTATTCATATACAGTATAGCAACAATTTAGCAGAACATAGCCTTCTTTAAAGAAATCCTTGTCGAAGTCCGGGTCGTTAATGTGAATGTATGAAGCCTGCGAAAATGCCGAAACCACCTTGTGAGCTGAGTGAGTAACGTAGTCTGCACCGGCATTGATGGCTGAGTACTCGCGGTATTGCGGATGAAACAGCGAGTAAGCAAACCAGGCTTCATCAATAAACACCTTAATGTCGAACTGGTGAGCGTAATCTACAACCTGCTTTAAATCGGTCAGCAGGCCATCGTAGGTGCAGCCAGTCAGTACTATTAGTTTGGCGTCTTTATTGTCGCTGATAAACGCCTTTAGCTGACTCAGCGAAGGCGGCGCAAAAATACCGTATTTAGGATCCAGAATGCTGTCGAGATACAGGGGCAGGGCACGGGCCTGCACAATACCGTAGTGCACGGATTTATGGCAGTTTCGGTCTATGATAACCTTATCCCCTTCCCGTAGCAGGGTTTGCAGGATAATTTTATTGGACGTGGAAGAGCCGTTAGTCACAAAGTATGAGTGTTTAACCTCAAAGGTATTAGCTACCAGGTTTTGTGCTTTACCGATGGCGTTGGTGCCGTCTGATAATGAGCCTAAAGAGTCCACACTGACCGACAGATCACTGATAAACATGTTGCGGCCAAAGAACTTATAAAAGTCGTTGATGTAGCTTGAGCTGCGGAAACTGGCACCACCACTGTGACCCGGCGTGTGCCAGGAATCGTTGGTTTCTACCGCATATTTCTTATAGGCCGTCCAGAATGGCGTTTCGCTGCGATCGTCAAAGTCATTGATAATATACGCCAGGCATGACTCCGGATCCGAAGCGATGTCGTGCAGCGCAAAAAACGCTTCAATTTTGCTCGAGCAACTGACGATATCAAACCCCACCTCATCTTCGCCGGTAACATACACAGGGACTTCCAGGCGACGGGATTTAATCGCATCAATTATGGATGAGTCGGCAACGGCGTCGCCCAGGGTTTCCCAGCTTAGTAACACCGCCTGAATATCGCCATCGTTGTCGAGCTCGGTGACTGCCGCTGACTCAGAGTTAACCGCCAGGAACTCTAATGACAAGTCGTTGCGGTCGAGTACCGAGACCACCGATTCCAGGTACTGCTGAGTGGTAATCAGGCGGGGTTTATTGTGATCGATAATCAACACTTTTAAACAGGGTGTCGCTGTCACTGGGGATCCTTCTTCGATGATTGGAAAGTTTTTTAAACCAGAGCAGTAATAATCTGGTGCAGTTGTTTGAGCGTAATATACGCTATTTTTTATGCATGAAAAGCGAACAATGCAAGACACCAATAAAAAGCTTAAACGGGCTTCAGGCTTGTTGAGAATGATGCTGAAACCGAAGGGTTATAAACTCTGCGAGCCTGACTACCGCCATGCCAATTTCGATGTTCATTATGCCCTGGTGTATATCATTGGCGGTCATGGTTGTACCCAGACCACAGCGCACATAAAAGGCATCATCAGGCGTTGCGGTGGTTAGCGCGATGCGCTTCCATAAGCTGGTGAGGTAGTGTTCAACTGAATGCGTAATCCAGGCTCAGGTATTGGCGTCGTTGGGCTCAAATACAGCCCGGCTTAGCCACTTCTGCACCGATTCTTGTACGATGTTGACCAAACGCCGGGTGCTGATGTAACGCCATTCGTTATCATTACCGGCCAGCGTCCGAGATCCCCCGGCCAAGCGAAAAGAGAGGGGAAGTGAGGTTTAAAAACTAACGTTTAGTTATCAGGCCGCAATACTGCAGAACTGATATATCCGGGTAAATGCTGGCAGTCGCTGTCTGACATAGTGATAGTGGTGCTGGCTCCCTGGGAGCTGAGCTTGTTCATAAATCACCTTGCAGCGTGGCTTTGCATGTATTCGCCTGAAAATCAATAAATCGTAGCGCGGCGATCTCCGCCAGAATACCCAAAATCACAATTAGCGCTATTACCGTAAACCATGTTGTTCTATGTTTAATCTCATCCTCAATGAAAATGCCAGGCTCTTAATTAACATTACTCTTAAGCCTTTATCTGGCTTCGCCGGACTGCCCCTCTATTCATGCGGGAGGCGTCAAACGGCAACGTTAATTCTGCAAGCGGTATTCAACAAGCGGGCAATAGCAAGTTTGTAACTGCCCGACTAACCCGGTAGATTGATATAAGAGGATTTAAAAAGGACTATTATGCCAGGCACTCCTACCTACAATGTAGTGGTCTTCGCTCATAACGAAGCGCGACGGATTACGCGCTGCCTGGAAAGTATACTCTCTCAGTCTGATGAGGGACTGCAGCATATTTACGTGTTGGTCAACGGGTGTACCGATAACACCGCCGAGGTGGTAACCCGTTTCAGTGCTAACCAGCCGGAGGTTATTGGCGTGTGGTTAGACAGAGCCGATAAAGCCGCGAGCTGGAATCATTATGTGCAAACGTTATCCGGTGAGGCTGATTGTCATGTGTTTGTCGATGGTGATATTTATCTGGCTGAGAACGCGTTGCCTGAACTATTAGCGCCGTTACAAAATACTTCGCATGTGCTGGCTACTGCGGCGGTGCCAGCGAATGGTCGCAGCCGGGTGAAATAGCTTAATAATATGCAGCGCTGGGGGCGGCTGGCTGGCGCGCTTTACGCCCTGAGAGGTGAGTTGGTCAACGAAATACGTGAAGAGGCTATTACTCTGTCCGCCGGACTGATTGGCGAGGACTTTCTGGTAACCTGCCTGTCTAAAGGCAGCATTGAATACCAACAGTTGTTTGCACCCAGTAAAAGGCTAAAGGTAGCGCCCGCGGCGCAGTTTTATTTTGACGGTCTTCGCGTTACCAACTGGCGGCACTGGCAGGCCGCGCTCAATCGCCTGGTGCGCTATCAGGTTCGCGAAAATCAGCTTAAATTGCTGTTCCATTACATGCAGGATAAACAGCCCTCGCAAATGCCGGGCGAAATTACTGCGCTTTACTCAGAGCTGGCCCACCTTATTCGTTACCAGTACCGGGGACGAAATACACCGATAGACATGCTGGCCATTCGGTATATTAAAAACCATAGCTGACACTGCTTTACTGGCGAACCAGGACGTTAGCATGGTCGAATATGCGCGCGGGCTGTTGTTTGATAAGCTCCAGAGTACTGTCTGAAACCGTAGTCCTGATGCTGGTGATGCCCATCCAGGTATCGCGACTACGACGTTTAGCACCATATAACGCCGCATCGGCTATGCCAACGGTGCTCTGCCAGTCGAAAAAGCTATATCGTTGCTGGTGCAGCGGATAAGCAGCAAAGCCTACGGAGCAGGTTACTTTTAGCTGCGTGTGCCCGTTAATGTTCATATCGCTGGCATTTACGGCGTTAACTATGCGCTCTGCCAGCAGGTAGGCCTCATCCCGGGGCGTATCCTGCACCACCGCCAGAAACTCCTCGCCACCCCAGCGCACCAGATAATCACTGTCACGGAAAATGGCCGATAACCGCTTTTGGGTTTCTACCAGCACTGCATCACCGGCCTGATGACCGTGGTTATCGTTAATGCGTTTGAAATGATCCAGGTCGATAATAAAAAATAACATATCAGACTGCTCATCCAGGCGTTTATTGGTGGCTTCGCAGTCTTTGTAGTATCGATGTATGCGGCTGATATCCCGCTGCATGTTCTGATTTAAAAAGCGCCGGTTATGTAAGCCGGTCAGCGCGTCCGTTAAGCTGGCTTTCTCCAGAGCGACCGCCTGTTCACTGAGTTTCTCATTAGCGGTTAGTAGCTCAGCCGTGCGCTCGGCAATTTTTTGCTCCAGTACATTCTGGCGGTGCCGGTAATGGCGCAGACCTAACTGATGCAAAACAAAAATAGCAATAGCCAACAATAACAAGCTGGCCATGCTGGCATAGATAGTCTGATACCACGCGGGGAGCACGGTAAATCGCTGGCTAAGCGTTGTGTTTTGCCAGGTGGTGACGTTGTCGGAATATTGCAGTTCCAGTTTGTACTCGCCCGGCGCTGGATCGGTGAGCGTTACAATCCGGTGATCGGCATCGAGTTGGATCCAGTTATTTTCACTGCCGGCCAGGCGGTAACGGTATTGCAAATGTTCCGGATCAAGGTAATCCAGCGCGACAAACTCAAAAGAAATACGTTTGGGTAGTGCACTGATTTCAATATGGGCCTGGGTGGTCGCCGGATGAACCTTGTGGTTATCTGCGGTAATTATTTCAAGTTGCGTAAAGTTAAGGGATAAAGGGGTCATCTGGCGGGGTAATGCTCCCGGAGAGACGATAGTCAGGCCGTTTTTACCACCGAATACCAGATCACCCGCTGCTGTCATGGTTGCTGCGGCGCGGGAGTAAGGGCTGTTTACGGCACCGGGTCCGGCGGTTATAACGCGCAGCAGTTTTTGCTCAATATCAATGGCCGCAATGCCATGAGACGTGCCTACCCATACCTGGTTATCACTCTCACCGGCGATGGCCGTAACGTTGTCGCCGGGCAGGCCAACGTCAGTTGTAAATTCAAGCCAGCGGTGCTCGGAGGTGTATACAAACAATCCTGCACCGCTGGTTGCCACCCAAAGCTGGCCGAGACTATCGGCATATAAGTCGGCAATAAATTGTTGTGCCAGGCGTGGATGGTTGACCGCTTTAATATTGCTACTGTTAAGTAACCCGTTAGTAAACTTGCCGTGAAGCAGCCCTTGCCAGCTACCTACCCAGAGCGAGTCGGGTGTTGCCAGCAGCGACGCCACGCGACGTTCGCTAAAATGCTCGGGCAGTAACTGAATGGTAGGCTCAGTCGCTATTGCTGGCTGTTGCCATAAACCATCGGTGCCGCCTATCCAAAGTGCTTCAGACGAGCTGGCCAGAGCGGTGGTAAAAGTGGCTGCGCTTCTGCCATCTACGTTTAGCGGTAATGGTTGTGCACTGTTTGGCGGAATAATTACCGACGCGAAATTAGCCGAGGCGTAGAGATTTCCAGCCGGATCTGCAAATAACGTTTCCACCGGATCAGTACCATTTTGCCACAGTTGCCGGGTGGTGCCTTGTTCGGCAGTGAACTCTTCCAGCCCATGTTCACCGGAACCCACAATCAGTTTATTTCCTATCGCCTGAACCGCATGAACCTTTCGATTCATCAGGCCCTCGGGTTGCCCGCTGTCACCAAAAATGTGTGAAACGGCAACATTGCCGGCATCATACACATTGAGCGTGGCGCCACTGCCAATCCACACCAATCCTCTGGAATCGCGAAATAACGACCAGATGTCATTATCGCTAAGGCTGGCCGGTAATAAACGATTGTGTTGGAAGCGGCGTGTTGTCTGATTGGCTAAATTAAGCTCAATCAATCCATCACCAAAGGTACCGAGCAGTAATACATCGGGGCGAATTTCTGTCACTGTAAACAGCCAGGGGCTGTCATCCTGTGCGAGTGTGTAGTGGCGAAAACCGGACGCTTCAGATTGTACAAATAAGCCTTCGGCAGCGGTGCCAACCACGAGATTTTCCTTTGCCGTGGAAGTAATGGCACTGACCCTGATACCCTCAGGAAAGCCAGGTGCAATTTGTAATGGTGCAAACCGGTTTTTGTTCAGGTCACTACGGTACAGGCCTTTGTCGGTGCCTACCCAAAGCGTATTGGCCTGACTTACATGGAGTGCACGAATCCGCGCATTGGGCGCAATGGGGAGCTGTTTAAGCTGCGCTGATGCCGTATCAAACTGATAGAGCGTTCGATCGCTGGCGAGTATAACGATGTCAGTGTGTGGCAAGCTAATCACAGTACCAGCCTGCACGGTTATGTTCTGCAACTGGCCGGGCGCAACAGCGGTAAACGAACTGGTGCCAGGAGTGAGCCGGTATAAGCCGTTGCTGGTGCCAATCCAGATACGACCTTTGGCATCGCTAAATCCATGGTTTACCTGGGGAGCCGGAGCTTCGTTATCCGCGCCTTCAAATCGCGCGCGGACCAGCGATTTTGAATCCCAGCGCCATAAACCGTTGGCGGCAACCAACCAGATAAATCCCTGCTGATCTTCCAGTATGGTATCAACCTGACCTTCAATAGGGGGGGAGTTGCCTAATGGCGAAAGAAAAACCGGCTGCGCGTGGCTTTGCCATTGAGTCTCACTGGCGTGGACGGCAACGCACGCAAATACCCCAAGCCAGACCAGGCCAAGCGGTTTTAAAAAGCGTTTAGAACTAGACAAAGCACGCACCACAATCATCACTACTTTGCTTGCAAAAGACCCGGCGAGAAACGGTGCATTCACAACTGTCGAAAAATTAGTCCTTTAGTATAAGGGGTAAATGTATGCCTGCCAATCCATAGAGGCTACCAGGAAGAAATAAATAACGCTGTCTATTGGCTAAGAAAGTAAATGAAATCAACCGTTAGAGCATTTAAAAATGATCATACGCGGGTAAAAAACAGTACAAATCGGGTGTTTTGTATTATTTAAAGGATTGGTATGACAGCGAAATCGAATTTAGACGAGTTTAACGAGTGGATTGAAAACCGGTACCCGCACCACCCGGAATTCTTGCAGGCCACCAAAGAGCTCGCCGCCGATGTAATACCGATTTATAACGCGCACGCTGACTACAAACGCTACAACGTGCTTAAACGCCTGAGTGAGCCAGAGCGGGTAGTGCACTTTGCCGTGCACTGGATGAATGACAATGGCGAGGTAGAAGTTAATCGTGGCTGGCGGGTGCAGCATAGCGGCCTTATTGGCCCTTATAAAGGCGGCTTGCGTTTTCATCCTACGGTTAACGAGTCGGTACTCAAATTTCTGGCTTTTGAGCAATCATTTAAGAATGCGCTTACCGGCCTGCCGATGGGCGGCGCGAAAGGCGGCTCAGAATTTAACCCGAAAGGCCGTAGCGACAATGAAATCATGCGCTTTTGTCAGGCTTTTATGCAAGAGTTGCAGCGCCATATTGGTCCGCGAACCGACGTACCCGCTGGCGACATTAATGTAGGTGCCCGCGAGATTGGCTTTTTATATGGCCAGTACCGGCGCATGCATAACGAGTTCGGCGGCAGTCTTACCGGCAAAGACATCGATTTTGGTGGTAGCCATGTGCGTACCGAAGCCACCGGCTTTGGCTTAATTTATATGCTGCAGTGTGTGCTTAAACATAACGATGACGCAATTGAAGGTAAGCGGATAGCTATCTCGGGTGCCGGTAATGTGGCGTTGCATGCTGCGCTCAAAGCGGCTGAATTGGGCGGCACTGTGATCAGTTTATCTAACAGTCGCGGCAGTTTAATCAAGGAAGAGGGCCTGAGTAGCGCCGACATCCGCTGGGCCATAGAAAACCGCATGAACGAAGATAATATTCTTACTGCGCTGGCCGATGAGCGCGGCGGTAGCTGGTTCAAAGGTGAAAAGCCCTGGGGCTGCGCCTGCGATGTGGCCTTGCCGTGCGCAACCCAGAATGAACTCGATGAGCCGTCGGCAAAATGCCTGGCAGACAATCATTGTCAATACTTACTGGAAGGTGCCAATATGCCTACCACCCATGAGGCCAAAACGCTGATCGTTGATGCCGGTATAGTATTTGTGCCGGGTAAAGCGGCTAATGCCGGGGGCGTTGCAATGTCCGGCATGGAGATGTCGCAAAATGCCGCTTTTGAGCGTAAAACCTTTGCCCGGCTTGATGACGAACTCAAGGCCATCATGACCTATATTCACGACCGCTGTGCCGAAGAAGGCAAAGAAGACGATAGGGTAAATTATGCCAAAGGCGCTAATATCACCGCCTTCAGGCAGCTTGCCAATGCTATGGTGGGGCAGGGCGTTTAATTCCTTTAACTCCAGGCATAAAAAAGCAGCGCTTCAATAATCGCTGCTTTTTTGATTGAGCTGCTATAAAAAATGCTTACTCGGCGCTCAGAGAGGCCATGTCGATAACGAAACGGTGCGCTAAATCGCCCTTAGCCAGAGTTTCAAATGCACCGTTGATTTCGTCCATTTTTATCATTTCGCAATCGGGGTAAATGCCGTGTTCCGCACAGAACTCCAGCACTTCCTGAGTTTCCTGGATACCGCCAATTAGTGACCCTGCGACACGGCGACGGCCCATTACCAGAGGCGGTGTCATTAGTTCTTCCATAGGGCCAACCTGACCAACGATGACAATAGTACCATCGATATCAAGCAGCGGAGCGTATTGACCAACATCGTGCTTCACCGGGGCTGTATCGATAATGAGATCAAAAGAGCTGCCTGCGGCTTGCATGGCATCTTCGTCGGTAGAAACCAGAATACCCTTGGCGCCCATCGCTTTCGCTTCGGCTTCCTTTTTATTGGAACGGCTGATAGCTGTCACTTCTGCACCCATAGCGGCGGCCAGTTTAACGGCCATGTGACCAAGCCCACCCAGGCCAATCACGCCAACGCGAGTGCCTTCTTTAACCCCCCAAGTGCGCAGCGGAGAAAAGGTAGTGATACCTGCACACAGGATTGGCGCGGTTTTCGCGAGATCCATGCCTTCTGGCACGTTAAGTACAAATTCCTCACGTACTACTATATGCTTGGAATAGCCGCCCTGTGTAGTTTCGCCGGAGATGCGGTCCGGTGCGCCGTAGGTGGGGGTCATACCATTACGGCAGTATTGCTCTTCATGGTTGTGACACTGATCACATTCCTGACAGCTGTCTACCATGCAGCCTACCGCTACGTTCTGACCGACTTTGTAGTTTTTTACGTCTTCACCAATAGCGGTTACCACGCCTACAATTTCGTGACCAGGGATTAAAGGATAGGGTTGCGGGCCCCAGTCACCGTTTACCGTGTGTAAATCTGAGTGACACACACCGCAATATAAAATTTCAATTGCAACATCATTGGCGCGCAGATCACGGCGCTCAAAATGATACGGTTTCATGTGAGCATCGTCTGAGAATGCAGCGTAGCCAACTGTTTTCATAGTGTTACCTCTGTCTTTAGTTTTTAAAAAAGTGCTTTTTTAGCCTGTGGGATAGTATGCAATAAGCAATGCTATTTGCGCCTGCCTAATCCTGTTTTGCTATTGCCTGATCGTGTGGGATTAGCTTTGCATACCTGTATCTGTACTGCCAGATGGGCACTTTTGATCAGTAATTCAAGGTAGGTATAGCAGACAGATTCTGGTTTAATGACGCGCAAATTATCAGGGTTTGTGACTATAAAGAGGAGACAGCAGTGACTTACAACAATCAGCAGGCACTTATCGAACAACTAAACACCGCGCCGGAACACATCAGTTTTAATGATGTAATTGCTTTCATCGACGAAAACTTCGTTTTTACGCCCACGGCGTTTACTAACGGAAAAGTGGAGAATGAAGCAAATCAGAACAATGGTTCCTGCAAACTGCTGGCTCTGGGGCAATACCTTAAGCTCACCAACCAACAAACCCTGGCCCTTTTTGGCAGTTATTATCGCGACGATGTACTCGGCAATCCGGATGGCACAGATCACGCCAATATTCGCAATTTTATGCAAACCGGTGCCGAAGGAGTGACGTTTGAACTGTTTCCTTTAGAGAGTAAAAATTAAAGCTGCATACCGGCCATAAAGAACGATGGGCTCTGCTGAGAGCCCGCAATAGCGCCACATTCACATGCCTTCAGGTGAATCACTGAGTTACTAATACTACATTTTATGATGTTTTATTAATGCTACAGGGCTAGTATAGTTAAGTGGCGCCGGCATTCTTAACAATACCGGCTTGATATTGCTTACTTTTTACGTGTGGTATTTAAAGGTTTAGCCCTTGTATTCATCTATTAAAAAGTATTGGATTCTGGCTATCACTTGTTTGGTAATATCCCGCTGGGTGATGGCCGGTGAAACATTTACGTTTGCTGCGGAAGACAGCTGGCCGCCATTCGCCATGGCGGACGGTAGTGGCCTGTCGCGCAATATTATCGAGCAGGCACTTTCCTACAGCGGCTCGACTGCCTCGTTTATTACAGTTCCCTATGCCAGGGCATTAAAGATGGCCGAGAATGGCCAGGTAGACGGCGCGTACAACGTCACCCTGCAAAAAAATACCCTGAAACGATTGGTGTTCGGTAACGAGCCTTTGTTTCAGGCCAAAGCCTCGTTTTACTACCCCAAAGACTCAACCTTTAATTATGCCAGCGTGGATAAGTTTCCGGGCGGTATTAACATCGCGTTGATTACCGGTTATGAATATGGCGATAGCTTTGAAGCTCACCGCAAGCGTTTTAAAGAAGTAAGGGTGGCCAACCAGCGCCAGATTATCAATATGCTGCGGGAGAATAAGGTGCATATGGGGATAATGTTCGACGCAGTCGCATCTTACACACTCACTGCTATGCAACTACCGCAGGACGCTATTCGTAAAGGTGAGCTGAATCATGTCAGCGATATCTACGTGGCGTTCTCCCCAAAAGCAGAAAACCTCGAAGCTAAAATAGCCCTGTTTGACGAAGGGTTACGGCAGTTGAAACAAGAAAGTAATCATAGTCAATAAAGCTGAAAGAGTGTTCAGACAGTAATTCTGCTCCTGCATGCTTCCGATTACTGGTTTCTTGTTTACGTTAATTTAATATCAGCTTAACAATGTCGCTTTTCTGCTTATCCTGTTGATTGCTTTTATTCAGGGAATTAAGAGGTTTTGATGGCATCCTGCGTTGCACGGTTTTTATTGTTTTTTTTTATGTTTGTGTCATTGCCTGGTTATGCACAAGTCCGTGAGCGCATCAGTTTTAATGACAACTGGCGATTTTATAAATATTCCCCGACAGAAGAAGCAGATGGCCTTATCTACGATGTACGGCCGGCTATTAACGGCTACGATGATTCGATTAATGCTGATGCGAAACCTACCGACGCGGTGAAAATTAACGCCACGCAGCAGGTACTTAAGCCCTGGATAATGCCTACGGGCAATGCATTTATTAGCGATACAACCAGACATCATCCACGCCCGGCGGGCGAGCCGGGGGCAGACTTTGCCTTTGTACAAACCAATTTTGATGACAGTAGCTGGGAAGCGTTGAGTTTACCTCACGACTGGGCGATAAAAGGGCCATTTTACACCGGTGACAATCCGGAAGTGGGCGGCGGTATGGGGCGGTTGCCCAGTCACGGTGTGGCCTGGTATCGCAAGCAATTTAAGCTGACTGACGACGAAACAGGCAAACAAATTTATCTGGATATTGATGGTGCTATGTCTTACTCCATGGTGTGGCTTAATGGGCATTTAGTTGGGGGCTGGCCTTATGGTTACAGCTCCTACCGGTTGGATCTCACGCCTTATCTGAATCTTAAAGGTGTTAATCAACTGGCAATCCGTCTTGATAACCCCAACAACTCCTCACGCTGGTACCCGGGTGGCGGTATTTATCGAAATGTATGGTTGGTAAAGACTTCTCCCGTGCATGTTGAACAATGGGGCACACAGGTTGTTACTGAAAACGTTAGTACAAAATCGGCCGATGTGAAGTTAACGCTTAATATAAAGAATACCCAAATGCGAGGGCAGGCAGTGCGCCTGGTAAATGAGATTTATCAGGCGAGTAACGATGGTAATCCCACCGGAGCATTAGTCAGTAAGTTTGCAACCAGACACGCCATGATAGCGGGAAATAGCAGTGAAGCTGTGACCAGCAAAGTGACCGTTTCTAATCCCAGGTTATGGGGGCCGGTGCCGACACAAACGCCGCATCGTTATGTGATTGTGTCACAGGTTTATCAGGGGGATAAGTTATTAGATGAGTATCATACGGTCTTCGGTATTCGTAAGATTGAGTTTGATCCCAACCAGGGAGTGTTGGTCAATGGCGAACATATTGCTCTGCAAGGGGTCAATCAACATCATGATCTTGGGGCACTGGGCGCAGCATTTAATGTACGCGCGGCACAGCGCCAGTTAGAAATTCTGCAGGAAATGGGCGTTAATGCTATTCGTATGGCGCATAATCCACCGGCGCCGGAATTGCTCGCACTTACCGATAAAATGGGCATTCTGGTTCTCAATGAGTCCTTCGACAGCTGGTATAAAAAGAAAACACCTCATGATTTTCATCTGATATTCGCTGACTGGCACGAACAGGATTTACGTGCGCTGGTGCGTCGTGATCGTAATCACCCGTCGGTGATCATGTGGTATATCGGCAACGAAGTGGGCGAGCAGTACACCGGTGAAGAAGGTGCTGAGGTAGCTCTGAAACTGAAAAGTATTGTAAAGCAGGAAGATCCCACCCGGCCTGTTACCGCGTCTAAAAACTGGGCGAAAGCCGATTTTCCTTTTTCCGCTGCGCTTGACCTAATTAGCTTAAATTATCAGGGCGAGGGGATCCGTCAGGCGCCGGAGTTTGAAGGCACTAACCGTATTCGTACGCCGCCGTCTTATCCAACGTTTCACAAAGCCCATCCTGATAAAGTAATATTGTCGAGTGAAACCGCCTCTGCATTTAGTTCACGAGGTATCTATTTGTTTCCGGTAACACCTGACATGAGCTCACCCACACGAGACGGACGGGGCGGGGACTCCTCTATTCATCAGGTGAGCTCCTATGAACTGCATGCTGTGGATTTTGGCTCCTCGGCCGACAAAGTGTTTAAGTACTTAGATACACACCCCTATGTAGCGGGACAGTTTGTGTGGAATGGCTTTGATTATCTTGGCGAACCCACGCCTTATTATTCTTCACGGAGCTCTTACTCCGGTATCATCGATTTAGCCGGGTTTAAAAAGGACCGTTTTTACCTGTATCAGAGCCAATGGCGGCCAGACCTGCCGATGGTGCATGTTCTGCCACACTGGAACTGGCCTGAGCGCGTTGGTAAAGTCACCCCGGTACATATTTTTACTTCTGGCGACGAAGTTGAGCTATTCATCAACGGACAATCAATGGGACGTAAGAAAATGGCAGAGCTAACATACCGGATCCGTTTTGATGATATTCGTTACGAGCCCGGCGAAGTCAAAGCTGTTGCTTATAAAAATGGCCGTAAATGGGCTGAGCAAACCATTAAAACCACCGGCGAAGCGGCAGCTCTGCGCCTTACTGCCGACCGCAGTAACATTACTGCTGATGGCAAAGACCTGTCGTTTATCACCCTGGAGGTCGTCGACGCAGCAGGGCGGGTTGTTCCTACAGCCACGCAGCAGATTGACTTTTCAGTTAACGGTGCTGGCAAGCTGGTGGCGACTGACAATGGTGACTCGACCAACTTCACGCCATTTCCCTCTGCAACGCGTAAAGCGTTTAGCGGCAAAGCGCTGGCCATTGTTAAATCTGCAGATTCGGCCGGTGAAATAATAATCACAGCAAAAGCCAAAGGTTTAGCATCGGCCAGACTAGTGATTTCTGCCGAGTAACCTTGTAACTTCAAACGCGGTAACACTCTTAAACTGACTTAAATAATTAAGTCAGTTTAAGAGCCTGTTAAGTCCATATCAATAGCCGGGTATGTTCGGCTGCCACATTCTAAGGGTAAGCTAAACAATCGATTTTATGGATCCGGGTGACTGGTGAAATGGCTTTGTATTTATTATGTATTTTTATTTACTGCCGATAGGTTACTCCAACTGTAAGCCTTTTAAACGGCTTGGAAAGTACGGCAGAACAGTTATTTTTCTATTAACATAAAAATAACACTTGCCAAATGGAGTGAATTATCCGATCATTTATCTTAATCGATTAAGTTGTTGTGAGTGTTGTTATGAATCGTTCAAATGATGTCCAGTTGATTACCTATGTAGACCGTTTAGGCGGTGGTGACATCAAGGCGTTAAATGCGCTGTTTAGTAACCAGTTAAATGGCGTGTTTGGTGGCGTACATTTATTACCTTTTTTCTATCCTATCGATGGCGAAGATGCTGGATTTGATCCCATCGACCATACCGAAGTGGATAGTCGGCTAGGCAGTTGGCAGGATGTCGGTGAGCTGGGTGAAAATATGGACATCATGGCCGATATGATTGTTAACCATATGTCGGCACAAAGTCCTCAGTTTCAGGACGTATTAGCAAATGGCCAGTCATCACCATTCTGGCCGCTGTTTCTGACCCGCGACAAAGTCTTTGCGGCAGATGAACACCAGGATATCGCAAAAATTTATCGTCCGCGCCCCACGCCGTGTTTTACCGATATTACCCTGCAAAATGGCCAAACCGTGCCGTTCTGGACCACCTTTACCTCTAATCAGATAGACATCGATGTCACCTCTGAGGTGGGGCAGGCGTATCTTGAAAAAATCTTAACCGCGTTCGAGAGCAATAACGTCGATCTTATTCGTTTGGATGCCGCCGGCTACGCCATTAAGAAGCCGGGCACTAATTGCTTTATGCTGGAGGAAACCTTTGATTTTATCGAAGACCTGAGCCAGCAGGCCCATAGCCGTAATATGAAGTGCCTGGTTGAGATACACAGCTACTATAAAACTCAAATCGAAATCGCTAAGCGCTGCGATATGGTGTACGACTTTGCTATGCCGCCACTGGTATTGCACAGCCTGTTTAGTGGCGATCCGTCGGCACTGGCTAACTGGTTGCAAATTTCGCCACGCAATTGCGTTACGGTGCTGGACACTCACGATGGTATCGGCATTGTGGATGTGGGCCCGGAAGGTGATAAACCCGGGCTACTTAATGCTGCTCAGATCGATTCGCTGGTTGAGCAAATTCACCAGAACAGCAATGGCCAGAGCCGTGAGGCCACTGGAGCGGCGGCCAGTAATCTCGATTTGTATCAGGTCAACTGTACCTATTACAACGCGCTGGGCGCCAATGACCAGGCTTACCTGATTGCCCGTGCAGTGCAGATATTCTCGCCGGGGATCCCACAGGTGTATTACGCCGGACTCTTTGCTGCCGAAAATGATATGGCACTGCTGGCCAAAACCAATGTGGGCCGTGACATCAACCGCCCTTATCTGGATGAACAGGCTGTCAGCGAGTCGCTGGAAAAGCCCGTGGTCAAAGCGTTGATTGCGCTGATTCGATTACGCAATTCGCTGGCCGCGCTGGTAGGTGAATTTAGCGTTACACAACAGGAAAATATCCTGCGCCTTAACTGGCAGTCAGATCAGTCTGCCGCGCAGTTAACGGTTGATTTTGCTTCTCTGGTGGCATCTGTCACTTATAGTGAAAATGGTATCGAACACCACGTAGATATATCGGTTGATAGCCTGGCTCAAAGCGTGACGGCCTGATCTTAATTTTGCTCCTTGTGGGCCGCACTCGCGGCCCATTATTTATTCGTTTCCGTACCGCCTTTCTGGCTTAGCTCTGAAACTCTCACCTCAGCAGTTACCGGCTTGTTACTTTACTGATCTATTTTTAACCTGTTCAGGTACAAAATGAAAATTTAGGGAGTGGCTGTTGTGTAACCGGTTGCACTCTGCAATGAATACCCGGTCCGGGTAAACAGTGATGGAAACACCGGAGGCGCAATGTACGGCTGTGTAAAATACCTGTTCATTTTATTATCTTGTATGGGCATATGTTTCCCTTCAAGCGCGCAAGACTCACCTATTGAAGTGACGGCGGCCTATCCGGTGGCCAGTCAGAAATATCAAAGTATTACCTTAAGTGGCGCAGTAAGCTCCGCCAATGATGCCTTCCTTGCACCGCTACAGGCAGGACTGGTCGATAAGCTTTTTGTGGAAGTGGGCGATCATGTTCAGCAGGGTCAGCCATTACTGACACTCGATAGCAAGCTTGCTGAGCTGGCCCTTCAACAAGCTGAGGCTGAGCTCGAAGTAGGCACTGTTGCTTATAACGAAGCAGAGCGTCTGCTAAATGAAGTGGATGCGTTATCACAACAACAACTCGCTGCCAAAACCTTATTCCAGCAGCGTAAAGCCGAAGTGGCCAACGCTAAGGCAGAACTGGCCAGACTCAAAGCAATCCTTGCTTTGCGCAAAGAAGTTGTTTCCCGTCATACGCTAAAAGCGCCATTTGATGGTGTTATTTATCAGCGGGATGTTGATGTAGGGGAGTGGGTGGAGCCAACCACCGCCGTGCTCGGTTTAGTCTCTCAGCAGGCGAAACGCCTTACCATCGAAGTGCCGCAGGAATACTACAGTTATTTTACCAACCTTAATGGCGACATCAGCATTCATCCGGATACCGGCCTGCACGATACCATTACCGGCAAGCTGGAGCGCCTGGTTGCTGCCTCAGGCGGTCAGGGTCGCAGCTTCACCGCGCACATCGCATTGCCGGAGAATACCGACTTGCTGGTGGGAATGTCTGCCGAAGCGGAAATCATGCTGCCGCAACTGGAAAGCAAACAGGTGTGGTTACCGACAAGCGCGATCAGGCAGCATCCCGACGGTGGCGCCAGTGTGTTTGCCATTAACAGCAATAAGGCCAGCCGGGTACTGGTGAATATTGTTCGTCAGCAGGGCGATGCAGTGTTAGTTGCCAATGCAACTGAGGGCCAGTTATATGCTATCTCTGGCGTTTCGCGGTTGTATAACGAGGCGGCAGTCACTGTGACCAATAGGTCTGAAATCAATGATTGAGGCAACGGTAAAACGCGGCATTCTGGTTGCCGTAGTCGTTGGGATTAGCTGCATTATGGGGATTGTGGCGGCGCTGTCGATTCCGGTGCAGATGATCCCAGACCTTGAGGTTAGAACCATCACCGTGCAAACCGGTTGGCCAGGTGCCACACCACAAGACATCGAAAAAGAGATCCTCATAGAGCAGGAACGCTACCTGCGCAATATCACCGGGTTAAAACGGATGATCTCCTTTGCCGAAATGGGCGAGGGGAGGGTGGAGCTTGAATTTCCCTTTGGCGTGGATGTTAACGAAGCCTTAATCCGGGTCAGTAACGCGCTGAGTCAGGTGCCTGATTACCCGGAGAATGTTGACCAGCCGCAGTTATTCTCCGATTCCTTTTCCAGTAACGCCTTCATGTACTTTCAGTTGATCCCCGCTGAGGGTAATCCCATGGCGCTGGATATTGATATGCTTTACGACTTTGCCGACGAGGTGGTTCGCCCGCAAATGGAAAGCGTAGAGGGCGTATCGCAAATTGAAATCAGTGGCGGCTCCCGTCGTCAGGTACAAATCATGGTCGACCCGGCAAAGCTGGCCCAACGCGGTATCAGCCTGATTGAGGTGCGCAATGCCATTGTCCAGCGCAACCAGGACTCCTCCGCCGGTGACATCGAAGCCGATAAAAGCCGCTATTTACTGCGGGTGGTGGGGCGTTTTGAACAGTTAAACGAGCTGGAAAATCTCATCATCCGGCGCATCAACAATACCATTGTGTATTTAAAGGATGTGGCCAAAGTAAAACTCGATCACTTTGAGCGCCGCCAGCTTTCCTATGCCAATGGCGATCGTAACCTTGGGCTCGCGGTGCGTCGCGAAACCGGCTCAAACGTGATAGCCATTAAACAGCAGATCCTGCCGATTGTTGATGAACTTAACGAGCAGGTATTACGCCCTAACGGCCTTAAAATGGAGCTGTTTACCGACGACGTGCTGTATGTTTCCAGTTCGCTGCGCAACGTGATGGTTAACCTGGCATTAGGAGCAGGGCTGGCTACTCTGGTAATGTTCTATTTTCTGCGTTCGGTGCGCTCCACGCTCATTGGCGTAATGGGCATCCCGCTGTGTACCATTGCGGCATTTATTGCCTTACTGGCCTTTGGCCGCACCATTAATGTTATTTCCATGGCCGGGGTGGCTTTCGCCATTGGCATGACGGTAGATAATACCATTGTGGTGCTTGAATCTATTGTGCAATTCCGGCGACAGGGGCTGAGCAGGTTTAAGGCCTCAGTGGAAGGAGTGAAGGATGTGTGGCCGGCAGTGCTCGCCTCTACGGTAACTACCATACTGGTGTTTGCGCCTATCTTGTTTATTGAACAGGAAGCCGGGCAACTTTATTCAGATGTTGCCATTGCCATTGCCGGGGCGATTTTTGCCTCTATGCTGGCCGCCATTTTTGTTATTCCGGTAGCCATGGCCAGTCAGCCCAAACCAGAAGATAGCGACGCCAGTGGCCAGAAATGGTTTACCGTAAAATGTCTGGGGCTGGTTTCGGCGGTTATTAGTTCGCGCCTTCGCGCGCTGGTAATCGTAGTGGCGGAAGTGGTGTTGATATTAGGTAGCGCCTGGTGGCTGATGCCTGCGGCGGAATACCTGCCGGAAGGCGAGGAGCCCAAAGCGTTTTCGACCATGACCGCGCCACCGGATTATAACTTATCGTCTATGCAGGAAATTGGGGATGAGCTCAGGGCATTCTTTACACCCTACGTGAACGCCGATCCGGAAGCATACGGACGTGGTGAGGCAGAATTTCCGGCCCTGCAGTTTTACAATATGCGCGTGAGCATAGGTAGCGTATGGATGGTCACCATGCCGGTTAATCCCGACGAGGTGGGCGATATGATGGCACTTATAAACGAGAAGTTTGAGAGCTACCCCGGCATGCGCGCGTTTTCCACCAAAGGGTCGATTATCTCCAGTAACGATGGCGGCACCCGGGCAGTTGCGGTAGACTTTTCCGGCAGCGATATTAATGCGTTATATCAGGCGGCCAATGCGTTATACACCAAAGCGGATGACTACTTTAATAACCCACAGATTAATTCCGATCCCGGCTCGCTGACCCTTGAACAACCCTTTATTGAAATTCGCCCGGACTGGCAGCGACTTGCCGAACTCGGCATGAATGGCGATGATTTTGGTTACTCGGTGGCCGCAGTGAGTGACGGGGCCTTTGTGGATGAGTTTTTACTCAATGACGATCAGGTGGACATGTTTTTGTTCAGCAATGCGGGCAATCAGCAGAGCATTGAGCAACTTGCTACAACGCCCATTCTTACCCCGCAAGGCACTATTTTACCGCTCAACGCCATTGCCACTTTATTGGAAAGTAAACGCAGCGACACGGTGCGCCGTATCGATGGCGAGCGCACAGTTTCGGTATATGTGATTGCCCCCAAAGAAGTGGCCCTTGAAACCGCCGTTAACACGGTTAAAAACACCTTATTGCCGGAGCTGCGCGAAAGCGGTGCTATCCCACAAAGCGTGAGTACCCGGATCACCGGCGCGGCCGATCAGCTCGCCGCCACTCAGGATGCCTTATCGGTAAACTTTTTGATTGCCATTGCGCTGTGTTATCTGCTGCTGGTGGCCATCTTTAATCACTGGGGCTACCCAGCGTTTATTCTCACCATTATTCCTCTGGGTATGGCGGGGGGCCTGTTGGGGTTAATTGCCAACAACGCTGTATCGGGCATGCTCGGCGGTGCTTACCAACCCTTTGATATGATCACCATGCTGGGCTTTTTAATTTTGCTGGGCACGGTGGTGAATAACCCGATTCTGATAGTTGATCAGACCCGGCGACTACTGGCTCAGGGCGAAGCCTTACATAGTGCGGTAAAACAGGCCGTGGAAGTGCGTTTACGGCCAATAATGATGTCTACCTGTACCACGATCTTCGGGCTGGCGCCGCTGGTGGTGATCCCCGGTGAAGGGACAGAGCTTTATCGTGGGGTAGGGATTATCGTACTCAGCGGTATTTTTGTCTCCACTGTGTTGAGCGTGACATTTTTACCCGCCTTGTTGGTAACGGTACTGGCCCGCTTTGCACCCAAAGCCAGTACCAGCACCAATTAGTTGCCCAGGTGCGCCTGGAATTCTTCGTAGGTGCCGTCGAAGTGCGTGATTTGCTTATCTTTAATTTCGATTACCTGGGTGGCCAGTGACTCAACAAATTCACGGTCGTGGCTAACAAAGATTACGGTGCCTTCAAAGGCCATCAGCGCAATGTTAAGCGCCTCGATAGACTCCATGTCCAGGTGGTTGGTAGGCTCATCCATTACCAGTACGTTAATGTCCTGAAGCATGATTTTACCAAACAACAGGCGGTTCTTTTCACCCCCTGAGCACACGCTGACTTTCTTGTTAAAGTCGTCAGAGCCAAACAACAGGCGGCCCAGCATGGCTTTTACCTGCAGGTCATCATGTTTGGGCTGGCGCCATTGTGACATCCATTCAAACATGGTCATGTCGTTGGCAAAGTCTTTCGAGCTATCCTGAGGCACATAACCTACAGCCGCATTTTCGGCCCACTTTACGGTACCTTCTTTGGCGGTTTCATCACCAATCAGGCATTTGAGGAAGGTGGTTTTACCGGCACCGTTTTCACCAATAATGGCCAGTTTGGCACCGGCTTCCAGCAGCAGGTTTCCGCCACTGAACAGATGCTCACCGGTGTAACCGTGACCGAGCTCTTCCAGAGTAATGGCTAAACGGTGAAGTTTTTTGTGCTGCTTAAATTGAATATAAGGCTTACGACGGCTCGAGGCCTTAATGTCGGCCAGCTCGATTTTCTCCAGGCGTCTGGCCCGCGAGGTGGCTTGCTTTGCCTTTGAGGCGTTGGCAGAGAAGCGCGCTACGAAACTTTGCAATTCTTCAATTTCAGCGCTTTTCTTAGCATTTTCGTTTTGCAGCTGTTCCTGCACCAGTGCCGCCGCTTCTACGAAAGCGTCGTAATTACCCGGGTAAATGCGCAGTTCGCCGTAATCAATATCGGCCATATGGGTACACACCGAGTTTAAAAAGTGGCGATCGTGGGAAATAATGATCATGGTGGACTTACGCTTGTTAAGCTCTTCGGCCAGCCAGTGAATGGTGTAAATATCCAGGTTGTTGGTAGGTTCGTCGAGTAGCAACACGTCTGGTTCGGCAAATAATGCCTGGGCCAGGAGTACACGCACCTTACGGCCCGGTGCCACTTCGCGCATTAAACCAAAGTGATAGCTTTCTTCAATACCGGCCGAAATCAGAATGTCACCGGCGCGGGACTCGGCGGTGTAACCATCCATTTCCGCAAACTGCACTTCCAGCTCGGCCACTTCCATACCTTCTGCTTCGCTCATTTCGGCTTTGGCGTAGATTTCGTCGCGGCGCTGTTTTACTTCCCAGAGTTCACGGTCGCCCATGATAACAGCATCGACTACGCTCATGTCTTCAAAAGCAAACTGGTCCTGATTCAAAATACCCAGCTTGGTGCCCGGAGCCAGTGACACATTGCCCGCAGTTGGCGTTAATTTGCCGCTCAGGATTTTCATCAGAGTGGATTTACCACAGCCGTTAGCGCCAATCAGGCCATAGCGATTGCCGTTGCCGAATTTGGCAGAAATATTTTCAAACAGTGGCTCAGAGCCAAATTGCATAGTGATGTTGGCGGTAGTAATCAAATCGGATCCCGGGATAGATAAAAATTGGCGAACGCCGGTGAAAAGGCATTAGAGGCGCGCAATATAAAGAAACATTGCAGGCCTGTCCAGCTGCTGTGACGTTTTATTAACCGCATTGGTCGTAAGCCCGTAACCTGAGAGTAAATTCAGTTTCTTTACCCTGTTTTCACCCTGCTTTAGGCAAGCTGGCGTCATGACGCTTAATGAGAGCGTTAAACCGACACTCTGGAAAACAACTAAGAGAACAATGTGATGATCAGCAAATTAAAAGTTATTGCAGTAATGATAGCCGCCGGCTGCCTTTCCGCCTGTGGTGGCGGCAGCAGTAAAGATCAAATCAATCAGCTGCCTGGCAGCGGACAATCGGCTCCCGCTATTGACGAAGCCTATCAGGGGATCTGGGCGTCATCCGCTTATGGCGATGTGCTGGTAGTGGATGACAACAGCGCACTCTATTATCGGTACACTTCGGATTATTGCATTTTGCAGGATAGCTTTGACGAGCTTTCCACAGCTGAGCTCACCCGCAGTGTGGCGCTTAATAACAGTGAAGATGCACTGGAATGGTTTGCCGGAAGCGGCACCCGGGAGTTTCATGCACCAACCCGGCAGCTGGACAAAGTGAGTCAGCTACCGGCATCTTGTGCCAGCGATCCACTAACCGTTGAGTCAGACATGAGTCATCAGGAACTGTTTGCTTTGTACAGCCAGATAATGGCCGAGTACTACGTCGACTTTGCACGTATGAACGTTGATTGGCCGGCCTTATCCTATGCTCAGGAAACCCAGATAACCGAACAGGATACCACCTTGTACGAGGCGGTTTATCAAACGTTGTTGCCATTGGCAGATTCGCATAATTCCTGGGTAGCGGCAGATGGCACTATTATTCGGGCCTATACCAAACCCGTACATACCACCAATCTGATTGAAGAATATGCCCTGGCCAATGGTCTGAGCTATCCGCTGCAGGACAGTGAACTGAATAACGCCATTGTGGCCGATATTGAAAGCTATATTGATAATGCCCTGGGGCAGGAAATTAATATTATCATGGGCTACGCGACGTCAGACATAGGGCAGGATGCGTCTGAGCAAATTGCCTGGTTTGCCATTAACAATATTGGCTATCTGCGCATTGATGCCATGCATAATTACTCTACAGCAGATGAAGACAGCGACGATCTGGCCCAAACCACGTCTAATCTTAATAACCTTAATCAAGCACTGGATGAGGCGCTCACCGATTTAGCGGCTACGGACGGTCTGATTATCGATGTGCGCTATAACGGCGGCGGCAACGACTATATCAGCCTGGCCATTGCCAGTCGCTTTACCGAAAGTGAATTTCTGGCCTATAAAAAATATGCCCGGGATGGTGCGGGAGTAACGGCTACACAAACTGCTTATATTGCGCCTAGCCAGTATGTAAATTACACCAGTAAACCCGTGGCCCTGCTGGTGAGCAACGATACGGCTTCAGCGGCCGAGACGTTCAGCTTGTCGATGCAGCAGTTACCTCACGTTACGCTGGTGGGGGAGGCGACCCACGGTATTTTCTCTGACATTATGCACTGGGCTTTACCCGGTGAACACGAACTCGGAATATCCAACGAAGTGTACTTATCGCCGGATGATGAGTGGTATGAAGGGGTAGGCGTGCCAGTAGATGTTAATGTGCCATTTTTCTCCCTGTCTGATCGCACTCAGGGCGTGGATTCGGCAATCGATGCCGCACTTGAAGTGCTCCAGTAAGCTTGCAGGGAAGACAGGGCCGGATTCGCTGGCCCTGTTTTTATCGCTGTAAAATATCGTTTAACCGGCGAGTTGATAGCCTTGTTGTTTAAACAGTTTAAGGGCGGCTTCGCACACGTGGGTATCGTATAAAATGCCCTGGTTGCGGCGAATTTCGTCCAGTGCTTTGTCTATACCCTGGGCATGGCGGTAGGGCCGATTGGTAGCCATAGACTCAATCACATCGGCTACGGCAATGATTTTTGCCTCGAGCAATATCTCATCTCCGCTTAATCCTCTTGGGTAACCACTGCCGTTTATACGTTCATGATGCTGATACGCCACTTCGGCAATAGGCCAGGGAAAATCAATATTTTTAAGAATGCTGTAACCGTTACTGGCATGGGTTTTAATAATTTCAAACTCTGAGACGGTTAGCCGGGTCGGCTTGGTCAGGTACTCCGAGGGCACGCTGATTTTGCCAATATCATGCACCAGCCCGGCGATACGAAGGCCATACTGGGTATCTATATCAAGGCCCATTTTACGGGCTATTTCAGCCGCTAAGTCGCCCACTCTGGCTTCATGGCCTGCGGTGTACGGATCGCGCAATTCCACCATGTGAGAGATGGCGGTTACCGTACCAAGCACCATTTTTTCGAGTTTGCTGGAATACTCCTGCACCTGCTCCAGGGCCTTTTCTTCGGTACTCACGTCGCGCCAGATGCCAATAAAGCGTGGCGGGTTGGTATTGGGTATTAACCGCAGCTCGTCATGAAAGTAAACGTAATGCCCGCGGGCATGCTTAACCCGATAATAATGGTCGCCACCGCCCCGGGTAATAATGGCTTTGCTTTCTTCAATGGCGCGCAGGCGATCGTCCGGATGAATGCTGTTTTGCCACCAGTGCGGTGAATTGGCCTCTTCCTGGGAGTAACCGAGTACGTCGCTGAGGTTTTCGCTTATCCACAGTGGCAGGGCTTTGTGCTCCCTTACCTCCATGGCATAAGTGATAATAGGTATGGCAGAAAAGTAACTGGGGATTCGGCTTAAAAACAGCTGCTCAGGTGATTCGTTTATCCGGGCTTTGAGCTCGGCACTGTTTAAACGCATCAGTAGCACGTAGAGAAGGGATGACATAAGCCCCACAAACCCAAGGCCCTTGAGCATAGAAATCAAATAGGTGTTTTCAAAATCACCGAAGAACTGAGCCAGAACCCAGTCGCTGCCGATAATCCATAAAACGCCTGTCAGCAGGTAAATTAAGACAATTTTGCGATAGCGGTTTTTATTCATGAATACTACTAAATTTAACGCTATCTGCGGTTTAATGCGATGCGTTGGGCTGCCTGAAAAACAACACTCCTTTGTCGGATTTATCCGTTACCTGCGCATTTTAGCTAAACTTTAGTACAACAACCAACTTTGCCTTACTTTTTTGTAAGGCAGGTTGTTAGCTTATCCTAACACCGTTGCAACGCTGTGGCGCAAAACCTCAAGCGAATGAGTCTCAAACCAGGGATTGCGCGCCTGCCAGCGGTTATTGCGCCCCGATGGATGCGGTAGCGCGTATGCATTACCTGGTGACTTTGTGGTGAAACGTACTGCCTTGGTAAGGGTTTTATGTTCGGGCAAATAATATTGCTGAGCATAGCGGCCAATGTATAGCGTAAGCGCGGGGTTTAATTGCGCCTGCACTTTGGCATGCCAGGTTAAAGCGCAAATTTTAGGCGGCGGCGCATCCGCGCCATTTTTATAGCCTGGAAAGCAAAACGCCATGGGCAAGTGGGTAAAGGCCGGCAAATAAAACTGCTCACGGTTAACACCCAGCCAACCGCGCAACTTATCGCCACTGGCATCATTCCAGGGTTGGCTGCTGTCGTGTGCTTTTATTCCCGGTGCCTGTCCAATGATCAGGATGCGAGCCTGTTCCTCAATTTGCACAATTGGCCGCGGTGGATAGGGCAGGTTACCGGCACAAAGTGCACAGCTTCGAATCTCTGTTAGCAGTGAGTCGGCCGGGGGGGTCATGGTTTGCTTCCCTGAGCGATAGCGGTCAGATCCTGCTGTAGCGACTGGGTAAGCCAGTCAGTCATAGAGCGAAGACGTTTGGTTTGCAGTTTAACCGGTGCATACAGTAAGTGTACTGGCAGCGGGTGAGGTTCGTAATCGGGCAGTAAAATCTGCAAGTCACCACGCTTAACGGCGTCACTAACCTGATAATGTAAAAAGCGGCAATAACCCACGCCGGCAATGCAGGCATCGAGCGCAGCATCTACCTGATTGGTTATTAAGCGGGTTTGCATGGCCACTGACATCAGTTTAATGCCATGCTGAAAATGCCAGTCTTCGGGGTTATCCAGCACACTCAGGTGAACACAGGGCTGGCCAGCGATATCCTGCGGGTGTTCAGGCGCTGTTTGTCCGGCCATAAAGTCAGGGCTGGCGCACAGCACATGACGCATTGAGCCTAATTGCCGCGCCACTAAATCATGGTTGCCGATGCGACCAATGCGCAGGGCAATATCAATCCCTTCACTAAGCATGTCCACCGGGCGGTCGAGTAACACCAGGTTGACCTGCATTTTTTGGTACTGGTTGAGGTAGGCGTTAATTTTAGGTGCAACGTGGCGTTTACCAAAAGTCACCGGCGCAGTTACCGTAACTTTGCCCAGGGGTTCGGCCTGGCGATCAATAAGCATACTTTCGGCGTCACTCACCTCGGCCAGTATTGTACGGCAGCGCAGATAGTATTCTCGCCCCTCATCGGTAATGGCAATTTGCCGGGTGTTGCGATTAAACAGTCGCACTTTCAGGTGCTCTTCCAACGCGGCAAGCGTGCGCACTACCGAAGTAAGTGAGGTTTCCAGACTGTTGGCAGCCGCCGTTAAGCTGCCCATATCAGCAATCTCAACAAAGACTTTCATGGCTTTTAATTTGTCCATACTGGCCTTATTAGTGCGAAAAACGGTTTACAGAAATTAAATATCGCATATTTTTTGCGAAAAACAGACAAGTTAAGGTGGTTTTGAGTGATTTAACCTTCTTTTAACATGGAGAGAAAGCATGAAATTGTACGATCTTGAGCTGTCCGGAAACTGTTATAAAGTGCGTCTGTTTGCCGCCCTGGCTAATATTGAGCTGGAAATTGTGCCGGTGGATTTTATGGCCGGTGAACACAAAAGTTCAGTCATGCTGGCATTAAACCCATTTGGCCAGCTACCAGTGTTAGAGCATGGAGAAGTTGTGTTACGCGACTCCCAGGCAATGCTGGTGTATCTCGCTCGCCTGTATGATCTTGAAAGCTGGTTACCGTCCGACCCGCAGCAAATGGCCGAAGTACAACAATGGCTGTCTACCGCGGCGAACGAAATTCAACACGGACCTAATGTGGCACGGTTGGTGGATAAGTTCGGCTTTGAATTTGATAAACCAACCGCACTGGACATTTCAGCCGGTATCCTGACTTTGCTAAACAACCACCTGGCCGAGCATGACTGGCTGGCGCTCGGGCATCCAACTATTGCCGACTGCGCCGTGATGCCATACGTAGCGATTGCACCAGAGGGCGGTATTTCTCTGGATGATTACCCGCATATCCTGGCCTGGATCGATCGCATCAAGCAGCTCCCCGGCTTTATTGGTATGCCAGGGCAGGTTTAGTAGGGATAGACGCTGGAAGGGTAGGGAATTGTTACAGTTGTGGTTACAGGGTTGGTTGAACAAAATAACCGAAACGCTTATTTTCAAAAAAGCCTCCCGAAACAGCGGGAGGTTTTTTTGTATGTTAAGAAAGCTATATAATAACAGTTGTTTACGTGGTTTATTTGATGTAATGAAGTGCCGTCAGGCACAAAATTAATTTGTTAGGTTTAGGCTGCACATATAACTATTTATCAAATTAATGTCAGGTATTCGCTCATTTTTTGGAAATTCTGTAATAAATATTGTATGTTTCCAGTCGTAGTTACATTTAATCGTACCCTTCATCTATTACAAAGCGTGGTAAATACGTATGTCACAACAAGATAGCAATGCTCTGAACACTTCACGTGATGATAACGCAATCCAGGATCGTTCTATTGTTGAAGAACTTGCCGATGCAAAAAAAGAAATCAATGATCTCAAAATGCAGATTATGTGGATGGAACGACATTACGAGTAAAGTTAAATTGCTGGTTATCGCCGGTATAGTATCAAACCACAATTCAGCGCAGCGACAGCATTCATAATGCCTTGGCTTATTAAGTCTGCGCTTTACATAAACGATTAGCGTTAGCGACTGTCGTTACAGACTTTCGTTGCGAGGTGCTAGCGATTTAAATCCCAGCTCTGTATTTGACAAATATAAACACCATCCCAAGAAAATTATAACGCCAAGAACTGTCCAGTCTGCGGTGTTTGTATTCATGTGCTAACTAAGACTGCTTTGAGCGAATTGCGGAAGTAAGCTGCATGTTCTCTTTATGAACAGGAACACTCTGTAACAGGTATTCAAAAAACGATGTGAGCTGCCAATTTGCCACTCTCATGTTGCGTTAATTTTTAGTTCTTCTCAGCTTCATTGCGAAATCTACATGCCAGTTAAGCCCTTTAAAAAACTGCAAACCTGCTTGGGCAGAGCAAGATTATCTTCTATCAGCAAAATCGACAGTGGTGTACTCATGATTTTTCCCTTTGAAATCGTTAAAACTTAGCCATCATGATGACCCCAAGCTACCGACCATACTGCCAAACTTAACCTGATCACCTGCTAATGCATAAACGCAGGCGCACCTTCTCATCAATGGAGGACTCTACGCTGCTTCAAACAGATCTTAAGCGTAAAGTAACCAGGGTGAAATTAAGGTATATAAACAGTCTAATCTTTACATCTGGTTGAGATAGTCACTAAACAGGTAGATAGATTTGATAGAACAGATTACTGCAGATAAAGCTATGAAAGATTAACACTCGCAAAGCAGGCAAAAAAAAACCGCCATTTGATGGCGGTTTCTTCTGGATTTAAGCACAACTAATTGTGATTAGTTTACCCTGAAATTAACTCCGATCAGTTAACTTTTCGACGGAGACCCATACCAATCAAAGCTAGAGACAATAAAGCGATAGAAGATGGCGCTGGTGCGCCTACCACTGGCTCTTCATCAGCTTCAACTGTATTAAAGGTCACGTTATCTATTACTTCAGCCAAACCAGTTGTGCCAGTTTCATAAATAAAAGTCGCTCTGTTAAAGCTGCCAAAACCACTAGCGATAATAGTTTCATCAGCAATGTCGTTTTTATTGTAAACAAGTTCAACTAATCCAACTTGCAAGGCATCGTTGAATAACGTTAAAACAGCTGTTGTTTCCGGGAAGCCAGGATCATCGTTACCAAACACCAACGACAGATAATCAACATAAACACTAAAGTCCAGTGAAACGCCAGTATCAGCCCCAAAAACACCCAAGGCATTGCCGATTGACTGATGACCATAATCACGAATGGACAATTCTTCACCACTGAATGTTAACAGGTCTGAGTCAACACTTGAATAACTCGCTCCTTTATTGCCAGTCAAATCCGCTTCAAAATCAAGAGTAACAAGCGCAGCATTTGCTGAACTTACTACCAACAACAGACTTACTACAGAAACAAACTTTTTAATAAACATAACTTTCTCCTGACTATTATGGTAGGTTTAAAGCAAACTTTAGGCCAAAATTTAAATCGTTTAATTTCAATAGCTTAACTAAGAATTGGCTTTCAGAAGCAGCGTATTGTAAAATTAACTGACATAAAATATTTGTTTTTTTCGAGACCAATTAATCCGGCTTTTCGAATATTCAGAGATAAAAATAGGATCTGTTAATCCTTATTAGCAGATCACTAATACATGTTCGAAAATTGCCAAAGGCATCGGGTTTACTAACCACAACAGCCACATTAGTAGTAAAGCAAAGAGTCGTTTTCTCATCACTGCGTCTCCTCATATGAAAACCCCAGTGTAAATATGCAAAGGTGAAATCAGGGTGATATAGACGATACTTTAAGAAACTTTGGCCTTCTCTTTGAAATAGTCCTTCAAATGACACTCCACATATTGAGGAGCGTCCATATTAGTCACCATGGTGGTCATAAAAAACTCCAGAGGGCCATAAAATGTAGAAGGTGTGAAGGCCCGAAGCCCCCATAACACAGCGCTACGGATCCAATCCGGAATATGAACAATTTTTTCAGGCTGATTGATGGCGAAGGACTACTACCGCGGAGCGGTTTCGTCCTTTGACCAAAAGAAGACTTCTTCAGCATAAAGCCCTTTCAATTAGATATGCCTCTATCTGGCGCTTTTGTTAAACTTGAGCTCTGTTCTAAAGGATAGACATAACCGAGCAAGAGCTGAGTAAGCCTAAGAGGAACCATCTGTGCTAATAGCCGAATTTCACCTGCAAGCAGTGAATATCATTCAGATATTAAGTCTGTTCACCGGCTTGCTTGGTGTTGCTTTACTGGCGGGCGAACGGCGCTATAACGGTCTTGTTCTGGCGCTGTTAATGCAGAGCCTGATGATGGGCTTTAATTTATATGAAGAACTCAATGCTGGCGCCGTTGGTTGGTATATTACGCCTGCTTTCAGCCTGTCGTTGGGGCCCATTTTTTATCTTTTAGTGCGGGTGTTACTGGTTCCCGAGCAGCCCTTAACTTATCGCGACAGCGCTCACTTTTTACCAACGCTGATGGCATTACCTTTAACACCCTATCTGCAGTGGATGTTGCTGGCCGGTGCAGTTAGCCAACTGATTTATTTTGCGCTGGCATTCAGGTGGTTAAAACGCTATCACGCTGCCATGGCCGAACGTGAAGCCGATACCGAGAGTAAAGGCTTGCACTGGCTGTTCAATACACTGGTGGTACTGCTGGTATTGCTTATCCTGGACATGATGCGGGTGAATTTGCAGAGCGTTACTACCGAGCCTTTTCGCAGTACCTGGTATTTGCTCGACCAGAGCGCGTTTTTACTGGTGTTGTGTGTTGCGATTGTCGGGCTTATCCGGCAACCCGCGTTGTTTAACGGGCTCAGTGAGGTTGAGCAAACTAACGCTGAACCAGCGCCTCACGAAGACAGTCAGGCCGCGGCTATTTTTCAGGCGCTGGATAGTCAGATCCGCGAACAACAATGGTATTGTCAGCCGCGTATTTGTTTGCAGGATATAGCCGGTTATACCGGTCTTTCGGTAAAAGACATTTCCTGGTCAATTAATACCGGTGGCGGCATGAGCTTTGCCGACTATATCAATCAACTGCGTATCAACCGGGTGGCCGAGTTAGCCAAATCCACGCCAGATAAAACCTTGCTTGAGCTCGCTATGGACGCTGGCTTTAGTTCTAAATCGTCATTTAACGCGGTATTTAAAAAACACACCGGCAAAACGCCAGGCCAGTATCTTACGCCTTTACGGGCGAGGGTTTGAGGGCAGCAGTACAGAATTTTTCAGGGTCCAAAATAGTGTTTAACAGGTGCAGAATCCTGATTCTGGTCGCCCACAGGCCAGCGCTGGCGCAAAGTAGCTCCATACAAATTACATCGGAGCATTCAATGAGAACCTCAAGCGTTAATTTTATTCCCATCAAAGCGATAGGCCTGTCGGTTTTGTTTATCTGCAGCATTCTTTTGCTGTCGGTTACCGCACTGGCAGTTTATGTTCATTACGAACATGGCAGTACCTCCTTAACTCTGTTCCGCCCGCAAAGTCATATTCTGACTAATGTGAATGTGCTAACGCTGGAAGAAGAACCGGTGCTTAGCGATCAGGCGGTGATCATCCGGGATGGCCGGATAGAAACCGTGCAATCTGCAGCATTACCACTACCTGAGGATTTGCCGGTAGTGAACGGTAATGGCCGCTTTGTAATGGCCGGTCTGATAGATTTACACGTGCACGTGCTTGACCGCAGCTATGCCAAAATGGCCCTTGCCACCGGGGTTACCACGTTGCGTAATATGGGCGGCTATCGCTATCATTTAAAATGGCGTGACGAACTGGAGCAGGGCGACTGGTTTGGTAGTCAACTGGTGCTTTCGTCACCCATTTTTAACAGTGTGGAGCAGGGCGATCCTTTATCCCACTTTACAGTGAATAGCCCGCAAAGGGCTCGTCAGGCTGTGCTTGACTATATCAACCAGGGCTATGATTTTATCAAAGTGTACGAAGGGCTCCATGCCGAGGTGTATGAGGCGGTGCTGGATGAAGCGATGCAGCTTGGTGTATCGGTGGCTGGTCATCCTTCTTACGATTTGATGCAACAAAATCTGGCCGCACATGCCAGTCTGGCAAGCTTTGAACATGTGGAAGAAGTGTTCGACGGATTTTTACAACAGCAACGTAATCCCCAAAAAGTAATGCTTGCTGCTGATTTTCTGCGAGAGAATCAGGTACCACTTATTCCAACGCTGGCCGTAAATCAGGAGCTCACCTTACTTAGCATCCAAAAACAGGCTTATCTGGCGCAGCAGGATATCAATGCGATCAATCCTTTTGCGCGCCTGGTTTATGAGCAGACTTCCTTTCAGCGCTGGTTAGGGTCATCTGCGGAGCTGGGCGAGTATAACCGAGAAGTGGATGACTACCTCAATGAGTTAACTTTCAGCCTTTATGAACAGGGCGTCACCCTGGCGCTTGGCTCCGATGCAGGAGCTCTGGTGGACGTTCCGGGGCCGGCAACTATTCGGGAGGCGTTGCTGATGATTGAGGCGGGTATTCCTGTAAAAGAGGTATTGCGAAGCGCCACCATCAATGCAGCAGAGGTATTAAACCGCAGTAATGAACTGGGCAGAGTGGCAAGGGGGTATCGCGCCGATTTGGTGGTGTACAACGAAGATCCATTGTCTACTCCTGACACGTTACAACAACCACAACTGGTTTTTCAGAATGGCCGGTTATTTACCCGGACAGAACTAATGACGCTGCAGAACGAAGGTCGTCAGCACAGTTCGTTACTGGTAAGTGTGAGCAGACATCTGATTCATCTTTTGCTGGACTGAAATGGCTATGCCCGCTTTACAACCGAATCAAAATAAACCATATTGGTGCATTGAGCAGTCTTATTCGAGTCGAAAGGATGTTAGCAAGTATAAGTTTCGCCCAGCGTCAGCGTTTGGCTTACATTGATTTTTGTTTGTTGTTTAAAGGGGCGATCTACCGTCAGGACTTGATCAACCGTTTTGAAGTGGGCTTGTCGGCAGGCTCCCGCGATTTTAATTTATACAAGGAAATGGCGCCGGACAACCTGGAATATGACTCCCGGGAAAAGCGCTATTTTCAAACCAGCCAGTTTAAGCCGTTATTTGAACATGACGCCCAGCGTACGCTAACTAAACTGGCCAATGATATTTCTGATGGCTTTGATGCCATTGGCGATATTCACTTTCCGGTGGAAGCACCGTCGAGCCTCAATGTGCCGGATATATTTATTGTCGCAAAACTGGTCCAGGCCATTTTAAATAATCGCGCAGTGAGTGTGATTTATACGTCCTTGTCGAGTGGCTCTGCTGCCCGGGAACTGGTGCCTCATGCGATTGTGGATAATGGCCTGCGTTGGCATGTGCGCGCTTTTGATCGTAAAAGTCAGAGTTTCCGTGATTTCGTGCTGACCCGTGTCAGTAAGGTCACCCTAAAATCAGAACCCGCCGCCAATGAACTGGCTGAGTACGACAGCGAGTGGCATCGAATGATCCCATTACAACTGGTGCCGCATCCAAAGAACGTGAGTTTTCCCACTGCCATTGAAATGGATTACGGAATGGAAAACAGTCAGTTGCTGATAAACGTGCGAGCCGCCATGGCGGGCTATTTACTGCGCCGCTGGAATGTAGACTGCACCGAGCGCGGCACGCTGGAAGGAGCCGAGTATCAACTGTGGTTACAGAACCGGTTTACATTACGTGACGTGGATAATCTGGCCATTGCGCCTGGCTACGCAGAGCTGAAATAAGTGGCTGGCGGGAGACTGGCTCCCGCCGGTTGATTAGCCCGCCAGGGTGGCACGAATTACCTTTTTGTTGATTTTACCCACAGACGTTTTGGGAATTTCATCAACCAGGGTGATGTGCTCTGGCACTGCCCATTTTGAAATGTGTCCGGATTCAACGAACTGCTGCAGGTGTTGCTGAATATCACCGGCGCTAAGCTCGTTGTTACTGGCAACCACCATAGCATGAGGGCGTTCTCCCCATTTTTCATCCGGCATGCCCACCACGGCAACTGCCGCAACATCCGGGTGCTGACTGATAAGATCTTCCAGCTCGATAGATGAAAGCCATTCACCACCGGTTTTGATAACGTCTTTAATCCGGTCCTTAATTTCTACAAAGCCGTCGGGATGGACGCTCGCCACGTCGCCGGTATGCAGCCTTCCGCCTTCCCAGAGCTCTTCCTGTTTGGCCGGCTCTTTATGATATCCCTGAGTGAGCCAGGGCGTTTGTACAGTAATTTCACCCACATCACAACCATTGTGTGCCGCGGGTTTGCCGCTGGGCTCTTCAATACGCAGATCAACCAGGTTGGATGCCACGCCGGTAAGAGTTCTGTATTTAAGCTGTTCCCCGGGCGGCAGCGCGCGTTGCGCTTTGTTTAAATGGGTAACGGTCAGCAGCGGGCAGGTTTCCGACATGCCATAGGCGGAGTAAATATCAGCCCCTTTGTCCATGGCGGCTTTGGCCAGCCCCTTTGGCAGCGCACTGCCGCCAATAAGGATCTTCCAGCCATCCAGCCGCGTTGTGTGGCCTTTCTCGCAGCCCAATAGCATTTGCAAAATAGTAGGCACACAGTGCGAAAAATCGACTTTGTATTGCTTAATCAGGTCTACTAACAGATTGGGCTCATACCGCCCCGGATAAATCTGCGTGCAGTTAAGCATCACAGCCGCATAGGGAACGCCCCAGGCATGCACATGGAACATCGGCGTAATGGGCATATAAACCGAATTGGAGCGGAGCAGCGGCAAGCCTTCATAGCTGCCCAGCATGCCCACCATGTTGATGGTATGCAGCACTAACTGACGATGGCTGAAATACACACCTTTGGGATTACCGGTAGTGCCTGTGGTGTAAAAAGTGGTGGCGACACTGTTTTCATCAAAATCGGGAAAATCGCATTCGCTGCTCTGTTCTGCCAATAATGATTCGTATTCGCCAAGCACACTCATATTGGGCGTGGCGGGCGGCGTGCCGCCGTCACTCAAACGAATGTAGCCTTGTACGGTGGGCAGCTGCGCCGCCAGCTGATCGGCAAGGGGGAGAAAATCATCGTGTACCAGCACCAGTTTATCTTCGGCGTGATTCATGGTGTAGGCCACCTGTTCGGGTGACAATCGAATATTTACATGATGCAAAATGGCGCCCAGCATGGGCACAGCAAAATAGCATTCAAGGTAGCGGTGACTGTCCCAGTCCATCACCGCAACCGTATCACCGGCTTCTACCCCGGCTGCTTTCAGCGCATTGGCCAGTTGTTGTACCCGCCGGGTGAATTCACTGTAGCTAAAAGACTGCTCGCCGCGGTAAATGATCTGGTTGTCTGGTTCAAAACGACCGGCTGAGGCAAAAATTTGTTTAATCAGAAGAGGGTAGGCGTGGGCATTTTCTGCCCCTTGAAGAATTTTTACAGGCATCACACGGCTCCGGTGTTTAACGGGTTGTTTTGTAATAGTGTTGTTTTAAATAGGTTAACGCGCAAGGGGTTGGCGTGTTAGGATTTATGATTGGCGTATAAAGATAATATTGGCTGTATAAGCTGCGCCTACCAACCTCAGGATAACCGAATGAAAGACTACAATATCGCGCAATCTCATAGTGTTATCGGCAGCTGGCCGTTGGTCATCAGCAGGGCAATGAATGCTTATCAGCTTGATGGTCAGAGTCTGCTTAGCCGTGTAGGGATAGATCCTGTCCAGGCTGCTCAACCCGAAACCCGCTATTCTCTTGCCGAGCTAAATCGCTTGTGGCGTCTGGTGGAGAGTCTGACTCAGGATGAAGCGGTAGGGCTAACCGTAGCCCGGTTTGTCCGGCCCACTTCATGGCAGGCACTGGGTTTTGCTATTTGGGCCAGTAACACGCTGATGGCGGGTTTTGAGCGGCTGGCTGCTAATTTCCGGATGTTTGCCGACTACGGTACGCTTAACATCAGTGAGTCGAATAATCAGGTTGATATCAGCCTGCATAAAAGCCTTACTATTGACCATTGGAGCGCGGCTGAGACCGACGCGTTTATGGGCACCTGTATGCTTACCGCCAGACATATTTTTGAGCCCGGCTTAGTGCCGTTGCAGGTATCGCTGAGTCGACCGCAACCAGCAGATCCAACGCCCTGGCAGCGGGTGTTTAAGTGCCCGGTGTTTTTTAATGCGGCCCACGACACGATATCGTTTAGCGAGGCGGTGATGCATCAGCCGTTGTTAACTGCCAGTCCGGAGCTTGCGGCACAAAATGACGCGCTGGTAGCCGATTATCTGGCGCGCTTTGATCGCAGCGATCTGCGCGGCCAACTGGAGTCATTGCTGTTAAATCACCTGCCACTGGGCAAATTAACCCTTGGGCAGGCGGCACAACGTCTTGGGCTGAGTTCGCGTACCTTGCAGCGACGATTGGCCGACAAAGGCAGTAGCTTCCAGATTGTGGTGGATGCCCTGCGCAGTCGGCAGGCGTTATTGTGGGTAGAAACCGGCCATTTACCTTTAAGTGAAGTCGGTTACCGCTTAGGTTTTACCAGTGCCGGTAACTTTACCCGTGCATTTAAACGCTGGTATCAGCAAAGCCCGAAACAACGGCGCCTGCAGGCTTTGTCTGACTAACTTTCCGGCTATTTCTTATCCTAAAGGATGATGTGTAATTAACCCGTTCAGCTTGCAGCATATCACTCCTGTGCATAGAGTTTAGTAGCAGACAGTTTTGTGCATAAGCCCGGGAAAAGAGATTTGTTGCGATACGTTATGATAATGCTTGCGGCAGTCGCCGCATTGGTAGCCTGGCCGGTGGCAAGTGAAACCGGCGCTAAAAAGGTCATTGTTGGCGCACAGTTAACAGGGCTTTTCCATATTCCCGGTGAACACCAGGGCTCAGGGGTTTACTACGAAATTCTCCAGCGTGCGCTGGTAGAAAGCGGGCTGGCTGACCAGGTTGAGATCATTGTGATGCCAATGTCCCGGGCCAAACGCGGATTTGTGAATAAACAATTTGCCTGTTATGCGCCGGGGATTGCGACCTTTGATTTAGAAGATGCCAGCCTCGACTTGCAGGATGTGCTGATCAGTGTGCCACTAAATAAGGCCATGGTGAGAGTAATTTCCCGCGATGAACAACATTTAGTACGCCAGGCCAGTGATATTCCCGATCATGCAGTGTTAAGCATTGTGCGCGGTACACCATTGAGTAGTGAAATGCAGGGGATCGCCGAGCGCGTGATGCACCTTTTTGAGGTCAGCAGCGAAACCGAAAATGTGCAGATGCTTAAAGATCATAAAGTCGATTACATCTTCTCTTTTTATCCGGATGTGTTGTTTGCCTACGAAGAACTGGGGATGTCTGAACTACCTTATGACAAAGCGTTTTCGCCGCTGACTATGCGCGATACCCTGGTTTGTCACCCCGGCCATGAACGCCTGTTTAAAGCCATAAACAATAAGCTTGAGGAGTTTACCCGAAGCGGGGTATTAAAACAGATGCTGGGCGACTTAAACATGTTTGCCGAGCCTCAGGCGCCCGGCAATCAGTAACGGCGGTTAGTCTTTTTGATTTTTTTACTGCTCTTCAGCGTAGCCTTTTGGCGGCGGTGTCCAGCCTCGCCGCTTGGAATGGTTGTCGTGGAGATCGGATTTCAGCGCGTCATCAATGAGTTGTTGCAACTCCATAAATAGCTCACGGTAGTTGTTATCAAAGCGCTCGCCGCTGGCATCGTCTTTCCAGGCTTCGTAAAGTACGTCACTTTGCTGGGCTTCAATATCGCGGTAGGCATGCTTTTGCCGTTCGGCCTGAAACGGGTGTACGCCCAGCGAACGTAGTGCCTGAGCGCCCATTTCCAGGGCCGAATGATATGTTTCGGAAATCAGGTAATCAGCACCCGCCTGGCGCAACCGGTAGCCATGACCGCGGTCGAAGGCGCGCACCAGCAGCTTAAGCTCAGGGTGAGCTAATTTTACGTATTTTACCATTTCAACAGCGGTTTCCCGGTCGTCTATAGCGATAACCATTAAGCTGGCTTGTTCAATGCCGGCGGTGTCGAGCATTCCCGGTTTTGAAGCGTCACCAAAGTAGGCCTGAGTACCTATTTGACGCATCAAATCGACCTGCTCTGAACGTATATCCAGGATTACCGTTTTAAAATCGTTAGCCACCAGTAAGCGGTTAACTATCTGCCCGAAACGGCCGATGCCGGCAATAATCACACTACCTTTATCATCTACCGTGTCATGCTGGCGATTGCTGCTGCCGTGCATATAACGGGGCATAATCACCCGTTCGAATAAGATAAACAGTCCCGGCGTTAAAAACATCGACAAAGCCACCACCAACTGCAATAACGCAATCAAATCGGTGGCCAGCACGTTGTTCTGAGCCGCAAAGCTAATCAATACAAAACCAAATTCACCGGCCTGGGCCAGGCTCAGGGTTAGCAGCCAGCGATTACTGCCTTTTAAATCAAATAGCAGAGCAATCAGAAACAGCACCAGCGCTTTTAACACCATCACCCCAAGGGTGATACTGATGATAAGGACCCAGTTTTCAGTGAGCGTGGCAAAGTGAATACCAGCCCCTACAGTGATAAAGAATAGTCCCAGCAGCAGCCCTTTAAAGGGCTCAATATTGGCTTTAAGTTCGTGACGAAATTCACTGTTGGCCAGCACTACGCCGGCCAGAAAGGCGCCGAGGGCAGGGGAGAGACCAACCAGTCCCATTAAAACGGCAATGCCGATAACCAGCATCAACGCCGTAGCAGTAAAAATTTCACGCAGTCCCGAGGATGCCACAAAGCGAAACAGCGGCCGGCTCAGGTAATGACCGCCAACGGTGACAAACGCTATGGACGCGATAATAACTAACCCGTACAGCCAGCCAGGCAGCCCTTCCACCAGACTGTCGCCATGGCCGGCGTTCTGGCCTGCCGTCTCATTAATAGCACTCGCCAGCTCGGGTAAGGCCAATAGCGGGATAAGCGCCAGCATCGGAATAACGGCGATGTCCTGAAATAACAGAATAGAAAAAGCGCCCTTGGCTCCTTCGGTTTGTTGCAGGCCTTTTTCCTGAAAGGTCTGCAGTACAATGGCGGTGGAAGACAGCGCGAAAATAAGACCAATAGTCAGCGCCACCTGCCAACTCAGGCCGGCTATCATGGCGATACCGGTGATAACTGCTGAGGTAAGCAGCAACTGTAAGCCGCCCAGGCCCAGTAAGCGCAGCTTCATATTCCATAAGGCTTTGGGTTCAAGCTCCATTCCCACTAAAAACAGCATCATTACCACGCCAAACTCGGCAAAGTGTTGAATGGCGTTGGTTTCCTCACCCACCAGACCGAGCACCGGGCCAATAATAAGTCCGGCTATTAAGTAGCCCAGAACCGAGCCCAATCCGAATCGCTTGGCCACCGGCACGGCAATAACCGCCGCCAGTAAATAAATAAACGCCTGAAGAAAGTAACCGGTCATTGGTGCAGATCCTGCTCGTCAAAATAGCAGGTGAGGTTTTCCAGCTGCCGCGCTTTACTGATATCCAGTTCGTCTTGCGCCAGGGTATCAAGTAGCTTAGTCCACAGCGCTGAGTGCCGGGTGATACGGTGCTCTTCCTTTGCGGTGCGGGAGCCAAATAAGCCGAAAGGGGCCGGGTAGGTTAACTGGGTAATACTGGCCATTTGTTCCAGTGGCTGGAGTAACTGGCGCAGAGTAAAGTGATTAAACCCATCGGTCTGATAGGCTTCTTCGCGCCCGCCAGCCGACACCACACAGAAAAACTGCTTCCCCTTTAGTGCATCGCCTCCTTTGCCATAGGCGAATCCTTATTCAAGCACCAGATCCTGCCACTCTTTACAGGGCCGGGGTGGAGTACCAGTAAATGGGAAACTGAAAAATAATCACATCGTGCTCAAGCAAGCGCTGTTGTTCACGCTCGATACTGATATTAAAGTCCGGATACTCAGCATATAGATCTACCGCCGTCACTGCCTTGTGCTGTTTGGCGGCGTTAAACAGAACACTGTTGACCTCCGATCTCGCCTGCGAGGGATGCGCAAACAATAACAGGATACGGCAGGGGGGCGAGCTTGCTTCAGTAGACATTCTGGGTCCGGTACATAATTGAGTCTGCTTAAAATGTGGCTTTTATCAGGGTTATTCAAGTCTTATCACAGGCTATCATTCCCCTTCCGGTTGTAAAACTTATCAAAGAATTGGAAATGAAAAGAAACGCCCTTGTAAAGGCTGCCAGCGGGGCGTTGAATCAAATAAAAAATGGCATAACTTACACGTATTATGCATAGAATTACTTTGCATACATAACGTATAATGCAAGTCATCAAATAAAAAAAGCAATAGTCCTTCCGGATAAGATTACGCTGTTCAAACAGTGAACGGTTGGTTCTGTATTCCTACAAAATATACTCGCGTTTTATTCGTTTACTCTGCCAGGTTAATAACACCAGTTTAAACAGGCGCACACTCATTGATTTAACTGGCTTCGGCCATGTGTTTAAGGTTGTTTATGTCTGCACCACAAATTAAACAAGGCGCAGCGGTCTGGCCTATTCTGGCTATGGCGCTCGGAACTTTTGTTCTTGGACTAACCGAGTTTTCGGCAATGTCCATGCTGCCCTTAATTGCTGAATCATTCAGCGTCACTCCCTCGTTGGCAGGTAACGTGATCAGTGCCTATGCCATCGGTGTGGTGATTGGTGCGCCATTGTTTATGCTGCTGACCAATAAAACCAATCGTCGCACCGCGTTAATTGTGTTTACCGGCATGATTTTACTGGGCAATGGGTTAAGTGCGATTGCTTCATCCTTACCTGAACTGGTGGTTTACCGGGTACTCTCCGGATTACCTCATGGGGCTTACTTCGGTACGGCGTTGCTGGTTGCTTCTGGCATGGCACCTAAGGGTAAACGTGCAACCTACATGTCTAAAGTCTTTGCTGGTCTTACTATTGCAACCATCGTGGGCGTACCTATGGCAACTCTGGTGGGGCAAAACCTTAGCTGGCGAGTGTGTATGGCCATTGTGGCCGTGCTGGCATTGATCACCATGTTTTTGATTTATCGTCTGGTACCCAGCAGCCCGGTAACCAATCCAACCCGGTTGCGCGAAGAATTCGGCGTACTGAAAAACAAACTGGTGTGGTCTATCTCCGGCATTATCTTTGTTGGTTTTGGCGGCGTGTTCTGTATTTATACTTATCTGGCAGACACCATTATTAACGTAACGGAAACCCCGGAAGTAACCATTTCTATTGCCATGATGATGTTTGGGATTGGCACCACAATTGGTAATCTGGTGATCAGTAAACTGGCCGATCACTCGCCGTTAGCCACAACCGGTATCGCCCTGTTGTGCAGTGTTGCTATTGCTATCATGTACGTGTTTGCCGCGGGTAACATCTGGTGGTTATATGTCACGGTATTCCTGCTCGGCGCCAGCGTTGGCCTGGCTGCCGTGATTCAGTCGATGTTGCTGGACGTATCGCCCACCGGGCACGCCATGATCGGCGCACTGGTGCAATGCGCCTTTAATACCGCTAACGCAATCGGCCCCTGGGTAGGCGGCGCTTTACTGGCGTCGGGCGCTTCGTTTAACGAAACCGGCTATGCTTCAGCCATGTTGTTTGTCGGCGGCTTTATCATGTGGGCCCTTAGCTACCTGCAGATGCGTAATCGAAATTTAATCCCCGCAACGAACTAATATGCACATTTAAAGGAGGTCAAAAGGCCTCCTTTTATCGTAATAACCTGCTGTTTTGTCCAATTAAAATCTCTCTCTGGTTGCACCCATGCGCCGGACACGGCATGCTAAAAAAGCTTCAGGACGCATTACCCTATACCTTTGGCCGTTTGCCCCGGACAGAGAGCGCCTTAACCGGCGAAGAAGTTGGAACTCTTATGAACATGTTAGCCGTTACTCAGCGCTGCAGGGGCTGGCGTATTGCTGTGCTTGCTATCCTGTCGCTTGTTATTACTGCCTGTGATAACGCTCCGAAAGCTTCCCCAGATACCAGCACATCTAAGGATATAGAAATTCGTTGGGACACTTTTGGTGTGCCGCATATTTATGGCGGGACAACTGAAGATGTGTTTTACGGTTTTGGCTGGGCCCAGGCAAAGAGTCAGGGTGACATTGTCCTGAGGCTTTACGGTCAGGCCCGGGCAAGAGGGGCCGAATACTGGGGTGAAGAGTATGAACAAACCGATTTGTGGCTACTCGGTAATGACGTCCCAGAAAGAGGGCAACAGTGGTACCAGCAGCAAACGGAGGCGTTTAAGAAAAACCTCGATGCTTTCGCCGCCGGTATTAACGATTACGCGAAGAAGTACCCTGAAACCCTGGATCCTAAGGTATTAAAAGTATTACCGGTATCCGGCGTTGATGTGGTGACTCATGCCCACCGGCTAATGAACTTTATTTATGTTGCCTCGCCTTCCCGGGTGATTGGCGAGCGTGCACCGCCACTTAAGGCTGGCTCAAATACCTATGCCGTGGCGCCTGCTAAGTCTGCCAGCGGTAATACGTTATTGCTGCAAAACCCGCATCTGCCCTGGGCAACCGGCTTCTTTACCTATTATGAAGCTCATTTGAGCAGTCCTGATTTTGAAATGTACGGTGCCACTCAGGTGGGCCTGCCGGTAATTCGCTTTGCCTTTAACCAGCGCATGGGTATTTCCAACACCGTAAACCGTATCCCCGGCGCCACCACTTACCATCTTACCCTTAAAGAAGATGGCTACCTCTTCGATGGCGAGGTGTTGCCATTTGAGACTACCGAAAAGACGTACCGGGTATTACAGCAAAACGGCACGCTTAAAGAAAAAACACTGGCTGTGAGAAAGTCAGTTCACGGGGCGGTGTTTGAAAGGCAGGATGGTGAAACAGTCGCATTGCGCGTTGCTGGGCTGGACCGGCCGGGTATGCTGCAACAGTATTTTGATATGTTGCAGGCAACAAGCTTCGCTGAATTTACTACGGTAATGGAAAGGCTACAGGTGCCAACGTTTAACATTACCTACGCTGATAAAGAAGGCAATATTCAGTATCTTTACAATGGCATTCTGCCCAAACACGAACAGGGTGACCTGGCTTTCTGGACCGGTTTGGTGCCTGGTGATAGTTCGGAGTATGTGTGGAATGAAGTCCATGATTACGCGGATCTGCCTAAAGTCATCAATCCCGAAAGTGGCTTTGTCCAAAATGCTAACGATCCGCCGTGGCTGGCCACATACCCTGCCGTATATAAGTATCATGATTTTCCGCCTTACGTTGCAGTAGAAGGGTCAATGTCTTTCCGGGCGCAAAACGCGGTTAAAATGATGGCTGAAAGCGGTAAGTTAAGTTTCGAGCAGTTTGAGAAAATCAAAACCTCTACTTATTCACTCATGACCGAATGCGTGCTGGACGACCTCTTAACCGCAGCTGCTGAAAGTAACGACGAAATGGTGCATCAGGCAGCGCAAGTGCTTAAAGCCTGGGACAGGCAGTTTGGCGTGGATAACCGTGCCGGGATTTTATTTGAGAACTGGGCAGAATTGTTTGCTGGCAAGCGCTCTGGATTTTCGGATCAATCTAACTATGCAGTGCCGTGGCAGGCAGAGTCACCGCTTTCAACACCTTACGGTTTAAAGGATCCTGAAGCTGCCGTCGCCATGCTCAAAAAGGCCGCCGAAAATACCATTGCAACCTATGGCCGGATGGACCCGCGGTTTGGCGATGTTTCACGGTTTATTATTCGCGATAAGGATGTGCCCGGTCATGGTGGCTACGGAAATCTTGGCGCTTTTAATGTGATCACCTGGTGGGATCCGGATGGCGATGGGATTCGTGAACCGCGCCATGGTGAAACCTGGGTTTCCATGGTGGAGTTTTCAACGCCGATAAAAGCGAAGGGAATTATGGCTTATGGTAATTCCCGCCAGGTCGAATCGACCCATTATTCTGATCAGCTTGAATTACTGGCAAACGATGAATACCGCACGCTCTGGTTACAGCGGGAAGAGGTTGAAGCGCATACTGAGCAAACGGAGTGGCTCGCAAGGTAGCGATGAACAGCAAGAGGGCACTAAGCGTGCCCTTTTTGCGGTTAAAACGCGCTGGGGTTTAAGCCGCCATCAATCAGGATGTTCTGCCCGGTGATATAGCCGCCATACTGGCTGGCCAGAAAAGCACAGGTATTACCAAACTCTTTGGGATCGCCAAAACGATTGGCCGGTACTTTAGCGGCGAGCTCTTTAGCTACCGTTTCTTTGTCGTTACCGGTTCGGACCATGCCTGCATTCAAAACGCCATCTAACCGGTCGGTGGCAAAGTAACCCGGTAAAATGTTGTTGATGGTGACGTTTTTGTCGGCCACTGTACGGGCGATACCTGCTAAAAAGGCTGTCAGGCCAGCACGGGCACCGCTGGAAAGATCCAGTCCGGCTACCGGCATTTTTACCGTCATCGAGGTAATGTTAATGATGCGGCCAAAGCCACGTTCCACCATGCCATCCAGCACCTGTTGCACCAGGTTAATCGGCGTTAGCATGTTCATATTGATGCCGTCGATCATGGCGTCATTGTCCAGTTCACGGAAGTCTTTGAGTGGCGGTCCGCCATTGTTATTAACCAGAATATCGGGCGCGGGGCAGGCTGCGAGTAGTTTTGTCTGACCTTCTGGGGTGCTCACGTCACAGGCAACGGGCGTAACCGTTACCCCGGTAGCGGTGGCAATTTCTTCGGCTACCTGAGTCAGTCGCTCAGCGTTTAGTCCGTTGATCACCAGGTTCACTCCGGCCTCTGCCAGTGCCTGAGCGCAAGCACGACCCAAACCCCGGCTTGAAGCACAGACGATGGCCTGCTTGCCTTTAAGTCCTAAATCCATACAACCAATCCTTACCTGTTATGGCCTGTTGGCATGTTGCCAGCAGGCTGATAAACCATAGTTCCTCATCTTACCGGCTTGCTGCGCTATGAAAAGGAGCTCTGTCGTTAATTTAGGCGAAGTCAGCGAGCGAGTTAGCGATGCGCTTGCTCATTAGGCTGCGGGGGCAATGAGATATAAACGCTGAAGTCATTGTCGCTATCGCCAGCTGATGCGGTCACAGTTAGCTCACCATGATGGGACTCAACAATACGCCGCGCCAGATAAAGGCCCTGACCAATGCCCAGGGGAGCCGCAGCGCTATCTGGTTTGGTAGCTACGCCAGTATTATTGTTTTGATTGCTGAATCTGAGTGACTGCTACTCAAGTGAAATCGTTAGCGTGTTATCACCGCCTTGATGGTGGGCATTTTCTATCAGGTTGCGAAACAGCAAGTAAAGCAGGGTCTCATTCGCAACCACCTGGTAATTGTCGGGTACCTCAATATTAAGCTGAAAGTCGGGCCGTAATTCGCTTAGTGATAAGGTTATGGTGACATCTTCCAACACACTCAGCACGTTAAGCGGGCACTTATTGCGGTTTTCTTCCCGGACCAGGGCGGACAGTACATCCAGCGTTTGCGTGAGTTTATTTAACTGGTCTCGAGCATGTTCTTTACCATCGACATAATTTGCCCCATCGTTGCGATAAGTCACAAGTTGAGTCTGCTAACAGGCTCAACTTTCTTATAAATTTCCGTATACTGGAGAACAGATAAAGTCCAAAAACCTCGTGCAAAACATCTTTATCTGTAATGAAGCCAGCGTAAGACTGGTTCTGACAATCAGGAGTACCCTATGCCTGCCCCGATAAATACATTCAAACAGGCAATCACCGGTGACACAGCACAAATTGGTTTGTGGCTGGGACTGGCGAATAGTTATACCGCGGAATTACTGGCCGGCGCTGGATTTGACTGGCTGTTAATCGACGCCGAACACTCACCTAATGATCTGCGAACTATTTTGGAACAATTGCAGGCTATTGCGCCTTATCCTGCGGTGCCCATCGTGCGCCCGCCCTGGCCGGATGCAGTGCGTATTAAGCAAATCCTGGATTTAGGCGTACAAACCATTCTGGCGCCCATGGTCGATACGGCTGAACAGGCTGGAGAAGTGGTCGCGGCTACCCGTTATCCGCCAGAGGGGATCCGCGGTGTTGGCAGTCCGCTGGCCCGGGCGTCGCAATTTAACCGTACTAAGGATTATCTGGAAACCGCTAACGAACAGGTTTGCGTGCTGATCCAGATTGAAACGGTAACCGGTGTGGAGAATCTCGATGCCATTCTTGAGGTCGATGGCGTAGACGGCATTTTTATTGGCCCGGCGGATTTAAGTGCATCCATGGGCCACCTTGGCGATCCGGGCCACGAGGATGTGCAAAAGGTTATCGAACGCTGCATTGCTAAAATCGTCAGGGCCGTTAAAGCACCTGGCATTCTGATTGGCGATAAACAACTGGCATCCCGCTATATTGAGCTTGGCGCTATGTTTGTTGGGGTAGGGACCGATACCGGGTTACTGCTCAATGCCTCAGCAGCACTGGCCTGTAGCTTTAAACCAGAGTTGACAACTCCGGTTTCGCCAACGGCTAAACGCTCGGTTTATTAACTAAAACACCTGGCCGGCTAGGCGATGCGTACTACTCTTCGCTGGTTGTTTTCAGGGGCAGCATTTGTTGTCGTTGTAGGGCTGCTTGTTGACGCTGGTATTGAAGTCGTTCGCTTATGTTACTTGCAGTCATAGTGTTGTTGATCAGCCAGTAATAGTCCAGCCAGCCATCGCCTTCAATATCCGGCAGTGCTTGCTCCGCAGCCGGATTAAGTAATGGATAGATCAATAATGGTACGGCGTTATCGCCGATTGTCGTCATCAACCGCCGCAGGGCTTTTGATGAGTTATCCGGCAATGGGGTTAAAGCCTGCAACGCCGCATAGAAACGGTAATTGTGCACATTCACTTGCGGCGCCGTGTCGGCGATTCGGCTTTGTAAAAAACGAGTGGCTTCCTCGCTGTCACCGGCTTGCAGGTAGTTTTGATAAAGCAGCGGCAACAGGCTAAAAATCCGATTGTCGAGAAGGGGCAACTCCAGCATAAGCTGGCGAGCCACATCGGTCGTCTGCTGTGGCTCAGTGAAGCGCTGTAAGCCTTGCCAGAATCTCGCTTGCGGCGTATCTCCCAGCAAGCTGGCGGTGTCTATGATCACGCTGGCCAGTAACGCATTGGTTTCCTGAGGATTGTTGCGCAATGCCGTAGAGATGGCCGCAGAGGCCTTCTGTAACGCTTCTTCGCGGGGCATAAACGCATCATGAAAATCATGACGAGCGTACAGGTAAGCCAGTTTGCCGTGGGCGGCAGCAAAGTCAGGCGCGAGCGCAACGGCCTGTTGGAAGGCAGCTTCAGACTTATAAGTCCACTCGCTGGTTTTCCCGTTCATCAGCCAGTAATTGCCGCGCAGGTAGTACTGGTAAGCTTCAATGTTGTCGGGCGATGATGCCTGGGCAAGCGCGTTGTCGCTAGTCTGTGGTAGTAATGCTTCATTGAGGCGTCGGGCTATATTTTGCTGAATAGCAAATAAACTGGATGCGGTATTGGTATAACTTTCAGACCAAACTACCCGGTCGGTGTCAGCATCAATCAGCCGTACGGCAATTTTAAACTCTTCATCAATACGTCTGACGCTGCCCTCAACCAGATAACGCACGCCTAACGAGCTAGCCACATCCGACAAACTGTTATTCTGTGAACTGGTCACCGCCAGGGTAGAGTAGCGCGATGGCACGTCGAGATTCTGGTTCTGGGTGAGCGAGTCAGTGAGTTCCTCGGTAATGCCGTCGGCAAAATACAGCGTGTCATCATCGTTACTCAGTTGTCTGAGGGGGAGCACGGCTACCGAAATGCGCTGCTCATCTGCCTGGGGGTGTCGTCTGTTGCCGTTTTATTGAGGGTAAACACTACTACCGCCACCAGTACAGTCAGCACCGCGGCAACAAATAAGGCTTTTTTGCTAACTACCGGGGCAGGGGATAGCACTTTTTGCGGCTCAGGTTGTTTTGCTGGCGCCGAGTCTGTTGGCGGCTCCACCGCCTCCTGAGCAGGGATATCTGCAACTTCCGCTTCTTTGCTATCTGTCGAAGGGGCAGGCTCTGCTGGTAGCGGTGTGCTCTGCCAGTTAACTTCACCACGTAGTCGATAGCCTTTTTTGGGCACGGTCTGGATCAGCCGGCGTTGCTGACTGTCACCGAGGGCCTGGCGTAATTGCGAAATTATTCGAGTTAATGCTTCTTCTACTACCACCCGGCCATTCCAGATATCGCGCAGTAATTCAGCACGTTCCACGGTGTCGCCTGCATTGCAGGCAAGCAGATAAAGCACGTGCATGGCCTTCGGTTCAATACGCCGAATAGTCTTGCCTGTTCGGATAGTGTGATCGCCAATATCCACCACGATGGCGTTTATGGTAAAGCATCCTTTGCCGGGTGGGGGATTAAATGACAACCTTAGGTCTCCGAATTTTCATTAGGTTTTATTGTAACTCATTATAAAAAAAGAAATAAAAAATCTATTAGTTATTCTTTAGGTTTTAATTTGTTGTTCATCAGGCAGCCCGGTGAATCGTGCTACATACTCAACCGAAATTTAAACAAGTAGTGGCCTTTTGGTTAACAAGCAGTTTCTGCATGTCGACAGAGGATAAGGCTAACAAATAACTGTTCGTTGTGTTGAGGAAAAAATTATGTCTTTCATTAACCGTATCAAAAAGCCGTTGCTCGTTGCTGTATGTTGTTCATTTGCTGGTGGCGCAATGGCGGGCAGCCAGGTTACCGCTGAGTCGTTTCAATTAAAAACCAGCATGCGCGATGTAAATGGTGTGCGTGAAATTGAGCAGGGCGACTTTGCTAAAGGGATTGCCCGTACTAAGGCAACTCTGGCCCGCACCAGTGTAAGTGTAAACCGCTTACCTCTGCTGAATAACCTTTGCGTAGCTTACGTAGCGGTTGGTGACTTAGACAGCGCCAAAGCGCATTGCAACGAAGCCGTTGATGCCAGCAGCAACAACGTATTCGCTCTTAACAACCGTGCGGTAATGCATTGCGTGGCAGATAACACGCCAGCGTGTATCGCTGACTTAACTCTGGCCAATGAAAGAAAAACCAAGCAGCGTATTGTTTCGCAAAACCTGCAACTGGCCAAACAACGTGATTTGCTGAGCAAAAACTAAGTTACAGATTTTCCCTTTGTGAGCTGTAGCCCCTGCTAAAATGGGCTCTTATCGGGGTATTGGTAACATGGATTACCGTTTATACCCCACAGGCTGTTTAGTCAGTCTGCAGCCCCGGCCTTGCCGGGGCTTATTTTTTTGTTGGCGAATGTTTTTGCAGCTTACGCTGCAGGCTACGCCGGTGCATACCTAAGGCTTCTGCCGTTCTGGAAATATTACCGTCGTGTTCGGCGAGGATCCGCTGAATATGTTCCCATTCTGCCTGAGCCGCTGTCAGCGGTTTATGCTCTACCGCTGCGGTTACAGGTTGGCCCTCGAGTTTACTGATAAGTTCATTAAAGCTGGCAGGCTTGGCCAGATAGTCTGTAGCACCGCGTTTCATAGCGGTTACCGTGGTGGCAATACTGGCATAGCCGGTCATGATGATCAGGTGTTGTGGCTGATAACGGTCTTTTAGGGCACTGATATACTCAAGCCCCAGTTCATCGTCAATCATCATATCCAGTAAAATGGCAAAGCAAGGCTGTGCCGGTGCCACAAGTGCTTCACTTGCCCGGGCAAAAGTGGTTACCGAGTAATTGCCGGTAGCCGTAAAGCGCCGTTCTAATACCGCTGTGAGGCGGGTGTCATCATCAATAATCAGCAGTGACTTAGTCAACTTTTCTCTCTCCCTTAGCTAAGGGCAGCTCAATGACCGTTGTGACCTGGTTGCCACTTTTTTCCCAGCTAACCTTGCCGCCATATTTTTCAATGGTGGCGTTCGATAAGACCGCGCCCACACCAAATCCAGACTCACTGTGAATAAACCGGGAGCCCAACAGCTCTTTGGGGAACACGGTATTGTGGCTAACAGGGTTGGTTACGGTTAATCGTAACAGCGCGCTGTCAGCGTCCATACTGACATTCACCGCCTCACTGGCAGCGGCATCACAGGCATTAATAACAATATTAGCCAGTGCCGGGATCAACGTTCTATCGCCTTCAATACAGCCGTTGTGGGGCATTTGCTGTGGCCAGTTAATTTGCGCCTCCGGTCGCGCCAGAATAATCAGGTGGCGAATAGCGCGTATCAGGTTGAGCGGTGAAAACTCGCTGGTGCGGGCTTCACGCACATCGTCGGCCACGTCCCGCCAGTTTCTTAGCAGTATTTCTAACTGCGAGTACTGACTTTGCAGTTCTGCCAGTAACGTTAGATCTCGGCTGTCGGAAAGTTCTTCCAGTATGAGTCCCATGGTTTGTACTGGCGTGGCTGCATCATGGGTAAGCTGGGCGGCGGCGGTGCCGATGGCCAGTAACTGTTCGTCTCTGAGCTGGCGTTCCCTAAGTTGCTGGATGGCCGCAGTTTTGGCGCCCAACTGTAAGCGGAAATAAAAAATCACGGTGGTAACCAGCAAACTGGTTAAGATAAAGCTAAGCACCATTCCCTGGGCGTGGCTTTGCATCATTGCTGAGTGATGGCCGGTGGCAGGCACTATAAGCTGCAGGCCCTGGCCGAGAATACTGATGACCAGAACCACAAAGCCCGCCTTAAAGGGCAACAGCATCAGACTTAACACCAGGGGGACCAGCAAAATACTGCTGAAAGGATTGCTTGCGGCCCCATTCAGGGCAATGGAAAGATTGACCAGGCCAATCTCCAGCAACGCCAGCAGCAGAGTAATGCCTGTGGGAATACGACGTCGGCCGAAAATAAGCAAAAACAACAGCAGTAACATGTCAGCACCTGTTTAAATCATTGCAGTGAGTATACCGAAGTTTTGCAAGGAGGGGGTGACCGGGCGCAACACAGAAAAAAAGAAAAGGTGTGGCATTCACTGTCCGCAACAACAAGTGAGCCAAGCTGCCACACCTCTTTTCAGGCCTTTAAAACTGCCACTGAACGCCGGCATAAACGGCGCGCCCCATACCAGGTACCGCAATTCCGTATGGAATTCCGTTGAGCGACATAGTCATTCCCTGACCGGTGTAGGCGCCGCCGGTCGGGTTGAAATAAAACTTATCAAGCAGGTTTTCAACGCCGGCATCGATTCTGAATGACTGCCATTGATGACTCACCTGCAAGTTCAGTAACCCATAGCCCGCAGTTTGTATTTCATTGCGGATGTCAGAGACTTTTTCTTTACTGCTTGCCAGCGCCCATTCCAGGCTACTGTGCCAGCCATCATATTGGTGCGACAATGTTAAGCTACCCTGGACCGGGATCACCTGATACAAACCTGAGCCGGTATCTTTATTTTCTGCGCTGGTGGCACTCAGGCTGGCATCGAGTTGCCAGTGGCCACTCTTGCCATGACCGATATGCCAGGTGCCACTCACGTCGGTCCCATAAATACGGGCTGACTGGTTTTCGTAGCGCAGTACGTTAAATTGATTCGGCTGCCACATCGAATTGGCCGCTACAGCATCAATATAGTCTGTGATATAAGTACAGTAACTGGTAACCGTTAGTGAATTATGTTGTTCATCCTGCCAACTCATACTCGCCGATACAGTATTGGCTTGCTCCGGGTCCAGGCTGGCATTGCCCACGTATCCATTGCCGTCGCCAACCAGGTTGTTCATACCGGCTGCCATCATCCAGGAAGACCACGTATATTTTTCATATAAGTTGGCTGATCGCACTTTGTGCGCGTAACCAAATTCAATGTTCAGCGCCTCACTGGCCTGGTAGCGAGCAACAAGGGTGACATCAACATTGTGGTCGGTACTACTGCGCGAACCGCTATTAAAGGCCGCGGCCTGCATCATTTGCATGCCCGGCGCGCCGGCACCATTTGCGTATCCTTCAACCTCGTCGGTTTGCATGGCCACATTTTCATAGCGCAGGCCGTACATTAACAGCCAGTTTGCACTGGTAGCCTGTTCACGCTCGGCATAAATAGCAATGCGATCACGCTGGCCATTATTAATATTTAAAAATGTGCCAGGGCCCATGCCGCCACCGGAGGGCGTCCAGTAGTCGTCCAGTGCATACTGCTGCAGCTCGAGGCCAATTCGCAGAACATCGTTAGCGGCCAGATAGTAATCGGACTTTACAGTCAGGCCATTGTTGTCTGATTCGCTGTACATTGGCATACCGGCAGCACATGTGCCTTGCGGATCGCCCATAAACCGAATTGGCGAGCATGGCATGCCCATCATTGCGTTGCTGCCATACCAGTATTGTTTATCAGGACCAAAGTCCATCATATGGTCGACTTTTTCGTGATAAAAACGAGTGGTTAGCTGCCCCCAGTCGGTTTCGCGGTGCCAGGCCAGATTGAGATTGATTTGTTCATTATCCAGTAAGTCCATGCGCTGATTGGGGTAGAGCTGTTGGGGCATGTCCTGATAATTCAGCCTCGCATCAATGCTGTTATTCTGGTTGAGTTGCCAGGCTAAACGCAGAGAATGATTTTGCGTTTCATAGGCCGATGAGCCCACTTTATCCAGAGCAAGCTGATGGTCCGGGCGTCCGCTGGCGGTCTGGGTTTTAAATTTATCCGCGGCTGTATAGTTGTCGGCTTTACTCCAGTTACCGGAATAGCTCAGCAAGGTTGTGTCGGTAAGATAACTGACCTTAAGGTTTGCGCCGCGAGCATTGTTATTACTACGGTAAAACCCGCCGACCTCGCCGGAAAACTCCGCTCCGGCACTGGTGAGAAATTCCGGTGGCAGTGACTCGGCGATAATAGATCCGCCGAGACTATCGCCGCCAACACTGACCGGCGCTAATCCGGCATATACCGTTAAAGTGCCCACATCATTTGGTGCCATGTAGGAAAGCGGCGGGTTCATATGATTGGGACAGGAAGATATCAGGTCCATGCCATTTACCTTTACCCGCAGACGATCGTCAGCCAGACCATGGATCGCCGGCAGACTGGATAATCCGCCGGTAGCATTTAAATGCACGCCGGCTATTCCCTGCAACAGACTGGCGGTGTCGGCACTGGCAGCGCCTTTCCGGTTAACGTCGTCTTCATTGAGCACAGCAGTATGCGCGGCAAGTGACTGTCCGATACTGCCTGCTACAGTAATATGTTCTACAGCCTCATCATCAGACTGGGGGCTGGCGTAAATCGGTACAGAGAGTGAACTGAAAGCCAGTCCAATCGCGATGGCAAGCTGGCAGGGCCACCAGCGAACAGGCAAGGGGTGTGTCATTATTGCTCCTGAGTATCGTTATCAGGCGGATTGGTATTATTGGTCGTTATTCGCCTGAGTTAAGCAATGATAGCGAAAACAGGGGGTTAGCCAATGTGGCATATTGTCGCACCGGCCAGCGCAGTGTATACGGGAGGCTTAGTGTCGGGGGGAGCTCAACTTGCTGACATGCACCTACCTGTTGCTGACAACCCAAACGGATCCCGTGGGCGAGTTGTTGCTGATTGAGGTGATGTTGCTCGACGTCGGTGACTGGTGTATTTGGTGTGCATTGTACCCGGCATTTTCCGCAAGTACCGGCACCACCGCATTCTGAGGGAGATGGATGCCATGCCTGCTCAGGGCATTAAATACCGTGTCGTCCGCCCGGGCTTGCAAGCTGGCGGATTCGGCGCCGGAGACAAAATTAACTGTTAGCGTGCAGGGCAATGCCTGCTGCTGACCCGTTGGGCCTGAACGACTAATTAATAAGTACCCTCCACTCAATGTTAACAGGCTGGTGGCAATAGCAAAAATGACGATCAGAGGGTGATTAAAAAAGCCGGTGCCGGTGTAATCCATAAAATGCAGCGTAAACATCAAATCGTCGAGGCGTTGCCGGTAATGGCCCACAGAATAAACTGTATACCTACCAGTCGCATCAGCCATTTATGTAGCGTTCTGGCCTTTTGTATCACAGATTAACAGCAGTGGCCCAAAAGCGTCAGAAAACCATAAATCAGCAGCAACTGCAATTGCGTTTGTGTTTTTCCAGTTTGCCCACACCGGGATTAAAGGTGTTGGTAGGATCAATACGCTGGTAAAAAGCAGCGAGCCCTTCTTCTGCTTTATACAGGTGGCCAACGTTATGTTCCGCCGGGTATTTTGCGCCACGACTGTCCAGAATACGTAGCATCTCTGCCTTAACCTCTTTGGCATCCACGCCTTTTTTCAGGACATAATCCTGATGGAAAACGTGACAGAAGAAATGCCCGTAATACAGCGATTTGTCGATTTTATCGGCAAGTGAATCGGGCAGTTTTTCTACCCAGTCATGCTCGTTACGGCGCAGGGCAATATCCAGTGCGAGGATGTCACCCACCTCTTTCTGATGGAGCAACTGATAGCGCACCGCTGCGCCAGCGGCGGCAAAACGATGTAAAAAGGCACTGCCTGACTCGCGTTCGGTGCATTCGAAGAAGCCGCCTACCTGTTCGTTGTTGTCGAAAAACGCCGGCAGAAAGGCCTGCGCCTCGGCAATACCTTCATCGCTCATTTTAAGGATCAGGTGATGCTCATACTTTTCACGGTATTCAAGCATGCGGTCGGGCAGGTGTTCGCGAAGCAACCCTGAAACACCTTGCATAAGGCGGTCGGTAAGGAAGTCAGGGACAAAAGAAACCTTGTTGAGTACCGCGTCGATGCGGCCTTTCAGGGCGAACATTTTGGGTAACCGGTCGGTGCCCAGATGTTTCACGCTGAGAAAGGTATCTTTGCCGTATTTGGCGGCAATATCAAAAATATCGCGGTGAATATATTCGCCCACTTCCGGCAGGTGCGTAAATTCAGCCAGAATATGGCGGCGCAGCCGGGTTAGTGTATCCGGATTATTAGTACCGATATAAAAGGTTTTTTCCTGCGTAGCTACCGCAAAGGTATCGAGTCGAACAGCAAATACTGCCAGTTTGCCGGCACAGCCGCTGGCCTCGTAAAGTCGGCTGGTATCGGCGTTAAAGCGGCTGGGGGTATCGGCATCCACATCGCGCAGTCGCTCGGCGTAATCCGATGCGCTGGCTTTTTTATCACTGGCTGTGGTGGTGTGATCAAAGTTGCCACTTTCTAAATTAGTGAGTATCTCCTGTGGCGTATCGCCCAGCTCAATATCCAGGTGATTGACCAGCTCCAGTTTGCCCTCGGCGGTGACCTGAGCAAACAGCGCAAGCTCAGTGTAAGCCGGTCCACGCTTCACCAGCGCGCCGCCCGAGTTATTGGCAACACCGCCCACAATGGATGCGCCTAAACACGAAGACCCAATCACAGAATGAGGAGCCCGGCGTAACGGTTTCAGTGTGGTTTCCAGTTTATGCAACGTAGTACCCGGAAAGCTCAGTACCTGTTCACCATCGCCCAGTACCACCAGGTTGTCCATGGCCAGGGTGTTAATCACCACCACTTCACGGTCGTAGTCATCGCCGCTTGGCGTGGAGCCCTCCGTAAGGCCGGTTTTGGCGGCCTGCATGATAATGATGCAGTTATTATCGACACAAATTTGCAGGGCCTGCCACAGGCTGAGTAACGAATCAGGAAATAACACCGCCAATGCCGTGCCGGAGCCTGAACGCCAGCCTGAGCGATAGTGCTCAGTGCGACGATCGCCGGTGGCTACCTTGTCCTCACCGAGGAGCTGGATAAATTGCGAGAGGATAGGGGAATGACTCATTGTGTTGCTCCTGTACTCAGACCCGGAAAAATCAGTATTGCGAAACCGTACTGTATTGTCAGCCTAACGGGCCGTTTATATTCAGGCCATAAAGCGCCAGCATTAAGATAGCGCCGGATAATGCCACATAATAAAACGTGGGTAACAATGTTTTACGCAAAGTGGTCCCTTCCTGACCCAGCAAACCCACCGTTGCACTGGCTGCCACCACATTGTGGATAGCTATCATGTTGCCAGCGGCGGCGCCCACGGCCTGGCCGGCGATGATCAGTGCCGGTGACAGATTAAGGCTCATGGCCGCCTCAAACTGAAACTGGCTGAACATCATATTCGACACCGTATTAGAGCCGGCAATAAAGGCGCCTAATGCGCCGATGGTCGGGCTGATCAGAGGGAAAGCCTCGCCAAACAGGTTGGCGAACAATAAGGCGCTGCTCATTGGCATGCTGGGTAGTTCGGCTAAATTAACGCCGGAGTTGATGAACAGGCGCACCATGGGAATGGTAAACATCAGCACAAATCCGGCCCCGACTATGGTTTTGCCGGAATCTTTTAAGGCGGTGGTAAAAGTGTGCTGGCGGCTCTGGCCATGGCTTTGAAATACAATGGCTACCAGCGCAGCAATCAGCAGCAGGCCGCCAGGCAGGTAAAGAGGATTAAAGGCTGCGCTCACACCGGCTTCACCCAGTATATCGGTCATGCCAATGCTAAGACCACTGAGCAGGGCTTTGACTTCGCCTGATACCCGGGAAATCACTAACAGTAGGGCCACCAGTACATAGGGAGTCCAGGCTTTAAACTGCGACATCGGCTGTTTGCCGACATAATCGTTAGCCTGTATTTCCAGCATCCCCAGCCAGGCTTTTGGCCATTCTGATTTCGGCGCAAAATCCCACGGTGTACGAGGCATCAGAAAGCCGCGTTTTGCTGCGTTAACGACTACAAAGAGGCTGAATAAGCCGCCGATCAATGATGGAAATTCAGCGCCCAGGAAAATGCCGGTCAGGGCATAGGGCAGGGTAAACATTAGCCCGGCGAACAAGGCAAAAGGCAAAATAGCAAAACCTTCTTTCCAACTGCGGTTGCTGCCAAAAAAGCGGGTAAGAAATATCACCATCAGCAGAGGCATCAGGGTGCCAACGATGCCATGGATAATGGCGACCTGGGTGGTAATTAACTGCATAAACTGTTCCCAGCTCCAGCCTTCCTGAGCCAGCTGCTGGCTGATGGTGGCAGCGTCGAGCCCATTATTAACGCCAATAATAATCGGAGTTCCTACCGCGCCAAAGGAAACCGGCGTACTTTGTACCATCATGCCAATCATTACCGCCGCCAGCGCCGGAAAGCCCAGTGCAACCATGAGCGGTGCGGCAATCGCTGCCGGTGTACCAAAGCCGGATGCGCCTTCTAGAAAGGTGCCAAAACACCAGGCGATGATGATTGCCTGCACACGGCGATCGGGTGAAACCTGAGCAAATCCCTGACGAATGGTTTGAATGGCACCGGTATATTTAAGGGTATTGAGCAGAAAGATAGCGCCAAACACAATCCACAACACAGAAACGGTCACAATGAGCCCCTGAATAATCGAAGCTGCCACGCGTTGCCCACTCATATCCCATACCAACAGGGCAAGCAGTGCGGTGGCTGCCAGTACTGCTGGCATGGCTTTTCGGGCCGGCCATTGCAAGCCCAGTAACAGCAGGGCAGATAGCCCGATGGGTAAAAATGCCAGCAAGCCCAGCGTGACATCACTCATAGTGTTTCTCCTGAAATCGGTATCACCCCGGGGATGATATTGTGCAGATAGGGTACATTTTTTAGCATTTCGGCCCGTTTTCAAAGCGTCATGTTTCGACGGTGTAGAAATAATGTAACAGACTTTGATTTATGCAGTGGACTCTACAACTGTGCTGACTGTTAATCTATATTCAGATCCAATATGATTGTTTCCTTTTTTGCACAAATAAACGAGACCGGACAGGTAAAATGGTAAAAGCAGATGACATGTTATTGTTTGTCCATGTGGTGGAAGAAGGCTCTTTTTCCAAAGTGTCGGCAAAGTATGAAATAACCATGTCGGTGGTCAGTAAGCGGGTAGCGCGGCTGGAAAAAGCCCTGAATGTGCAACTGCTCTATCGCACTACCCGCAAGCTTAGCCTGACAGATGCCGGCCAGGCACTTTATAAAAAGGCTAAACTTGCCCAGCAGGCTTTGCAGGATGCCGAAGACGTGGTAGCCGGTTACAGCAGTGATATTCGCGGGCGGATTAAAATAACCATGCCGGTAGTGACGGCCAACCTGGTGCTTAACCAGGCATTAGTCGAATTTTGCGAACAATACCCGGGCATTGAAGTTGAGCTTAGGGTGACAAACCGGGTGGTGGATATTCTTGATGAAGGTTTCGACCTGGCGATCCGCACCGCTAATCTGGCCGATTCTTCGCTGGTTGCCAGACGGCTGGTGGACTCCAACTGGGTAGTCTGCGCCACGCCCGACTATTTGCAAACCTACGGTGAACCGGAACACCCCGATGAGCTGGAGAAGCACCATTGCCTGCTCTACAAATATGAAGGTACCAAACCTGAAGCCTGGTTGTTTCGGGTAGATGGCGAAGACAAGCTGATGGCGGTGAAGGGGCGGTATCGCACTAACACCCTGGATACTCTCAAGCATGGCGTGCTGGCCGGGTTTGGCCTGGCTTACTTACCCCGCGCTCTGATCCACGAAGAGTTGGAAGTGGGCAAGCTGGTATCGGTATTGTCGCCCTATGTTGGCAAAGAGCTGGGCATTTATGCGGTGTATCCTGGCTCAAGGCAGCCCGACAAAAAGCTCAACCTGCTGGTTGAGCATTTTCGTCAGGCGCTGCAGCGCAAAAAGCTGTATTTTGCTTAAAACGACATTTGCGCAGAAACCTGCAGGTAGTCTGAATCCACCGCCAGGATGCCCTCATCGTCTATGGCGTAGTTACCGTATTCTACGCCCACTTTGAGGTGTTGGTTGACCTGCTTTATCAGGTTGATGCCCCACTGTGAGCGCTTCTTTTCCAGCACATCCGTCTCGGCTGTTCCGTAATAAGCGGTTGAGCGCAGGCTATCACTCCAGTGATGACGGTAAGAAAAGCTGTAGGCCAGAGTTTGTTCCACTTCAGTTTCGTCGGTCGCCGGATTGATGACGATATCCGGCGTCATGGCTGCCGAAGCGTAGCGACCGGGTTCACCTCCAGTGATTTGAAAACGAAAATCATCGCGCTCGAAAACCTTCAAGAAACCCGCGATATTGGCGGCAAAAGCGGTTTCATCAATACCACCTTCATCAACCTGACGGACCATACCGGCAAGGGCAACCCAGCCCAAGTCGGCGCTGTGAGTGTAGCGGGTAACAAAATCAGGTATAGATTCATCCGGGTCGGCATCGTCACCACTTAAACCAATAGCACTGGATGGGGTGCCAATGTCACCATCACCCCAGGTTTCCGGGTTTTCCAGGGCAAATTCCTAGTTGCCATAGGTGTAACGAACCAGTACCGCACGCATAAAGGCTTCACCTATAAACGGGCCGCCAAAGTCGAGCGTTTCGGGCATGGAACGCACCGGCATAAAGGTGCTCCAGGCCTGGCCTGCAGTCCAGTTCTGATAGGTAAAATAGAGGTGGCGCAAGCGTGGATTTGAGGAATTGCTGATGATTTCGTTACCGCCACCGCCGTAGAAGTCTATTTCTACGAAGCCGGTAATATCACCGTAATCGACTTTCAGATTAACCCGCGACTCCCGCACGTTGAAACCCGTGTGAGAGGTGTCGGTAGGCTCACCGCCTGGGTAGTTGGCAACCCAGTAATCCTGATAAGCGATGTCACCATTCACATGGCGGATGTCCATTTTTACATAGCCACCGATAGAGACCACGGCTTGATTATCGCCTTCGCCCTGTTGAGATATTTCGATGGCGGCAACCGGAGAGGCGAGCCATGCCGAGGTTAACCCTGCAGCAGCGAGGGCTTTTAAATTGAATGCATGCATAGAAAAACCATTATTTTGAGTACGAAAAACCAGCCACGTAATGTACGAATAAACCGGGTGGCGATATATGCTTAATGAAGAACACATTGTTTCTAAAAATGCATAAATGATTCCGAAGAGAGTCATCATCGAAGAAACTCCTGAATACTGAATTCAGGCATGCAACCAGTGTAAACAACAACGGAAAATGCATACTGATGCAGTTCAAAAAAGTCATTGGGATCAACAAAGTTCATTTAAGCGGCGCAAGCATAACGGCTGGATAGACTGCTGTCGTCTTATTCTGCAACTCTTCAGAGCGTTTGCTTAAAAGCTCACCAGTTATGTAAATGAGTTGATGGAGTTGTCATAATTTCCTGTAAAAACATGGGCTAGGCGTTAGATTGCAGCGGAATAATCATTGTACGAGCCGCTTATTTAGGTAAGATACTCACATCACAACCTTAATCGCTGAAGCGCCTAAAGTGAACTCAAAAAGTCAGGTTTCTCTACTGGAGTTAGAGCCACAGGATATTAAACACGCCAAAGTCATCTCGGGTGTGTCGCCCTATGTACTGCGCAGAGTATTTGGTTTCTGGGTGGTCTTTGTAGCGGCGATTGGTGGTTTGGTAACGGTAGCGCCGGATTTGTCGCAAACCTTTATCACCATGACCTTAGTGGTATTGTTGCTATTCACGTTTTTGATTTTTTATCAAAGTCGCATCGCTGAAGGCTGGCCGTCAGTGATTCACTACCATAATGCTATTGGTGTGGTGCAGGACCCTGTTGCCCGACGTTTTTTGTTCGTTGCCGACAACCTGGTAACGGATGCTAAACCCCATGTGCTGACGCCCAATAAAAAGGCGGTCGCCATTCACTTTGACGACAGTCAGTTAACCGAAGAAGAAAAATCCCTGTTACAGCAGGCCATCTGGCCGGAAGATAATTGTCTGATTGCCCTAAGTTACTTTAAAAAGCGCGAAAACATCTGTGCCACAGTAAAGTCGGTCGCCGGCATCAACTGACCTTATACTTTTGGGTAATATCTTCACACTGTCGAGAATTCGCTACACATTAGCGGGCTCTTCCTTTCTGCTTATTCTAATAAATTCAATAAAATCATATATTTAAATTTTGGCCTGAATATCGCAATAGTTACTTCGAGTTCACAATCGGAGCGACATTATGAAACGTTCAGTACTTTCTTTAATGGTTGTAGGGGTAATTACGGCATCAGCCGCGAGTCCGGCTTTAGCCGATTCAAAGTGGGAAGATAAGGCTAAGGATGCCTGGATAGATGGTAAGGCAGAAGCGACGCTTCTATTTAATACCCATCTGAATTCTTTCGACATTAATACCGACGTCCAGGAAGGCGTAATCATCCTGACCGGTAAAGTGGACAGCAGCGTGGATAAGAAGCTGGCTGAAGAATTAGTAACTGGCATCGACGGCGTTGCATCAGTAGATAATCGTCTGACAATCATCGAAAGCGATGATGGAGAGATGATCAGTGAGGAAACTTCCAGTGATCTCACCGACGCTAAGATTGCTACTGTAGTGAAATCCCGTCTACTTATGGATACTGACATTTCCGGTCTGGACATCGATGTAGATGTTGAGGACAGCAAAGTCATTCTTAAAGGTACCGTGGGTAGCGAAGCTGAGCGCGCACTGGCAGTGGAAATTGCTAAAAACGCCTCAGAAGTAAAATCTGTAGACGACCAGCTTTCAGTGGTCGAATCCGAATAAACCTGTCTGCGGTTGGTCGTGTTGACCAACCGCTTTTTTTGCATGGAACTGCACATGAATAACAGCGATAACAACTCATCAGCAACGCACTCAACACCAGGCATTTTTAACTGGTTTGCCCGCTATGAAGAAGCGGCACATCCGAGCCAGTACGAAGTCAATCTGCCGTCAGTTAATAAGCAGGACGATGAATAGGTAGCCAGCGGTGCTATTAGTGCAATATCCATGAGTGGCAATACAAGCAGCGACTTGTTCAGAGTGAATTACTCTTCTGACTACGAGCACTAATCAATCAGACAAACGTGGTGATAGCGATGCGAAATTTAACTAAATGGGCATTAGGATCTCTACTGGTTTGCAGCGGTGTTTTGGCAGCCAGTCAAACAACAACAGTTTCTCAATCGGTAAACCGCTCTGTATCGGAGTGGGTGAGCAGTAAAGCCGCTATGCAGGCAACATTGCACTCAGAGGCACTTACAGAGCTTGAGAAGAGCGTTTCCACTACGCAGTTTGACAGTGCCAACCGTATGCATGCATTGCGACTCAAAAGAATCATGTTCTATATTTTACAGGCACGAGCTTACGAGCAACAGAACTGGCAATACAACCGCGATGATGCGGTGCAACGTGCCAGCAACATTTTGCGTCATCATCAGATGAAGACCGGACAAGGCAGTTATGTATTATAAAGTAGTATTTTCGGCAGCGCTGTTGGTGCTGACGGGGTGTTCGTCGGTACCACCGCCGGCTCAGACTGAAGAGACGGTTGCCCAGACAAGCGATCCCAGCTCATCTCAGCCTGCCAAAAAAGAACAGTTAAGCGCCGGTAAGTCGGTAACCATTACCACTTCGCAGGGTGAGATAAATGTTGCCCCTGCTGTAGTGTCGGTGGCCAATGCGCCAGCAGCTAATCCGGCCACTGCGCCGCAATATAACGATCCCTGGGAAGGGTTTAACCGCTCTGTGTTTGCGTTTAATCATGTCGCTTACGAATATGTACTGATACCGGTAAGTGACGGCTACAAAGCCGTGGTACCTCAGCCAGTGCGCTCTTCCGTAGGCAATTTTTTTGCTAATTTGCGCGAACCGCTGAATCTACTGAATAACCTTTTTTCCGGTGAGGTATCGGACGCAGGTTCTAACCTCGGCCGTTTTTTAATTAATTCTACGGTAGGGGTACTGGGGCTATTCGACCCTGCTACCAGTTGGTTTGAAATTGAGCCCAAAAGGCGCTCAGTGGGCGACACCCTGGCAACTTACGGAGTGGGATCGGGCCCGTACCTGGTGCTGCCGCTACTTGGTCAGAGTGATGTCAGAGGGGGCTTTTCGGTATTAACGGAAGGCTTTATCCATCCGGTAAACCATGTTGCCGATGCCCCGCAAAATTATCAGCTCAGAGCCTTTGATGGCGTGGACGATTTTTCCGAGCAGTCCGAAACCTACCAGAATTTGTATAAAAACGCCGACGATCCCTACTTGTACTTCCGAAATCAGTATCTACAGGGACAGGCCAGGGATTTGATGTATGAAGACAACACTGATCAATAAACTTGCTACCGGCATCGTGCGCTGGCGTTGGGCGGTGGTTATTGCCTTTGCTGCCTTACTGGCGCTGGCCCTGACTGGTGTTGGCAAGTTTAGGATTGCCGCTTCTGCCGATACCTTGCTGGTGAAAGATAACAAACTGTATATCCAGACTCAGGTGGCCCAGCAAACCTTTAATCCCGACGAGTTTATCCTGTTAGCCTACGAACCCCGCGAACACGACGTGTTCAGCGACCAGACGTTCAGCGATCTGAGCCGTTTGCAGGATGAAATTAAACAAATCCCGCGGGTGGAAAGTGTCACATCCATATTAACGGTGCCGCTTATCGACAGTGCTGATGCGCTTTCCGGACAAACTGATGTCAGCGAACTCACCTGGCAACAACAGCGTTATTCGGCTGCGCGGATGAAAGAACTGGTCAGCGGGCACCCGATTTTCACCGATCTGCTGATTAACCGTGACAACACGGCTACGTCCATCCAGATTGTGTTTAAGCCTAATCCGGAACTGGTGAAAATTGACCAGCAAATAACAGCTATTCAGGCGCACCTGCTCAATCGTGAACTGAGTGAAGAGGAGCAAGCGCAACTCGAAGCTCTTAAAGCCCAGGCCGAGCCACTGCGCGCGGCGCTCACTCAAACCCGTAAGCAGGAAATTAACCAGTTAAACGAAATTCCCCAGCCATATAATCAACGGGCCAATACTTATCTGGGGGGCTCTTATGTGGTAGGGCAGCACCTTATTGATATTATCAAATCTGACCTGGTGATTTTCGGGCTCGCTATCGCACTGGTAGTAGCATTGTTACTGGCTATCTTATTTCGCCGGGTTAAGTGGGTGGTGTTTCCGCTACTAAGCTGTGGCTTGAGTGTGACTCTGACTATCGGCGCATTGGGGTGGGCAGACTTACGCGCCACGGTGATTTCGGCTAACTTTGTTGCTTTACAGATTATTCTGACGTTGGCAGTGATGATCCATATGCTCGGCAGCTATCGCTATATTGCCAGGGAACACGCCGATACCGGACAACACAAACGGGTGGAACTGATGCTCAGAGACAAGCTCAGCCCCTGCTTTTTTGCCTCACTGACCACCAGTGTTGGCTTTGCGGCCTTGCTATTCAGTGGCCTTGAGCCGGTCATTTCCTTTGGTTTAATGATGCTGATTGCAATGGTGATTTCGCAGTTGGTGAGTCTTATTCTGTTTCCGGCACTGCTGGCGTTGTTACCGGCTGGTAGCGAGGCGCAGGACTACGGCTTTATTCGCACATTGTTGCGCCGTAGTCGTCTGCTTACTCTTAACAGACCGGGACTGACGATTGTCGGTACCGCTGTTATTTTTATTGTGCTCAGTGTGGGCATCACCCGACTCAACGTAGAAAATTCATTTATCGATTACTTTGCCGACGACACTCAGGTGCACCGTGAACTGGCGTATATAGATAAGGAGTTTGGCGGCACCACGGCATTGGATATTATTCTTACAGTAACGGATAAACCGGACGATCCGTCATTAATTATCAGTGCCGACAGTGTCAATCAATTGCAATTGGTACAGCAGGCGGTAACCGCTTTTGAGGCTACCGGCAGCGTGACATCGCTGGCCAATTTTACGGAGCTGGCTACCCAGCTTAATAACGGGCGACCGCTCACTGAGTATGAACTGACCAGCATTTATTACCTGCTTAACGAAAAGGTGGTAAACCAACTGGTGGGGGCTTATTTTTCTGAGCAAGACCAGCGCTTACGTATTGCGATTCGGGTACAGGATACCACCGCGGGCCTCGATCGTGAGCAGTTTCTGACTAACCTCAGACAGGATCTGGCGAGCGTGGGGATAGCCAGCGAGCAATATCAGTTAACCAGCCTGTTTGTGTTATATCAGGATATTCTGAGCCGGTTATTTGAGTCGCAAATCACGACGCTGGGGCTGGTTTACATCGCATTAGGCTTGGTGTTTCTGGCGATTTTCCGCTCACTCAAGGTCGCCCTTATTGCGCTGCTTCCCAATGTCTTAACGACTCTGGCGATTCTTGGCGTAATCGGCTGGGCGGGGATACCACTGGATATTATGACTATCACCATTGCCGCTATCGCTATGGGCATTGCCGTGGATGACACCTTGCATTTTGTTCACGGTTACATGGCAGGGTTAAAAGAGGGTGAAGGGCAGGCTGAAGCGGCGGCTGAAGAAGCCTTTAAACACAGTGGCCTGGCGATTTTGATGACCACAACGGTAATTGCTGTAGGCTTTTCCCTATTTGGCTTTTCTGACTTTTTGCCCAGTGTGTACTTTGGTTTGTTAACTGCATTGGCCATGATCATGGCACTGGTTGCCGATCTCACCTTACTGCCCGCGTTATTAAACAAGCTGGTGGCAACGCAATCTGCACCAGCTCAACCGCAAGGAGATAAAGCCAATGTCTGATGTATTGCGTAATGGCTGGCTGAAAGATATTTCAGCCCGTTTTTTTGCCGGACTCTTTATGTGTGTATCCGCCACTATGATAGTGATGGCAGGGCTGCACTTTTATCAGGGGTTCGCTCCGGATAAGGACTTTGTGTCGGCAGTGATTAAAGCGGTTAATGATTTATTTATTGCCCTGGCAACCTACGAACTGGCCATGGGGATTTTTAAAGAGTATCGGCATAACCAGGAAGACGACCTGTTTATGTCTATTCGCCGCACGGTAACCCGCTTTGTCAGCGTAGTGGTGATTGCCCTGGTATTGGAAGGCCTGATTATGATTATCAAGTATAGCCAGCTCGATCTTGCCGGTAACTTGTTTTATCCGGTGGCGGTAGTGGTGGCGGCCAGTTTACTGCTTATGTCACTGGGGCTGTTTCTGCGCTGGTCTCGGGATGTGTGACCACCAGGCGTCATTGAAGTCGTGAAGTAATTCGGCTATGGTTATGTTTATTAAGTCATTTTAAGGAAGGAATGATGCTATGCGCAAACCATTGTCGTACTCTCTGGCTACTCTCGCACTGGCCTTATTTTCAGGTTTATCATCAGCTCAATCAGAGGCGCCTTCGGAAGCTCCCTTAGCAGAACATATTGCCACGGTTATCGAGGCGCAGCCGATTAAACGAGTGGATCCAAAGTATCCGCCAACGTCGGCCAGAAAAAGTCAGGAAGGCTGGGTTAAAGTCAGTTTTGTGATCAACAAAGACGGTGAAGTGGAAGATCCGGTTGTACAGGACTCCAGCGGACTAAAAGCCTTTGAAAAAGCCACACTACGTGCGGTTAAACGCTGGCAGTATAGCCCTGCAATTCAGGATGGAGAGGCCATTCAGCAGTGCCGGAATATGGTCCAAATTGATTTCAGGCTGGCCGGTTCGTCAGGCGTTACCCGTAAATTCATGCGCCGCTATAAAGCAGTATCAGAGGCCATTACTAACAAAGATTTACCGCTGGCCGCCGAATTAATTGCCGAAATGAGAGACGATCAACTGTGGAACCATACCGAAAGTGCTTATTTCTGGCTGGCCGACTCTTACTATGCCAAAGCTACAGATGACACAGCCCGGGAGCTGAAGAGTGTGCGTCGTGCGCTGGCAGTCAATACCGACGCGGTTCGTACCTCGACTAAGCAGTATTTGCTCGAGCGTGAATTTGTCCTTTCCATCAATGAAAGTGAGTACAACGAAGCTATGAAAGCTTATGACAAGCTGGAAAAAATAGCTGATGAAAAACCGGAACAGCTGGCGCAACTGGCTCCTTATGCCGAGAAAGTAAAAGAACTGGTGCAGGGCAATGAACCAATGATCCGCAAGGCGAGCATCGATGAGGAAGGGCGGGTATTTCATCAGCTCAGTCGCAACGCCTTTGCACTCGATATTGCCGAAGGGGATTTGGATGAAGTGCAGATCCGCTGTGACAATAAACTCTCACGCTATACCGCCGTGAGCAAATCAGAATGGCACATCCCGTCGTCCTGGGGACAGTGTTCTGTATACGTGTCCGGCTCTCCCGGCGCGCAGTTTGAAGTGGTTGAGGTAGGTGACTATATCGGCGAAATTTAATTCGCCGATGGCCTAACGCTGCCAGGGCGGAATATCTTTAACCTCTGCCGCAAAGGCTTTGATTTCTTCTACACTTTTGCTGGTATTCACACGCTCACAAGAGGCCGGTTGGTGGGCCAGGCTAACTCCCTCTCGGCGAGCTGTTTGCGGGCGAACCGGGCGTCGCGTAAAACCGCCGCCGCAATTCGGGCAAACATTGCTCAGTAAGTCATTCACGCACTCTAAACAGAAAGTACACTCATAAGAGCAAATCATCGCTTCTGTCGCATCGGGCGGCAGATCGCAATCACAACCTTCGCAATTGGGCTTTAAAATGAGCACGGGATTCTCCTTAATTTGTTCCAGAACCAACTCACACGGGGTTATTTTCTTACTGTGATTTAGCGTACACTATGCCTTTCTTTTTGTTGTCTCTATGATTATGAATAAAACGCTTTTTTCCCTCTTCCTGGCTATTTTCTCCCTACCTAATGTTTACGCTGATACGGTGCGTGTTGCAACATTCAACGTAAGTATGGAGGCCAGTAATTATCAACCGAAGGGAGCCTCAGAACACTCCGGTGAGGTATTACTGAACTTGTTAGAGTCAGGTGAGCATCAACAAATCCGTAATATTGCCGAAATTATTCAGCGGGTAGCCCCGGACATTATTCTGCTCAACGAGTTTGACTATTACCCGGATACAACGCCAACAGCTGTCTCTTTGTTTGTTAAAAACTATCTGAATAAAAGCCAGCAAGACCAGACAGCGATTGATTACCCTTATCAGTATGTTGCGCCGGTCAATACGGGGGTGGCTACAACCTTTGATTTGGACAACAACGGTGAGAAAACCGGCAACGCGGGTGATGCCTATGGTTGGGGAATGTACCCCGGTCAGTATGGTATGGCGCTGCTCTCGCGCTATCCCATTGATGCGGCCGCGGTACGTACGTTTCAGCATTTTTTATGGCGGGATATGCCTGACGCCCTGCAAATCACAAAACCGGCCAGCGGCGAGCCCTGGTTTGCTCCCCAGGAGTGGGCGGCGGTAAGACTCAGTTCAAAATCACATTGGGATATTCCGGTTACTATTGGCGGTAAAAAATTACACATTCTGGCCATGCATCCCACACCGCCTACCTTCGATGGGCCTGAAGATCGTAACGGCAAGCGCAATCACGATGAGATACGGCTGATGGCTGACTATTTAACACCTCAGCGAGCGGAGTATATCTATGATGATAACGGCGAAAAGGGCGGGTTTGCTGGTCAGCGTTTTGTTCTGGTAGGTGATTTTAATGCGGCCGATATCGGTGATAAGCACCGTCCGGGAGTCATTGAACAGTTAACCGAACATCCGCTGGTCAACAGCAGTGTGATCCCGCAAAGTGAAGGCGGCAGCGAGTCGGCAGAGGAGTCTTACAGCAGCCGTTTTACCGCTTACTGGGGGGCTCGGGCCGATTATGTGCTGCCTTCTAAACAGGGGCTGACAGTGCAGGGCGGTGGTGTGTTCTGGCCGGTAAAAGCATCGCCTTTATACCGGCTGGTTAAAGACCGTCAGAGCAGTTCCGATCATCGACTGGTATGGATGGACGTTGTTCTCAACGAGGATTGAAACCGCGCCTCATCGATTGCCTCAGGGGCGTTAAAATTTGTAAGAAATGATACCTCAAAATTAACGGCTCTGATAAAATCACCGACCTCAGGAGTTACCAGCGTTGCTGAGTTTCAGTTAGGTTGGTGAACATTACCAATGAGTGCTGCGGGCATTCCTTTTTCTTCTCTGACAAGTAAGTTTTTCCAACGCAGGAGGCCTGGTTTGGAAGTATTAATTGAGCGTATGATGTACGCATCCCGGTGGTTACTGGCGCCGATTTATTTTGGTTTATCGCTGGCGCTTATTGCGCTGGGGATTAAGTTTTTTCAGGAAATATTCCACCTGTTACCCCACGTGCTGGAAATCAGTGAAGCCGATATTGTGCTGGTGGTATTATCGCTGATTGATATTGCTCTGGTGTCCGGCCTGATCATTATGGTGATGTTTACCAGCTATGAGAACTTTGTATCCAGTATTGATTTAAAAGAAGGGACAGAAAAGCTGGCCTGGCTGGGTACGCTGGATACCGGCACACTTAAGAGTAAGGTGGCAGCATCGATTGTGGCAATATCATCGATTCACCTACTGAAAATTTTTATGAATGCAAAGAATATCGAGAATGAAAAGCTTATGTGGTATGTGCTTATTCATTTAACCTTTGTGATTTCAGCGTTTGCCATGGGCGTGCTGGATAAGAAAAGTAAAAAGCATTAAACGCAAAAAGGGCAATGTGCACCTACCTTTGTAGTAACACATTGCCCTTCTGTTACGAATGCTGATTAACAGTCGTCGTCTTCTGCTTCCATGCCTTCTTTAACATCTTCACAGGCGTCTTCCACCGCGTTACCGGCGTCTGTTACTGCCTCATCGATAGCTTCACCGGCATCTTCGGCTTCACCGTCGCCACAAGCGATAACTGAACATGCAAAAGCAGCGATAACAGTCATTTTAAGTACATCAAGTAATTTCAACGTTTTCATAATAATCTCCCTGATTGATTAATGAGTTTGTGATTGACTACGCTCTTGGAGTTTTGCCGCGAAGCGCGCCAGCAACCAAAGAGATAACCAGTAATACTACAAATAAGAAGAACAGAAACTGTGCGATACCAGTTGCTGCACCGGCGATTCCACCAAAACCGAAAACTGCTGCGATAATGGCAATGATAAAAAATGTGATTGCCCAACCTAACATGATGTCTCCTATAATTTCATCTAATGTCACAATGATATATGCTTATCTCGTGCCAAGGTGTAAGCATCTGATATGTATAGTTAAAATTAATTTCTTCCGCATTGGTTACAAAGTCTTTGATAATTCGTTACAGGAGTTAGTGCATATTTTACAGACCAGGACGCTGTGTTAGGCTGACATCACTGCCGATAAGCTTTAGGATCGGTAAATTATTGCTAAATTTCACCCGGAGAACCCATGGCCAACAGTCATTCCGCCTTTATTGGTCTTATGCAGCGCGCCCGTAATGTAAAACGCTGGCCGCTGATGGCGCAGTTTCAGTCAGAAATGCTATCTACCCACATTTATGAAGCGTCGGTCATTGCCCATATGCTTGGCGTGATAGCCAGGGAAGTCTATGGGGAAGACATTGAACCCGACCGGGTAGCAGCCATGGCTATATTTCATGAAGGCAGCGAAATTGCCGGTATGAGCGACATACCCAGCCCGGTGAAATATCACGACCCGGAAACGACTCAGGCGATTAAAAAACTCGAGCGACGATTTGAGCAAATGCTGATTAAAACGCTGCCGGAGCCGCTGCAAGCCAGTTATGAGCCGCTGATACTACAAGATAAAAATGATGTGCATGTGCGCCTGGCCAAGGCGGCTGATGTACTGTGTGCCTATCTTAAGTGTGATTATGAGCTGGCTAAATCAAATCACGAGTTTTCCAATGCCATGGAAGAAATGGAGGTCCAGTTAGAGCGTTATCGCGAAATGCACCCCTGTGTGGATTATTTCTGTAAAGTCTTCTTAGAAGATGCCAAAGGCACGCTGGATGAACAAACCAAGGACTTGGACTGGGTGGAAAATGCCAATCAGGCAAATTTAAAAACACCGGATTAGTGGCTGAGTTAGGTTTTTATTGAACGCAGGTGTGATTTATTTCCCCGCTCGCAGCGTTCAGCTACGTTAGTTGTTTATATATTTTTTGTCGGAGTCGCCGACGCCGACCAGAGGGGGTTGTGCGACCCCCTCTGGACTCCCCGCAGCCCTTATCAGTGAAAAGCGTCATCGTCTCTGGCAGAACAAACTAGACCGTCAATGACGGCACATCCATGTGCCGCATCGACTGAATCCTCATTCATGATGATTCTTCCAGTTTGTTATGTATGCCAGAGACGATGACAACACTGAAGAAGGGCACAATGATTTTGCTTTCTTCGATTTAGGTACAGGAGAGTTTTAGATTCAAAGCAGAACCACACAACTTGTGAATAGAACTAATTTCTTCAATTGGATACTGCTACCGGTAAAGCGGGTGACAGTTCTTGCTGGTCTTTTACAAAGGTTTCTTTTACGCGCTGTGACATCAGCATGTATGGGATCCAGATGAGAGCACCAATCAGCGTTCGTACAAACTCTTTGGTAGTGTCAGGGTCGAACATAGGCTCTTGCGGTAACACAATGGAAACTAACCAGGCATCAGCCGGAATAAACACCAGAGAAGAGAGCACAATGCCAATGTAAAATGAAGGGAATAGCCAGTGGCGGGGAAAAAACAGATAAATTAAATAAAGCGAAGCCAGAAACAACCCCACATTAAAGGTAATTTCACCAATCAGTAAAGGCCCCCATAAAGGATGATAGGCCGCAGAGTCCGGATTGGTTAGTGCATCCCATATGTCATTCTGTAACAGTGGTTCATAAGCGGGTAGTGTATTCATCAATAGCCGAAACGGGCTAAACACTACGCCAAGGCCTACTAAAATTAACCAGCCACCCAGGCGCTTTTTCTGCGTTGCCGGAGCGTCGTTTGTTGCGGCCATGTTATTGTTTTCCTTTTGCTACTCATAGTCCTGATTGACTCGATATAAGAGCAGGCAGGACCAACTACGTTCCATACCAATCGGCATAGAAGTTTGCCCACTCAGCAAGACTGTCAGGCTTTTTGGCTAGGCTTGGTTGCACAGGTTTGGTGGTTCCAAATCAAGCAAGCGTAACAACGCCAGAAAGCCTGACAGCATTGCCCAAAG
>MDTF01018419.1_pt1 | contig 71085 bp, 68 predicted proteins | sample 811191 | NCBI WGS metagenome assembly MDTF01 (sample SAMN05326649, study PRJNA326480) | marine metagenome | isolation source: seawater | place: Southern Ocean | collected 2011 | reverse complement strand
TATCTTACAATACTATTATTAATGTTAATGTTCCAGATATTCCTCTTAGTGAAATTAAAGGCATTAAGGCTACTCGTCTAGGTAGTAGGCATAAATCTGAGCCAAGTATTAAGGACAAAGAAAATACATCTCTTTATTGGATTGGTGAAAATGGGAGGGAAGCTGATAATTTAGAGGGTACTGATTTTCATGCTATATCTAATAACTTTGTTTCAGTTACACCTCTTCAGATTGATATAACTAAGTACTCTGAAGTAAAGCGAGTGAGTGATTGGCTTCAAAAGATGGATTATTGATTCCAGGTATCTTTTAGCCCTACTGTTTTATTAAATACTAGTTCATCACATTCGCTATCTCTGCAAAAGTAACCCTCCCGTTCAAATTGATATGCCCTTTCGGCACTTGCATTAAATAAACTTGGCTCAATAAACCCATTTCTGATTTCAAGTGAGTTAGGATTAATTGAAGAAGATAGATCATCAAATGTAGCTGGATTAGAGTCTAAAAAAAGGCGATCATATATTCTAAATTCAGCGCTAATAGCCTTACTAGATTCAACATAATGAATGACACCTTTGACTTTCCGTCCATCGGATGGATTTTTGCCAAGAGTATCTGAGTCATAAGTACAGTAAACAGTTTGTAGATTATTGTCTTTGTCACTTTCAATACGAGTGGCTTTGATAATATAAGCATTTCTGAGACGAACCTCTTTATTTATTGCTAATCTTTTATACTTATTATTTGGTGCCACCTCTAAAAAGTCTTCTTTATCAATATATATTTCACGACTAAAGAAAATTTCCCTAGTTCCCATTTCTTTATTTTGTGGATGAACTGGCGCTTTAAGGGATTGTATTTTTCCTTCAGGGTAGTTCTCGATTACTAATTTAATGGGATTAATTACAGCCATTGATCTGGGGGCAATATTATTTAAATCATCTCTAATTGATGATTCTAAAATTGTAATATCACTCAAGCTATTAACTTTTGAAACCCCAATGCGCTCACAGAAATCTCTTATTGAGGCTGCTGTGTATCCTCTTCTACGAAGGCCTGAAATAGTTGGCATTCTAGGATCACTCCAACTGTTGACATGATTGTTGTCTACTAAGAGTTTTAACTTCCTTTTTGATGTTGTTGCATACTCTAGATTCAAGCGAGAAAACTCGAATTGATGTGGTCGATCAGAATTATTAAAGTCATCTAAATTTTCTAAAGTCCAATCATAAATTCTTCTATTATCTTGAAATTCTAGAGTACATAAAGAATGAGTTATACCTTCAATAGCGTCTCCTAGACAATGAGCAAAGTCATACATAGGATAAATACACCATTCATCATTTGTTTGATGATGAGTTGCAAATCTGATACGGTAAAGCGTGGGATCACGCATACACATAAAGCTTGAAGACATGTCAATTTTAGCTCTTAAGACGCATTCGCCTTCTTTAAATCCACCTATTTTCATTTTTTTAAAGAGATTCAAGTTCTCTTCAATACTAGTATCACGATAAGGGCTATTTTCTCCCGATACTTTAAGAGTACCTCGGTATTCACGAGCTTCATCATTAGTTAAAAAACAAACATAAGCTAATCCTTTAGAAATTAATTCTTCAGCAGATTTATAAAATATATCAAAGTAAGTGGAACTAAATTTAACTTCACCATCCCAATTAAATCCCAACCATTTGACATCATTTTTTATAGAATTGACATATTCAATATCTTCTTTAGTAGGATTGGTATCATCAAATCTTAAGTTACAGCTCCCATCATAATCTTCTGCTGTAGTAAAGTTGAGACAGATAGATTTTGCATGACCAATATGAAGGTAACCATTTGGCTCAGGTGGAAAGCGAGTTTTAATGACCACATGCTTACCAGATGAAAGATCTTCATTAATAATTTTGCGAATGAAGTTAGTAGTTTTTACATCTTTATTTGGAGATCTCATTTATATCAATTCTAACCATAATTTAAGATTTTTAAATTATATCATCAAAAGCATAATTTAATATCTAGCGCTAAGGCTTTATGCCGTTGTAAAATACTTTTATGAGAATAGCTATAGTTAAACTTTCAGCATTAGGAGATATTATCCATGCAATGATTGTATTGCAGTATATTAAAAAATATAATCCATCAATTAAGATTGATTGGATAGTAGAGAAAAGCTATAAGAATCTTTTGGAGTTCAATCCAGATATAAATAAAGTTTATACAGTTAATATAAAAAACGCTAAAAAGAATAAATCTATTTATTCTTTTTTAAAAGAATTGAGAAAAGTTTCTAAATTAGAACAGTATGACCTAGTTATTGATATGCAGGGATTGATAAAGTCAGCTTTAGTTGCTCGTTTGGTGCCCTCAAAACTAACTGCAGGTTTTGATAAGGCTTCAGCAAGAGAAAGTTTGGCTTCAATTTTTTATAATAAAAAAATTAACTTTCCTTATGAAAAGAATATTATTTTAAAAAATATTGCCCTTATTGAAAGTGTATTAATCAAAACTAAAACTGAAAATGTACAAAGTAAAGTGCCTTTTCTTTACTCTAGCAAAAAGTATTTTTTTGATTGCATTTCTAGCATTAATGATAATATTTTGATAGTTCTTGGAGCCTCCTATAATGCCAAAGTTTATCCAATTGAAAAATTACAAGAGGTAATAAAAAAAATTGATGCAAATTTTATAATTATTTGGGGAAGTAAAACTGAAAAATATTTAGCAGAATTACTAAAAGAGTCCGCACCTGAGTCTAGTATTACTAGCAAGTTGTCATTAGACGCTTTAGCATCTTTAATATCTCAAATGGATTTAGTAATTGGCCCAGATACTGGCCCAACGCATATGGCTTGGGCTTTAAATATTCCTTCAATAACCTTATTTGGACCAACACCGGGCTATAGAAATACCCTTATAACAAGTATAAATAAAATTATTGAATCTGATTCTTATGTAAATCCAAATAAAATTAACAAAAAAGATTACTCAATTAAAACTATTAAAACTAGCGATATAGTAAATATGGCAAATTATCTAATTGGGAGTAAGAAATAGAAGTAAAAAATTATTTAATTCTTAACCACTCCTTTAATATCTTTTAATGAATCTATTAAAAATTTAGCCTGAGATAAATTTTCATTAATTTTATGACCACTTCTTACTAGAATAGTGTTTGTAATATTTGATGCATTTGCAGCCTGAATATCTTTTTCGCTATCTCCAATCATCCACGAATTTTTCATATCAATATTATATTTATTTTCTGCTAAAAAAAACATTCCAGGCTTAGGCTTTCTGCATTCACACATTCCATTTGGGAGGTGAGGGCAATGAATGACATCTAAGATATTCACATTATTTTCATTAAAGCGTCCTATCATCCACTTAGTAAGTTTTTGATAATCAGTTTCAGAGTAATAACCTCTAGCAATACCAGACTGATTTGTTATGATAATTATTTTAAAACCAAGGTTTTGAAGATAAATACATGATTCAAATACCCCGTCAAGAAAAATAAAATCTTCAGGCTTATGGAGATAATCAGTGTCTATATTAATAACACCATCACGATCAAGAAAAATAACCCTATTAGACATTTATGATTCCATTAAAATGAGTTTATATATATCAACTCTACAGTAATTGTACCAACACTTTATGGTTAATTATGCCAGTTCCTTAGATCGCGTTTATCAGTACTTACTGATTGCTGCTTTTTTTCTTCTTCCCCTTACTGTTTCAGGTAATAATATAGCGATTTGGCTTGTTGTAATATTATGGTTATGTTCTGGGGGATATTCTAATAAGTTAAAAAGTATTTTAGATAATAAGTTAGCATTGGCTTCAATTTTATTTTTTTTGGCCCACATTATTGGACTTATCTGGACAGAGGATACTGTTTGGGGGCTCGAAATTACGCGAAAAATGATACCTTTTTTGTTTGTCCTGCCAATTTTTTTAACACTCACTAGGAAAGACAATAATAAGCTTTATATTGCTGCTTTCTTTATTGCAATGCTGATTTCAGTTTCATTATCTTATCTTATTTGGTTTGAATTAATAGATCCATTTAAATATGCAAATAGTTCAAATCCAACCCCCTTAATGAGTCATGTTTCTTATAATCCATTCTTGGCATTTAGTATATATTTAATCTTGAATGAAATATTAAACTGTAATAAAGCTGACAAATTGAAAATTGTTATTTACTCATTTTTATTAATTTTAATGATAATTAACATGTTTATAACTGGTGGAAGGGCTGGACAAGTAATGTTTTTTGCTGCGATAGTTATTGCAATGTTTCAATATTTTAGACTTTCTAAATTAAAAGCAGTCATTAGTTCATTTTTGATAGTTGCAATACTATCTTATGTAGCCTATTCCACTAGCCCACTTTTTAAAGAAAGAGTTGTTGGTGTTTATAATGAAATTAGTAATTTTGAAGAAAATACAAACACTTCTTTAGGTTTGCGAATTAATTATTTTATTAATTCATCTGAATTAATAATTAAAAATCCAATTTTTGGAGTTGGAACTGGTGATTTTCCAAAAGAATATTACAAACTTAACTTGAAAAAAAGCCCCGAATTTTATCCAACTGTTCAGCCACATAATATGTATTTATTGGTCTTATCACAATTAGGAGTTTTTGGACTTCTTTGTTTTTTATCATTATTTTTTATTCAATTCAAAATAGCCTTGATTTCAAATAATAAATTTGTAAATCAAGTGGGTGTTGCAATGCCATTACTATTTCTAATAATAATGTGGAGTGATTCATATTTATTAGGGCATTACACTAGTAATTTGTATATTTTATTTAGCGCATATATTTATGGTAATAGTGTAAATGAATATTAATACTGTCTTAATTATTATCCAACGATCAAATGGGGATGTTTTATTAAGTTCTTCTTTGATTAGTCAAATCCAAAAACAACTTAAACCTAGCGCAATAGATTTATTAGTTAATGATGATACTATTTCTATTGCGAAAACAATTTCTATGATCCGTAATATTCATACCTTTTCATACTCACTTAAAAATAAATCAAGATGGAATCAAGAAAGCTCGATTATTAAAAAAATTTATAGAAAGTACGATTTATGTATTAATTTAACCTCAAGTGATAGAAGTGTTTTATATGCATTATTTGCAAGTAAAAATACAATTAGCGCAATTGAAAGAAGTTTTAAAAAATCTTGGTGGAAAAAAATATTTCTAAAAAATTGGTATTATTTTGATTCCCAAAAACATATTTTCATTAATAATTTGCAACCTCTCAAGTTTCTTGGCATTTCACCAATTAAAAAGCAAACTGCACCAATAGCCTCACTTAAATCATTTAAGTCCATTGAAGGTAAGTTAAAAAAATTAAACATATTTGACCCTTTTTTAATTTTTCATCCTTCTGCACAATACGATTACAAAATCTTCCCAGAAGTGTCAAGAAATAAATTACTGTATTTGTTAAGTCAGCTTGATATGCCAATAATTGTTACTGGCGGTAATAGTGAAATTGATATTAATATTAAAAAAAATATGCCTTTACTTCCAAATATTTTTAATTTGATTGGTAATACATCAATTGATGAATATATTGCATTAAGTCAAATGTCAAATGCCTATGTTGGCATGGACACTTTAAATATGCATATTGCTGCATGTCAAGAGAAACCAATTTTTGCTATATTTGGCCCAACAAATTTGAAGATGTGGTCACCCTGGTCAAATGAATTGGAGTCATCAGCTTTTGAAGATAAGCCAATTCAGACTTATGGAAAGACTACAATCTTTCAAGCAGATATGCCATGTGTTGCATGTGGTAAAGCTGGCTGCGATGATAAACATGGAAATAGTGATTGCTTAGATAATATTGATCCTGCTGTCGTTTTTAAATCAATAGAAAAATGGTGTAAGTCTGAAAGAATAATTGATGCCAAATCAATGCTATGAGTATTAATACTAAACCAAGGAAAGTTTTGCTTTATATAGTATATGGTGAAGAGTCAGTATACTATGATGGCGCTATCTTTAGCTTTTTAACTTTTCTCAATTGGGTTTCTTGTAATGATGATATTGAAATTATTGTGCTAACTGAAAAACCTGAGTTATTTGATAGTTATCCTGTAAAAACTCTTTCAATTAGCGTGGCTCAAAAAAAAGAATGGTCTTTAAATGGTAAATATCACTTTAGAATTAAAAATCGTGGTCTAGCTTTTGTAATGGATGAGTTAAAACTTAAGCATAGAGATAAAATTTTGTTTTTAGATACAGATACATATTTTCATAAATCTCCTTTACCACTTTTTGATTTAATTAATTCAGAGCAAGCTCTATTTTATTTGAATGAAGGTTTAATTTATGAGCGAAATCGATTTCATGTTTACGTAAAGTACTTAGAAGGGAAGAAAATTGAAATAGATGGTAATCACTATGAGCTTTCAAGAAAATCTGCAATTTGGGGCTCTCTAATGGTTGGTTTAATGCCTAATATGAGAGATAGCTTAGAATGGGCAGATAAGTTAATGCTTAGCTTTCATAAAATTGTACCAGCACATACTATTGAGCCATTTTCTTTATCCGAAAGCTTGTTGAGAAAATATAAATTAGTTGAAGGTAAACGCTTTGTATCGCTGTATTCAACTTCAAGAAAAAAAGAGTATGCTTCAAAAATAATTACTAATTTTTTTAATACTAATAGTGCGTTATCCAACAGCAAAAAAATTGCTTTGGCTCAAAAATTAAAAATTAAAAGACCTTTGTTAACAGTATTAAATCAACGCTTAAAAAGATTAATTAAGTAAAGTGAAAAAATATAAAATTCCAATCTTAATGTATCATAGTATTGAGAAAATGCCTAGATCCACGATCATGAGGAGCTTACATGTCCCACCAAAAAGATTTAAATTTCAAATGTGGATTCTTTATAAGTTGGGATATAAGGGACTCAGTTTGAAAGAATTAAAGCCTTATCTTGATGGAAAAAAAATAGGTAAAGTTGTTGGTATTACCTTTGACGATGGATATAAAAATAATTTGCTAAATGCTGCACCAATACTAAGTAAATTTAATTTTAGTGCAACTTGTTATATAGTAGGAGATAGAATCGGTGAAACAAATAGTTGGGATTTATCACATGGGATAACTCAAAGACCGTTAATGACATTAAATGAAATTAAAAAGTGGCTTGAGTTAGGTATGGATATTGGTGCACATACTAACACCCATGCTAATTTGACTAAACTAACAAAACCACAATTAGTGCAAGAAATATATCAATGTAAGAAAAAATTAGAGAATTTTTTTGATGTTACAATTACTGACTTTTGCTACCCATTTGGGCAGTTTCATGAAGATTCAGTTAAAGTAGTTTCGGAGTCAGGTTATTTAACTGCAACAACGATGAATCGAGGGAGGGTAAATTTTGATAGTGACCAGTTAACACTCCCTCGTATTCCAATAACTCATCACACTCTTCCTCATTTATTTATGTTAAAACTTCTTTCTAAATATGAAGATAAAAGATAGTTTTTTTAAATAAATTAAGATCTCTTATAGTCATCTTCTATTCGAATAATATCATCTTCTCCTATATAGCTCCCAGTTTGAATTTCTATAATTTCTAGAGATGTATTTGTTTCATTTTCTAGCCTATGAATTTCACCTTTGGAAATATAAGTGGATTGATTTTCATTAAGTTCAAAAATTTTTTCACCACATGTAATCTTTGCTTTACCTTTTATAACCACCCAATGCTCGGCTCTAAATTGATGCTTTTGGAGTGAAAGTTTGGATTTTGGATTCACAAAAATATGTTTCACTTGAAAGTTCTCCCCATAGTCAACAGAATCAAAATATCCCCAAGGCCTAAAAACTTTTCTGTGGGAATTAGCCTCACTTCTGTTTTCTTGTCTTAATTGATTAACAAATTCTTTTATACTTTCAGATTTTTTACTAGATACAAGTAAAGCATCTTGAGTGTCAATTATAACTAAATCAGAAATATCAATAGCTGAGATAAGCCTATTAGTACTATAAATATAAGAATTATTTACATTATGAAGCTTTACATCACCTTCAACAACATTCTCGTTTTTGTCTTTAGTTTTTACATCCCATAAGCCACTCCATGAACCAATATCACTCCAATTAACATCCAATGGAACAACTACTCCAAGATTAGTTTTTTCCAAAACTGCATAGTCAATAGATTTTGATGGACATTGATCAAAATAACTATTATCAATACGTATAAAGTCTGAATCTTTTTTAATACTATTACAAGATTTAAGACAAGCTGAATATATTTCTGGCTCATATTTCTGGAGTTCATTTAAATAAACAGAGGCTTTAAATAAAAAAATTCCACTATTCCAGAAATATTTATCTGAAGCTAAGTATTTTCTAGCCATGTTTAGTGAAGGTTTTTCTTTGAATGATTTAATGTCATAAGAATTACTAGAACTTAAATTTTTAACCTCAATATAACCAAAACCAGTCTCAGCTTTGGTTGGTCGAACTCCTAGTAATGAAATTTTCCCATCATCAGCAAAAATCTTTGCTGAGTTAATAGCATCATGAAATTTTTCCACATTTTGAATGATATGATCCGCAGACAAAACAAGAAGGACTGGATCATCATTATTTTGAATTGCATTTAATGCTGCAAGTGCAACTGCAGGTGCAGTATTTTTAGCTGATGGCTCTAAAATAACTCCATTATTTTCATAATTAATTTGACGAAGTTGCTCTGCTACAACAAATCGGTGCTCTTCATTACATACTATTACTGGAGCAGCAGCATTTTTTGGTAATCGTAAAACTGTATTTTGAAAAAGAGTTTTAGTATCAATTAAACTTAAAAATTGTTTTGGAAAAAGTGTCCGAGATACTGGCCATAATCTAGAACCACTTCCACCAGACAAAATTACAGGAATAATCATTTAGTTGACTTTTTTAATGGATGAGTGGAGGGTGGTTTCCATTTTTGTTGTGCTTCATATAATTTGATGTAACGATAGAAGGTGCCTTCAAAATTTCCAAAAGCTATTACAAAACCTGGGCCACCATCTAAAAAACCAAGTTTAAATATATAGTGTTTTAGAAAAGACCAAAGGCCATGAAGAAATGCAGTAAGAACACCACCTTTCGAGCCTTTTTTTTGAAGTTTTTGAACCCCTAAGGAAGAATATCGATTTGTTTTATGAATTATTTCTTCAGTGTTTTTAAATGGAATTTGCCATATATTATTGTTGATCATGCCAATTTCTTTATTACTATGACTTATATATCCTTCATGAACTGCATCCAAAGTATAAGTCATTTTGCCATTTCTGAAAAGTTGAGGTTGTCTAAAATTAGGGTACCATCCAGACCTTTTAATCCACTTTCCCATGAAAAAATTCTTTCTTGGGATTCGATATATGTCCAATGAAGAGTTTTGAACTAACTTAAGAATTTCATCCCGAACCTCTTTAGTGCATCTTTCATCTGAATCAAGACTAAAGATCCAGTCCCCTGAGCAGTGTTTAAGTGCCTGATTTCGTAATTTACCATAACCATCAAACGGAATATGAAAAATTTTAGCTCCAAGTTCTTGAGCTATTTCAGTTGTTCCATCTGTACTATTCGAGTCAGCCAAAATAATTTCGTCAGCCCACAAAACACTATTGATACAATCTCTAATTTTTTCTACTTCGTTATAGGCAATAATATAAACAGTTATACTCATAATTTTAAAATAATTTAATATAAAAATAAATTGGCTTAATCAAAAAATATTACTATAAATTCTTAACTTGAAGATTTAACCCCTTAAGATTAAATAGATACTAACAAATGTTACAGAATTATTTAGTTTTTAATGCTTAAAAATATGAATTACTTGTTTAGAGATATACATTTTCCCATATGTATAATTGGTCTATATTTTTTATTATAATTTATATGAAATGTAGTTTAATTATCTGTACTTATAATTGGCCTGAAGCATTAAAGATGGTTCTATTAAGTGCCCTTGAGCAGTCAGTGGTTCCTAATGAAATTATTATAGCTGACGATGGTAGTGAAAAATCTACAGAAATTGTAATAAGAGAATTTGCTAAGAAAACCTCAATTCCTCTTGTTCACTCCTGGCAAAAAGATGAAGGATGTAGAATACCTCATTCAAGAAATCGCGCTATATCTAAGTCAAAGTTTGAATACATAATCATGATTGATGGAGATACAGTTCTCCATGAAGACTTTATTAAAGATCATAAAAAATTTGGTCAAAAAGGTTTCTATATTCAGGGTAGTAGGGTTCTTCTTCAGCCTAAATTCACATTTAATATTTTGAGTAAAGGAAAATTCAAAAAACCTGTATTTTTTCAAAAACATGCTAAAAACAAAATTAATATGCTGAGAATTCCTATACTAGCGAAAATAATGAGTCAATTTAAAAGTCAAAATATTAATCGTATTCGTGGATGTAATTATTCTATTTTTAAAGAAGACATTATTAGTGTTAATGGATTTAGTGAGGAGATTAAAACTTGGGGTAGAGAAGATAGTGAATTTGTTCAAAGATTATTTAATAAAGGCACATATAAACTTAATTTAAAGTTTTCTGGAATTCAATACCACCTTTATCATATTGAAAGGGAGCATAATAAAACTAATGATGATATTCTTAAAGACACAATTCAGAAAAATATTGTTTGGTGTAAGATTGGTATTGATAGATATTTACCTAATAAACTTTAAAATAATAATAAATTAAATATGAAAGTAAGTGCATTTACCTTTATAAAGAATGGGCAAATTTTAGGATATCCTTTTCTTCAATCAATCAATTCTATTTTATCAATTGTTGATGAGTTTGTTATAAATGTTGGTGAAAGTGAAGACGAAACATTACATATAATCAAGTCATTGAAGAGCCCTAAAATTCGAATAATAGAGTCTAATTGGAACAATTCAATGCAAGATCGAGGCTACGTTTATGGCCAGCAAAAAATGATTGCACAATTTAATTGTACTGGAGATTGGGCTTTTTATATTGAGTGTGATGAGGTTTATCATGAGAAAGATTTAGAAAGTATTACTATGGCAATGTCACTTCATTTAAATGACCAAAAAGTTGAAGCTCTAGTTTTTGATTTTTATCACTTTTATGGAAATGCCAATAGTATTCTTGATTCACCAGGCTGGTATCGCTCTGAAGCAAGAATCATCAAGAACTCAATTAGATCTTATTCCCCAGACAGTCTATTTTGGCTTGTTTTAGATAAAAATAAAAAAGGAAGATATCCTAATGCAAAGCATGTTGGCGTTCATTGTTACCATTACGGATGGGTCCGATCAGAAGAGGAGATGAATCTTAAGAGTGAAAAAGTGCAAAAGTATTGGGGTAATAAACACGAAAAAATTGACTACTCTAAAATGGATCAATCTATTATTAAAGAGTTTAATGGTTCTCATCCTAAGGCCATTCATGATTGGCTTCCAAAAGATAATGGATTGTTTCAGGCAGATAAAAATTATGTACCAAGTAGGAAGCAAAAAAAACATCAAGCTATGTTGAAGTTTGAAAAGTTTTTTGGTATTAGTTTAAGTAAAAAGCATTTTAAATTGTTTTAATGAGAATTTTAATTGAACTTCCTACCTGGCTTGGTGATACTGTAATGATGACGCCAGCTTTCGAGAATTTAGTAAACAATTATGAAAATCCTAACATCACTATTCTTGGTTCAGCAATATCAGTAGAGGTTTTAAAAAATCATTCAAAAGTTAACAAAGCACTTGTTTTAAATAAAAAATATATTAACTTATATAAGAATGCCAGGGCTTTGAAGAAGTTCGATGCATTTTTTTCATTTAGAGGTTCATTTCGATCTCGTGTTCTAAAGTTTTTTATTAGTAGTAAAAAAAAATATCAATATGATCATAAGAAATTTCAAAATCAACACCAAGTAATTAAATATAATAGTTTTATCAATGAATGTTTAAATTTAAATCTTTCTGCAGGTAGGTTGTTTTCAGACAAGAAGTTAAAGTCAAATAAAGCTGATACTAAGCTTATTGTCGGAATAAACCCAGGTGCATCTTATGGAAGTTCAAAGAGATGGTATCCAGACGAATTTGCGAAAGTTGCTTTTGAACTATCTAATAAGTTTAATATTATAATTTTTGGTGGTCCAAATGAAAGAAACTTTGCAAATGACATTGAAAAAATATTAATAAAAAAAGGAATTTTAAATTATCAAAATTTAGCTGGTAAAACAAGTGTAACCGAACTAATTGAAAAAATTTCAAATCTAGATTTATTTATTACTGGAGACAGTGGTCCGATGCATATAGCGGCAAGCTATGAAATTCCTACTGTTTCAATATTTGGCTCTACAAAAGATAATGAAACGTCTCAATGGATGAATACTAAAAGTGTTATTGTCAAAAAGAAATTAGACTGTCAACCATGTATGAAGAGAAATTGTCCACTAATTCATCATAATTGCATGAAGCTTATTAAATCAAAAGAAGTTATTGAAGCAGCTAGATTGATAATATAAATTTTATAATGAAGTTGGTTTTTTGCTAACTCTGCCTAATAAAGTAAGAGTCTAATTTAACTAGCTAAGAATGGATAAGTTTGCTTGATCGATCAAATGACAAATTGTATGACCAATTAAAATATGCATTTCTTGAATTCTTGCAGTATCATCAGAATTTGCAATTAGATTAATATCACATAAATTATTAAACCTTCCTCCACCTTTACCGCTAAGTCCAATTGTTTTACAACCAAGAGTTTTAGCAACTGCAATAGCATTTATAGTGTTCTCACTTGTACCACCAGTACTTATAGAAATTACTACATCACCTCTATTTGCTAATGCTTCTATTTGTCTGTCAAATACATGTTCATAGCCAAAATCATTACTAATTGAAGTTATCACTGAAGTATCTGTCGTAAGAGCAATTGCTGCTAAGCCTTTGCGATTAGTTTTATACCTACCAACCAATTCTGCAGCAATATGTTGTGCATCAGCTGCACTTCCACCATTACCAAAAATTAATATTTTATTACCCTTACTTAGGCAACTTATACATAGTTGAGCTGCAGCCTCTAGAGAGTCAGTAATTGACTCCATTGTTGCTTGGCTTGCTTTAATATGCTCATTGAATTCATTTATTATGATAGATTTCATAGCTAATTAGTTTTTTGAATTTGTTTAATAGTGTTGGTTGTGCTTTTGCCTTCTATAAAGTCAACTATTTTTAACTCATCAACTATATCTTGGCCTATAACATTTTTATTTTTATAGTCTCCACCCTTAATAAGAGTGTTAGGTCGAATTGCTTTGATCAATTCATAAGGGGTGTCCTTATCAAACACAACCACATAGTCAACAACTTCAAGAGCAGCAAGAATATAGGCCCTGTCTATTTGAGAATTAATTGGTCTACTTGGACCCTTTAATTTTTTCACAGAAAGATCAGAGTTTATTCCAACAATTAGAATGTCACCATAATTTTTAGAAATTTCTAAATATTTAACGTGCCCCATATGAAGTACATCAAAACAACCATTTGTAAAAATAATTTTCTTCCCTCTTGATTTAAGCTCCGCAGAGATAATAGTAATTTGTTCGATTGATTTAATATGTTTGTTACTTGATGATTTATTTAGGCTTGATTCATATTCAATAATTTCATTTAGTGTGGCAGTGGCACTTCCAATTTTTCCAATAACTACTCCAGCAGCAAGATTTGCAAACTTTACTGCATCATCAATATCTAACTCACATGCTAGAGAAAATCCTAAGGCAGCCAATACTGTATCTCCAGCACCTGTAACATCAAAAACCTCTTTAGCTGGGGTTGAGTGGATACGAAAATCATTATCATAAATTGCGACCCCTCTTTCGCTAAGAGTGATGATTGAAACACTTAATTCGTATTCACTTTTCAATTTCTCTATAGCATCGTAAACACTTTTATCATCTGATATATTTATATTCGTTGCTCCACTTGCTTCTTTGATATTGGGTGTGAGCAAATATGCCCCTTTGTACTTTAAATAGTTCGAACCCTTAGGATCTATAAGAATTTTTTTATTTAATTTATTAGCAATTTTAATTAACGACTGTGTTAGTTTAGTAGATAAAGTACCTTTTCCATAGTCTGATAAAAGAATGACCTCATAATTACTAACCATTTTTTTGAAAGAAGTTAATATTTTTTCTTGCGATTCTATATTAACTTCCTCAGTATTTTCTCTATCGTATCTAATTACTTGTTGATGTGATGAGATAACCCTACTTTTTTTAGTTGTAATTCGATTTTTTTCAGTAAATAAATTTTTAGTACTAACATCAATATTTAATAATAATTTTTTGAGTTCATCAGAATTATCACAATCACCTATAATTCCAATAAAATCAACTTTAGCCCCAAGTTTTTTAAGATTATGAATTACATTTCCTGCACCGCCTAATACTAAGCTTTCTGTGTCTACTTTGACAATTTGAACTGGGGCTTCAGGTGATATTCTTTCACAAGTTCCCCATAGGTAATGATCGATCATTAGATCACCAATAACTAAAATTTTAGGGGATTTTCCTAGCAAATTATTCATAAAAAGTCTTTACCAAATGATTTTTTAATTTCAGGAATATATTCTTTAATTCCCATCTCTAAAGTAATTTTAGATTTAAATTTTAAAATCTTTTCAGATTTAGCAATGTTAGCTTTGGTGTTGACTTGATAACCATCAAATGGATTGGGAAAGTATTCAGTGCCTAAGTCAGTTCCAAGTTCTTTTTGAAGAATGTCAGCAATATCTTGAAAGCTTCTTGAAACTCCTGTTCCAATATTATAGGTACCGTTAGTATTAATAGCTTTAATATTGGCTTGAATAACATCCTTAATATGAATAAAGTCACGCATAATTGAATTTGAATTTTCAAATAAACGTGGAGCATTGCCAGATAATATTTGATGCCCTAACTGAATAACCATGGATGCAGTATTACCTTTATAGAATTCATTATGTCCATAAACATTAAAGTATCTTAATCCAGTTATATTTAAATTGGGATTAGTTTCACGATAATGATTCGCTATTTTGTCCATGGCATATTTGCTGTAGCCGTATGGATTTTCAGGACTTTCAATTCCTTCAGTTTGAGGGGAAGGTAAATTACCATAAACAGCAGCAGAGCTTGCATAAACGACAGTAGAATTATCTGTTATTGCAATTTCCATTAAACTATAGAATGAATTTATATTAGTCCTAATTACAATTTCTTGGTCATATACGCGTGTGTCAGAAATAGCAGCCAGATGAAATATGAAATCAAACGTATATCCCTTTAATTTTTTTAAATCACCACTATTATTAATATCGCCACAAATAATATTACCATTAAATCCAATTAGATTTTTATAATGACCAAAGCTTTTGAGGTTACCATTTTTAAAAACATCATCATTTCTAAAGCAATCAAATATTACAATTTTGGATTTTGGGTAGTTCTCTTGAAAATAGAATGCAAGATTGCTACCTATGAAACCAGCACCACCAGTAATAAGTATTGTTTTTAAATTAAAGTCAATATTGCTATATTTCATATTTTTTATAGTGAAATCGATTAAACCTATATGCTGATTTTAATATAAATTTGACTAAAGTGCCTTTATAGTTATTTAGCGCTTAATAACTTAATTTATTAAATGTTAAAATTAAACTTATTTGAGGCTTCTCTTCTTTATTAATTGAGAGTTAAAAATTTTAATATATTCGAAATTAGACAATATTGATAGGTGATATGAGGAAAATTATGATTAACATTTATTTATTTAGAATTCTTGATAGTGAATAACGTTCTAGCAGAAATTATTGATGATGAATTAAATAAAGATATTTTGGTTTTTGATGATCAAAATTTTTTTGGAAAAATTATTTCAGATAGAGGAATGAGGATTTTTAATGCCTCTTTATCAGATAATTCTTTTTTTTTAAAAGACCAAGTTGACGCTGCTTTAATAATAATAAATTTATCTCAAATGGAAAATTCTAACTTATCAAATAGCATTTCAAATGCATTAAAAAATGCTAATGTTTTAAATAAATTATATATATATATTCATGTTGTCAGAACAAATGATGGAATTCTAAACTCTTTAAAGCAAGCTATCAGAACTAAACTTTTTGAAAAAAAAGTTGTAAATTTTTTGCTTAAAGAATTTAATTTTTCTGAATATGAAAGTCAATATATTATGAAGAATGAAAAAATAGTTCGGCAAACTCTACCAAGACATCTGATAAAGACTTTTTATAAAAGATCTTGGAAAATATACTCAGGCTCAATTATTAGAAGTTTAATAAAGCTAATTAAATTTTTTTTTACTAAATATATATATATATTCTTTTCAAATGATGTTTTGATTGTTTTTGAATATGAGAAATAAATATATTATAAAAAATCAAGAGCATGGCTCGAATATTATTATATCGGTTGTTTATGAGCTTGATGATTGTGTTGAAATAATTAAAACCTCAGTTGATGTTAAGTCAAAAAAAAGCCTTCAAAATGAATTAATTGGGTATTCTTGGTATCACAATAGAGGTGGGTTAATTGTCCCTAGAATTATTAAAGAAAATGATCATTTTTTTTCAATTTCAATTCCATATTTAAATGGAAAAACTAAAAATCCAATTTATGGTTATACATTAAATAAAAAGTATATAAATTTAATGATAAGCACTTACAAAGAAATTTGGAGTAAATATAAAGGTAGAAATAATGCTCCATTCCATGGAGATTTTTCAATAGGCAACATGATTTATAGAGATAAAAAAATTAACTTTATAGACTGGGAGCATTTTGATGAAGATAGATTTCCAATTGGTATCGATTTGTTAAATTTATTATTTGAACAGTTGTGGTTTGAGAAAAGAATTATTGGAATTCGAAAGCGAACTTTAAATGATATTTCCATGTTGATAGTAGATTTAGTCAATGAGGGGTATATTTTATGTAAAGAACGTGCTTACTTAAGCTATTTAGTTTCTATAATAAACAATAATAAAGATCATTGGGGTAGTCAAATAGAAAAAATGCCAATTTTGAAGTTTACTAACTCTGAGATTAGTTCCATAGATGATTATTTCTCTCTAATTTAATATTATGCTAATTTTTAACTTTTTTTAATTATGAATTTTCTAAAAAATAAAACAGTTCTGGTCACTGGACATACTGGATTTAAGGGAAGCTGGCTAAGTACATGGTTAGTTTCAATGGGGGCAAGGGTGATAGGTCTGTCAATCGATATTCCAAGCATTCCATCAAATTTTCAGGCTTCTAAATTACAAGAAATAATTGAAGATCATAGAGTTGATATATGTGATTTTGAAAAAGTTTCTAGTATAGTTCAGGAAACTCAGCCAGATTTTGTATTTCATCTTGCAGCTCAGGCTTTAGTTTTAACTTCTTATCTGTCACCATTAAAAACAATAGAAACAAATGCATTGGGCACTGCATCAATTCTTGAAGCAGTACGTAAACTAACAAAACGCGTTAATATAGTTATGATAACTAGTGATAAGGTTTATGATAATGTTGAATGGACTTGGGGTTATCGAGAAAATGACAAGCTAGGTGGAAGAGATCCATATAGTGCATCAAAAGGGATGGCTGAACTAGCTATTAATACTTATGTACATTCATTTTTTAATAAGAAAGATTCTAATGTAAGGATTGCTGTTGGAAGGGCTGGAAACGTCATTGGAGGAGGTGACTGGGCTGCTAATAGAATTGTTCCTGATTGCATGGAGGCTTGGTCAAATGAAGGTGAAGTAGATATTCGAAATCCATTTGCTACTAGGCCATGGCAACATGTTCTAGAGCCTTTAAGTGGATATATTTCTTTAGCTAAAAACCTAGAAAAAAATTTTAATATTAGTGGTGAAGCATATAATTTTGGACCTCTTGCTACCCAAAACCACTCAGTAAGTGAGCTGATTGAAGAAATGGGAAAATATTGGGAAAATATTCGCTGGAATAATACTTCAGGCCATAAAGAAAAGGTTCATGAGGCAGGACTTTTAAAATTAAATTGTGATAAAGCTTTACACGATCTAAACTGGATGCCTACTTTACGTTTTGAGGAAACTGTCAAAATGACTGTTGAGTGGTATAAAGAATATTATTTGAATCAAAAATTTTCGATGTATGACTTTACAATAAACCAAATCAAAGACTATCAAGCTATTGCAAATGTAAGAAACATATCTTGGGCTAAAGATGATTGAAGGCGTAAAGATAACTCCACTTAAAATTATTAACACTGAAGGTGGGGATGTCTATCATGTCATGAAAAATTTAGAAGATGGTTTTGCTGGTTTTGGAGAGGCATATTTTTCTAGTATTAATCCTGGCGCAATAAAGGCCTGGAAGAGGCATCATGATATGACACTTAATCTTGCAGTACCAACTGGTTTAATTAAGTTTGTAATATACGATGACCGTGATCCAAAAAAAATCTTATTTAATGAATTTACACTATCAAAAGATAACTATTGTCGACTAACGATTCCCCCAATGGTTTGGGTGGGATTCAAGGGTCTTGGTAAAATTACCTCAATGTTAGTTAATATTGCGAGTATGCCTCATGACCAAAATGAGTTTGATAAAAAGGATATAGATAAAATTAATTTTAATTGGAAGGGGGTTCAATGAAAGTTGTAATTTTAGCAGGTGGTTTTGGTACAAGACTTAGTGAAGAAACTGTAATTAAACCAAAACCAATGGTAGAAGTTGGTGAAATGCCAATACTATGGCATATTATGAAAACTTATTCTAACTATGGGTTTAATGAATTTATTATTCTATTAGGTTATAAAGGATATGTAATTAAAGAGTATTTCTCTAACTATTTTTTACATCAAAGTGACGTGACAATTGATATGGCTAATAACCATATGGAGATTCATAATAATGAGTCTGAACCTTGGAAGGTTACGCTTATAGAAACTGGCTTAAATACAATGACTGGAGGAAGGATTAAGCAAGCAAAAAAATATTTAGATGGTGATACCTTTTTATTAACCTATGGTGATGGTCTATCGGATATAAATATCCAGAATCTCGTAGATTTTCATAAGAATCATGGTAAGAAAATTACTATGACTGCTGTTCAGCCCGATGGGCGCTTTGGGTCATTGAATATTGAAAAATCAGGAGTTGTGTCAAATTTTAAAGAGAAACCAAAAGGTGATGGAGCATGGGTTAATGGTGGTTTTTTTGTGTGTGACTCTTCGATTCTAAAATATATTGCTGATGAGTCAACTGTATTTGAGCAACAGCCACTTCAAAAACTTGCTGAAGATAATGAGCTTATGGTTTTTAAGCATCATGGTTTCTGGTCTTGCATGGACTCTCTCAATGATAAAAATAATTTGTGTGAGATGTGGAATAAGAATCTTGCTCCTTGGAAAATTTGGTAATCTACAGTGATCTTAATCACTGGAGGGTTAGGTTATTTAGGAGCAAGAATTGCAAACTATCTTATTAATTCTGAAAAAAAAGTTTTACTTGGTGTTCGTTCAAATACAAATGTTATTCCTGATGAGTTAAAAGATTCTGAAGTCTGTATAGTTGACATGGAAGACCAGATAAGTCTTCGTAAGGCCTGTAATGGTGTTGATACAATAATTCACTTAGCTGGAATGAACTCAGAAGATTGCATGCGAGATCCTGAAAAAGCAATTTTAATCAATAGTAAGGGGACTTTTGATTTACTTAATGCAGCAAAAGAGTCTAAAGTTAAAAATTTTATCTATTTTTCAACTGCGCATGTTTATAGATCTCCTTTAACGGGTTTTATTAATGAAAAATCTCAAGTAAACCCATCTCATTCTTATTCAATATCAAAGCAAATTGCGGAAAATTATGTTTTAGCTGCTTCAGATGATGAAAATTTAAATTGCATTATTTTTAGGTTATCAAATGCAGTTGGTAGCCCTTTAAATAAAGAAGCTAATTGTTGGTCATTGGTAACTAATAATTTATGTAAGGCAGTTTTTTCTAAAAGAAAACTTCAGTTAAATTCTAATAGGCAGGATAAAAGGGATTTTATTTCCATTACTGACATATGCAGAGTAGTTTTATTTTTTTTGGACAAACAATTATTTTTACATAATAGTGAAATTTATAATCTCTCAAGCGGTAATTCAATTACATTGGCAGACCTTGCTGAATTAATTGTTGCGCGGTCCACTAAAATTTTAGGATGTACCCCAGAGGTTATTTTTAACTCTACTGAGACTATAAGTACTTCATCTGATTTAAAAGTATCAAATATAAAGTTAAAAAAACTAGGCTTTAATTTCTCTGGAAGTATAATAGATGAGATTGATGATTTATTAATTCATTGTAAGACTTGGTATCAATAATATTTCAATTTTTTTAACTAATCTAGGATAAGTAATGACAAAAGTTTACGTGAGCTTGATTGCAGATCTCTTACATACAGGTCATATTGGTATTTTACAAGAAGCAAAAAAACATGGTGAAGTAACAGTTGGACTTCTAACCTCATCAGCTGCTACTGAATTAGAAGAGAGTGTTTATTTAAAATATAAACAAAGACTTGATGTTGTTGAAAATTTATCGATGGTTTCTAATGTTATTGCTCAAAAGACTGCGAGTTATCGTGAGAATCTTATTAATTTAAAACCAGACTTTGTGATTCATGGAGATGATTGGTTAGTAGGGCCTCAAGCTAAATTTCGAGACGAGGTAATTGAACTGCTTGCTGATTGGGGTGGAAAATTAATTGAAGTACCATATAACTCTAAAATTAGTGACCAAAATGTTAAGAATCAATTAATGAAATTAGGAATTACAACTGTTCATCGTTTAAACCAATTAAGATATTTAATTGATACCAAAAAAACTGTTCTTATTTTGGAATCTCATAATGCTTTAAGTGCATTGATTGCAGAAAATATCTCAGTTAAAAGAGGGGAAAAACAAGTTTCATATGATGGAATTTGGTCTAGTTCTTTGACGGACTCAACTGCAAAAGGAAAGCCTGATATTGAAGCAATTGATATGACATCTAGAATTAATGCAGTTAATGAAATTTTTGAGGTAACAACTAAACCAATGATTTTTGATGCAGATACGGGTGGTAAGCCAGAGCACTTTAAATTTACTGTAAAAAGTCTTGAAAGGACAGGAGTAAGCGCTGTAGTTATTGAGGACAAAACAGGTTTAAAAAAGAACTCTCTATTTGGCAATGACGTATTTCAAACTCAAGATACTATTGAAAACTTTTGCCACAAAATTAAAATGGGCAAGAGTGCACAAATTAGTGATGATTTTATGATTATTGCTAGGATTGAATCATTAATTCTTGATGCTGGAATGGATGATGCATTAATTCGTGCTGAGGCTTATATAAAGGCTGGTGCTGATGGTATTATGATCCATTCAAGATTAAAAGACCCCTCTGAAATTTTTGAATTTATGAAAAAATTTAGATTAAAAAATCAACATACGCCAGTCGTGGTTGTTCCATCTAGTTTTAATTCAGTAACTGTTGAAGAATTTACTGAATTGGGTGTTAATGTAGTTATATATGCTAATCATATGCTAAGAGCGGCTTATCCATCTATGCTTAGAGTTGCAGATTCAATATTGAAAAATGGCCGGAGTTTTGAGGCTGAAGAGGGATGTATGTCCATTAAGGAAATTTTAGAAATAATTCCAGGAACTAAGTAAGGTAAAAATTATGATCAGAAAGCGCATTATGGTAGATATGTCTGCCACTATTATTCATCATGGACATATCAGGCTTCTTAAAAAAGCATCTGAATATGGTGATGTAGTTGTTGGACTAACATCTGATGATGAAATTACAGCTAAGAAAGGCTATCAACCCGAAATTATTTTTGAACACCGAAAAGAGGTATTGGAGTCAATTCAATTTGTTTCTGAGGTTGTTTCTGTACCCTGGCTTATAGATGAAAAAATTCTCGATAAATTTAGTATTGACTATCTAGTTCATGGTGATGACAATAATAATTTAATTAATAAGTCAAGATTAAAAATTTTTCCAAGAACTCAAGATGTGAGTAGTTCTGATATTAGAGAAAGTGCTCAGCGCTCAATTACTCAAATACATAATCAAAAACTAATGTTAACGCCAGGGCCTGCGGTTGTTTTGCATGAAAATTTAAAGTATTTGAAGCCAATTTTTGGAAGAGGAGATGAAGAATACCTTATGATGGCAAATAGCGTTATAGAATGGATTAAAAATTTAAGTGGCCAAGATGAGGTAGTTATGGCCCAGGGATCAGCTACTTTTTCTCTAGAGTTGGCGGCCCATAGTTTTGTTAGCGGTAAAATTTTACTAATTTCGACTGGATACTATAGTGATAGGTTAGAAAAATTGCTTCCTAAAGACTGTAATGTCACTATTTGTAAATATGAAGATTTATCAGCTATTAATGAAAAGTATGATTGGGTTTTATGTGCTTATACTGAAACTTCTATTGCTTTTAAGATTGATCTAAGTATGGTTAAGAAAAAAACAGATGAGTTTGGTGCAAAACTATATGTTGATGCTACTGGTTCGATAGGTTTAGAAGAAAATCATTATTTGGCAGATGTAATGGCATTTAGTTCTTGTAAAGGTTTATTTGGGCTTACAGGTGGTTCATTTGTAGCTTATAAAAAGACTTTGAATTATAAATCTACAGATAATTTTTATTTTAATTTGGAGACGCAAATTAATAAGATGACAACTGGTCCATATCATGCAATAGCTTCGCTTTATGGCGTTATGAAAAACCATGATCAAATAAAACAACGTGTGATTAATAGTAAAAATATTGTTCTAAAAAAATGGTCTAAGTTAGTGCGAAAAGATAATCAACCCTTGCTATGCACCTATATTGAGGGCAAAGTAGTTCCCAATGATGATAATATTGTTTTATATTCTCCTCGTTCAGAACTTAATGGCTCAGTAATTTGTCACTTTGGTGAGATGCATCATGATGAACTTAGGATTGATAAAAGGATCAGAGTTGAATGATAGATACAGATAATTTTATTAAAGCTTTAATTGATAATGGATATGATAATTTATGTGTAGTTCCATGTAGTTTTGCAAAAAATCTTATAAATTCAGCAATTAATCATGGTGGTAAAATTGATTATGTTCCCTGTGCAAGTGAGGCAATAGCTTGCTCTATTGCAGCCGGTCTAAAAATAGCTGGTAAGAGTCCAATTGTTATAGCTCAATCTTCAGGACTGACGAATATGGGAAGTTGTATTACAAGCTTGTTAAGCCCATATGAAATTTTTTTTCCAATAATTGTTAGTTGGAGAACTTATAAAGAGGGTAATAGTGAAGTTCAACATAAGCATTTAGCTAAAGCTTTGCCAGAATTAGTTAATGCTTATGGCTATGAATTTGATGTTTTAAGTAAGGATAATTTAGAGACTGCAATTGATCAAATTTTTAAATGTAACAACTCAAGAAAAATTTGCATATTAGAACAGGAATCTTTTTCAAAGATTGACTTAAATGAAGAGCACAAGCTAGATTTATCAAGCTTTGTTCCAAGAGGTAGGTATCTTGAGTTTTTAAATTGGCATTTTAAAGAGAGTGAAATATTATGCATCGGAACAACTGGTAATACTGCTAGAGAAATGTATAGCTTGATGCCAGATACAAATAATTTTTATATGGCCGGTAATATGGGTGGTGCTTTAAGTGTTGGATTGGGAGCTTGTAAGGGTGGTAGAAAAGTATTAGTTTGTGGTGGTGATGCTGAATTTGTGATGCATTTAGGTGGATTAACAACGGCAGGAAGATACAATAATCCAGAATTAGATTTAACATATATATTATTTGATAATGAGTCAAATAAAAGTACTGGAGGCCAAAATACGTATCAAAAACATCTAGATTATATTGGTATTGCTCAGAGCTCAGGTATTGAATGCTATGAGCTTGAAATAGATAATATATTGGAATTCTCCAAAGCGATGGACTCAATGCAAAAAGTTTTAGGTATTAAATTCATCTATGTTAAGTGCTCATATGATGATGAAATGCCTCGCCCACCAATAGAAAAAGTTGTTAATTTTGAGTTTTGGTAGTTAAAAATTCTTAAAATTTACACTAAGGAACTTTTATTTGAAAATTCAATTTAAATTACCTAAATCAGACATAGTAGTATTTGATGATGTAAATAAAGAGATACTTATAAATTCAATTCTTCAAGACTTTGATTACTATATTCTTGAGACTCGAGGTAAGTCTCTTATATTACATTATTGTGTTATGTATGAAATTCTAATTCACACATTCAAAATATTTAAGAAGAGAAAATTAATAAATAAGTTACGCGAAATAAAAAAAATATATTTTATTTCAATTATTAACTATATATCACCAAAGGTTCTAATTACATTTATAGATAATGATCCATATTTTCATGCTGTTTGCAGAGAATGCAAAAATATTACAGGAGTGGCAATTCAAAATGGCGTAAGAACTCATTATAATTTCAATGATAAGCTTAATAAAGAGTTCCAAGATAATTACTACATACCATACTATTTTGTTCTTGGAAATCATGCTGAGTCCCTTTATAAAAAATACTCGCATGAATGTAAAGATATTTTTGTAATTGGCTCCATTAAGTTAGATTATTTTCTTAGTAAACAAAAAGCTACTGAAGATTATAAGTATCAACTTTGCCTAATATCTACTTGGGCTGGTGGAGAAAAAATTACTGGTGACTATCCCTTTTCAACTGAAAATCAATATGAAGTTCTTTTAAAAATTAAGAATATAGTAATTAAGTATGGCTATAGTTTGGTAATAGCCTTAAAGACTAATGAGATGAGCGAAGAGAGCTATTACCGAGATATATTTGCAGATAATGCTATATATAAAATAGATATTGAAGATCCTTTCTCAGCATATAGTATTTGCACTAAAAGTGAGATTATATTAACTACCTACTCAACATTAGGCTTTGAATTTTTTGCAACAGGTAAGAAAGTTATTTTTTTTAATCTTTCAGGTGATGATAGATATACTCACTCTATTTCGAATACAATAACTTCATTGCAAAATAGTACATTATTTGACTTGATATCAAAAATGTTAATTGAGGATAGGTCTTATGAATATAGAACGCTCAATGATGTTCAGTGTGTTCAAAATAAGAAATCTTCATTTGAAGTAGTAAAAGAATTTATTAGTAAAGTTTTAAACTAAAAAAATGGAATATATTCTTGCAACTAATTTTATAAATCTTGATTTTTCTTTTAATGATGAAAATTCAAGTTATACAAGGTTGGGAAATTGGGTAAATAGTAATTTATCTTCTGGGAATTCATATGAAGACAAATTCCGAACTCATTCAGAGCTTAATTTTATAGATCAGGAAACTCAGTCTATTTATGCTGAGATACTTAAAACTTTAACTGAAGAGTTAAATAAGTATGATGAACGAGAGTTTACATATGAGGAGGGAATGATACTTTATGGTCCATGGCTATATCATATGATTAGTCATTACTGTTATTTGTATAGACTACTTAAATATGTAAAAAAGCACAATAGAGATGCTATATTAGTTTGTGGGGATACTAATTATGAAGCAGTGTTTGAAGACACATTGGATCATAAAAAAAACATAAGATATGATGTTTATAATAATCATATAATAAAAAAAATAGCCAGCTATATTGGACTTAATTTACTAGTTGATGGTAATCATTTGCATTCCGAAGTAAGCTTAAAATATGAAAATCATGAGGGTAAGCTTGCAAGAAAGATTGTTTCTAAAATTGAAAATATTATTAATTTTCGAGCAAAATTTTTTTTAAAAAATTCATATATAAATAAAACAGATCGTATCAAGATTTATATTAAATCTAAGGGCTCTATTTCAACAATTACTAATAGACCTGAGAAATTAAAAGTTAATTTAAATACCCATTCAAGAATATCATTAAGCTTTAATATTAAGTTAGATAAAGCAAGTGATTTTTCAAAACTTATCTCTGAAAATATTATTAATGAAATTCCTATTTGTTATTTGGAAGGTTTTGAGCAGTTAACAAGTCAAGTTAATAAAAATTATAAAAGCTGGAAGCCAGAATTGATTTTATCTGCAAATGGTTGGTACCATGATGAACCTTTTAAATTATGGGCAATTAAGCAAAAGAAAAATGGTGCAAAACTTATTGGATATCAACATGGGGGGGTTTACTTTACTTATAAAAATAATTTTTATCTTCGACATGAAACCTTAGTAACAGACTATTTTTTTTCATGGGGAAATGCTAATGAAGATTATAAAAATATTATTCCATTTTTTATGCAAAAAAAGACTTTAGTTAATAGTAGAAGTATCAAAAAAATAAATAACCAAATAATGCTTCTTACTAATAACTATTCAAAACAACATCATCTTTTAGAAATCTTTCAACCTACTTATAGCTCTCATATTGAGCAAAATTGTAATTTTTTAAAAGAGTTAAACTCTTCATATGATGTTAAATATAGGCCATTTAGAGCTGATTATGGCTGGAATGAAATTGAAGAATACAAAAATATATTTCCGAGTCTTAAATTCTCTTCTTATAAGCAAGATGCTCTAGAAGAAATGAAAGGCTCCAAAGTAGTTGTATTTGACAATATCCATTCCACTTCTTTTTTAGAGTCTATCGTAATGAATATTCCCTCAATAATTTTAGCTAAAGATTTTAAATATGAAATTAATAAAAACTCTCTTGCAGTTTTTAAAAGAATGCAAGAGCATAATATTCTTTTTGATTCTGGAAAGGAGTGTGCAAAATTTTTAAATTTAAATTACAATTCAATTGATGAATGGTGGGATTCAAATGCAGTTCAGGAGATAATTAATGATTTTAGACGTGATTATGCTCCAACATGCTCCAACTTTTCTGAATTATTTATTAAAGAAGTAAGTAAAATCCATACTCGTTAAACAAAACTATTAGTTTATTAGGAAAATATGAAAAAGTTAAAATATTTATTAGGAATTATTGTAATTGTTGGTCTTTTTCTTATTTCTGCCCCAAGTGTAAGACATTATTTATTGTCGGGCTTTGTAAAAATTCCAAGTTTAATATCAACTATGAGATACCAAAGTCATCTTGAAATGAGAAATTTCAAATCAGTTGTCGGTGTTTTAAGGAGTGAATATGAACTTATAAGTAAATTTTCATCAAACGATAATAGATTTTTACTACATTTTGTCGAGAACTTAACTGATACTTATATGCTTACTGAATTATCTTCTGAAAAGCAGCATTACAGATTATTAGTTAATGATTTATTAAATAAATACCCTTCAATTTTGCCAATTTACGATATTAAAAGTAATATTATGCTTAATAATAATGAAGATATAGGAGAGTTGATTACTCAACTAGACTTAGAAGAAATATCGAGTCGCTCAATCTATATGAGAGGAGTTATTAATGATGTTATGCAAAACAAAAGCTTTTCAAATTGGTGTGAAAAATATCTTGAAGAAAGTTTGACTGATGTTTCTATTCCTTATAGCCGACCAATGCTTTCAATGCAAAATGGTAATATTGCTTTAATAGTAAATGATAAGGATGCTGAAAGAATTTCTTGGTCGACTATGCCTGAGCTTGGAAATAGTATTCTTAGGTTGAGTTTTGATAGCAGTGTTGAAGCTCAAAATATTTCAATCGTTATAACAACACAATTAGGATCTAAAGTTGAAATTAAAAAGATAAGCCTTCTCAAAAATGGCAAAAAATCAATTGTCAATAATTTTATCTCATCAAGTGAAGAGGCGGCCTTTATAGATAAAAATACATTTATTGCGCTAGATATAAACACAAAAATAGACTTTATGTTTAAAGAAACTAATGTTTTTGATTCAATAGAGTTGAATATTTCAATAAATCCAAGAGCTCCATCATCATTGGATTTATGTAATATTTATTGATAGCCTTAATAGCTGATTTAAAAAATTATCCTATAAGTAAAAATGAATAAAAAATTAATTAATAACAAACTTAATTTGAGTAAATTTTTTGGCTATTTATTATTAGTTATTATATTATTTTTTATCAGTACTAAGATTATTACAGAATATAAAACCGTATATATCCACAAAGATCAATCAATAGAAAGAATTAACTACCTAGCTTTTTTTGGCTATAGTTTTGCCGATAAAGTAGTATCAATTTTTGCCTCAAAAAAGCCAGGATTAGAGCAAGTCAGAATTTATTTAAGCGATAAAGCAATAAAAAAAATTTCCACTTATACCCCTAATAATGAGAAAAAATGGCTTTCAGCAGATATCTTATCAAAAAATAAACTAAAAAAAATTGATATTAAAGGCAGGGGTAGCAACCCAACAAACTGGATGTTTAACAAAAAATCTTATAAAGTTAAATTTCCAAAAAAAGATGTTAAGAATTATATTAGAGAATACAACTATGTTATTCCAAGAAATCCAGGGATGTTGGGCACATATTTGGGGTATTTTATTGCAGAAAAGTCAGGTGTACTGAGTCCAGAAGCTAGACTTGTTGAGTTATTTGTTAATGATAGGCCTCAAGGAGTTTATATTGAAGTGGAAGAGCTCGGAGAGGGTTTTCTTAGGAAAAATAACATTATGCCAGTTGATTTGTATGAAGGTGCTGGCTCAAGATCACATAAAATTCCATATTTGACTAGTAATCTACTTACAAATATAGCATTATGGGATAAATCAGCCTACTTCAATAAGTTTCAAGAATCTGATAATCGGAGACTTTCTTATGCTTTTAAAGCAATGAATTTAGCACAATCTGATGATGATCAATATCAGATATTTAAAGAAATTTTTGATCTTGATAGTTGGGCTAGATATTCTGCATATCAAACAATAGTTCAAAGTTGGCATAATTACGAAGATAATAATTTAACAATAATATTTGATCATTGGAGGGGAAAAATTATTCCAATTTCGTCAGATACTATTTTTGACGACGACATTAATGAAACTTTGTTAGATATCCAGCTTATTTTAGATAATGATCCGACTTTGATTGATAGGATTTATGGTAATAAGCCTGAGTTTATAAAAAAGAAATACTATTATTTAAATAAGATGATTGAAGAAGGAGTCTTAAATGAGGCTTTGATTGAGGTAGAGCGTCTTGAGAAAAAGTTGATTGCATCATGGTCAAGAGATGAAAATAAACATCAATACCATATTATTAACTCAATACAAGGCAACCCTTTTTCACAAAGTGATTTCATTTCTGAAATATCATTAATTAAATCAAAAATTATTCTAATAAATAAAAAAATAAAATTAATGCTTGATTCAAAACCTGTTGTATCAAGTCAATCAGAAGGAAATAAACTAAAAATAAACATTAATACATTCTTGCCTTTAGAGAATATTTCGTTAAATTTTTCTAATGATTTGTCATTAGGAAATTCTGATCTATTCTATGATTTAAATGCAAATAGTATTATTGATGAGTCTGATATTTTAATCCCAGTAGAGTATGAAAAAGGCAAAATGACTCTAAAGACAATTTTTATCTCAAATAGGTCTAACGAAGCTAAAAATAATTCAAGGGTTAATCTATTCTCCTCCTTTCCTGGAGTTAGCTATGCTCCAACAACCTTTGTTCTTTTAAGTGAGGTTAAATTACCTCAAATAGAAAGTATTTCAGTTGAAGGGTTGAATTATTCAAATAAAAAACTTAATGTGGATGATTATGTAACACCCAACATGAATAATATCCCATTTGCCAGCAATACTATAAGTGAGAGTATTTACTTAAGTGGAAATATAATTGTCAAAAATGATACATACTATGATAAGCCAGTGGTAATTCGTGAAGGAACTAATATCATTCTTTATCCAAATATAAGCTTATTTTTTAAGCAAAAAGTTACTGCTATTGGGAGTTTTGAAAAACCAATTATTGTTAAATCTTTTAATGAGGAAAGCTGGGGCACATTTGCTTTGATTGGTCCAAATACAAAGGGGTCAATTCTTAGCAATATTTTTATCAACAATGGAAGTGGTGCACTTACAAAAACTACTCATTTTACCTCCGCACTTTCAGTTCATGATACAAGTAATATTCATATAAATAATTGCAAGATTGGAAATAATAAATTATTTGATGATTTGGTTCACATTGTTTATTCTTCATCGGTAATCATCGAATCCTGTATTTTTGAAAATGCAAATAGTGATGCAATAGATATTGATTTATCAGAAGTTGCAATGATAAATATAGTTGTTTCAAATTCAGGCAATGATGCAATTGATTTAATGGGCTCTAATGCTTATATAAAAAATAGCCTATTAGAAAAATCTAATGATAAAGGTGTTTCTGTTGGAGAGTCTTCTAATGTTTTAATAATCAATACTACAATTGATTCTAATATAATTGGGATTCAATCTAAAGATAAATCTGTTGCAAATGTAATTGGTGGTCAGTTCTCAAATAATAATACTCAATTTAGTGCGTATTCTAAAAATTGGAGGTATGGAGGTGGTGGTAAAATATATATAACTGGCTCTAATATTTTTAACGCTAAAAATGATATTGATATTCATAAAGGTTCAAATTTGGAAATATCTAATTCATTTGCTGACTCAAAAATAAAAGATAACTCAAAAAGAATTCAAATAAAGTCTATGAAAAAAAATGAAGTAGTGAGTGTTCATTCATTATCAAGTGATGAAATTAATCTAATGAACTATTGGGATAATAATACATTTTCTGGTGGCTTTTCTTATGTTAGATAAAGTAAATAAAGTAGAGGAATTTCATCGCTATGAATTTAAGTATGTTTTAAATACAAATATCGCGGTAAAAATTCAAAGCGAAATTGAACATTTTATGAATTATGATGGCTATATTCATGAAGAGCTTGATAATGCATATTTAGTTCGTTCATTATATTTTGATAATGCTTTTGCTTCTAACTTTTTTGAGAAAGTAGATGGAGTGAGGTATAGAACAAAATTTAGACTTAGAACTTATACTCAAAAAAATGATAAAAGTTCGCCAATGTTTTTAGAGCAAAAAGGAAGGCATTTGAATCGAGTTTTTAAAAATAGATGCAGAATAAAAACTGAAGATTTAGATATGTTTTACTCTGAGAGTAGTTATTCTGATCTTTTGAATATTTACCAAAATGAAGTTATTGAGGATTTTGTATTTCAGGGATATAAAAAAAAATTAAAACCTCGCGTTTTAGTTGATTATATTCGTAAGCCTTATACAAGCAATTATGACAGTAATTTCCGTATAACTTTTGATTCTTCAATCAAATCTAAAGAGTCGAAGTCTTTATTTCCAAAAGAAAATTTTGGAATAATTCAATCTTTACCTGGGTATGTGATAATGGAAGTAAAATTTCATAGAAGAATACCTGCATGGTTTCATCGTATTCTTCAAACTTATAACTTAAGCCGTGTATCTATTTCTAAATTTGTTTTAGGTATGGCTTCTACTAACTTAGCAACTGACTTATCTTAAGGAGATAAAATATGAACGAAATGGAATTTCTACAATCAACAGGTTTTACTGAAATTTATGACCCAACTACAGTTCTAATTAATATAGGTTTATCTATTATTTTAGGTATGTTTGTTAGTTATGTGTATAAGTCGACACATAAAGGATTGTCGTACTCTCAGTCATTTATGCTTACGATTGTATTTGTTACGATTATTGTATCGATGGTAATGATGATTATTGGTAATAATGTTGCAAGAGCATTCGCATTAGTTGGAGCTTTATCAATTATTAGATTCAGAACTGTTGTAAAAGACACTAAAGATACTGCCTATGTTTTTCTAGCCCTTTTTGCGGGTATGGCCTCAGGAACTTCGAGCTACTTTATTGCTATTGCAGGAACTACTATATTTTCCATGGTTTCATTTATTCTTTACTATCTTAATTATGGCGCATTTTATAAGAGTGAGTTTATATTAAAGTTAAGGGTTCCAATGTCTGAAAAAGCAGGAGAATATATTAAAGTTATTAATAATTATGCCAAAAGATCTGACGTATTACATATTGAGCCGTCTGGAGATAAAGAGACTGTTAAATTAACATATGATATTTTGTTAAAAAAAGATGCTGATGCTAAGAATTTAACTAGTGATTTAGATCTTTTAGATGGTGTTAATGAAATCATTTTAGTTGCATCAAAACATGATATTGATTACTAATTATAGTAAATTAATGATTATTTTAAATTCATGTAATACTAGTTTTTCATTTCAATTGATATTGCTATGAGAGTTCTTGTTACAGGAGCAGATGGATTTATAGGTTCTCACCTTGTTGAAATGCTGACGATTAAAGGTTATGAGGTTGTTGCTCTTTCGCAATATAATTCATTTAACTATTGGGGTTGGTTAGAAGACATTAAATCTATTAAAAAAGTTCAAATTCTTTCAGGTGATATTCGTGATCCTCATTTTTGTAAAACCATTACTAAAAATATTGATGTAATTTTTCACCTTGCTGCTTTGATTGCAATTCCTTTTTCTTATGATGCACCTGATAGTTACTTAGATACAAATGCAAAAGGAACGTTAAATATATGTCAAGCAGCAAGAGAAAATGGGAGTATAAGGGTTATTAATACCTCTACTAGTGAAGTATACGGTACAGCGCAATATGTCCCAATTGATGAAAATCATCCTTTACAGCCACAATCGCCATATAGTGCTTCAAAAATTGCAGCAGATGCAATGGCTATGAGCTTCTTTAATGCTTTTGATTTACCTGTGACGATTGCTAGGCCTTTTAATACTTATGGTCCTAGACAATCTGCTAGAGCAGTTATTCCAACAATTATTACTCAAATTGCTAGTGGAGTAAAGGAGTTAAAGCTTGGAGATTTAACCCCAACTAGAGATTTTAATTATGTTGAAGATACTTGCCTAGGTATGATATCAATATTGGAGTCAGAGAATACTATTGGAGAGGTAATAAATATAGGTTCGAATTATGAAATTAGCATAGAAGATACACTTAATATAATTAAATCATTAATGGGTAGTGATCTTGAATTCATAACAGATACTAATCGTATGAGGCCAGAAAAATCAGAAGTTTATAGATTGTTTTGTGATAACAGCAAAATAAAAACTTTAACTAATTTTAAACCTCAAGTTTCGATTCAAGAAGGATTACAGAAAACTATTGATTGGTTTACTAAGCCTGAAAATTTAAAAAAATATAAATCTGATATCTACAATGTTTGAAGATTTTATAAATTTTACAAAAAATCTATATGATCAAGATATTATTCCTTTACATGAGCCAAGATTTATTGGAAATGAAAAGAAATATTTAAATGACTGTATAGACTCAACTTTTGTGTCATCCTCTGGACAATATATAGAAATGTTTGAGGAAAATATTGCAAAATTTACAGGGTCAAAATATGCAATAGCGACAACAAATGGTACTTCTGCACTTCATATTTCACTTATCTTATCAGGCATTGAAAGGGGGGATGAAGTCATCACTCAACCATTGACCTTTGTAGCAACTTGTAATGCAATTAAGTATTGTGGGGCCAATCCAATTTTTATCGATGTGGATAGAGAAACACTTGGGCTTTCTCCTGGAGCGCTAGAAAAATTTCTAGAAGATAATACTATCATTAGGAATGGGGAGTGTATAAATGAAAGTTCTGGAAATGTAATCAAAGCATGTGTGCCAATGCATACTTTTGGACATCCTTGCAAAATTGATGAAATTATAAAAATCTGTGATCGTTTTCATCTTAAAGTTATTGAAGATGCTGCAGAAAGTTTAGGTAGTTTTTTTAAAAATAAACATACTGGAACATTTGGTGAATTAGGGATTATGAGCTTTAATGGTAATAAAATCATTACTGCTGGAGGTGGAGGGTGTATCTTAACTAATGATGAGTCATTAGCATCAAAAGCTAAGTACTTAACTACCACAGCGAAAGTCAATCATCGGTGGGAGTATACTCATGATTTTGTTGGATATAATTATCGAATGCCTAACCTAAATGCAGCTCTTCTAGTTGCTCAATTAGAAAATATTTCTAAGTTTTTATTAAGTAAAAGGCAACTTGCTGAAACATATAAATCATATTTTCAAAATTCTAAAATTACTTTTCAATCAGAACCTGAAAACTCTAAATCTAATTATTGGCTAAATGCTGTATTTTTATATGATAAAGCTGAAAGAGACGCCTTTTTGCAAGAGACTAATGCAAGTGGTTTGTTAACAAGGCCAATTTGGACTTTAATGAATAAACTAAATATGTTTCAAGGTTCGCAATGTGGAAGTCTTGGAAATGCTATTTGGCTTGAAGAAAGAACTGTAAATATTCCAAGCAGTGTGAGAGTGTTATGAAGCCTATTCTTCTAATAGGTGGGGGAGGGCATTGTAAATCTGTAATTGATGTAATAGAGCTTGAAGGCAAATACAAAATCGTGGGAATTATTGATAAGTTAGAGAATGTGGGTATTAGTATTTTGGGATATAAGGTAATTGGGAGTGATGAAGATTTACCTTATCTAATTAAAAAATATAAATATGCTTTAATTACTATTGGTCAAATAAATTCTGCTCAATTAAGAATAAAAATGTATAACAATTTAAAAAAATTAGGATTCCTGCTTCCAATTATAATTTCACCAAATGCTTATGTATCAAGTCATAGCAGTGTTGAAGAGGGGACAGTAATAATGCATAATGTGCTTGTGAATTCAAATGTAAAAATCGGAATTAATTGTATTATCAATAGTAAGGCTCTAATTGAGCATGATTGTATTATTGGTGACAATTGTCATTTATCTACTGGTTCAATAATAAATGGTAATGTTATTATTGGAAATGGGAGTTTTATTGGAAGTAATGTGGTTACAAAACACGAAGTACAAATTCTAGAAAATAGCTTCATTAAAGCTGGGAGTGTTGTTAAGTGAGTGTTTTTATAATAGCCGAGGCAGGTGTTAATCATAATGGAGACATTGAGCTAGCAAAATCTCTTATTGATATTGCTTGTGATGCTCAGGCTGATGCGGTTAAGTTTCAAACTTTTAAAGCGAGTGATTTAGTTACTATGAATGCTGAAAAAGCTGATTATCAGAAGCTAAAAATTAAAAATGAAAATACTTCTCAATTTGAAATGTTAAAAAAACTCGAATTAAGTGAAGATGATCATAAAATATTAATTAACTATTGTAATCAAAAAAAAATTCTTTTTCTCTCTTCCCCCTTTGATATTAAAAGCATAAATTTATTAGATAGATTGGGTTTAGGTCTTTTTAAGGTTCCAAGTGGTGAGATAACAAATCTTCCTTATCTAAGGCATATTGGTCTTCTTAATAAAAAAATTATTCTTTCAACTGGAATGGCTAACATGAAAGAAATAAAAGAAGCAATTGAGATTTTGATTGATTCAGGAACATCTAAAAATAATATAACTATTCTTCATGCTAACACCATGTATCCAACTCCCATGGCTGATGTTAACTTGAATGCTATGCTGACGATTTCAACTGTTTTTGGTGTAACTGTTGGTTATAGCGACCATAGTCTGGGTATTGAAGTTCCTATTGCAGCGGTTGCACTAGGTGCTAAAGTAATAGAAAAACATTTTACAATTAACAATATGATGGAAGGGCCAGATCATAAGGCCTCTTTAAGTCCTTTAGAGCTCAAGAAAATGGTTACCTCAATTAGAAATATTGAAAGTGCTTTAGGAGATGGAATTAAGCTTCCAACCAATAGCGAAAAGCCTAATATTAAACATGCAAGAAAATCAATAGTAGCTAAAGTTGTTATAAAAAAAGGAGAGATTTTAAACGAAAAGAATTTAGCTGTTAAAAGGTCAGGTGGAGGTATAAGTCCTATGAAATGGTATTCAATAATTGGAAATACTGCCTCAAAAGATTACCAAATTGATGAGATTATATGATTGAGAGAAAAGTGTGTGTAGTTACTGGTTCGAGATCAGATTATGATTTATTTTTCCCAGTACTTAAAAAAATAGTTGCCTCTAGCTCTCTTAAACTTCAATTAATAGCAACATCTGCACATCTTTCTTCTAAATTTGGTATGACATTTAAAAAAATTGAAGAAGATGGGTTTTTTTTAGATGATAAGGTTGATAACCTTTTAGAAGATGATGCTAGTTACTCTATTGCTAAATCTACTGGGTTGGCAACAATGCTTCTTTCAGATAGTTTTTATAAACTTAAACCAGATGTAATTTTATTATTAGGTGATAGATTTGAGACGCATGCTGCAGCAACTTGTGCTATGTTGATGAATATACCTATTGCCCATATTCATGGTGGTGAAATTACTGAAGGTGCTATAGATGAAAAGATAAGACATTCAATAACTAAAATGAGCGCTTTACATTTTTGTTCTAATGAGATATATCGTCAAAGAATAATTCAGATGGGAGAGGATCCAAAGAAAGTATTTAATAGTGGTGCCCCTGCTATTGATAATATACTTAATTGTGCTTTATTATCAATAGAGCAGCTAGAAGTTGATTTAAATTTTACATTTCATAATTATAAAACTGCACTTATTACATTTCATCCAGAGACACTTTCAATGAATAACTTAGTTGACGAGTTAGATAAGATGTTTGCTATTTTAGTAGGGTCAAAACTAAATATTATTTTTACTTACGCTAATGCTGATTCTGGAGGCAGAGTAATTAATGAAATGATTGAAGTTTTTTGTAAAAGTGATATTTCAAAATATAAGGTTTATAAAAACCTTGGGAGGATTAAATACCTCAGCCTAATGTCACATGTTGACTTATTAATTGGAAACACTTCTAGTGGAATTATTGAAGCAGCAAGCTTTACAAAGCCAGTAGTTAATATTGGAAATAGACAAAAAGGCAGGATTAGAAATTTAAATGTAGTGGACTCAGATATGGCTAATTTAAAAAATTCAATAAGTCTAGCCTTATCAAGAGAGTTTGCTAATAAAATTCATGGCGTAAAAAATATTTATGGAGACGGCCTTGCATCGGAAATTATTGTTAAGCAATTAGAAGAACAAGAGCTTTCAGTTAGTAAAGTATTTATTGACCAAACTTAATGGGTATTTAAACTTTTTAATTAAGGATGAAATTAAAAAAGATATGAATAATTGGATCAAAGTAATTCTAAAACCTGATGACACCATTAAAAAAGCAATTGAAGTAATAGATAAAGAAATTTATAAGATTGTCTTGGTGGCAAATGAAGAGGGAGTTCTTCTTGGAACAGTAACAGATGGTGATATAAGAAGGGCTATTATAAATGAATTCCAGTTAAGCAATAATCTAGCTAATATTATGCAATTAAATCCCATCTCAGCATCAATAGATGATCAACATGACCAAATACTTAGCATGATGGAAAATCAAAGTATTCTTCAAATACCCATTATTGATAAATCTGGTGTTATTGTTGGTTTAGAGACGCTAAAAAGTCTTTTAGAGGTCAAGAAATTTAATAATCCAGTTGTTCTAATGGCAGGTGGCTTTGGTAAAAGGCTTCTTCCACTTACTTACGATACTCCCAAACCACTTCTAAAGATTGGTTCTAAACCAATTTTAGAAACTATTTTAGAAAATTTTATTCAGGCTGGGTTCCATAATTTTTATATATCAACTCACTATAAACCTGAAATGATTAGTGCGTATTTTGCTGATGGAAGTAAGTGGGGTGTTACAATAAAATATATTCATGAAGAGAATCCACTTGGTACTGGAGGTGCTTTAGGGCTTCTTCCAAAAGACATAATAGATTTGCCTATTTTACTTATGAATGGTGATTTGGTAACAAATATAAATTATAATCAGTTACTTAATTTTCATCTTGAGCAAAAAGGGATTGCTACGATGTGTGTCAGAGAGTTTGATTATCAGGTTCCTTATGGCGTTGTTCAGTCTGAAGAATGCTATCTGACATCAATTGATGAAAAACCCATTAAGAAATTTTTTGTTAATGCAGGTATTTATGTTATTGAACCAAAAATAATTAATGAGATTGAACCAAATGTATATATTGATATGACCACTTTACTTGAAAGGCAGATTTTTGATAGTAAAAAAGTAAGTACCTTCCCTTTGCATGAGAGCTGGTCAGATATTGGTCAGCAAGAAGATTTTGATAGAGCTAATAAAGAATATTATGAAAAAAATATTGATAATTAATTTTTTATTTAACTTTAAGAATTTTGCATTTTAGTTTTTTTTAATAACTTTTTTTTAGGAAAAATATATTGAAATATATAGCACTTATTTGCGCAAGAGCAAACTCAAAAGGTGTCATTGGGAAAAATGTTAAATACCTTGGAGGTATTCCACTAATTGCATGGTCAATTAAAACTGCGCAAAGTATAAAGTGTATATCAAAAGTTATTGTTTCAACAGATTCATTAGAAATTGCAAAAATAGCCTCAGAATTTGGCGCTGAAGTCCCTTTTATTAGACCTTCAGAGCTTGCTGAAGATGATAGTCCGGAATGGTTAGTTTGGAGACATGCGCTTGATTATATAGAATCAACTAACCAACAAATTGATGGTTTAATAGTAATTCCTCCAACTGCTCCTTTGCGAAGTTCACAAGATATTACTAATTGTATTTTAGAGTTTGAAAAAGGAAATATTGATACAGTAATTACAGTAAGTAATGCGAGTAGGAGTCCATACTTTAATATGATTAAAAAAAATCATGAAGGTTTTGCTTCTTTGGTTATTCCTCCTGAAAAAAACATTTCACGTCGACAAGATGCTCCAGAAGTTTTTGATATGACTACAGTAGCATATATAGTGAGACCAAAATTTGTTAAAGAAAGCGATGGGATTTTCGATGGCAGGGTAAGAAGTGTCAATATACCTCCTGAAAGGGCAATAGATATTGATACAATATTAGATTTTGAGATTGCTGAGTTTTTATATTCAAAATCAAAAGAGGAGGGACAGTGAAAAAAGTTTTTGATTTAATAAGTTTAAGAGGCCGAACAGTGCTTATAACTGGTGCGGCAGGCTCTCTAGGGCAAGAAATTGCAAACACAGTTGCAGAGCTTGGTGGTGATTTATTACTCGTTGATAGACCAGGTGAAGACTATTCATCAATAGTCAAAAATATTCAAGATAATTGGGATGTTTCAGTTAGTTGCTTCAATTTTGACTTAGAAAGTGAATTTGAAAGAAAAAAGCTTATTGATGAGGTTAACTCGTATGGCCAAATTGATGTTTTGTTTAATAATGCTGCTTTTGTTGGTGATTCTCAGTTAGATGGATGGTCTACAGAATTTGAAAATCAAACTGTTGAAACTTGGCGCCGTGCATTTGAAGTTAATTTGACTGCTCCTTTTGATTTATCAAAAGGACTTTTTCCTAATTTACAAAATAGCGCCAATGGTTCAATAATTAATATTGCTTCAATTTATGGTATTAATGCCCCAGATTATTCTCTTTACAAGGATACAGATATGGGAAATCCTGCTGCATACTCTGCCTCAAAAGGTGGCTTGATTCAATTTACAAAATGGTTAGCTACAACTTTAGCGCCTAATATTAGAGTAAATGCAATATCTCCTGGAGGTATTTATAGGGCCCAATCTAGAATTTTTGTTGATAGATACGAAAGTAGAACCCCATTAAAAAGAATGGCAAAGGAAGAGGATTTTAAAGGCGCTATAGCTTATTTATCAACTGATCTTTCTGAATATGTTACTGGCCAAAATATAGTTATAGATGGGGGTTGGGGCTTATGGTAATGAAAAAAAAATCCGTTGAAAAAATAGACGATACTTTACCTACAATGTATGTGGTTCATTGTATTGATACAGAAGGTCCAATGACTGAAGACTTAGAAGATACTTTTCTTAGATTAAAACAAATTTTTGGATTGAATTTGGAGCCTAATCTATCAAATTTACGAAAACTTCAAAATAAAGAAATAGAGTTGAATGGACTTGAAGAAGAAGTTTCGAAAGTAGTGTCAGATAAATTATTAAAATATAATGAATCTTGGGCTGAAATTAGAGAAATGCTCAGTGATTGTATGTCTTCAGATTACCGTAATCAAGTTAAGGATGATTTTAATAATGGCTGGGTTTATAGTTGGCATTGTATGGATCATGCTGGCTATCTAGATAATCCAAGAAGGAAAGATATTGGATTTGGAAATGTATTTAGGTTCTATAAAAAAATGATAGAACAAACTACTAGTATCAAAGATGAGTTAAATTGGCATTATCATCCACTTTCTTTTGATAGAAACCCTTTAAAATCGGCTACAAACTATGTTAATTCATACGATGTTCTCAATGAAGTACTTTGTAGAAGAATTATTAATGAAAAATGGTTTCCAACAGTTAACAGACCAGGATTTCATACTGAAAGGTCTGATATTCATCTGTTTCTTGAACAGTGGATTCCTTTTGATTATGCAAACAATTCATATGATATTGAAGATGGCCAACAAGACTTAAAGTCAGAAAGATTTGGTGACTGGCGTAGGGCGAGTAAAAAATGGACTGGCTACCATCCACATCATGATGATTATCAGCTTGAAGGGAACTGTAGAAGGATAATTTTTAGATGTTTAAATGTTGGAACCAGATTTAAAAATATAAAAGAAAAACATGTAATTGAGGCACTAAATGATGCAAAACAAAATGGTGTTTCAATTTTATCTTTTGCAAATCATGATTGGAGAGATCTTAGGCCGGATATTGAATATATTAGAGAAATTTTGGCTAGCGCTAAAAAGAATTATCCAGATGTAAAAATAAAATTTGCAGGCGCTAATGAGGCTGCAAGGAAATTAACAACTTACGGTGAACTAAAAGCCAACGAGACGTTAAAATTAAATTGTTATATTGATGGTTTAAAATTTATTGTAGAAGTCTTGACTGGAAAAATATTTGGCCCACAGCCTTATCTGGCTATAAAAACAGTTACTGGAAATTATTTACATGATAATTTTGATATTATAGATCCAGGTAAAAAATTTTCATATACACTCGATTTCAATACTATTTCAAGATCTGCAGTTTCTGTAATTGCAGCAGCTAGCGCTGATAAGTTTGGAAATTTTTGTGTTGTTTCCAATAATAATTGGTGACAGAAGCATAATATTTTTGTTTAATAAAAAAGGATTTATTTAATGTTCGACAATAAGACAATTTTAATAACTGGCGGTACTGGATCTTTTGGTAAAAAATATGTACAAGTCTTGCTAGAAAAGTTTAAACCTAAAAAAATTATTATTTACTCAAGAGATGAATTGAAACAATTTGAAATGCAACAAGTATTTCATCATCCTTGCATGCGCTATTTTATTGGGGATGTTAGAGATTTAGAGAGAACTATTCAGGCAATGAATGGAGTTGACTTTGTAATTCATGCTGCAGCATTAAAGCAGGTTCCAGCAGCTGAATATAATCCAATGGAATGTATTAAAACTAATATTCATGGTGCTGAAAATATAATCAAAGCAGCAATTCAATGTAATGTTGAAAAAGTGATAGCATTATCAACTGATAAAGCTGCAAATCCAATTAACTTATATGGTGCAACTAAACTGGTTTCAGACAAACTATTTGTTTCAGCAAATAATATGGTTGGAGATCAAAGAACAAGATTTTCAGTTGTTAGATATGGAAATGTTGTAGGATCTAGGGGCTCTGTTGTTCCTTTTTTCAAAAATCTTATTAAAAATAATAGTAAGGAGCTTCCAATTACACATATTGAAATGACTCGATTTTGGATAACTCTTCAACAAGGTGTTGATTTTGTTATTAAAAACTTTTTTAGGATGCAAGGTGGAGAAGTTTTCGTTCCTAAAATTCCTTCTGTGAAAATCACTGATCTTGCTATTGCTATGGCTCCAGAACTCTCTCATAAAATTATCGGAATTAGGCCTGGTGAAAAAATTCATGAAATAATGTGCCCAGTTGATGATTCACATTTAACCTTTGAATTTGAAGATCATTTTGTCATTGCCCCAAGTATTATTTTTAATGATAGTGCTAAGAGTGACTTTAGTACTAATATGCTAAATGAGGTTGGTTTGATAGTAATGCCTGGTTCTGAGTATAGTTCTGGTGAAAACACTCATTTTTTAAATCTTGAAGAAATAAATACCTTCAACAGCACATCTTAAATTTTTAAGATATATTGAATAATACTTTTAAACTTTAAACTTTAAACTTTAATCTTTTATATAATGAAAAATGATAATAAAGTAAACCCTACTAAACGAGCAAAATATTGGAATGATAGCTATGTTAAATACTGGAAAGAAAGAGTTAAAGAAGCAAATGATAACTCTATAAAGGACTCTAAAATTATCGATGGAGATAAAATAACAACATCAGATGAAATTTATGATAATGCTATATCTTTTTTAAAAATTAACAAGAATGACAATGTTTTAGAGCTTGGGTGTGGCTTTGGAAGAAGTCTCCCTCTTTTGAGTAATTTAGCCAAAAAAGTTACTGCAGTTGATATTTCAGTTGAAATGATTAATGCTGCTAAAAGTTCAGTTACAAAAGATAATATAGAATTTTATGTTTCTCCTAGTGAGAATTTACCATTAGAAGATAATACATATGATGTTGTTGTTTGTTTTGCAGCATTTGATGCAATGTATCAGGAAACTGCTCTTGCTGAAATTAATCGAATTTCAAAAATAGATGCTAGAATTCTTATTACAGGAAAAAATGATAATTATTATGATGATGATCATGATGCTATGATGGCTGAATTAGGGGCAAGATCAAAGGGACATCCAAATTATTTTACTGATGTTAAGGTTTTATTAAAAAATATAGGTTTTTTTGGTTTTGAATTGATAAATTCAAAGTACTTTTTAAGAAGAGGAGATCTAGGTTCTAATTTATTTAAAGACAAAATTCCTGATTCATTTTATGAGTATTTATTTGTTTTTAAGAAAAAAAAACCTTGCTATGCATCTGATGATTTATCTCTTTCCAAGGATATTTCAAAGACTTATCTTAGGTCAATTGATCAGCTTTAGTCGATTATGATTTATAATCTCATAAAATCATAATTTAAAAATCTTATGAATAATTATCTAATTCTAGGATCTAATGGTCTTTTAGGCAGCTCAATTTCACCTATATTATCTCTCTATCATGAGTCAGTTATCCATCATACTAGGCTTGGGAATGAAAACTTAAGTGCTGATCTTAGAAGTGCGCCTGAAGTTGACAACCTATTTACAAACTCTATGCCTAAAATTGTACTGAATTTAGCTGCTTTAGCAGATGTTGATATGTGCGAAGATCCAAATTTAGCATATTTAGGAAATGTAAAGCCATTAGAAAATATTGTCAATTCTATAAAGCTAATTAGTCCTTCTAGTTTTTTGATAAATATTTCAACTGATCATGTATATGATAATGTTGGAATTTCTTTAGAAAAAGACATACAGATTTTAAATTATTATGCTTTTTCAAAGTTCTCTGGTGAACTTGTAGTTAATCAAATTGAAGGATGCTCATTAAGAACTAATTTTTTTGGAAAAAGTAAAATAAAAGAAAAATTAAGTTTTACAGATTGGCTTTTTCAAAAGCTAATGGATGATGATAATATTAACGTATTCAAGGATGTCTTCTTCAATCCACTCAGTATGACTACTTTAGCAAATTATATAAATAAAATATCTGATCTTAAGCCACAGGGTGTTTTTAACTTAGGTTCAAGATTAGGCTTGAGTAAGGCTGAATTTGCAAATATTTTTGCTGAGGAGCTTAAAATTCCAACTTCAAAAATTAAGTCAGTTAATTTAAATCAAGTTGAACATATTAAAACAATAAGACCTAAAGATATGCGAATGGATGTAGGAAAAGTTGAGAGCTTACTCCAAGATAAAATGCCTATATTAGTTGATGAAATTAAACTTTCAGTAGAGGAATACTATAGTGATTTATAACTCAGAAATGCGTATTGGTAAGAATTTAATTGGACAAAATCATCCAGTTTACTTTATAGCAGATGTTGCTGCGAATCATGATGGTGATATTGAGCGAGCAAAGGATTTAATATATCTTGCTGCAGAAGCTGGTGCTGATGCTATTAAATTTCAGCACTTTAAGGCTGAAAGTATTGTTAGTGATAAAGGCTTTCAAAGTCTTGGAACTCAGCAATCTCATCAGTCAAAATGGAAAAAATCAGTTTTTGAGATTTATAAAGAAGCCTCTGTTAGTCTTGATTGGACAGAGGAACTGAAAGAAACTTGTAATAGTGCAGGGGTTACTTTTTTTACAAGCCCGTATGATTTTGATTTAGTTGATCATATTGATCCATATGTCCCTGCATATAAGATTGGCTCTGGCGATATTTCTTGGTTAGAAATGATAAATTATATAGCAAGTAAACAAAAGCCCTATATCATTGCAACTGGGGCGTCAACTATTGAAGATGTGAAAATGGCTGTTTCTGAAGGCCTTAAAGTTAATCCTCAATTATGCTTAATGCAATGTAATACAAACTATACTGCAAGCTTGGAGAACTTTAAATACATACATTTGAATGTTTTAAAAGCTTACTCAAAAATGTACCCAGGACTAATTTTGGGTTTAAGTGACCATACTCCCGGACATGCAACAGTTCTTGGGTCCATTGCATTAGGTGCAAAAATGATTGAAAAACATTTTACTGATGACACCTCTAGAGTTGGTCCAGATCATAAATTTTCAATGAATTCTTCAACATGGAAAGAAATGGTCGACAGATCTAGAGAGTTAGAAAATGCCTTAGGCTTGAGTGATAAAAAAGTTGAAGATAATGAAATAGATACTGTGGTGATTCAAAGGAGATCAATTCGTCTTAAGTCAAGTCTTTCAAAGGGAGCTATTTTAAAATTAGAAGATTTAGAAGTCTTAAGACCATGCCCAGTTGATGCTTTGCCTCCGTATGAAATTTCCAAAATTATAGGTAAAAAATTAGTAAATAATATTTCTCAAGGTGACTATATAAGATGGGTCGATCTAAATTCTGTGTTGTAATTCCAGCCTTTAATGAAGAGGCAACTATTGGAACTGTTGTTTTGCAAACTTTAAAATATTGTCAACCAATCGTTATAGATGATTGTTCTTTAGATGGCACCTCAAATATAGCTTCAAAGAATGGAGCTATAGTTGTATCGCATCGAATGAATCAAGGCTATGAGAGTGCCCTGAATACAGGGTTTAAGACTGCAAAGGATATGGGGTTTGAGATAGTGATTACTCTTGACGCTGATGGTCAGCATGATCCAACATTAATCAATTTATTTATTGAGGCTATATTGGAAGGTAATGATATGGTTCTGGGTGTCAGACGTAAATTTTTTAGGATTTCTGAATATATATTTTCTTATTATAGTAATTTTAAGTTCGGAATTAAAGATCCATGCTGTGGTATGAAGGCTTATAAGATAAAGTTATATAGAGATATGGGTTTTTTTGATAAAGCCAAATCTGTTGGAACAGAATTGGCTTTTTATTCTGTTTTAAATAACTGTATATTTACTCAAATTGAAATTCCTATTAATAGTCGTGAGGGTGATTCAAGGTATGGAAGTATATTAAGTGGGAACTATAAAATCTTAAAAGCAATATATTCATCTATAAGAAGATTTAAATGAACTTTAGTAAGATAGCATTAGGAGCAGTTCAATTTGGTATGGATTATGGTATTTCAAATAATTCAGGCCAAACGTCGATTAATGAAATCTCAAGAATATTAAACTTAGCACATAAGCTAGATATTTCTTTAATTGACACAGCAATTTCTTATGGCTCGAGTGAAAAAAATCTTGGAGAGGTGGGCGTTAGAAACTTTAATATTATTTCAAAACTACCCTCAAATGTTTTGAAAAATAAAAAGTCTCAAGGCTTAATTCTTAAACATATTAATCAATCATTAGTTAGATTAAATAAACAATCTTTATATGGTTTTCTTAGTCATAATGCAGCTGATCTTTTGAGCTCTAATGGTGAAAAAATTTATAAAGTTTTGGTAGAGGCAAAAAAAAATGGATTGATTAATAAAATTGGCGCTTCAGTTTATCATCCGGAAGAAATTAAACAACTGATGAACTACTATGATCTTGATATAATCCAGGCGCCATTCAATATAATTGATAATCGACTGATAAAATCCAGTCTAATGAGAGACTTATACAAATCTAATGTGGAATTACATGTAAGATCTGTTTTTCTTCAAGGATTGCTATTAATGGACCCTTCAGTTCGATTATTAAGGTTTAATAAGTGGAAGAATTTATGGAATAACTGGGAAGAGTGGTTAAATGACTTACAAATAACTCCAATTGAAGCTTGTTTTTCATATGCTCTTTCTTTTGATGAAATATCAAAAATTATTATAGGTGTAGAAACTGAACAACAGCTTCAAGAAATTGCAAATTTAAAATTATTGAAATCTTTAAATATCCCAGAAAATTTACAAATAGATGATCAATTACTAATTAATCCAGCAAATTGGAGTAATCTTTAATATAAATAATATGCATGATAACTTTATAACTTACTTATTATTATGAACCAGAAAATTCTAAGTATTATCCAGGCTAGAACTGATTCCTCTCGTTTAAGTAATAAAGTTTTTGCAGATATTTCTGGTAAGCCATTAATAGAAAGGGTTGTGGATAGAATTAAGCAATCGCAATACATTGATAATATTATAATTGCAACTTCAGTGAGTGATTTAGACATTAGCATTTTAAAATGGTGTAATGAAAATAAGATCCTGTGTTATCGTGGAAGTGAAAATAATGTTTTAGAGCGTTTTTATAAATGTGCTGAGATCTATAGAGGAGATATAATTTTGCGTATAACCGCAGACGACCCCTTTAAGGATCCAGATATTATTGATTATGCAATTAAATTACTATTAGAAGAAGGATTTGACTATGTTAGTAATACTATAACTCCAACTTTTCCAGAGGGGATTGATGTAGAGGTTTTTACTTTTTCTGCACTAAAGAAAGCATTTTATGCTGCTAAATTACCTTCTGAAAAAGAACATGTGACTCCTTATATCTGGAAAAATAAAAAATTATTTTCTATACATAATTTTGAAAATATAGAGAATTTGAGTAAACACAGATGGACTATTGATTATTCTGAAGATTTAGATTTTGCAAGAGCTGTCTATAATTTTTTTAAAGATAAAAAAGGAGTTTTCTCTATGCAGGAAATATTGTCCTTATTGAAGCAATATCCTGAACTTAATAACATGCAAAAAAAAGTTTTAAGGAATGAAGGTTATATTAAATCTATTAATAAGGAAAAGAAAAAATGAAAAGAATTGGTGATCTTGAAAAAAAATATGTTTTAGATGTCTTAGATAGTGGATTTAGGTCTTCTTTAGGAAGTATTTATATGACAAAATTTGAAAAAGAATTTTCAAAAAAATTTCAATCTAAATTTTCAATTAGTCACGTCAATGGAACCGCCACTTTGCATTCTGTACTTGAAGCAATTGGTGTTTCAGCAGGTGACGAGGTTATTGTTCCTCCGTTAACTATGTCTGCAACTAGTTTAGCAGTCCTGCATGCAAACGCTACACCAGTATTTGTTGATGTTGATGAAGATTCTTTTGTTATTGATGCAACAAAAATTGAAGAAAAAATTACTGAGAATACGAAAGCTATAATTACCGTTGCATTGTATGGTCTTTCTCCAGATATGGATCCAATTATGAGCCTGGCAAATAAATATAACCTTGTTGTGATTGAGGATAACGCGCAAGCATTTTTATCTTATTATAAGGGCAGGCTAGTTGGAACCCTTGGTCATGCAGCAAGTTTTAGCTTTCAAAGCTCAAAGCATCTTTCTGCAGGTGAGGGTGGAATTATTACAACTAACGATGAAAATTTAGCTTTAAAAATTAGAAAAGTTACTGGGTTAGGATATAAAAATATTGGTGCAAAAAAAGCTAGGATTAGTAAGGATGAAATTCAACATCATTCATTTGAGAGGCATGATTTTGTTGGTTGGAATTATAGAATGAGTGAACTTAATTGTGCAGTTGCTTTGGCTCAAACTGAGAGAGTTGAAGAACTAGTTGATAATAGAAAAAAAACTGGAAAAATATTTGAAAATGCAGTGAAAGGCTTTGAATGGTTTGCACCTCAAACAATTGAAAGTGACTATGAATCCTCTTATTGGGCTTTTGCATGTAAGTTAAATACTAAACATGTAACTTGGGATAATTTTAGAAAGGTGTATTTGGCTAATGGGGGAGATAAATATTATGGTGCTTGGCAACTTACCTATCTAGAGCCTCTTTTTAGAGATAGAATGTTTTTGCAAAGAAGCCAATTTATTAAGAAAAGATATGAGCCGGGTCTATGTCCAATTTCTGAAAGTATTCAACCAAAATTAAAGCAATTTAAAACAAATTATGTAAATATTTCTGAATCTATTAAGCAAGCTGAAATTCTCAATAAGACTCTTGAATATTTTAATTGATAAGCTAAAATGATTAAATTTTTAAATTAGAAAGTAAGCATACATATGTTTAAAATTGTTAATTCTATATTGCTTTATTACTACTTTAATGTACTGGCTTTAATCGTCTATCCATACATAGTTATTAAATCCATACTATCTAAAAATAGTACTGTTTTTTTTGAACGTACTGCTGAATATTTCATATTAGTTTTCCCACTTATAATGCTGTTCGGTATTCTTTGTTTAAAATATAATTTTATGTTTTCAGCTTATTTATTATTGTTTTATTTTGGTGGGTATTTGTTTTATATTTTCTTTCGGCAAAATAATATTGAAATAGATCTCAAAAATGTATTAATCCTTTTATGTTTTTTGACAATAGCTGAATCTCTTGCAATTAATACTATTATTTTGCCTTCTGATCTGCCAAACTGGCCTTTAAATGCAGAGGATACAATTCTTTATGGACATACATCTAGAGGAGGATATCAATTTAGTAGCTTTTATTACATTAGGCCAACTGGATTTGGAGGCAACCCATCAATAACTTCAACTTTATTGATATCAATTCTCGTATATTTACATAATGCTAAAGAAGATAATTTGTTCATTAATTTAGTTACTTTTGGATCCATAATTCTTACATATTCTGGAGTTGGGTATATGTTTCTTGGTATATATTTTTTGTTTTATTTTAGAGCTTTAATAATATCTGTATTTATTTTATTAACTGTTTTAATTGTAGCTGAGTTTTTAAGTATTCAAAAACTAGAGTTATCATATTATCAATTTCTCATTGTGGATATCTTGCAAAATGTAATGTGGGTTGTTAGTAATATTAATATTTATGAGTTTGTTTTTGGCCAAGTTATCCCATTTGAATCTCCAATTGGAGGTGACTTTTACTGGCTTTACTTCTTTCAATGGTTTGGAGCTATCGGTATTTTATTTTACTTTTTGCTCATTTCCACAAATGCTAGTAGAATTAACTTTTTCCCAATCCTAATTCTAGTTATTTCTACTATTCATTATCACACAATATTTTCAATTCCTGGGCAAATGATATTTGGATATTTGTTGACTAGAAATAATTTTACAACGTCAAAAAACTATTAATATAATGTTCAGATTAGATGCTTTTATAAAAATTTTATGTATTTAAAGGTTTTATCTATATGAAAAACTATTTCATACAATACTCATTTCTTGTTAAGGATTATTATGGCAAGTTTTGGAAGCTTATTTCGCTGTTTATTTTTTCAGGTTTGTTGGATTTTATTGGTATTGGCCTAATTGGACCTTTTATTTCTCTTGCCTTGAATAATGGAGCTGAAACTAGTAATGGAGTTTTTGCTATTAATTATGAATATATATCTATATATGCCTTAGGATTTATAGTTATATTTGTATTTCTATGTAAAGGAATTACTTCGTTTTGGATCCAACGAAAAATTATTGTTTTTTCAGCAAATGTTGAAAAAGATATAAAGATGAGTTTATTAAGTAAGTATTTTAAGACAAGTTATTATGTTCAAGAAGATAAGGATTCATCTAAGCAAGTTAATTTGATTAATAATCATTCAAAATTATTTGCTAGCGAGACACTTATGCAATCTTTGAGATTGGTTTCAGACTCAATTGTTATTCTTGCAATTTTAATTTTGCTCTTTAGCGTAAGCTTTAATTACGCATTAAGTCTTATTTTTATTTTTATTTTTGCATATTTTTTGTATGATTTTTTTGTAAAAGGAAAAATTAGAAGTTATGGTGAAACAGTAACAAAAACTTCGCAAAATATTATTTCTATTGTTCGTGATTCTGTTGCTGGAAAGCAAGAATTAAAGGTGTATCAGAAAGAGTTTATTATGTTGAAAATTCTTGCTGAAAATACTAAAAACTATGCTGATTCAATGAAGAAATATCTTTCATTAAAGGTTATTCCCAAGTATGCAATGGAATTTCTGATGGTAACTTTCGTAGTATCAATTATATTAATTTCATTGTTTTCTAATTCTAAGCCTGAGGAAATTTTTGCAGTACTAAGTGTTTTTGCTGTTGCTGCAATTAGAGTAATACCTACTTCAAATCAAATGATAGTATCAGCTAATAGTATGAGATTCTCTAGCTATGTTCTAGATGAGTTGTATGAGGAGCTAAAAATTGATGTAGAAGAGTATGATTTTGATAATAATGTTCTTAAAGGACTCAATAACTTTGAGTCATTAGAATTAAAAAACGTCTCTTTTTCATATAATAATAATCATATTATTGATAATGTTAGTTTAATAATAAAAAAAGGAGATAGTTTTTGTATATTTGGAAAGTCTGGGGTTGGTAAATCAACTTTAATAAAGATTATATTAGGATTGTTGCGTCCAAACTCTGGTGAAGTTCTAATTAATGAAAAGCCAATAAATTATGAGGATAATTCTTATCTCCAGTTTTTTTCTTATATTCCACAAAAGCTTCTTTTAATGAATGATACTATTAAAAATAATATTTTGTTTGGAGAGAAATTATCTTCTAAGAATTTAGATGCATTCAATGATTCCCTTGTACGCTCAAATTTAGATGAGGCTTTGATTAATTTTGAGAAAGGACTTGATACCTTAATTGGTGAGATTGGTGGAAGAATTTCTGGTGGCCAAGGTCAAAGAGTAGGCCTAGCTCGTGCATTCTTTCATCAGAAAGATGTAATGGTTTTTGATGAGGCAACTTCATCATTAGATAAAGATTTAGAGGCCAAAATATTTAAAGATATCACGTCAAATAAAAGCTTAAATACATCTATAATTATTTCTCATAATCCTAGCATAGTTGAGCTTTGCAGTAAATCTTATTCTTTATGATCAAGATTTTATCTCACTTATTTAACTTGCAATTTTTAAAATACCTTAAAGTTGGAGTTATTAATACATTATGTTCTCTCGTTATAGTTTATGTTTTGCTTTTTTTTGACTATGACCCTTATAAGAGTAATTTAATTGGTTATATCTATGGGGTTTTTCAATCTTTTTTCTTAAACAAGGCTTACGTTTTTTCTGTTGAGAAATTAACTTCAAGACACTTTGTAAGCTTTATCCTTGCTTTTATCTTCGCGTATACTTCAAATTTAATATTATTATGGGTCTTGATAGAATTGTTAAATTTGAATATATACTTTTCTCAATTTCTTTGTATGGGTATTTATGCTGTTGTTTTTTTCTTAACCTTAAAACTAAGAGACTTTGATGGGAAGTAAGAAAAATATTTATATGCATGCTGATGATTATGGTCTTACAAAGGGCATATCACGGTCTCTCGATAAGCTAATCGATGATGACAAAATCAATAGTATTAGCATTATTGTAAATGGCTATGAAGAGCTTGAGTATGATTTGAAAAAAGAGATTCGAATAGCTTCACATATTAATATCTTTGAAAATAAACCAGTATCTAATAGGGACTCTTTAACAACTATCCTTGATAAAAATGGTTGCTTCAGAGAGTCTTTTGTATTCTATCTTTTTCTCTATTACTTTAGTTCAATAAAGAAACGACGTAAAATTAAAAGTCAAATATACGTAGAAGTTGAATCGCAGTTACTTAAGTTAATTGAAATTCTTGGTAATTCAAAGAAAATTAACTCTATTGATAGTCATAATCATATTCATATGATTCCTTATATTTTTGATATTTTTACCAAAATTTGTGTGAAACATCAGATAAAGAGTATCAGGACTACGCATGAGTATTTTGACTTTAACTTTCCAAAAGTCAATCTTTTTAAATTTAGTTTTTATGTTGGAGTTATAAAACATATATTGCTCAATATATTTACCTTTATAAACCTGAAAAAAGTTAAAAGTAATAATTTATCTACTAATAAGTATTTTATAGGCGTTTTATTTAGTGGAAGAATGACAAAAGAGCTTGTCCTCAGCTCAATTAATAAAATTAAAAAAACTTTAAAAAGTGATGAATATATAGAAACAGTCTTACATCCAGGGGTCGCAGCTGTTGATGAGTATAGTTTTTGGGAAAAATCTCCCTCGTTAGCGCAGTTTTATACATCTAAAAATCGAATAAATGAAAACATAATTTTAAAAAATATCGATGATAAATCATACTAAATACAAAGATTTTTTAGCAATCATAATTATTTATTCCTGTGCATTTTTTTCAATTTTGCTAAATGATGGACTTTTTTGGGATGGATGGGTAATAAACAACTCATCAAGTGAGCAGTTAATTCAAATGTTTAAAGATAATGGAAACTATTGGTATGGCTATAGTTTTGCTTTGATTAAGAGTACGGGATACATGGTTCTTTTGTCCAGAGTGATTACTTTTTTAACTTATCTGACTGTTGGCTTAATATTCTATCAAATCATAAAGAGATATACATTTGAATTATCTAAGTATTCTTTAATTGTAACTTTATATTTCATTACGTTTCCTGTAAATTTTGCAAGAGTTACAATAATGAATACCCCATATGCTATCTGCTTAATGTTTTTTGCTTTAGCATATTATCTAGCGTTAAAAAAATATAATAATTTTTTTGAGATTTGTGTAGTTTCAATTTTATTATTTTTATCTTTATTTATGTCTTCTTTGTTGTTTCTAGTCCCAGTTCTTTTATTACATAAGTTTTTGTTCCATAGTTATTCATTTAATTTCAAAAGTGTTAAGAATTTTTTATTTTCAAACATGTTCCTGGTTTTAGTTCCCGCGGCCTATGTGTTTATTAAACTTATTTTTTTGGATTCTGGTGGAATGTATCAGGATAGTAACTATAATCAAATAACCATAAATAGGCTTGTTGTTCTTCCCTTTAGATTTTTAGAAGGACTATATGGCTCTATAGTTCTTCCAATAAACTTATCAATTTCTTATGCAGTTTCTAATTCAATATTGGTTTTAATATTTTTATTTGCTTTAAATAAAGTAAGAATTTTTAGTGAAGATGCTCATTCTTCAAAGAATATATTAAATATAAGCTATAAAAAATTACTTATTTGTTCTTTCGCTTTATTGTTTTTAGGAATGATTGCATATCTGTTGGTTGGTAAAACCCCGTCTTTGACTAATTGGAATTCAAGGCATCAAATTTTAGTGCCAATTGGAGCTTCAATTTTTTTATTTAGTATTATTTATTTTGGACTAACTAAAATTAAAAGTGAAAATATCAGAAAACAGTTAGCTTTACTGCCAATTGCTATTTTTATTACTTTTAATGTAAATATATATTTTTCTTATATTATAGATTGGTACAAGCAAGTGTCATTTATTGAAAATGTTATGGAGAGTGATAAGCTCATGAGTAGCCCAACTTTTATAATTGTTGACAATACTAAAGAATTAAATGCTTTAAGTAGATCGAAAAGCTTTATGGATTACACTGGTATATTCAAGCAGAGACTTCTAAGCGAAAATAAATTAGCAGATGAAATTTATATGCTAGACTCAAATGAATATCTAAAATATAAGCTGGATAAAGTATATGGTATTAGTGACTGGAAACCGAGTATGCCTGAGTATGTCGTGTATTTGAATTATGGCTCTTTCTCAGTTGACAACTTAGTAATACTTAAGATGATATTTAATAAATTCAGTGGTTCAAATAAAAATTTAAATAATACAAAAAATATTCTAGATATCGAAGTTAAAAAAATAGGAAGCTATAATGATCAATAAGCCCATTTTGTCACTTGTTATTCCATGCTTTAACGAAGAAGAAGTCATTACTACTACTTTTGAAAAGCTTTATGCATATAACGCTGAGTTAGTTAAAAAAGGTGTTATTCACTCTGATTCAGTAATTATTTTTGTTGATGATGGGAGTAAGGATAATACTTGGAATATTTTAGAGCAAATTGTGTCTAAATATCAAAATGTAATCTCTTTAAAATTAAGCAAGAATTTTGGGCATCAGAATGCACTTCTTGCAGGTTTGATCTATTCTCAAAAAATAGTAGATTGTGCAATTTCAATCGATGCTGACCTTCAGCAAGATTTTTTAGTAATTGAATCCATGGTTAAAAGATATTCTAAGGGAGTTGAGCTAGTATATGGTGTTAGAAATAAAAGAATTGGAGAGAAGAAAAGTAAGCAGCTGATGAGTAATTTATTTTATAAGATTTTAAGGATTATGGGAGTTGATGTAGTTGCAAATCATGCTGATTTTAGACTTCATGGTAAAAAATCACTTACTGCACTTTTAGACTTTAAAGAACATCAATTGTTTTTAAGAGGTATTTTCCCATCTATGGGGTTTACTTCAGAGGTTATTGGATTTGATCAGGATAAGCGCTATTTAGGTGATTCAAAATATACTCTAAGAAAGATGTTTTCCCTTGCAATTTCTGGGATTACCTCATTTAGTACAGCCCCCTTAAGGATGATTTTTTTAACAGGTTTTTTGGTGCTTATAATTAGCATAATTATGTCATTAAAAGTTTTATGGAATTGGTATAGTGGAGATGTTGTTCCAGGGTGGACAGAATTGATGCTATCAATTTATTTTTTAGGTGCAATACAACTAATTTCAATAGGTTTTATTGGTGAATATATGTCTAAGGTTCATCATGAAATAATAGATAGACCTAGATATATTGTTGACAAAATGGTGAAATCTTCAGAACCTAATGTGTAATTCTTCTCTTTGGGTATAGTCAGCTATGGATTGGTCTGAATACTGGAATTCTAATAATAATATTAACCATAAGATTTTAGGGAAGTGGTCTGAATATTACTGTAAGGCTTTAACTAAATTAAATAAACTTAATGATGATGATATTGTCCTTGACTATGGGGCTGGGACAGGAGTGATTTCTGGTTATATTTCAAATCAAGTTAAAAGTGTTGTAGCCTATGATAACTCAACAGCTATGCATAGATTATGTGTTTCAAATATGAATAAATTTGAGAATGTTAGTTGTTCAATAGAATTAAATAACACTCAAAATGTTTCATTTATTTTGATTAATAGTGTTCTACAATATATAGATTCAAGCGAGTTAGATGAATTGCTTAATTTCGTATCTAAAAAAACCAATGCTACCAGTATGATAATTTCAGATGTTGTTCCAGATGACTATAATCCATATTTTGATGCTATTAATAACTTATGGTACTCTCTCAATAATCAGTTTTTATTTAATTATTTATTTTTCTTATTTAAAGAATTTATGATGAGGATTTTGCCAGGTAAGAGTTTTGTCTGGAATAAATATAATAAGACTTTGCTAATTGCCAAATTAAAAAAATATGGTTGGGAAATTGAATTAATTGATAATCTATCACCAAGCATTAATCGCTTTTCATTGTTTTGTTATAAAGAATTATGAGGCACAGACTATTGTTAAATTTCCTAGCTATTTTTTTGATTATAGTAATTCATTATGAAAGATAAAAATTTTAAAATAAACAGTAAGCCAATGAATAATTTCTGGTTAGCTCGTTTTTTAATATTTATTTTAATTATTTTTATATCCTTTGCTTTAGTACTATTTGGTATTAATGTTAAGTCCATTGTAAAAGAGCATGTAATAATGCTCGGTTACGGAGCTTTTGGGCAGTCAACTAGTCATAAAAATGCTTTATTCACTTACTTTTCGAAGAAATTAGATTTTAATGAAATATTAGAGATCCCATTAATTACTATTGATATTCAGGATAAAGATTTTAATAAGATTATTCAAAAAAGGAAACAGGCACTAATATCAGGTATTTTGATAAAAACTGCTGATGATACTGTGCCAGGAAAAATCTTTCATAATAATGAAGAGTTTGACATTAGTATTAGATTGAAAGGGGATTGGACTGAACATTTGGAGCATGAAGATAAGTGGTCATTTAGGATTCAATTAGATGATGACCTATTTTTAGGAATGGAGGAATTTTCTATTCAACATCCTAAACAAAGAGAATTCCAATCTGAACCATTATTTTATTCAATGTTAAGTGACTTTGGAGTCATCACACCTAGACATTTTTTTGTTTCAGTAGTTATAAACAACCATAATATTGGAATTATGGCTCTTGAAGAACATTTTTCTGAGGAGATACTCCAAAACAATAATAGACCTGAAGGAGTTATTTTTAAATATAGTGAAGATCTTTTATGGCCGAGTAGAGTTAACGAGTCTTCAGTTCTTTATGAAAATTTTTATAATAATGATATAGTTCCATTTGATAAAAAAACAGTTTTTAATGACTCCAATTTGCTAGAGCAATTTTTTACTGGAAAAAAACTTTTAAGAAGTTTAAAAGAGCCCAACACCAAACCATCAGAAATTTTTGATGCAGATAAAATGGGAAAATATCTTGCAATTATTGATATTTGGGGAGCAAGGCATGCGTTATTCTGGCACAACTTGAGGTTTTATTTAAACCCTAAAACTGGGAAATTAGAGCCAATCGCTTTTGATGCTAGTATGAGCTATCGAGAAAATCATGAAGATCGAAGTGTTGAAAAAGAAGAGTTTTCGAGGATATTAATGGGTGATAAATTAATTTATGAGGTTTATTTGAAGACTCTTGGTGAAGTTGAAAATTACTTAAACACAAGTGTATCGATCTATGATCTTAATGAAAAGCTTTATTCAGAGCTTACTAATGAATTTTACTATGTTCCAAAGTTTGATATTGAAAGCTTGAAATATAGACTTTATAACGTCAGATTAGATACTGTTAAAGACATGAAATATATTAGTGATTATGATAATGAGTACGTTGACTTAATCAAGTCAAGTCTTTTTGCTTCGGAAGAATTCTCTAATATAATCCAACTAGAAAATATTTCTCCATTTACAATTTCTATCATAAATATAACTGATGAGCTTGGAAATGAGCTCGGATTTGACTATAAGGGTGAAAGTATTATTTCTGGTAGAGGATTAAAAACTATCAATTTAAATTATAAATATCCATTAGATAAGATTCATCTTGAATACAGAATTATCAATGAAAGCTTTACTATGCAAGAGGAGTTGGTTCGCTTTTGAAGTTTTTCCCAAATAGATTATGATTGATCAAGATATTAACCAGCTAGTTACAATAATTCTTCCAAATTTTAATAGTTCTAGATATATTGAGTCAACTTTAAATTCAGTTTTAAATCAGACCTATAAAAACCTTGAGATTATTGTTATTGATAATGGGTCAACCGATGACTCACTTGATATAGTGAGAAGTAAAATACTTATTGATGATAGGATTAATTTAATTGAACTAAAGAGTAACAGTGGGGGGCCAGCTCATCCAAGAAATGTTGGTATAAATCAATCTCTTGGAGCTTATCTAGCATTCATAGATAGTGATGATGAGTGGCATTATCAAAAAATAGCTATTCAGATGAATATAGTTAGAAAATATAATGCTCAATTTGTATCTTGCACTAAAAAAGATTTTTTTAATAGTGATGAGAACTTATTACAAGAAAAGTTTCATGAAAAAAAAATAACTCTTACTAAAATATCATTTTCTGATTTATTGAAACTTAATACAATTAGTACCTCAGGCGTACTGGTGGAGAAAAAGTTGTTAAATGATTTTAGATTTAGTGAGTATAAAAAGCATGTGGCAATTGAAGATTACCTTTTATGGCTTCAACTTCATGAAAGCCTAAATTTTAGTTTAATTATTAATTTTCCTCTACTTTTTTATAGAAAGTCAAATGATTCATTAACTCCTGCAAAGGGAAAAATTTTTATGCAAAAAATACTTCTATATTCTCAATATAGTTTTAGTAGAAAAAAGCCATTTTTTTTTAGGGTAATGGTTATATTTACGTACATAATGAAGTCTATTTTTAAAATTTTTCTTGTAAGGAGATAATATTAATATGAGCAGCCCCTCAATACTATATCTTGTAAATGATTCCTCATTTTTCATTTCACATAGACTTCCAACAGCTTTAGCTGCCATAAAAGAGGGTTTCGAGGTTCATGTTGCATCTAATATGCATAATAATAAAGAATATCTAGAATCTTTAGGGTTCCTTTGTCACGATCTTCCATTTTCAAGAGGATCTTTAAATATTTTTAAAGAACTTAGAGTATTGCTTAAAATTTTTTTTCTATATAGAGAGGTTAATCCAAGTTTGTTTTGTCAAGAGACAATTAAACCAGTGTTATATGGCACTTTAGTTTCTAAAATTCTCCCAAGAAAACCAATAGTTAACACTATTACAGGGCTTGGATATTTGTTTATTTCTGAAAAAAAAATACACATTTTTTTTCAAAAAACTCTTCTATTTATTTATAAGAAAATTTTTGCTTCTAATATGGTTCACACAATATTTGAAAATCATGATGATGCAGATTTATTTATTAAACGAAATATAGTTAAAAAAAATAATATTAGTATTATAAAAGGAGCTGGAGTAGATACTAAAAAAATTAAACCTAACACTGTTAAACCAAAATTAATTTCTATTATTCTTGTTGCTAGAATGTTATGGGACAAAGGTGTAGGAGAGTTTGTTGATGCAGCAAGAATAATTAAACGCAATACTAATGTAAAATTTATTTTAGTTGGTGGAGAAGATTTAGAAAACCCAAAAGGCATTAAGAAAAATATTCTTAATCAGTGGGTTAAAGAGGGAATAGTAACTTGGTATGGATATTCAAATAGTGTTAAAGAAATCTTAAATGAATCTCATATTGCCTGCCTACCTTCGTATCGTGAAGGTCTTCCTAAATCCTTAATAGAGGCTGCTGCTGCTGGACTTCCAATAGTAACTACAGATGTACCAGGATGCCGTGAAGTTGTTAAAAATAATATTAATGGTTTGATTGTTCCACCTAAAAATTCAATATTGTTATCTGAAGCACTTTTATTTTTAATTAATAATAGTCAAGTGAGAAAACAAATGGGCCAAAAAAGTAGAAAATTTGCAGTTGAAAAGTTTAGCCTTGAAATAATAATAAAATCTACTTTGGATTTATATAAAAATGTTACGCGTAATCAAAAATAGATTTTTCATATTTTTTACTGAATTATTATTTTCTTTTTAAGCATTCACTATAATGTTATCAAGTGAACTATTTTTCTTCAATTAAAGAATGAAATCAATACTTTTAACTGGCTCGTCTGGCTTTATTGGATCAAAACTTCTTTTTGCTTTGGATAAGCTTGGATATTCAATAAATCTTCTTTCTAGGCAAAACTATGGCTTATATCCAACAAAGATTTGTGACTTTACTAAAGATGATATTCCAAGTAGTGCTTTAAAATCAATTGATACGGTTTTTCATTTGGCTGGTTATGCGCATGATTTAAGTGGAGATAAAAACACTCAATCTTTATACGAAATTATTAATGTAAATGCAACAATCAACTTGGCTAAGTTGGCTTTAGAAAATAACGTAAGTCATTTTGTTTTTATAAGTAGTGTTAAAGCTGGAGGAATTTCTAGGAATGGTAATTGTGTTAAAGAGGATGATGATTATACTCCCTATGGCTTGTATGCTAAATCTAAAAGGGATGCTGAGAAAAAGCTTTTAGAAATAAGTAAAAATTCAAACATGCGAGTTTCAATAATACGACCAGCACTAGTTTATGGCCCAAATCTTAAAGGCAATCTAGAGCTTATGTGGAATGGTATTAAAAATGATCGTTTTTTGCCTATTCCAAGAGTCAAAAATAAGAAATCAATGATTCATATTGATGATTTAATTAGTTCTATCATAATGATTTCTAAAAACAAAAATATTAATCGTGAAATTATAAATGTAACGGATGGGTTCTTATACTCCTCAAGAGAAATTTATGAGACAATGTGTACCATACAAAATAAGATTGCTTCTAAGTGGTCAGTACCTAAAATTGTATTAGAGGTTGTTTCTTTTGTTTTTCCAAATTTTGGATTAAAATTAAAAAAACTTATTAGAGATGATTGTTATTCTTCTGAAAAATTAAAATCTTATGGTTTTAAAGCACAAAAAACATTAAGCGAAATGAATGAAACGTTATTTTGATATAGTTATTAGCCTGATTCTTTTTTTGGCTCTATTCTTTCCAATGATTTTAATATCTCTAGCTATTGCTCTAACATCGAGAGGTCCAATTCTCTATTGGTCGGATCGTATAGGAAAAAATAGTGTAATTTTTAAAATGCCTAAATTTAGAACTATGAAAGTGAATGCTCCAAATTTACCTACGCATTTAATGATGAGCCCAAATGATTATCTTAATCCTTTAGGAGGGTTTCTTAGGCGCTATAGCCTAGATGAGCTGCCACAGTTATTTTCAATATTTTTAGGAGATATGAGTTTTGTTGGACCAAGGCCTGCTTTATTTAATCAAGAGGATTTAATCTCTCTGCGTAAAAATCATAATATAGATAGTCTTCTTCCCGGTTTGACAGGCTGGGCCCAGGTGAATGGGAGAGACCAGCTATCAATTATTGAAAAAGTTAATTTGGATATAGAGTACATGAATAATCAATCTTTAGCTTTAGACTTGAAGATTTTTTGGATGACATTCATCAAAGTGATACGATCAAAAAATATTTCTCATTAATATTATATTCTAAATTTATTTTTTCCATTATGAAAAATTTTTTACTAAAAATAACCGAATTTAAACGAATAACTAAGCAATTAATCATGATTTTTGTTGATTCAATTGCAATTATTGTTTCTCTTCTTTGCGCTTTTTCGCTTAGACTAGATTGGTATTGGCCGCATGGTGATTTATTTTGGCAAATATTTTTATCACCAATTATTGCAATACCTATTTTCTATAGTTTTGGATTATATCAATCTATTATTCGCTATATTGGACTTGGAGCTTTCTGGAATGTTATTAAAGCTGTAACTATCTATGCGCTTACTTATGGTGTGATAGTCTTCTTAACAGGAATTTATGGAACACCTAGATCAGTAATTATAATAAATTGGGGGTTGGCACTTCTTGTTATAAGCGGCTCTAGACTTTTTGGAAGATGGCTTTTGGTAGATGCTCATAAAATAAACATAAGTTTAAACAAAATTAATGTTTTAATTTATGGAGCTGGCTCGGCTGGAAGACAATTATCATTAGCTCTAAAGCATTCAGATGAATATTCACCTGAAGCCTTTATTGACGACCAAAAAGATTTACAAGGAAGAATTATCAATGGTATTAAAGTGCATTCACCCGAAAAACTTGCTGATTTAATTAATCGATATAAAATTCAAGAGGTGCTATTAGCTATTCCATCAGCTTCTAGACCCCGTCGTCAAAATATTATTAATCTTCTAGAGCCTATGAAAGTTGTTGTTAAGTCTTTACCTGGCATGGCAGACATTGCACAGGGAAAAATAAAAATTGAAGATCTAAGGAGTGTTAATATTAATGACTTACTTGGAAGAGATATTGTGCCAGCTAACACAGAGTTATTAAGGCGAAATATTTTAAATAAAGTCGTTTTAATTACAGGTGCTGGGGGCTCAATTGGTTCAGAATTATGCCGTCAAATATTTATATTAAAGCCAAAAATTTTAATTTTATTTGAAATCAGTGAATCTGCTCTTTATTCAATAAATAGTGAATTACTAAATAGGAATAAAAATGTAAAAATAATTCCAATTTTAGGCTCAGTTCTAAATCAAAAAAGAGTCACTCAAGTACTAAAGTATTTTAATGTTCAAACTATTTATCATTCAGCGGCCTATAAGCATGTGCCAATGGTTGAGTTTAATAATATTGAAGGAATAAATAATAATATTTTTGGAACCTTAAATTGTGCACAATGCGCAATTGATGCTCAAGTTGAAACTTTTGTATTAATTTCAACAGATAAGGCAGTAAGGCCAGCTAATACAATGGGAACTACTAAGAGAATTTCTGAAATGATATTGCAAGCGCTTTCTAATAAACAACATTTAACCAGCTTCTCCATGGTTAGGTTTGGAAATGTATTAGGTTCTTCAGGTTCAGTAATACCGCTATTCTCAGAACAAATAAAAATGGGAGGCCCTGTTACCGTAACTAGCAAAAAAATGATTCGATATTTTATGACAATACCTGAAGCTGTTGAACTGGTTCTTCAGGCAGGTGCAATGGGCTCGAATGGTGACGTTTTTGTTTTAGACATGGGTAAGCCAGTTCTTATAAAGGAATTAGCAGAAAAAATGATTAATTTGAGTGGTCTAAAAGTTAAAGATGATAATAATCCAGAAGGTGACATTGAAATTCAATATACTGGTCTCAGACCAGGTGAAAAACTCTTTGAAGAACTTCTGATTGGAGAGAGGGTTACCTCAACAGATAACTCAATGATAATGAGGGCCGAAGAAGAGATGCTTGAATGGAGCTCTTTAAATCATAAGTTGAAGAAGTTAGAGCAAGCAATAGATAATCAAGATTATGTGGAAATTAGGAAGTCACTTGTAGACATTGTTCCGGAATTTTCACCTCAATGCGAAATTGCAGATTTATTATTTGATGGTTAAATAAATATAATTTTATGAAAATATTAGTTACTGGAGGTGCAGGATATATTGGCTCCCATACTTGTCTGGCTCTTCTAAATGAAGGTTATGAGGTAGTAATTGTTGATAATTTATGTAATTCTTCAATAGAGTCTATAAAGCGAATTGAAATTTTAGCTAATCAAAGTGTTATTTTTTATAATGCTGATGTTAGAGATATGGTGTCTCTTGAAAATGTTTTTCATGAAAATTCTATAGAAGCAGTAATTCATTTTGCTGGATTAAAATCAGTTAATGAATCAATTAATATTCCAATTAATTATTATGAAAATAATGTCGGCAGTTCAATAGCTTTATTTAATATAATGAGTAAATTTAACTGCAAGATTTTAGTTTTTAGCTCCTCTGCAACAGTTTATGGGGATACTGCTATGTCTCCAATCAAAGAGGGCTCTCAATTATCTGCTAATAATCCATATGGAAGGTCTAAACTAATGATTGAAGAAATATTACAAGACCTTTATGTATCTGATGATACTTGGCATATTGGCCGACTTAGATATTTTAATCCTGTTGGAGCTCATAAGAGTGGAATGATTGGAGAGGATCCAAATGGAATACCAAATAATTTATTTCCATATATTTCACAAGTCGCAGTAGGAAGACGAAAGAAAGTAAATATTTTTGGAGGTGATTATGATACTCATGATGGAACTGGAGTTAGAGATTATATTCATGTAATGGATATTGCAGATGGCCATATCAAAGCATTAGAGGCTTTGAATATAAAATCACAATTACTTACAATTAATTTAGGAACAGGAAATGGTTATTCAGTTCTGGATGTAATAAAAGCTTTTGAATCTGCTAGTGGGCTTAAAATTCCTTATAAAATAGTTGGAAGAAGAGAGGGGGATATAGCAAGTTGCTATGCTGACACCGCTTTGGCTTCATCGAGTATAAACTGGAACGCTTCATATAACTTAGAATCAATGTGTAAAGACGCCTGGAAATGGCAGACTCTTAATCCAAACGGCTACCAAAAAATAGGCTAGTCTTAATTGTTCAAAATCTCTAACTATATTATCCCTTTGGATTTGGCAAAATAATTTGTTGCTTGAACATAACCTTTTATATCTCCACAATCAAATCTTTGGCCTTTGAACTTATATGCTATGACTTTCCCAATTTTAGCCTGCTGCATGAGAGCATCAGTTATTTGTAATTCACCTTTATTATTAACTTGCATTTGCTTTAAGATTTGAAAAATATCTGGAGTAAGAATATATCTTCCAATTATCCCTAGGTTGCCAGGAGAGTTCTCAGGCTTAGGTTTTTCGACCATTTCATTTACTAGGTATTGATCATTTGAGTTTTTAATGAGTTTCCCATTTATAACACCATATTTGTAGGATTCATTAATAGGAATTTCTTCAACAGCAACAATTGAACATTGATATTTATCATATAACTTGAGCATTTGGGATAATACATTTGTATCTTCATTAATACACAGATCATCAGCCAAAATAACTGCAAATGACTCATTACCAATCAAAGGTTCCCCTGATAAAATTGCATCACCTAGTCCTAGCATCTGTTTTTGCCTCACATAGGTGAAGGTTGCGTTATTAATAACATCAGTAATTTCTTTTAAATAATGCTCTTTCGGTGTGTTTTTTAATTGGGTTTCAAGTTCAAATGCGTTATCAAAGTGGTCCTCTATAGAGCGTTTCCCTCTTCCAGTAACTATTGCCATATTTGAAATGTTTGCTGCTAAGGCTTCCTCAACTCCATATTGCAAAAGTGGTTTATTAAGAACTGGCAACATTTCTTTCGGAACTGCTTTAGTGGCTGGCAAGAAGCGCGTCCCATAGCCTGCAGCTGGGAAAAGACATTTTCTAATCATAATTAGGACTTTTAGTTAGATTCTATAAGATATTTAAAATTTTAAACTATCATAACAGAATAGTTTGAAAAGATTATGAGTCACTAAAAATTATTAAGCTTATAGTTGTTTTTATTGCTTTGTATGCATTAAAATTAGAGAATGAAAAATAAAATAAAATTTAGAGGTCTTGAGGAAAATCTTCCAAAAGATACAGAGCTATATGATTACTTAAGCAATAAAGATGAGAGTATGTTGCGTGTTATCCCAGCTGAAAATATTGAGCCACAAGATGACTTAAAGAATTTTGGTGCTGCGTTCAAAACTTTCCCCAAGCCATTATTAATTATGCCTCCAATCACACTGTCAGAGGGTACTGTTAAGAGAGTTATTCCTCCTCTTGGGCTGGCATATATTGGCGGTGTATTAAAGGAAAAAGAAATTGATTTTGAAATTTTAGATTGTGTTGCAGAGGGTTTAGATATAGAAACATTAATTTCAGATAAAGTCTGGGTTTATGGATTAGATGATGAAAGTATTGAGAGGAGAATTAGAGAGATTAAACCCGATGTTGTTGGTTTGTCAATAATTTATTCTTCTGATCTTCATATGATGTACAGAGTAGCAGAAATTGTTAAGAAAATTGATAAAAGTATTGTTGTTATTGCTGGTGGAATTCACTGCACAATTTACCCAAAAGAGGTTTTGAATGAAGCTCTTGTGGACGGTGAATCAGTTATAGACTTTATTATTAGGGGTGAAGGAGAATATAGACTGCCAGAGTTTCTTGAGAATTTAAACAAGGGTCTTGTTGATTATAAGGCAGATGGATTATGTGGCTATTTGGATGGAAAAGTCTTCGTAAATCACCAAAGAAAAATGATTGAAGATCTTGATAGCATTCCTTTTCCTGCTTACGATATGCTCCCAATGGAAAAGTATTTTGAATTTAATGTTCCTTTTTCCCCATTCCCTCGAGGTAAGCGGGTTATGCAAATATATACTTCGAGGGGCTGCCCAGTTGGTTGTACATTTTGTTCTAGTACAAATATGTATAAAAGCTATAGATCAAGATCACCTCAAAATGTTATAGACGAAATTAATTTTTGGAAGAAGGAATACAATATTGATGAAATTCAATTTGCAGATGATAATTTAACTTTTAGTAAAAGTAGATCTATTGAATTTTTCAATTTGCTAAAGGCTTGTGATCTTCAGTGGTGTACGCCTAATGGAATTATGATTAATACCTTGACAGAGAATGTGCTGGATAAAATGATTTTATCTGGGCTATATCAAATGACAGTTTCTATTGATAGCGGATCAGAGAGAGTTCTTAAAGAAGAGCATCGTAAGCCCGTAAATTTACAAAAAGTTCCCGACCTTGTTAATTTTCTTAAAGATAGGGGCGTTTTAATACATGGGACCCTTGTAGTGGGCATGCCAACTGAAACAGTCGAAGAAATTGATGAAGGATTTGACTATGTTTCAGATATTAATCTTGATAGCATAGGTGTATTTATTGCTCAAGCATTACCTGGTTCAGAATTGTATGAGAAGACAATAGCCACTACTAGCATGACAAGAACTGCGGGAAGGACAATTGATACTGCTCAAGCTTTGCATATGATTTCGACTATTCCTCATGAAGTTTTAGAGGATAAGATCTCTGGCTTTATTTATGAATATAATAAAGCAATGAAATCAAGAGATCCAGATGCTTGGGATAAAAAATATGGCGCTCACAAGGAAAGACTTACAAATATTACTATTGGCCATGCTGCGCCTAATTCTGATGGAATTATTAAAGCGATTCAGCCTACTCCAGCAGAAACTGCTAAAGTCTATTCTCAGGGATAATAGTATCAAGTGTTAGGTTTTTTTGATATAAGAAACAAAAGGTATGCTGATCTCCGGGAAGATAGTCTTCTTAATGGAAACGACTTTGATAATTTTAAACGATGGCCTTATACTTGTATTAAGGGACGAATTCTTGCTGAACTAGCATCAATACTAGTATATATATTACAATTTACACCAATACATGCAAATCATATCACTTTTTTTTATGCATTTTCAGGGATTGCTGGGGCCTGTTTGTTAGCTAGCCAGAATACTCAATTTATTTTTATTGGGGTTGTGATATTTTTTTTCAAAAATCTTCCAGATTGGGTTGATGGCTTTCTGGCTCGTCTTAAAAACCAAACAAGTGAAGAGGGAAAAATACTTGATCCTTGGGGTGCCCTGGTAAATTCTCATGCCTTTATTATTGGTTTTGGTCTTTATGTTTTTAATGCAACTAGTCAAATACTTTACCTTTATATCTTAATATTTATTATGTTTTTGAGGGCAATTGACTTGAGAAACTATATGTTCATTCAATTTATGAATAGAATAATTAATAATGATATTAAGATTAGGGTAGAAAAGACTTCGAATTTGACAGATCCTAAGAAACTACCAATAACTTCTAAGAATATTGCAAGCTCTATTTCTAAAGGAAGTATGCTAACTATTATTTCAAAGTTCGCGCTTAATTTCTTAGATGATAGGTCGAGATCGGTTGACTTTGTTTGCTTAGTTATTGTAATAGAGGTCTTTTATAGTAGTCTTTTTATAACGCACTTTTTAATGTTTGCATATCTAGTGAAATATGTCTTAATTTTCTTAGGCGGAATTTTTATTGTATATTTAAAGAAAACTCCAACAAAGTTACATAAATCTTTAATTGAAAAAAAACATTAAGCAAATTTAAAACTAAAAAATATATTGAAAAAAAATATGGACTTTAATTGCTCAGGTAAATTACATTACGAAACAATGACAGAAAAAGTGTCTATTGTGATTGATAATATTGAGGAAGGAACTAATCTATATAAAGATTTTATTGTCTATAAATCTGATGAAGTTATAAATGTTTATAATCGGGTTTGTGACCATAATGGTGGGAGACTATGTAAACAAAATGAAAGAATTGTTTGCCCCTATCATGGTTGGGAGTTTAGCCCTGAGACTGGTGGGTATGAAAATATACAACTAGTAAAAAAGAAAGAAGACTTTACTGTTACAGATGGAAATATAAATGTTTTAAAAAAACTATATATTCCTAAATTACCTAGATCAAAGATTAAAAATAAGCTTTCACTAGAGTTTTTCTCTCATGCATGCTTGATTTTTGAGAGCAATGATTTTTCATTTGCAACCGATCCTTGGATTGAAGGATTTGCATTTGCATCAGGTTGGTGGCTAAAACATAACCCTCCTGAAAACTGGGTAGAAAGACTTAATAAGCTTGATTTTATCTATATCTCTCATTCACATCCTGATCATTTGAATGAGTTTACGCTTAGCAAGATTCGTAAAGATATGGAATTCATATTTCCAGATTTTGAGAGCAAAAGTGTTGAGAAAATTTTACTTAGGTTAGGGTTTAAAAATTTAAAAAGCTTTAGTTTTGATAGCTATTATCAGTTCAAAGATTCAGAATTATTTTTCTCTATTTTGAAATCTGGTGATTTTAGGGATGATAGTGGGTTTTATTTTACGTATGGTGATTTTGCATTTTTTTCAACAGTAGATTCAAATGATTTAAATTTTGGTAGGTTTCCTGAAAATATAACTGTTTTTGCTTCGAGTTTTGCCGCCGGTGCTAGTGGTTATCCTTTATGTTTTGATAATGAAGAAGAATCAAATAAAGCAGAGGTCTTAATCAGAAACAAGTATGCAGTTAAGGCAATAGTTCTTAATAATATTCAGAAAATAAATCCAATTTATTTCCTTCCTTATGCAGGTTTTTTTGTCGAAAGTGCAAAAAGAGATAAGTATATTTTTGAGAATAATAATAAGAACACTATAGATGATCTTGAGTCTCATTTAATAAAAGAAAAAATACAATGTTTAAATATTTTCAATAATGACTCATATGAGTTTTATGGCAGTCAAATTGAAAGCAGTAATATGATTGATAGACAGTCTTCTTCGATAAACCCAGAGGTTTTTATAGAAGAAGTTTTCGCAGATGCTAATATTGACTCTGGTTATATTAATAGTTTCTTTGTTAATAGTAATTTTAGAGATGATCTTCAGGTATTTTTTGAACTTACTAATGGAAGTTTTGAGGAAATACCAAATTGCTCTTTTAGTGTAGATTTTTCCTCTTCTTTGCCTCTTGTTGTTTTTGAAGAATTCAACTGGGAGAAAATTAAATCTGAATATAATCCCCAAGAAATAAGAAAACTGAGGATCAAGGTTAGGAAAGATTCATTCTATTGGGTTATAAAAAATAATATGCCTTTTGAAGATTTATCTATTGGATTTCAATGTAGACTTGACAGGGTGCCAGACATTTATAATGTAAACTTTTGGAATCATTTTACAAATATTTATATTATCTAATTTTTTCAGTTTCTTAGTTTTTGTAATGCAGCTTATCTTAATTTTATAAATACTTCAACTATATTAATGTTTATCTAAGGATTCATTGTATAATTTTAAACTTAGATGCTAGTGATTTTTTTTCATAGTGTATGCTAGTCATTATTTTATAAGAATAGTTTAAAAATGGCTGAAAATAAATACTTTTATCAGGTCGGATATTCAACTCAAGAAGATGAAAAAAGGCTAAAACTCAATGAAAAATGGGCTGGAAAGAGTTTGGAAAATGTTAAAGAGGGAGTTGCTAGGGGATTACTTAATGAAGATCAATATGGCGCTTTTTCATCTGAGTTTTGGAAAGATCAGGCTTTTATCTTGATTTGTTTAGAGGCAGAGCACGATATGAAGTCTATTTTCAATCATATTCGTAAATTTTTATGGTGTGATAAAGAATTTACTCTTAACATGATGAGTGAAAGATGGTTTTATCCAATAACAAGTGTTGAATTCCAAAATCAAGAGTTTGATTATTTTGACTTTCTTCATGAATCTCTTAAGGAAGATAAAGATATTATTGTGGCTTTAAATAAATTACAGAATCTTGAGACTTTGTGATGTAAAGCAGTTTTTTATTTTGTATGTTAGGCGATTACTAAATTTGTGATTTGTTATTCTGTACTAGGATTCATGGATTTAATAAAAACTATTTTTTCTACTGAACTATAATGACTTACTCTGGTCTTTCTCAGTTACTTTGAACATGATCAGCGCATTTTTTGTAAAGATACTCTAGACTATCTTTGTGTGTTCGATCTATAATCTTCTGACCATCAATAACATGATAAAGAATGTCATGAATGAGGCCATATATTGACTTCATGTTTTTACGATCTTTGCTCTTGAGGTTGTAATCTGATACTTCTAGCCATCTACCTTCTTTAGATCCAATAACTTTATCTATTTCTTTAATAACTTGACTAATATCTGAATTCAATCCCATTACAACATTTTAACCATAATAGTGAAGAGTCCACAATTCTTTTTTTCTTGGATTAAATTAACTACTCCATTTTGGGGGGAATTAGTTATTTTTCATATTTATTTTCAGTTTTGTCACCTTCTAGAATATACCAAACTAGTAAGACAAAAGCACCAATTATAGTTAGCCATAACAATTGCCACCAACCTGACTTGTTAGTATCATGTAATCTTCTTGATGCTGCAGATGTTTGAGGAATGAGAAAAGCCATAAAATATATCCAATAAAATGGCCCATATCCCAAGGTGCCAAAGTTATTTCCAAATATTACTGAATCTAAAATTTGGGCCATAAGACCAACTATTACACTAAATAGCGTAAAGTACCAAAATTCTGATCCCCTTGCTCTTCCATTAAAATCAAAATACTTTTTAAAACATGTTTCAACTGCTTCATTAAAACGCAAAGGTTGCCGTGGAACATAAGTTTCTCTAGGAATGCTCTTTGATTGGACATCATTTTTAAGGGCCTCATTACAGAAGCGACATTTAATGGCGCTATCTTGAATTTCTTCAGCGCAAAATGGACATTTTTTCATTATGTTTTCCTATTTATGTAGACTGTTATTTGAGCTAGTAGTTAATTCTACTTCTAAATTAGTTAAGCGGGAAAAATTGACCTGTTAAAAGTCTAAAAGAATTGTATTCAACCCTTTATTAGAATAACCAAAACTAATCCACAGTAATGGAATAGTTTTGATCATAATTGTCTATACTTCTTAAGCAGATTAACTTGATTTTTTAAGGAAAGGTGATACTACTAGTAAGATACATCCAACTCCCATTATGTACCATGCCACTCCTAAAG
>MDTF01001855.1_pt1 | contig 71706 bp, 67 predicted proteins | sample 811191 | NCBI WGS metagenome assembly MDTF01 (sample SAMN05326649, study PRJNA326480) | marine metagenome | isolation source: seawater | place: Southern Ocean | collected 2011 | reverse complement strand
GACTGATCGGGTGGTGAAGAAAAAGTCTGTGATCGAATGACCGGAATAGAGTTGATCGGGCTAGCCAGAATCAGCGATCGAGAACATCAGAATACGCACAAGCACCTAAAACGACGAAAGGCCGCTATAAAAGCGACCTTTCTTTGTATGTTACCGGTGGGCGGACTTGAACCGCCACGCCCGAAGGCAACGGATTTTGAATCACGTGTTGCTACCGACATTCATTTCGGTAGCAAAACCCTAAGGCTCACAGCCAAAAAACAAACTCGAACTGTCGGAGTACTGTTTTTAGAATTGACGGGGAAAAGGATCCAGACAAAATAAAAATAAACTATCCGGAATTTCCGAATAGTTACGTTATTTATTAACTATGCAGTTATCCAGCTTTGATCTATTAACACCTGCTCTGCAATCGCAATTTGCCTTGCAGTAAACATTTGTTTGCGTGAATTCCATGAGTGCACCTTTTGTACAAGTTCTTCGGTGCTTTGTACTGGCTCATGTTTACTTAACCAATGAACCGTTGCCAAGAGTTCTAAGCCTTGTGGGGACTCAAAACCTTCAACTAACTGCGACACCTTCTCAAATCGTGTTCGAGTGTCAGGGTGTTGAGTAAGAAACTCCTGCGCATCTTCTATAGCACCGGGCACTAGCCGTAACTCTTTTTCAGGTGCATCTCCACCATCGGCATAACCAGAGATAAAGTGCCCCTCAATCGCATTGAGCACATGCCGCAAATTTTGTGCATAAGGGCCATAATGCGCTTTTTCGTATTTTAATCTTAATGGCTCACCTGCTTCTTGCATGAAATACAAAAGCTTACCTGATTACCACCGAGTTTCAGCTAACTTGAGCAACCGCCCTGGCATCGGTGCTGTTTGAATACATGAATAAATGAGTTGTTCGAGCATTTTCTCGAGATTAAAGCGTCGATTGAACTTAAAGCAAAACTCTCCAAGATATCGGGGTAAATGTTTCTTGTTGATGGCATGGTAAGTCCCATGCATCGAGTTTTTCACATTACTAATCATGGTGTTGACCCACTGGAAATAGGGCAAGTCCACACAGTCAGGGCCACCGCCGGTAACAATAGCCTGATGAAAACTGTCTGCTTGCTCAACCCCTCTAAAGCAAGCCAAGCCATCGGATATAACAAGAGATTTCGGCGTCAAGTGAGCTTTAGCCCAACTGGTTAGCTCTTTAGTTTTAAAGCCCTCAACCGCGCTAAAGCGCATGCGGATTGGGTGGCCGTTCTCATTCATTGAAACGGCAGCAACGAAGGGGCGTTTCCCTTTTGCGCCACGCCCTCGTGTGCCGCGCTGGACACCGCCCCAGTAAACGTCATCCAGTTGGATGAAACCATCAAGCGGTGTTTCATCATCTCGTTCTTTCATCGCCTGCATTAGCTTGTGTTTCATTCGCCATGCTGCGTTGTAGGAAATTCCGAGTTGACGGGAAAGTTCAAGTGCAGAAATACCATTTTTCCCTTGAGTCATAAGGTAAATCGCCAAAAACCACGTTCTGAGCGGTAACTTTGAAGCGGAAAACAGCGTTCCAGCAGTCAAAGAAGCTTGATGATGGCATTGGTTGCACTGGTAGAGCTGACGAGATTTTAGCTGGCAATACTTATCATGGTTACATTGTGGGCAGCGATAGCCTGTCGGCCAGCGCATATCAAACAGCCGTTTCTGGCACTGTTCTTCGTCACCGTACATCAATATAAACCTATGAATTGAAATGCTTTTTTGAAATTGAACCTTATTCTTCGCCATGCTGGATACCCTTCAATCTCACTCTCAATAAGTGTAGTTCAATGGAGCGGAGTTTAAGTGGTAATCAGGAAAGCTTATGAACTTCAAGTAACGAAACGGTTGGGTCAAGCAAACCTCTTAGATAGCGTTGCATTAGCACAATTATTAAGGCGCTACCAAGTGTCATCTCACATCACCTGGTTAACTGCCGAAAGGAAATACTGGCCGTTCTTGAAGAGTTAGCCACCACACTTTCAACTTTGTAATTACCAATCTGTGCCGTATCAGCATTTGGCTGGTATGTGGTTCTTTTGCGTACATTTCTGGCATTGGTGGTCACGATGGCTTTATCAATTTCAATACCGTTGGCATCTATTTCGTAATGGACTTCTGCCATGCTCAGTAGGTATTTTAAGAACAACTCTGAATTATCCAGTTGCTTCTGATTATCCTTAGGCTTCAGCCTATCGGATTTTAGATCGAATACTAATGCACGTTTTTGTTCGGTATCTTGCCACAAAATAATAAGGTCACAGCCTTTATTCACACCCACATCATTAGTCGAGTTTACATACAGCGACAGCTGTTTAAATTTCTGTTTGTTTCTTTTGGGCTGATAATCCAAAGTAAAGGCGAGTGCATCGGCGGGTATATGCTCGATATACAGCGTCGCCACCTTACTATCAGCCCCATCTTCTTTCAGTTTTAACTGTTTCTTGGCGGTATCGTAATGGATAACCACATCAGGATTGATGATTTCCTTCATCGCTGCCAGCATGCATCACTCCTTGATACCGTAGTAAATCTTGTCCGCCAGCTCGTTGGCATCGGCGATGAGGTTATCGAACACTTCCATATTGATACCGTACTTATCCACTTCTACGGCATGTATCTGGTGATCATCTTTTAAGCTGTAAGCTTTGATTTGTGCGGGTTTCAGCAGGTCTAAACCGGTCATTTTTGCCGATTTCATGATCTGCTCTTTATTTTCTATATCTAAGTTAAGCATCACGCGGTTATTGAGTTCGCGGATTAAATAATCACTATGGGTTGTCACCAGAACTTTTACGCCAGAATTGACTAAACGCGCTAACAGCCCTGCCATTTTGCGCTGGTTGTCTGGGTGCAAGTTCAGCTCTGGCTCGTCGATGATCAACATGCCGTTTTTCTCGGCCAGCGAGTTGATGTAGAGGTCAATCAAAAACAGTGACTTAATCGAAGAGGACGCCACATAAACAGGCACCGCCACTTTATCGCGGCCACGCTCCTTCTTTGGCATATACATCACTTGCTTATCAACCGCTTTGTAAGAACCGCCCATTAAGTCTTGTAGCGCATCCCGAATCGGTTTGCAGTCGCTCTCTTCACGGATAAAACTCTTACGCTTACACAGATTTTCGTATTCGCGTACCACGTTAATATTGTCGTGGATTGGCTGGGCATAACGCGAACGCATACTGTTTAGCAGATCAATCGGGTTTACCTTATCGCCACTGGTAATGTGCTCGATAATGGCGTTTTTACTGATATCCAGCTCTTTGTAAAACAAGGCAATGCCGGTGCGTTCTGATGTGACTACAAAGGGGCGCGGCAATAAATCCGCAAATAGGCAGTCGGTAATATGATCGCTAATCACATCATCTAAAATTCGGTCCGGTACTCGCCCCCCGCTCTTCGTTTGGAAAGTGACCGATAACACGGTTTCATTTTCGGCCTTGTAAAAACTTAACTGTTCTGACTGCCCAAAACTCACGGTTTGTTTAAACTCATTAGTAAAGTCAAACACTAGCTGGTCATGGCTAAACTCCGCTTTAGCACCGTTAAAAAAATCTTCTGGTACATTGAAGTAACGTGGCAAATTTTCAGAAAATTCCGAAGAGGCATTTTTAAGGTAATCTGCTAATTTCGCTTGATAGTCAGTCAACTCAATCAACAAGGTGCCTTCGTCGCGCAGTTGGGCTAGACGCTCACGGGAGACCGACAAATCAATCCATTGTTTAAAATGGCGCAATAATCCATAAATGGCATAGCTGATATAGGTTTTGCCCATATTGTTGGGGCCGCAAATCACGGTTAAATCACCCAGCTCAACGGTGCCCTTATCAATACCGCCTAAGTGTGCAAAGTTAAATTTCATACTGCCTCCTGATTAAGCGGTAGGGTTTTAGGTTTAACATTTAGCTTGCCTCCCCAACGGTGACTTGACCGTTCATTAGCATGGGGAGAAGCCAGTCGCGGAGTGAGGATAATTTCTTGTTCTCTTTAGTTGTGGACTCAATTTTTTCAAAGATAGGCTCCACAATCGCGGCGTACTTTTCCATCAACGTTGTATCACTTGGTAAAGCTAGATTCGTATACTCGATATCGTTAGATACAATGGAGTTAAATACCGAACCACTGGCTTTTACTTCAAGGTGATGAATTAATTCTTTAATCAAGAAAAACAGAAAAGTATAGCTTATTCCATCTTTCGCTCTGAGTGCATAGCACGATTGGTTCATAGCCATAGGTACAGCATTTAGTGCTAAGCGTCCAACTGAGCCTCTTGCTGTAATAAACACTGTATATGGTTCGAACAGTCTAGTGCTGCTTTTCTTTAATCCTTCTGCCGTGATGTAATCTTCGGTTTCGACTGAGAAGATATTTTTGTCAGAATCTGTTGGAGTAAAGAAAGGGATAGCCCCATTCCAGTATTCTTTTTTAGTTTTTGTTGGCGTGCCACCACCAAGTAAATGGGCAACTTTTAGCACATTACTTGCTTCCCACCCCTCCGGTATTTCGCGCTTTAGGGTTGGGTTGTAGACCAAAGTCCCACCGGAAGTTTTATAGGGTTTACCGTTCGCATCGGGGAAGTCGAACTGTACAAACCAGTAGTCGTACAGGGTTTTGGCCATGGCTTCCAGCTCGGCGTTGATGCGGTTATTGAGTTCGATTTTTGTTTCGAGCGCATCAAGCAAAGCAACGATATTCTGTTGTTCCAAAACAGTTGGGAGAGGAACCCTGACGTCATATATCCTTTCGGGAGATGTATGCTTAACCTTTGAGCCAGACGAAGTTAGTCGAATTTGCTCTCGTACAGTCTTAGTCTTGAACAGGTGGTATATGTAATCCCTTAGTATCTTTTTCGAATCTGTAGTGACTAGCCCTAACCGCTGGTTATGCAAGTAAATGCCAGATTCTGGAACTCTAGCACAACTGCCTAACAACCCAGCTGCTTGTTCTGTCATTGCGACAATTAGGTCGCCAGCCTGATGTAGATACTCTTCCGGAATATCTCCAGTATAAAATTTCTCTTTCCCTGCCTGTCTCTTAAAGCCACCTTCTTCATAGAAATTTCCTGGCGTCAATACAATGAATGGTGTCGCTTCATCCGAGAAGTATTCGCTCTTAAATGGGAATCCATGCTTAATATTGATCTTCCCGTTTAAACTTGTGATAGGCCAATTACTCATACTTCAACCCCGCCAGCTGTTTTTTAATCTCAGTCTCCAAATCTCGAGACTGGCTAAACAGACTGTCTAAATTGCTGGTAAAGCCCTGCATTTTTTCAGCAAACTGCTCTGGGGTAATATCCACGTATTCGATTTTGACATCAAAATACTGTCCTGCACTTAACGAGTAGTTTTTAGCTTCGATGTCGTCATAACTCACAGCGACGGAAAAGTCTTCCACTGCTTCTTTGGCGTTAAACACATCAATAATTTGTTGTTCTTCTGCTGGTGTTAATACGGTTTTTTGGTTTTTGCCGTCTTTGACCTTTTCACCCAGATTAGACGCATCGACCAAAACCACATTGCCATCGTTGCTGGCATCAATAAACAAAATAGATACGTTCGTGCCGGTGGTGGCGAAGATATTAGAGGGCATGGAAACAACGCCCGCCAGCATTTTGTTTTTGACTAAATGTTCGCGAATTTTTTTATCGATACCCGATTGGGCGGTGATAAAGCCAGTAGGCAGCACCACAGCTGCTTTACCACCAGGCTTGAGTGAGGCAATGATGTGTTGCAAGAACAATTGATAGATTTCCATCTTGTCCTTGGCTTTGGCTTTAATCTTTGGAATACCGGCAAAGAAACGCTCTTTGTTTTCTTTGCTGTCTAGCTCATCCCTAAAGTCGCTAAAATCGAGCTTAAATGGCGGGTTAGAAACAATATAGTCAAAGCGTTTTAGCTCTTTGCCATCTTTATGGTAAGGATGAAGCACAGTATTACCTTGGATCACATTCGGGATAGAGTGCACCAAATTATTTAAGATCAGGTTTAACCGCAGCAAATTGGAAGATTTTTGTGAAATATCCTGGGTGTAGATGCTACAGCGGTTCTCCCCAATGGCGTGCGCCACGTTCATAAGCAATGTACCTGAACCTGCCGATGGGTCGTAACAACTGACATTGCGTACTGTACCGCGCTGCTCTTTCGGTACTAAGATTTCCGCCATAATGCGCGCCACCGCATGAGGGGTAAAATACTCGGCATATTTGCCACCAGAATTACTGTTGTAGTCTTTGATCAGGTATTCAAAGATGGTGGCGTAGAAGTCGAATTTTTGCGTGAAGATACGCTCGAAGCTGAACTCCACCAGTTTATTGATGATGGCGCGGCAGAAAGCATCGCGCTTGGATTCATCGGCAATGTATTGGCTAAGGCGCTCGAACAGTACCACTTTTGCGCCGCCATCGGTTTTTACTGCAAATACATCGTTATTGCTAATGGCAATGTCGATTAAGGTATCGTCAAACAGTTTGGCAAAATCCGGCGCGTTTTGTTGGCTAAACAGGTAGCTGATAAAGTGCTGCGGCTTTAACCGTGCGGTGTCGCCGCCCATTTGCAGTTGCAGCATGTCGAGGTCGTCTTCGCTCATGGCTGCGAGGGCTTCTTCCCATTTTTCGGCCTTGGCGATGGTGTCATCGAGCTTTTTCGCTTCAAAGGCGAACTTGTCGTTTAAAAACTTGTACAAAAAGGTTTGGGTAATGATTTTAAATTCGTTACCGTCGTTCCCTAAACCATAGTTGGCACAGATGCTTTTTAAGCTATCAATTAGTTCTTTGGTTTTTTGCTGAAACTCTAATTCAACCATTGGGTGTTTACTTCCTAATCAGTTTTACCGGTGCTTATTGTTAGTAATAAATAGCCACTACCACGCTTGGCTGCCGGTATTAAATTCTTTTAAATATTCTGCGACGACGAGGTGGTTAATGTAACGTGAGGCGTCGGCGTTAAGTTTGATTTGCTGTTCTTTCATAAAGCGGCCAATCACCAGCGGCATCATTTGCCGTTCGAAGTAACTTTCGTTATCCAGCACTTGGCTGTTGTTGAGCACTTGCTCGTCGGCATCTTGCTTTACTCCTGCCAATGCTTCGAAAATTTTGCGTTCTGATTCGCTAATATCGCTTTGGCTTTGCTGGCGCTCTTGTAAGCGTTTATGAATACGAGTGTACTTGGCATCACCTAGATACTTTTGCCGCAGTTGGTTGTTTTGGCGGTTCAGCTCTTTGACGCGGTCGTGAATTTTATTCAACGCGTCGATGTTGGCCACCATTTCATCTTGAGTCACTTCGCTTAAGTTTTTCTTCTTAAACAGGCGCTCTAGCTCTTCTTTTAAGCTGATAAATTGCGGGTCTTGCTGGTCAAAGTTGCTGGCCAGAGCTTCACGGGTTTGGCGCAGGGTGTTTTTGAGCTTGTCGGCCAGAACCAACTCTTCTTCGCCGATTTTTACAAACTTGAAAATCACGTCTTCTAAGGCGCGGTTGAGCAGGTTGCTGGTATCTTCGCCGCTTTCTAAATCGTTTTTGAGATTGAGTAAGTCCAAGTGATTACTGGTTTCACGATACAACACATTGAGCTTGGCAAAATCCAGTTCATCAAGAAAGTCATACTCGCCTTGCAAACGGATCAAGTTATACAAGCTGCGAGCATCGGCTAAGGCTTTTTTGAGTGCCAGAACGGTGTCGCGGTCTTGTATTTGGCTGATCTGATTGCAAAACTCTTCCATGTTGTCGGTATCAAAACGGAACAACACATCTTTGATATGCTCGATTTCTTGTTTGATCTCTTCTTGAGATTTAAACAAGTCTGAATAGTGCTCTAGCTCATCGCCAAGCTCCGACTGTAATTCGTCGAAATAGGCTTTGTTGGTGGCATCAAACTCTTTACGAATATCAGCAAAGTCCACCACATAACCGTAGCGAAAATCTTTGTAGGTTCGGTTTACACGCGTGAGGGCTTGCAGCAAATTGTGCTTGCGGATCACTCGGCCAAGGTAGAGCTTTTTCAAACGCTTGGCGTCAAAACCTGTGAGTAGCATGTTGTACACAAACAAAAAGTCGATTTTGCCTGCTTTGAAGTCTTCTACCCAGGTTTTGCGCTCTTCTTTGGTACCAATGTCGTGCAGAATCAAGGCGGCATTTTTTACCTTTGGGGCTTGTTTGGCAGTCTCTGCATAACTGGTTGGCCCAGGCTCAGCGACTCCAAGCACTTCGGTTTTTGAGTTGGATGTTTGCGGCAGAATAGGCGTTTCGGCATAAACGCCATTGAAGATTTCAAACATCTGCTTGGCTTGATCTGAGCTGTCGCAAATGACCATGCCACCAATGGTCGCATCGTTTAACGCACCACGGCTTTTTTCAAAGTCGTTTACGATGTAAGTCAGCATGGGCTCAACAAAGCTTGGGTGGGCGTAAATCAGCTTACGATCCACATCGCCCATTTTCACTTCGGCTTCTTCAAGGGCTTTTTGCAGCTCAATTTTGTATTGAGTGCTGATTTCCTCACGAATTAGGCGCAAGGTGTAACCGTCGGCAATGGACGCGTTGTAGTAGTACTTATGAATGTAGTCACCAAACAAGGCTCGAGAGTTGTAGTCATCGCCCAATAGCGGCGTGCCAGTTAAGCCTATTTTGATAGCGTTGCTGTCTGACTGACTTAAGTTGGCTAAAAAACTGCCTTTGGGGTTATAGCTGCGGTGTACTTCGTCTAAAAAATACACGCGTTGTATCGCGACGTTGTAGTCTTTAGTGCTGACCACATCTGGGTCGTCTTGAAATTTTTGAATGTTCACCACGGTAATTTCTGGTTTGCCAGAATGGTTATGGATCACCTGTGTGGCTTTAATGTCACGGGTAAAAGCATCTCTTGAGTTGATAGTGTGTACGGTTAAACCACGGGCGGTAAATTCGCGCTGCGCTTGTTGCAGTAAGTCTAGGCGGTCAACAATAAAGTAAAACTTAGGGATGACTTGCTGCTTTTGTAAGTAGTCGGTTAAAAAGCGCACGTTATAAAACGTTAGGGCAGTTTTACCACTGCCTTGGGTGTGCCAAATGATGCCTTTTTTTATCCCTTCGCTGAGCTTATTCTCAATGGCTTTGGTGGCAAACATTTGCGGGTAACGCATGATGTGCTTTTGTAGCCCGTCAGATTCCGATACATACGCCAAGGCGTAACGCAAAATAAAGGCTAAGCGCTCACGGCTGAGTAAAGAGGTACAAATGCGGTTGGTTGGGCGCTCGGGCTGCTTGTTGGTCTGGAACTCTGGGTTACTGCGGATCACTTCCAGATTATTGTCTTTTAAGACTTTAAGCTCGTCATCATCCGATACGGGCTTCAGCAAGACGGTTAAGTTTAAGACTTCTTCTTCGCGGAAATAGTTGAACACCGGCTTATGGTAAGAACTACTGGCATAGAAAGCGCCTTGTACGGGTTCTGGATCGCCGTCGTCGTACTCCATGTTATTGGAGAAAATCATAAACTGAGTGATGTTGGCAAAACGCTTGAACTTAGGGTTTTGAAAGCGTTTGTTGATGCGGTCGCGCTCGGCCAAAATACCTTCGCGGTTATTGGGCTTCTTCACTTCGATAAACACCAACGGCATACCATTGATAAGCAATGTGATATCGGGGCGGAATTCTTCATCGCCGTTTTGACACGTTAGCTCGGTAACAACATGGAAGGTATTGTTATTGAAATTCTCAAAGTCGATCAGCTTGGTATTTGAACGTTCTGACAGGCGCTCAAAGAAGGCTTTGCCTAGGTCTTCGTTATCCAGCAGTAGTTTGACATCTTCCAGCAAACGACCGGCTTCAGCATCTTCAATACCAGGGTTAATTTTGCCGATAGCGGTTTTGAATACGTCAGGGAAGATATTAGTGTCGAGATCCCAGCTTTGCCCTTTAAGTGATAGATATTGGTAGCCTAGGCGCATTAAATGAAGAATTGCAGGGATTTTTACTCGGCTATCTTCATTGAATTTTTTGGTATTGAAGGCCATAACATTCCTTGTAATCGTTTTAATTTGGAACCTGCTCAAGCAAATCGCTTAGAGGGCAGTTAAATAACTCGCACAGCTTATCGAGCGCTTCTAAGTCCACCTTGAGGGCGGTTTCTTTGTACAGTAGCGTGACGGTGGTACGGCTTAGGCCGGTTTCTCGCATCACGTCGCTAATGCGCATTTTTCTCTCGCCCATTAATCGGGCTAGGTGGCAGCGGATCATGCTCTCTCCACGGTGTTTTCTTAACCATAAACTTGGGGGGGTCACTATTGCTTACCCTACCACGATTATGATTATTCTCAAATTATTTGAGTTGAAACCAAATAATTATACTCATTTGTTATTCGTTCGGTGCTGGTTGTTGATACGCTAGCGGTTCACGGGAATGCCTCTAGCGGTATTGTCTGTGTTGGACTTCAAGCATCGCTAGCTATTTATGTTGACTGGCGATGCACTGCAAGGCGATAAGCCCACACAGGATTAATCGCCTTTTTAGTCATCCAAGATGCTGCCTTTAACACAGTACATACGTGGACGGGTGTTGTCGGGCAGGCTGACTTTGCGCTGTGGTCGGTTGCCATCGGGGATTAGGTAGCCTGCGGCCATCAGTGCTTTGGCGGCGCGATCTGGGCTTAGGCCTTCAGTAGCTTCACGCCAGCCAGTTGGGTAAAACAGGTAGAGGGTTTGTGGGCCTGTAGAGTCAATCCAACCCGCGCGTTGGCGTACTTGGCTGCTGTAACCGGTTTGTTTAGGCGTAAAGCGGCTTTCGCCATGTTGCTCAATAAAACTGCGCACCTGGCGAATGGCTTGTTGATCTTCATTGGCGGCCACGCCACCGCGGGCAAGTATCCATTGGTTAAGCTGGCTTAAACAGGCAGCTTCGACACTTTGAGCTGGCCAATCAAGTACTTTGGCTTGAATGGCTAACAGGCCAGCGCTGGCCAGTAAGGCAAATTTTTCGGCGACTCGGCGCACTTGGCCGTCTGACTCGGGAGGTAAACTGGCTAAAAAGCGTTGGCGTACGTTTTGGAAAACGGGGCACACCTGCGCGCTGTGCTGCGTTAAATACCGTAACCAATCCAAGGCCAAGCTGCCGTAATGTTGGCGGCTTTGCTGTTTTAGGTGATCGGCTAAATCGGCGGCGTTCATACCATGACTCTGGTTAAACACGCCCATTTGCGCTCCAGCATCGGCATTGAGATCAATCACTCGCACTTGCTGCCCCGCTTTCACGCGTTTGCCAATACTGGCAAGATGGCTTTCGAGCGTCACTTCGCCAGTGGATAAAAACACCAAACGCCAACGGGCGGGTAAGCGCATTTCACCGTATTTGCCTGCACGAGTTTTACCTTGACCATTGGCAAGCATGTAAGCGACGTCGCCTGCTTCTTTGGGGTCAACTTCGCCCATTTCATCGAGCGCCAGTAAGGCATCGTTATGCGCCAATGCTGTGCCTTCTAAACCGTTGGCCGTGGCACGCCAACTATGGCGCAATTGATTAGGCTCGCCCCACACTGATAACGCCGGATACAGCGCCGCGGTTTTGCCAGTACTGCTGGCACCGTAGAGGTGTAAACCAAAACCATCCACCCCGCACAAATGCAACAATGGAGCGGCCAGTGCAGCGCAGACACCAACAATTAATAGCGGATTATCCAGACAATAACGGCCAACGTGCTGCCGCCAACTGTCGCTACTACCTTGTTGAATAAAGCCTTCTATCGGGTGCATGGTTTGCAGCACCATGCGCGGGTTGTTGCTGTGTTCGCTTGGGTAAAAAGTGAGGCGCGGATGCACATAAGCGTTATGATGCCAGCCAATGCAGTTGACGCTGATGGCCTTTTGCGTGGCCAGTTCGCCCATTTGTTGAATAAACAGTGAGAGCAACTGCCGCGCTTTGACACTGTTGCTTAGCCGCATGCCTCGGCTGAGTAGAATTCGGCGGTACTCGCTGCCATCTCCGGCCAATAGTTCTGCGGGCATAGCCCAGTAGCGATGGCGATTGTCATCGTCTAACCAGTGCAATAAATAACCGTAGTTGTCCCCTTGCGGATCGCGAGTACGGGCGGCCACTTGCAACCAAGAGCAGATTTTAACTGGGCTATCTTGCCCTGCCGGTTGCATCACCAGCCAGTTTTGCGCGTTATAGGCAAAACCTGGCGGTAATGTTGGCGCGCTGTTATTCATCTCACTTGCAGGTAACGGGGTTGATGCTGATGGTTTATCCGCGGCCATAAGCAGCACCGATACGGCGGGTTTCAATCCACTGGTCGATATCGCTTTCTAACCAGCCCACCGCACGCGCGCCAATACGAATGGAACGGGGAAATTCACCGTTGGCCATCAAGGCATAAATGGTGCTGCGGCCAAAGCCTGTTTTGGCCTTTACCTCGGGCAAGCGCAAAATCCGCTGCTGACGCGCTGGGTGTGTTGATGTGGTGGATGATTGTGTAGTTGGGTTCATCGTTTGCTTCCTCACTGATCTGTTAAGTTCAGTTAGGAGTTTGCCAGTACTAAACGGACGCAGTAGGCAGATAAATGCCCAGATCGTGCAGCTTTCTGAGGGTACAAGTAGCTACTTGCCCCAGTTTGTAGATAGTGCCCAAAACAATAAATGCTCTGTGGGCAGAGTTAGTGCGTGGCTAAGTGGCGTGAACTAAGGCTTTGCCCAAACTGCCCCAAAAGCCCAAGGGATGGCGTACTGCTTTGAAGTTTCCTACTCAAAACTCGGTTTTGGTGAGTCGTATGGATGGAGTGTTTATATGTCGAGTGTATCGACACACAAGAAAGACATGTCGAAAAAACAGTAAAAAATCGACATGACCAGTTCAGATTTTGGCTCACTTTACTTCGAGAGATTGGCAATTTATTGCTTTACAACTTGAAGATAAAAGTGAAACTATAATTTCACTAAATTAATATTTAAGAAAATATAGTTTCACTATGGATACTGTCGAGCCAAAATCAAAACGCACTGCGGTCATATTCCCTAGACAAAGGAAGATGTTAAACATCTTGGGAGAAAACTTAACATTGGCGATGAAGAGACGCGGCATTACTCAAGAAATGATGCATAGTAGGACAGGGATTTCTAAGCCAACACTACGTAAAATATCAAAAGGTGATCCTTCCGTTTCACTTGGTCACTACGTTAAGGTTTTGGCAGTCCTAGGCTTGTTAGACGACCTAACCAAGGTTGCCCGTGATGACGAGCTGGGAAGAAAGCTGCAAGACATCCAATTGCTGAATAAAAAATAAGTGCAGCAGTAGCCCATATCCACATGACTAAAACTTGGCCAGCAAGGTCAGCTTCAGAGAAGAAAGATAGCTATTAAAGGGCTGTTTTATACTCAATAAGAACCAAATTACACTTTTATGCGCATAAAAATGTAAAATTCCGCACTTTTCTGCGCGTAAAAGTGTAGGCTGAGTTATACTACAGGCAGTTAACAGTCTTAATTGGCGGGAAATGACAATGCAGCGCAACTTACTAAACGCCCTAATAGCATGGAAAAATCAACCGGTGCGCAAGCCATTATTGATCGATGGTGCAAGACAAACAGGTAAAACCTATCTGCTACAAGAGATATTTGGGAACACCTTTGCCAACATCCTTCGTATCGACTTCCTTGAAAACCCTGCCTACAAAGAAGCGTTCGATGGCTCTCTGTCACCTGACGAGCTAGTAATGAACATTGAGTTGTTAACCAACCAAGCGTTCAACCCAGAAACCGATCTGCTGATATTAGATGAAATTGGCGAATGTGAACGTGCCGTTACCTCACTAAAGTACTTTGCTGAAAAAGCACCGTCCTATTTTGTCGCTGCCAGCGGCTCGAATATTGGTTTGCTCAACACCTTCCCTGTGGGCAAGGTAGAACAATACAATTTACGACCACTGACCTTCCAAGAATTTATTTACGCATCCAACGAGCAAGCGCTGATCAAAGCGTTTGATAGTCAAGCAAGCACACCGGCAGTACACACCAAATTGATGGACAAACTCACTGACTACTTTTTTACTGGTGGTATGCCGGAAGCCGTTTCTGCTTGGTATCAGTATAAGGATTCAAGCATTCTAGAGCGTGTTGAAAAAGTCACAAAAATTCATGCCGATTTAGTGGAAGGTTATCGCCGCGATTTTGGTAAGTACGCGGGCAAGGTCAACGCCACACTGATTGAATCGGTATTTAATAGCATTCCAGCCCAGCTATCACTTGTCAGCGATGAGTCGGTTAAACGCTTTAAATTTAAGCATGTGCATGAGCGTAAATCTCGTTATAGCGATTTTGAAACCGCGATCCATTGGCTTAACTGCTGCCGCTTAGCTTTGCCAAACTACCCTATTGAAGGATTGCCGAAATCTCCGTTAGCGGCCTATAAAAAAGACAATATGATGAAACTGTTTCTGTTTGATGTGGGGCTGCTTAATCATATGCTCGGCAGCAGTTATAAAGAGATTAAGCAACAAAACTATGAGCTTTCTGTTTATAACTACAGGGGCTATGTGGCTGAAAACTTTGTGCAACAAGAGCTCACTGCCATTGGCGTTGACCCAAGCTATTCATGGAATGACGCCCGCGCCGAAATCGAATTTATTTTGGCGACCGATGAAGGCGATATCGTCCCTGTGGAGGTCAAAAGTGGTAAACGTACAAGAGCAAAATCGTTGGCATCCTACGTTGAAAAATGTACTCCAAGTAAAACCTTTAAGTTAACGGGTACACAAGGCTCATCCGCATTAGAGCAAACCAATATCGTGATGCCTTTGTATTTCACGCAGTATTTACCACAGAGATGGTAAAAGCGCGTTGCTTAGACCCCGAGGTCTACACAAAGTGACTTCATAGGTAACAATTTGTAGACCTTTGGTGGGCTTACAACCTTTCAACCAACCCTCAATCGGTTTTTTGCGAACGTCATTTGGCCAGCCTATCGCCTCATCGTTTAAAGCAAATCACTCAAGCGATTTAACAGTGCTTTACGGCTATTATTCGCCACAACAAAGCGCTTAAAGCGTTGTTCAAACGCCGCTTCATCAGCTTTGAACTGATAGGCCTCAAACAGCTGATGCAGATAGCGTGATGCCGCATCGTAACCACTGGCGCAAGTTCGATCCGCTTGCTCTTGTGATTGCTGCCAGTAGTGCTCACGTTGATTGTAGATATCCGTCAACGCTTTTTCTTTTTCCGCTTTTTCGATAGCTAATTTTTTTGCGAGTGCTGCGGCTTGCTCTTGCTGTAATTGACTTTGCGCTTGCTCAATAAAAGGAGAAATTACCTCGGGGGTTAACCAATACTGATAGATCTCGTCTGTGTTGACAGGTTCTTTTCGCGTCAGCGCTAAGGCTTGGTGTCGGGTTAGCTGGCCTTGCTCAAACAGCGTGCGTAAAAGCGTGTCTTTCTCTGCTTGCGAGAGATTATGGAGCCACGAATCAAACTGAAATTGGGTTTGTTTGGCTAGGTGACTGGGTTGCTCCTTCAGCACCATGGCCAGAGCCTTAACTAATGCTAAGGGAATATCATACAGCGCTGCAAACGCCTGCTCCTCTTCACTGAAGAGCTCAAAATCGAATTGAATTAACGGCACTCGCTCAACGTCATCATTAAAATCAAACATTTTGAGCCACATAAAGTACACAAGGCGCCAATCCCCTTGCATTAACCCGCTGCGTAACCCAGCTAAATGCTGGAAAAATTGGTCGGCATGCTCATCGTCAAAATATTCGTCATACTCCTCAAGGGAAAAAATCAGCAACTGCCACTCATCGTTTTCGTGAATATGAAGTCCATCACTTGAAAAGCCAAGTAACGCATCTGGAAGCGTTCCTGCTGGTAGCTTGATGTATACATCGATTGAGCCCCAATCGGCATAGTAAAAACCGATATCAAAGTATTTTAACATCAGCTCAAAAGGCTCGGCCTTTAGATCACTGTAGGTGTAATACACCTGAAAGGACGTAGCGCTGATCTCGGCACGGCTTGAAATGGCCCTGAGTGCTTGACGTGCTTTAGCATCTAAATACCCATCCAGACGCTCAAATTTATAGTATTGATATTCGCTCACGATGACCTTGCTATTTATTTATGGTGAATTGAAAAGTTTGTTTCAATAAAGGCAGTACCTGTACCGTCCTACCAACAGATTCCGTGTTTAAAAAACTTCTTGGATCAAGGGTCACAAATCCCCAAAACTGTAAAAATCGCTCAATAAACCGTGATTCGATGAGCATACTTAAGTTTCTTTCTGGCGAGAAGTAATCATCCGTAGGGAATACCAGCAATAGATCAGGGAAAGCTGTCATCACCTCTTTCACAAGCTGCTCCACACTGTTGTGGCTTTGAATACGCCACAGCATAAACAACCAAAAAGTGCGCAAGTCGACATCGTATTCGAAACTGTCCAAATAACCCCAGTTATATTTGCTGATGGCGGCCTCTAACATAGGTTTGAAAAAGGCCTGTATGCCTAGCGCTTGATACTGCTTTTGCGCTGATTTTTTTACATGGTAGCGGCCACTGCGCCGATAAATAATACCGCTAATTTCGGCAAGCACTCGGGTGTAGTGCAAAGCATTAAACTTGTCTTCGTTGCTGCCCGCAAACTCGCTGATACTAATTTTACGTTCGAATTGAGCAACGGCAAATTCGGGCAATAACTCACTGGCCTGTTTGACTAATTTAGTCGGTAAGTTGCCTTTAGTTGTGGCTTTGAAGGAGCCTTCTTGCGCCATGGCATCATCAAGAATGAGCGCTAGATAACGCATCACAGGGCTGGCAGAAAGAGAGTCGGGAGTGCTGATTGTCACCCACTGTAATTGATCAAAAGGCGCATAAAGCCAATTGGCCATTTGCGTTGGCGTCACGCCACAAAAATCGGGATGAGGCTGATTATTGCGATCTTGCACTTTGTGTTGCAATGCGGCATTGAGTTCATCAAGGCTCAAATTTGGGTTCATTGCCAGCATGGTTTCAACATCATCGAAGACTTGGGCATGTTGCTTGGAAACGCTGCTCATACAACAACGTTTAAATTTTTTACCACTGCCACAATGGCAAGGATCGTTTCGGCCTAGCTTCATTGTTGTCCCTTCTTATTGTTGTAGAAAAAGCGCTGCATTTTCTTGTTTACGCTGCTCCAATGTCTTAGCAATCAAGGACATTGTTGTTTTACTGATCCCTTGTTGCTTGGCAAGATACATAAATTGGCTGATGGCTTCTGCGACTTCTTCAATAACTTGCTTTGCATCATTCCAATTCGCAAAGCCAGCACTAGTAGCAAGTTTTTGCATCACCTTAAGCGATGGCGCTTTGCCATAACCGCCGAAAGCAGTGGCGTGTTCGTTGAATGGATGCGGGCTGTAAGTCACATCGTAAAAAGGGGCAGGATTCCATTGACCGTCATCCGCTTGCAAAAACGCCCAGTTTTTACTGTGGTCGTCTTGATTAGACGACAGCAGGTTAAAAACGGCACGGCGAAATTGCAGTTGTCCAGCCGCTGGCGATTTACACAACTGACGGCTGGCTTTAATCAAATCAATGTAATCTAAACTTGGCGTTCGAAAGTCTGCATCCAGTAGCCCGCAAGCGCTGTGCATATGCAATCGACCTGCACTGCGCTTTCTGCCTAAGTCGGCCTGTTCAGTGACATAATCAAAACGCTTAAGCGCCAACCAAGCAGACGCACCGCTTGTAGGTGGTGCTTCAATGAGTTGCCAAACTGGTGGTTGACACTTCGCTTGTTCAGCCATTTGTAAATAAACCGCCTCACACAAACCTTCTTCATGGCCAAGTGCGAGATTTTTCGAGGTAAACTTAATCAGCCAAGCCTCATCTCTAGGCTGAGCAAAGGTTCGACAATGCTGAATTTCCCCTGCAGGCATATAAATCTGCGCCTTGGGCCTTGCTCCACCCGAACTACCACCGGCGACTAATGCGGCCAACACCTGTTGCGTATGCCCATCTAACTCATCGTGATTATCATCCATATAATCTGACATTGAAGCATCGAACAGCGTTTGTGCTTCTAAGCCCAAGGTTGCTAAATCAATGTCCGCGTATGTCGTGGCTGAAAACTCAGACACCGGAGAAAAAGACAGCGCTCCCATGCCTTTATCACCGACAAAGGCCAGTCTATCCATCGCCGTTAATTGATTAGGTAGGATGCCCTTTTGCCGGAAAATACGATCTTGTAACAACATGCCCCAGCCATCGGGCAAACAATCTCCAAATACGCCATGTACACCTTGGTGCGGCGCTTTAGGTGCGGCTTGAACTAGCGTATTCGCTTGCAAGGTAAACGGTGATAAATTGCCAAACTGCTGCAAATAGTCGTCAGTATACTGAAAAAAAACGCCTTGCCGATTCTGCGCCAAGACTCCAACAGATATCTGCTCACCTGAGCTTAGCGTACGAGTAACATTAAGCTTCTGAATCGGTTTAAAACTCATCTTTTAGCACCTCATCAATACTCGTGGGTATAGCAGCGCGTTCTTTGCTAAGTTGCGTGAGCTGATAAAGCCTATCTAGCGAATCAAGTGTCTGCCATAGCAACAGCAATTGACGAAATGAAATTTGCCCGGTCAGCTCAAATTTCTTAATGGTGGCCGCAGGTACACAGCTTCGCTCAGCCAATGCAGCGCGCGACAGCTTTGCCTGCTTGCGTAACTCACGTAAATAAGCCGCATAAGCTTGGCTTACATCGGTATCATCAAGTAAGGTAAAATTCATCCGCAAAGACCAAGTGGATACAGTTATATCCATTATAGCGAAATAAAACAGAACTTGGATACTATAATATCCATCAGTGCGTAGAGTGTTGAAAAAATTACTCGATAAAGCCCTTCAAAACTGCTACTTTTAAGTACTAACAGCAGCAAAAAAACGGCACTTTTTTTCCATTGCTAACCACTAAGATTTCGTAAAAGCCATAGGCAAGTGGTGGGCAGTTTGGTGGGCAAACAGGCATTTTTGAACGGTTTCTTTTCGATAAACCATTGATTTTGTTAGGGTCTAACCCGCTACTCAATGAGCAGATCCAGAATATTGAGTAAGATCCAATACCCTACAAAATAATCCGCTCGGCCCAGTCATACTGGGCCTTTTGCTTTTTAGGCGTATTGAGACGATAGTGTCAAAGATCTTTCGCTTTTTCCTCCGAAGAATAATACGCTTAGATTTGAAACTATTTGTACGAAGACACAATTAGGCAATTTCACCAGTACTTGCATCAGATGATGAAATCCAGTGATCAAATTCAAGTCAAAACCTAATTTATATATCGTGGCGCACCGACCGAACGGAAAGTTGAAAGCCACCTGGCGCTAAAATTTTATTTAGAACCGAGACGCGTGGATCAGTATTCCCTTTCTCTATATCACGAAGAGTTTTATCAGACACCTTAATAAATTTCGCGTACTGTGTTTGCGTCATGCCATAAAGTTGAGTTCGAACCTGCTTAACCAGTTCGCCTATGCCAATAACATTGTTAGCAAGATCATTTTCGAGCTGCGCTAGAATATCTTTTCGTTGTTCGCCCGATAAGCTAACCATCATAGACTCCCATCTCTACTAATTTATTTTTAATGTTGCTAAACCCAATCGCCGGAAAATTTAATATCTCGTCTGGGCAATTTAATCTTGTTAACCGCTCAGGCAAGTCGATTAATTTTTCTGCCAGTTGCTGCAAAAATAAAATCATGTCATTCGGCTCACAAAAATCTGAAAGCTGCTCAGCAATGTTTGAAAAATTAACGTGCCCACCTACTTCACAATTTCGGCCCCACTTAAATAAACGAGTTATGCCTTCTTCGTCTGCTTTCATAGGTGCAAAATCATAGATGGGTGCAAAACAAATATCGCCGTCAAATTTTAAAAATGAAATATTGCGGCCATGGTTATCTGAGTTGCCGAAGACAATGTTTAAAAAATCTCTAACAACATATTGCTTAGCAAATTCGTTTTTCGTCATTTGAGTTGCAGAATTTATTCTTCGCCATACGGTCTCCATAACGTAAAAATGATCTTGATAACTGCCGGGTTCCGCATCAATGATTGAATAAATACTCTCTAATCCAATACGATTAGCCACACCATTTTCTAAGTAGACGTCAAAGCGAGGTAGCCATAAACTCACTTGGGCGCTTTGCTTATCTTCTAATATTTTTAGCTTATCGACATCTATCGTTTTTACATTGGTATCTTGAAGGATTTCTGAAAGTGCCTTATAAAACACGCCCTCTGCTTTTAGAATATTATTATCTCGAGCCGTGCGCCTATTTCTAGCGAACTTGGTTAAATATGGAGTGGCGGTCAATGGCTTACCTGCAAAGTCCCCGTCAATGAAAACATTGCCTTCTTCAAGCATCAGTAGCAGTTTCGGTGCGACACCACCAGCTCCTGTCGCCCCTCCAACTGCGGCGCCTTGTTCAGTAGCATACTCTAAGAAATCATATTGCAATGAAATCACGTCATTTATGGGAAAGCGACGGGGGTCGTTATTAGCTTCTGTCGGCACTGATTCTTTAATTCGTAAATTGCCAACGGGCGCCATACAAGCATGAGTCAGCAGCGCGTAATTTTGCTGAAACTCGTTTGAGCGACTGACATTAAGATACTTGAGCCACCAATCTCGAGATTTTCCCACTGGCAAAATATCATCTAATAAAGCTGGCCAATTAGGGTAGTCTTTAGGAACAACACTAATGGGCGCATTCACTGAGCATGCCCAACAATCTTTAACCTCATAACTAGCGACCTTAGCAATATACTCATGCGCATAGTAAAGCGAACAACTTGCACTGAGCCGCTCATCAGAGAAACTCAACGTCGCAGCATCCCACCATTGACCTTGATTAAATAATTGTAGTGTGACTGTTTGCATCATCTACCCAGTAGTTTATTACCGTTTAAATATAAATATTAGCAATATTTCGGTAGAAATCTACCGTTTTATTGTGGAGCAGCAATTATTTACGGTAGTAGTCTACCGTTCCTCGTGCAGTAGACAGCCTAGCTCGGTACTTTACTACCGTTGTCCACTTCCCTTTTAATGGGACAGTTCTAAATTAGAGCTTTCCCGTTTTACCCGGTAAGCTGCCGAAGGCAGGTTACCCAGACTTTCACGTGTTCTTTCTTCGTTATAATCCAGTCGCCAGAACCAGGCCATTTCTCTTACCTGATTGAGATTTTCAAACAAGTAGGCATCCAGAAACTCTCTGCGGAATGAACCGTTAAAGCGTTCAACAAAGCCATTTTGCTGTGGCTTACCTGGCTGGATATATATCAGTTCAACATTATAGTTCTCACACCAGTCTGTCAGCGTCGCCGAGATTAGCACCGGGCAGTTATCCATACGCAGCTGAATCGGTAGTCCACGCTCTGCTTTAAGATGACATTGCTGAAATGTCACGATTTTATTAGGTTACGGGGTAGCGGGTTCAATAATTCCTTGTTGAGATCCCGAATATTGAAAAACAGTTAACTTATTTCAATAGTTTCATTACGGCCGCTTAATTTAGCGGCTTTTTATTATTACTCCATAATTAAATCACCGTTATCAGTGAATATAATAACTTACATATACCAACACTTATAATTTCACCACTATTGGTGAACAATACTTAAGTAATCTCAACCCCATGGCTAAGAAAGTAACCGCTTCAGACATGCCAAGTACCGACTTTATCGATAGCGCAGAGATACTTGGGCAACTGATCAAAGCCAAGCGCACAGAACTCGGCATTAAATTAGCCGACTGCGTCGCGCTGTGCGGGATAGGCATTAACACTCTGTCACGTATTGAAAACGGTAATGCGAATTGTACCTTAGCTGCAGTTTTTTCTGTTCTCAATGGGCTGGGTATCACACTGACATCGACAGCGCTAACGCCGACAGCAGACTCCTCATCAGAAAAGGAATGGGTTTAACCAATGGCGAACACCAATGCATAGCAACTAACTGTTAGTTACGATGATGATGTTATCGGCACATTGGCTCTGGTCGGCTTCCCCAACTTTCATCTTTAAGTCGCTGTATCCACGCTTTAGACATTTGTTCGCTTATTTTTTTATTCCATATCTGCCGGAGCTTTGTGTCGTACTTTGCCAAGCATTTGTACTAGTTAAATCGCTTCCCCAAAATAAACCTTAATCATTATATGGTTGTTTTCCTGAAACCAGCGTCTGTGCGTTCACGCAGTGCAGATTTTGGCTCATTAACCGCCAGTCGCTGAATTTCCAACAATCGATTCAACAATAAAATCCACCGCTGCTTTAATCTTTGGGCTGGTGTAATCTACCTTTTGATATAGCAAATAAATACCTAAATCCTGTCCCCGACTTACTTGTACCGGGTGTTCAAAGGTTAATTCCGTCAGTAATCCGGCTGATAGCTCCCGGCTAACGGACCAGCGTGGCAACATTAAAATACCTTTCCCTTTTACGGCACTGTTGATCAACCAACGGCCATTATTGCTGGTGAGTTGTGTTTTACCCGATACATCGTGCCACTGGCCTTGGATTTCGCAGTACCAGCGGTTGGGGCCCGCCGGTGTTTTAAAAAACAGGCCAGCATGCTCAGTTAATGCCAACGGATTTTGCGTCATAGTGTGTCTGGCAAGATATTGTGGTGCAGCTACAGGGATGAAGGTGTTATCCATTAAACGTTTGGCAATAACATGCTCATCAGGGGCAAACCCTCCCCGAATGGCAATATCCACATCATCCCGGCCAAGCTTTGTGAGTGTATCGCTAATGGTCACGTCCAGCGTGATCTTAGGGTGCTGATCGACAAAGCGCTCAAGCACAGGCTGTAAGATTTGATCACCAAAGCCTGCCATCGCCGACACTTTTAGTACGCCTGAGGGCTCAGTTTGATACTCATGCACAGTTTGCTCTGCCAGCTTAACTTTTGCCAGTATTTCCTGTGCTTGGTGTAAAAACAGATTGCCGACTTCAGTCAAAGTCACTGTTCGCGTACTGCGCTTTAATAACTGTGCGCCTAATTCGGCTTCTAAATCCGCAATGCGCCTGGATACCGATGATGCGGGCACATTAAAGCGCTTCGCCGCGGCGGAGAAGCTAGCGTGCTCTGCTGTTTCAACGAAATAGTTAAGGGCTCTCAGCTTATCCATATTATTGCTTTATTAACAAAAGTTATTCCTTTTTTATACCATTTTTGACAGTAAGACGATATGCCATACTACAGCAATTAATAAAGGAGAATGCGATGAGCCAGTATAAAGAAATTCTGTTAACGGCACGCCCAGACGGCAAGCCAGTAGGCCCACACCTGTTTGAGGTAATCAATAAAGGTATCCCTACACCGGGCAAGGGTGAAATGTTAATTAAGCAAACCCATATGTCGATGGACCCGGCCATGCTGGGCTGGATGACGCCCGATGAAGACAGCTATATCCCGCCCGTGGCCCTTAATACCCGCATGCGCTCGAGCGGATACGGCGAAGTGATTACCTCAAACCATCCGGATTTCTCACCGGGCGATAATGTAATGGGCATGATGGGCTGGACCGAATATACCCTGAGCGACGGAAAAGGACTCAACAAATTACCCGCTGGCGTCGACGGTGAAACTGCGCTGGCTGTATTTGGTTTGCCGGGCCTGACCGCCACCCAGGGCTTATTTAATATTGGCAAGCCTCAGGCCGGTGAGACCCTGGTAGTCACCGGCGCAGCAGGTTCGGTTGGTTCTATGGTTGGTCAGCTGGCAAAAGCCGAAGGGCTTAGGGTGATCGGCGTGGTCGGCAGTGACGAAAAGGCCGACTGGATAGTCAACGAACTTGGCTTTGACGGCGCGGTCAATTACAAAACCGATGATATAGCCGCTAAGATTAAGGCGCTGACTCCACAGGGTGTTGATGTTTTCTTTGAAAACACCGGCGGCCCGGTGCAACAGCACATTTTTGATCGCATGAATGTACACGGGCGAATAGTGGTTTGCGGTATGATTGCCGACTACACCGCCGCATCGCCAGCGCCGGGGCCTAACTGGATCCCGCTGATTAAGAAACGGATTTTGATTCAGGGTTTTGCCATGCCGGACCATCTGCATGAAGCGCCCAGGCTGCTTAGCAAGCTCAGTCCCTACGTGACCGCCGGCAAAATAAAATACCGCACCCATGTACTAGACGGACTGGAAAGCGCCATGAGCGCGCTTAACCTGTTTTTTAGCGGCGCCAATCAAGGCAAGCTGCTTATCCGGCTGTAGCCACGCAACAGGGTGCTGGCCAGTGTTGTCTGCTCAGCGCCCATTGCTCAGCACCATGTCCACATGAGGAATACCATCTTCCAGGTAGTCCTCAGAGTTTCTGACAAAGCCAAACTGCTGATAGACCTTTTCAAGATAAACCTGTGCACCGATCTGAATGTCCGTATCCGGCCATAGCCGCTGACATTCTTCCAACGCTTTGCTGATGAGTTGCTGGCCGTACCTTTTACCTCTGGTGTGCCCCGCTACAGCGACCCGGCCAATACTCACCTGTGGAAAGCTAACGCCGGGCGGCAATAATCTGGCGTAAGCCACCAGCTCGCTATTACTGGTACCCAACAGATGATAAACCCCGTTGATACGGTCTTTGTCGTCAAGTTCCGGGTAGGGGCAGTTTTGTTCCACAACAAATACGTCGGTGCGTAATTTGAGTAATTCGTAGAGCTGGTCGGTAGTGAGCTGAGAGAAGGGTAACGAGCACCAGTTAAGCATAAAGACCTCCGCGATAATGCTGGCAGAGATGATTGCCGATCCCCCGAATCATTGCAATGAGTAGTGATGAATAAAGCGATTAATCCGCACTGTTTCAACAGTAAAAATCATACAATTATTTAACATTCAAACGGTAGGACAAGTGCACTTATTAATAATTCGTAATTTATTAATTAAAATCAATAAATAGCTAAATAACTACAAGACACTGTTTTATATAAGCTTATATTCTTACTCACCACTTAAAGCCAACCATACCCCGGGAATTATTCGTTAACGGTATGTTGACTGTAGTATTATCATACAATAGTATCACCAACCCAAGAATAACAATAATAAAAAATTGAGATTTCGACCTGATTGAAGTCGATACCTTACAACGCGCCAGGATTTTCACAATTGGACGACATACCTGTGAACTGCGCATTCACATATATTTGGAGATAATACATGTTTAAACGTGCTCAACTTGCCAGCGCCGTTTTATTCGCACTTTCCGCACAGCCTCTGTATGCCCAGGACACCGACAGCATGCCCAGCGAGGACGAGGTTGAAGTTATTGATGTACGTGGGGTGAAGGCCAGCCTTAATTCCGCGCAAAACATGAAAATGAACGCATCAAACATTTCTGATGTGATTGTCGCGCAGGATATTGGCAAGCTACCCGATAACAGCGTCGCAGCAGCCCTGCAACGGGTAACAGGTATTCAGGTAGCCCGTACCAATGGTGAAGTAAACCAGGTACTGATTCGTGGTTTACCCGATATCGTCACCACTATGAGCGGTCGTAATATCTTCACCACAACCGGTCGCTCCATCTCATTGTCCGACATTCCGGCCGATTTGGTCTATTCCGTTGATGTTAAAAAATCTATCAGCGCCGCTGATATCGAAGGGGGTATGGCCGGTAGTATCGACATTCAGTTACGTCGCCCGTTTGATTTCGACGACGGCTTTTCAGCCGCCGGTAACCTGCGCTATGAGTACAGCGACGAAGCTGAATCATGGAACCCGGTAGGCAGCATTACCATTAATAACAACTGGGAAAACAGTAATGGCCGCTTTGGAGCCATGCTGAGCGTTTCGCATCAGGACCGCGACTTCCAGGACCAGGTAAACTTTGTAACGGCACCATTTGAACTGCCAGACAGCGTGGTAAACAACCCAAATTCTGCACCGCTAAATGTAGCCGGCGCACCGGCGATAGCGCCTAACGTTATCGGTGGTTATTTCCGCTACGGCGATCGCACGCGTGATTCATTTAACGCTTCATTCCAGTGGGAGCCAAACAGCAACAGCTCATATTACCTGGACGTGTTCGGTGTTAATTACGAGCAAAACAGCCAGCTGAACTTCTGGGTTCCATTACCAAGCTGGGGTGGCTGGGGCCAGGGCTATGTTGAGTCTTATAAGGAAGGCTCTAACGTTGCCCAGTCTGTAGTTCGTCCGGATGCACCAGGCACTATCACCAGTAACCAGTCGTTCTTTAACGAATCTGACACCTACCAATTTGCCCTGGGCGGTAAATGGTACTTTGATAACGTTACCGTTGAATCAGACCTGGCGTATACCGATACCGAAGCCAGCAACCGTGGCTTTATTCTGGATTTAGCGTTTTTTGCTGACACCATTATCTATGACTTCGACAAGAACGGCGCCGGTATCTCCGACGTTCAAATTCTTAACGGAGACGGTCAGCCTTATGATATGACCGACCTGAGCCAGTACAACCTGTGGACTTACTTTGATTCTCGTGGTCACCAGGAAGGTGAGGCCATCGACTGGACACTGGATGCCAATATTGCACTGGACTCCTGGATCCACTCTATAGATGTAGGTCTTCGCCTGAACGACCGCTCAGCCTTTAACCAGGAGGCCGATACCGGAGGTCGTGGTAACATTTCTGGCCGTGATGTGACACTGACTGAATTCCCGGGCCTGGAAGACTACTCGCCCAGCGGTTACATGAGTGACGTAACTAACCTGAACAACACGCAGTGGTTAACGCCGAATGCCAGCTACCTGCTTAGCAATCGCGCCGATATCCGCGAAGCGATGGGCCATCCTCGTGATGAGCCTGAGTTCCTGCCAGCGCGTTACTACGACAATACAGAAAAGAACTACGCCATTTACGCGCAGGCTAACTTCAGCCGTGAGTTTGGTGACATGATCCTTGATGGTCAGGCCGGTGTTCGTGTTGTTCGTCTGGAATCTGAACTCAACGGTAACCGCATCACCGACGGCGTAGTGGAGCCTGTAACGGTTGATAACAGCAACACAGAAGTACTGCCAGCGGTTAATCTGCGTTTACAGGTTACCGATGAAGTCTTCCTGCGTGCAGCTTATGGTAAAACGATTAAACGTCCTAATTTTGCCGACCTGAACCCGAGCGCGTCTTACTTCCTGCCTACCGAAACCGGTTCAATTGGCTATGGTAACGGCGGTAACCCGGAGCTGAGCGCGGTCGAGTCACAAAACTACGATTTAGCAGCAGAATGGTACTTTGGTGAAGCCAGTTCATTAACCGGCACGTTGTTCTACCGCGATATCGACGGTTACGTGAAATATGTTGCCAACGAAGAGATCGTTGATGGTCGTGACTTCTCGATTACCCGCCCGGTTAACTCAGGCGCCGGTTCACTGGAAGGGGTTGAGCTTGCTTACACCCAGTTCTTTGAAAACCTGCCAGCGATGCTGGACGGTTTAGGTGTGCAGTTAAATGCAACGTTCATGGATCATGAAGCAGAAAATGCAGAAGGTGTAATGGAACCACTGCCAAACGTATCTGACGAGTCATATAACGCTATTTTGATGTACGAGCGTGAAGGCCTTAACATTCGTTTAGCCTACAACTGGCGTAGTGAATGGTATGGCAGCTTCAACGAAGTTGGCGACCAGCCAGGCAGCTCTGTGATTCACGACCCAATCAGCTCACTGGACTTCTCAATCAACTACGACGTGAATGAGAACCTGACAGTCAGCTTCGACGGGACTAACCTGACCGACGACGTGGCGAATGACTACTTTGGAGGTGATTCGTCTCAAGATGCCCGTTTGTACCCGCGTGATACTTATATCCGCGACCGTACTTTTGCATTGGGTATCCGCTACAGAATGTAGTCCCATCAATATGAAGAACCCCGCACTTGCGGGGTTTTTTTATTGATTAGCCTGAGGCTTTTCATCCTCGCCGAATTGCGGTTTAAATACGATCTTACCTGACTCCACTTTCATCATAAGCGGCATCGTAGCCAACCAGCCAAGCCCTGCCTTTGAGGTATCAATCTCGTACACGGGATGTGTATCAAGGTAACGATTAAACAGACCCATGTATTTATCGCCTAACGGCGCTAAATTACCACGGAATCCAGCTGCATCAATTGCACTGTGAGTCAGGCTAAGAGAGCGCACATATAAGGCTTTCTCGTCTTTGTTGTAATAAGGCTCACCTTCAAGCCCAAGCTTTACCTTGGCGGGATAAGCCAGACCAAAAACAGATACTGTGGCAGTCGCATCAGCCGCCAGCGCCACCACCGGTCGCTCTTCAGGCCCAACAATGACGCTCAAATCATTGACTTCAAGCATGACGGGTATACCAGCTACCGAGGTTTTCTGGGCTAATTTGTCGATTTGCTTTAACAACACTTGTTCTATCTGCTGGTCGGTGACAGAGTAGGACGCAACCGACGAAATAACGCTACAGGCAAGCAATAGATTTAGCCCTATAACCACCAACAACGTTCTGAACCAGGTGTTTTTATTCATGTACTTTCCGAAGTCTTTTTTAAGGAGTTTTAATGCGTGTACTTATACTAACAACACTTTGTCTTCTTTGCTTTTATTCACAGGGCTCAGAAGATGAAAAAGTGTCAGCGGTCATTGACTCGCTGCACCAGTACGCCGCTCAGGCTAAATTTAACGAATACTTTGAATTATATTCAGCCGGGGCCACGTTTATTGGCACCGACGCCTCTGAAACCTGGACGTTGGAGGAATTCAAAAATTATGCGAAACCGGTTTTTGACCGTGGGTCTGGCTGGACATATAAATCCAGGGAGCGTCACATTTACTTTTCGCCCAACAAGGATGTCGCCTGGTTTGATGAACTGCTGGATAACGCCTCACTGGGTTTAACCCGGGGCACTGGCGTACTGGTTAAAACCGGGTCAGGCTGGAAAGTCACTCAGTATCACTTAACCATTCCGATTCCTAACGACATTGCTGACAGTGTTGCTGAGCAGATAAAAGCGTACAACGGTATGCACTGAGCAAGACCCGCCGGATAAGGCGTCATCTTAATTAGTAATAGGCTGGATAGACAGCTCTACACGGCGGTTCTGCTGACGGTTCTCGGCAGAGCTATTGGCCACCTTAGGCTGATACTCGCCCATGCCCACTGTAGTGATCCGCTGGCCGTTCACACTGTATGACATCAGCAGGTTTTTCACCGCGTTAGCACGGCGCTCAGAGAGTGCCTGATTATACTCTTCCGCGCCGGTATCATCGGTATGGCCCTTGATCATCAGCACGGTTTTTTCGTATTCATTCAATACCAGCGCCACGTCTTCCAGTACCGGGTTGAAGTTTGGACTGATAGCAGAAGAGTTGGTTGCAAAGGTAATATCACCGGGCATGATCAGATGTAACGTATCGCCCTCGCGAACTACGTCTACCCCGGTATCTGCGAGCTCTTCGCGCAGCGCTTCTTCCTGTTTATCCATGTAGTTACCAATTGCACCGCCGGCAATGGCACCGACCACCGCGCCCCAGGCGTAACGGCTTTTGTCATTATCGCCGGTGGCTTTACCTAATAATGCGCCGGCCACAGCACCAATAGCCGCCCCACGCTGGGTGTTGTTGCTGTTGGCACAACCGGTTAAAGAAATAGCAGCAGAAACCGCACACACTAACAATAGCTTTTTCATAATTTCCTCAGATAACTTACGCATACATTGTGTCGGGAGCAAATCCTGTTCCAACAATAGCTGGTAATAAATGAACACCACATGAATCACGCCTGGTCACCAGAGATAACAGGCTCTGCACGAATGTAGCAGGCTTATGGCAGGGGATTATTCTAATTACGTTAAGAGCAGGATCTGAAGTTAAGGCTTGCAATGTTTACACATCAAACTGTTTCTTAATTGCAACACCAGCTGTTATACCATGATTGACTCTTTAAAGAAGCGATTAATATCAATATTGTACTCAGTTGGCGTAATCGCCTTGGCGATATTCAGTTTTAGGTCTTTGCTAAGGTCAACGTCTTTAGGCGTTATGTAATGCCCGCCACTAATTGAGTAGAACATTTTCACCACAGGCCGTAAGGGCTGTCTCTCATTTTGATGCATCACCATGGCAACACGTTGATTGGATAACTCAACCAGTGAACCCAGTGGATAGATGCCCATGCATTTAATAAATTGCTGCAATAATGTGGCGTCCAATTTGGATTCACTGTCTTTCATTAAGATTTGTAGCGCTTTTTGACTTGGCATACCTGCTTTGTAACAGCGGTCGGCCGTTAGCGCATCGTACATATCTGTAATCGCCAAGATTCGTCCGTTGTAAGAAATTTCCTCGCCACTCAGACGTTTAGGATAGCCTAAGCCATCCAAGCGCTCGTGATGCTCGCTAACTACTCTGATAAGACTTTCATCTAATTTCATCGCAGACAAGAAATCCACACCATACTCAACGTGCTTTTTCATCACGTCCATTTCATTTTCTGTTAACCGGCCCGGTTTATGCAGAATTTCATCAGGGATTTTAATTTTGCCCAGATCGTGAAGCAGTCCGCTGTAGGCAGCCGCTTCGATTTCGGGCTGAGACATCCTCAGGGAACGGGCAAAATGCGCAGATAAAATGCCCACGTTCAGGGAGTGCTCGAGTAAGTAGGTGTCTTTCTCACGGATACGGGAAAGTAATAACAAAGCATCCGGGTTTCGATCCAGCGAGCCCACCAGCGCCCTGGCAAATTCTGCCGGCACAAAATCGTCAAAAGGTGTGCCATCCTGAGCGGCATCATACAGTTTTTTCTGCAGAACAATCCCCTGCTGGTACAAGCTTTGTGCTTTAGCCAGCTCTGCTTGCAGCGGTACATGGGTATCCAGCTCAGGTTGTGTTTGTTCGCAGGCTTTTGGCTTGGTGGCATGGGAAGACAGGTCAGTATCGATAATTAACCGCTTTATGCCTTTGCGCTTTAACTGGTCAATAATTGCCTGGCTGGTTACCCGGCCGCGGGTTTTAATCTGCACCGTACCGGCTTTTTGTTCAGCAATCTGCAGTACGTACATGCCGACTTCCAGCTGTTCAATTCCTATTGTTAACGATGCCATAAGTTCCTTGCTCAGAGAGAAGACATTAAAATGCTAACTGATGCAGCAGCACATCCAGCCCAGGCTCCCAACCATACAGCTTGAGATTTACCCGATTATTCTGCACCAGTACCTGTTCATCTGCCAGCAGCTCACATTGGGTAAGGGCTTGTGGCGTACCGGCCACAAAAGCAATCTGCCCATTGCTGCGTAATACACGGTGCCAGGGCAGTGTAAGAGAGGCGGGTACATTGCGCAAACAATACCCGACATAACGGGCACGCCCTGGTAGTCCTGCTAAATCAGCAATTTTTCCGTAAGACGCCACATTTCCCTCCGGAATAAGCCCTACGGTGTGCCAAATGCGCTCCGCTGGGGTAAGCTTACGGCTATCTGTACCAGTCGACTCCTGTTTAGTCATGCGCAAACAATGCCCTAATTGTGGTTACCCTGTACAAACCTGCCTCTGCCATGCAGTTCAACCGGTTACTAACTATACCGAAGTAATCATCCTGCAACATCCCAAAGAATCACGGCATGCTAAAAACACGGTACGGCTGCTTAACCTGGCACTGTCAAACATCACCGTTATCAGGGGCAAACTGGCTGTCGATTTTACTGAACTTGAGCAGTACCTGAGGGCCGATCCGAAACCAACGGCGGTGTTTTACCCTGCAGAGCAAAGTACCGAGTTCTCCCACGGTGCTGAAAAGGCTTCAGCTCGCATCAAACGTGCGATTTTTATCGATGCCAGTTGGAAGCAGGCCTACGGTATCTGGCAGAATAATGCCTGGCTTAACCGGTATCCGTTTTTTAAATTGCCACTGCACCAGAGTGGTCAGTATACAATTCGCAATTCTGACCTGGAATACAGTTTTTCTACGTTGGAGGCAGTGGCCTATACCCTGGCGTCTTTAGAACAACTCGATCCGGCACCACTGCTCAGATTGCTCAATACGCTTACTGCCCAATGGCAGCGTTTTCTCCCGCAGCGGGATTAATGCCAATCAATTAGTCTTTGTTCTGCATTGGCATATAGCCGCGATGCTCCTCTACCATCGACAACCAACGGCGGATAGCCGGGTACTCATCGAGCAAAATGCCCGCCTCATGAGATACATGAGTATAGGCATACAGTGATATATCAGCCAGCGTCATCTGATCGCCAATCAGGAAGACTGTTTGCATTAGCTGCTGTTCCATTACCGCTAAGGCTTTATGACCGGCCCGTTGCTTGAGTTCATATTCTTGCTGGCGCTCAGCAGGAAGACCAAGGTATATGTTTATAAAGCGCGCTACCGCAATGGCAGGCTCATGCGTATATTGTTCAAAGAACTGCCACTGTAGCATTTTAGCCAGTTCAAATTCGGTGGAGGGGATAAATGCGCTACCGGCGGCCAGATAATTCAGAATAGCATTTGACTCGCTCAGGCATCGGCCATCACTGAGTTCGAGTAATGGGATCTTGCCGACCGGATTAAGCTGTTTAAACGCATCGGTCTGCGTTTCACCGTTTAAAATATCAACTTCTTTCCATTCGCACTGCTTGCCCAATAATCCTAACAGCAACTGGATTTTGTAACAGTTGCCCGAGCGGCTGTCACCGTACACTTTCATTTTACTAACTTCCCTAAATTAACCACCACATAAGCACCAAAAAACAGCAAGGTAGACCGGTCGACATAATAATTACTTTTGTATTTACGGGCCCATCTTTTGGCCAGCAACGATGTTGTCTTAAGTCTTCAAGTTGCTGATTAAGTTGGTACAGCACATCTCCCGAAACCGCTCCGGGATTATCTTTGCCGTTCATAATCAGACTGGCAAGCTGCCCTTCTATTTGCTGAATACTCTGGTTGCGATGCCTACGCATCAGAAAAACTGTTTTGAATACTGGTAGAAACAGCAGAACGATCATAAATGCCGTCGTCGCTGACAGAATTAAACCATCTATAAATGGCACCGATTTACCAATCCAGAATACAGGTATCAACAGCAACATAAACAGCGAAAATATCACATTGCTGACACCCAGGTCACAAATGGGCTTGCAGTAGCAAAAGTGCTGGTGGATATTCGGCAGCACCAAGCGCTTATAAAGATAATGCGTGAATGACGCTGATTGGATAAGGAACAAAAACAGGAAAAACCAGAAAGGCACGGCGATAACATTAAGCAGCAGTACTGAGAATGGCTGATTAAAGGCCAGAAGATCTTCGCTGATCAGATACACCAGGGTAATTGCGATAGACAGCGTTGCAGCCAGAATAACATGGCGTATCAGCTTTTTTTCCAGCGTTTTCATGTGCTGGCGGTATTGCGACAGTTGATTGGTCTGAACCAGAAAATCGGCAATCCGTTTACCGGACCGTCGGTGCAATATCCGTAATGCCAGCCATAAATAACCGATGATCAGCGGCATACCCAGCGCCGCGTTGAAATCACGCTGGGAGCGTTCGTCTGTTATGCTGCGGTAATCCAACGACCCGGTCAGGTAACAGGCGGTAAAACAGGCTAAGACAAACAGAAGCGGCAACATCCAGACATGCAGCACTGCGTTTTTGTTATTTTTCATCTGCCTTCTAACTAAATAATGTATTGCGTTGCAAAGTCAATGCGACGCAATACATTACCTTATGCAGCACTGTGATGGTAGCTTTTATGAAAGCGTTTACTTATCGCTCCACACTGCAAACTCGTTACCGCTCGGCTCGGTAAAATGAAAGCGTCTGCCACCGGGAAAATCGAATATCGGTTTTATAATAGTGCCGCCATTAGCCTCTATACGCTGCTGAGTTGTGGCTAAGTCCGGGCTGTAAAATACCAGTAATGCCGCACCATTAGCAGTGACGGAAGCAAGTTCCGACTGATACAACCCGCCTACGATGCCTTTGTCATGAAACTCCACATAAGCCGGGCCGTAATCAGTGAAGGTCCAGTTAAATACCGCCGCAAAGAATGCTTTAGTAGCTGGCAAATCCCGGCAGGGCAGCTCCACGTAATTAATCAGGGTGTCTTTGCTCACGGTTTCTCTCCGGTAGCCGCTGCAAAGACTTCTGCGCCAGTCATATTGGTGGTTTGCTCGGCAAAGTGATAATAGTGCGGTTTACTGTCGATAAAAATCTGATGAGACAGCACCATGTCCTGCTGCTGGGCAAACAACCCAACGGGCACATAGTGAGCGTGACCGTCTTTTAGTTTATAAAAGAGGTGAGTGCCGCATTGCTGGCAGAAAACCCGCTCAGCCCACTCTGAGGAATCGTAATGGCCAACATTGTTGCCAGTTAGGCTAACCTGCTCAGACTCGATGGCTAAAAAAGGGCCTCCCGACCACTTTCGGCAGGTATTACAATGACAAGCGCCTATTTCCATAGACTTAGGTACAACGGTTAAGCTGGTGTCGCCGCACAGGCAACGGGTGGTTAATGGCTCGGGGTTACTCATTTAATCATCTCCTTGTTGAATGAGTTTTACTCTCGGTACGTTATTCAACACCACTCAACACCTGGCTTTTGCCATGATGACAACCTTTGAATAATCTTAAAATACACTAAAAACTGTATACTTATACAGTTATTATTTCAATTCAGATTTTACATTTATTCCAGGTATAAAAAAACCCGGACAATGCCCGGGCTTTTAGATAATGCTTATAACGATTTACTTACGCAGTTTTTGAATTAATCGTAACTGGGCAATTGCTTCGGCTAGCTCTAATGCAGCTTCGGCGTAATCAAAATCAGCACCTGGATTGGCGATGTGCTCTTCTGCACGTCGTTTAGCTTCTTCAGCAGCTTGTTCATCCAAGTCTTCTGCTCTTACTGCCGTATCGGCCAGAACAGTTACACTGCCAGGTTGTACTTCAAGTACACCACCAGCAACATAAATAACTTCTTCTTCACCGTGCTGTTTAACCAAACGCACCATGCCAGGCTTAATTGCAGTGATCAGAGGCGCGTGGCCAGGGTAGATACCCAGTTCACCTTCGCTTCCTGTCACCTGCATTGTTTCAACGAGACCAGAAAAGATAGACTTTTCTGCGCTTACTACATCCAGATGAACTGTCATTGCCATAATAACCTCCTGATAGGTACGTAAAGCCTTGCCTGAATTCGACCGACCACTTAACAGAGCCGGCCGGTTTCAAACAGGCTTATTTTTTGGCTTTTTCCAGCGCTTCGTCGATAGAACCAACCATGTAAAAAGCTTGCTCTGGCAGGTGGTCATACTCACCTTCCAGAATACCTTTAAAGCCACTGATGGTGTCTTTCAGAGAAACGTATTTACCTGGAGAACCAGTGAATACTTCTGCTACGAAGAACGGCTGAGACAGGAAGCGCTGAATTTTACGCGCGCGTGTTACAACCAGTTTATCTTCGTCAGACAGTTCGTCCATACCCAGAATCGCGATGATATCTTTCAGCTCTTTATAGCGCTGCAGTACCGTTTGAACGCCACGAGCAGTCTCGTAATGTTCCTGACCGATTACCAGTGGATCCAGCTGACGTGAAGTTGAATCCAGTGGGTCTACCGCAGGGTAGATACCTAAAGACGCGATATCACGCGACAGTACTACCGTTGCATCCAAGTGAGCAAAGGTGGTAGCTGGTGACGGGTCAGTCAAGTCATCGGCTGGTACGTATACCGCCTGGATTGACGTGATTGAACCAGTCTTGGTAGAGGCGATACGCTCCTGCAGAACACCCATCTCTTCAGCCAGTGTAGGCTGATAACCTACCGCTGAAGGCATACGGCCTAACAGTGCGGATACCTCGGTACCGGCCAGTGTATAACGGTAGATGTTATCTACGAAGAACAGTACGTCGCGACCTTCGTCACGGAACTTCTCTGCCATCGTCAGACCCGTCAGAGCAACACGTAAACGGTTACCTGGTGGCTCGTTCATCTGACCGTATACCAGTGATACTTTGTCCAGAACGTTTGAATCGTTCATTTCGTGATAGAAGTCGTTACCCTCACGAGTACGCTCACCAACACCGGCGAATACTGAGTAGCCGCTGTGCTCGATAGCGATGTTACGGATAAGTTCCATCATGTTTACGGTTTTACCTACACCCGCACCACCGAACAGACCAACTTTACCACCCTTAGCGAATGGGCAAACCAGGTCGATTACCTTGATACCGGTTTCAAGCAGTTCTACCGCGCTTGATTGTTCTTCGTAGCTAGGCGCTGCACGGTGAATAGACATACGCTCTTCTTCACCAATTGGGCCTGCTTCGTCGATTGGGTTACCCAGTACGTCCATGATACGACCCAGTGTTTTAACACCTACTGGTACGTTAATTGGCGCACCAGAGTTTTCAACTACTAGACCACGACGCAGACCGTCTGTAGAACCCAGAGCGATACCACGAACGACACCGCCACCTAATTGTTGTTGCACTTCCAGGGTTAACCCAGACAAGTCACCTTCGGTAACTTTAAGCGCGTCATATACCTTTGGAACCGCATCCTGTGGAAACTCAATGTCCACAACGGCGCCAATGACTTGGACGACCTTACCTTGACTCATAATTTGTCCTCATTAACTTTTATAAACCTTTGCCTACACCGCTGCGGCACCGCCAACAATCTCACTGATTTCTTGTGTGATTGCGGCCTGACGCGCTTTGTTGTATACCAATTGAAGATCATCGATCAGGTTGCCTGCGTTATCGGTTGCGGCTTTCATTGCAACCATTCTGGCAGCTTGCTCCGACGCGGCATTTTCAACTACGCCCTGATATACCTGAGATTCAATGTAACGAACCATTAATGCTTCCAAAATAGGTTTTGGATCCGGCTCGTAAATGTAATCCCAGCGATGTTTTAACGTTTCGTCTTCTGACTTTGGCAAAGGCAGTAACTGATTGCTCACAGGCTGCTGTGTCATTGTGTTCACGAAGTCATTGTAAACCAGGAATACTTTATCCAGCTTACCTTCGTCGAATGCTTTAAGCATTACGCGAACAACACCCACAATATCGCTTACCGTAGGCGCATCCCCTAAACCAGACTCTGCAGCAAGTACGTTGCCGCCGGACCGGTTGAAGAATGCACAGGCTTTTGAACCCAGCGCAGCAAAATCGACCTCTACGTCCTTAGCACGCCACTCTTTAACCTGTTGCGATACTAATTTGAACTCGTTGGTGTTCAAGCCACCACACAAGCCACGATCCGTAGAAATAACGATATAACCAACGCGCTTGACTTCACGCTCTTCCAGATAAGGATGACGATATTCAAGGTTACCGTTAGCAATGTGACCAATCACTTTAAGCATGCTTTGTGCGTATGGACGTCCATGAGACATACGTTCCTGCGCCTTTTTCATTTTAGACGCAGCCACCATTTCCATCGCACTGGTAATCTTCTGAGTATTCTTGATACTCCCAATCTTACCTTTTATCTCTTTACCGCTGGCCATGACTATCTCTCCGATTACTCAACGTTGTGCTGGTGGTTTGCACCACCAGCCATTGATTACCAAGTTTGTGTCGCTTTAAATTTAGTTAAAGCGTCATTCAACTGAGACTCAATGTCATCGTTGTAGTTACCTGTTTCATTGATAGTCTTCATCAGATCAGCGTATTCGCTGTTCATGAATGAATGTAAGGCCGCTTCGAAATCGAGGATCTTGTTCAGTTCCACGTCTTTCAGATAACCTTTTTCTACCGCAAACAGGGAAACACCAGTATCCGCCACTGACAGTGGAGTGTACTGTTTCTGTTTCATTAGTTCGGTAACGCGCTCACCGTGCTCAAGCTGGGCACGAGTCGCTTCGTCAAGGTCAGATGCAAACTGCGAGAATGCCGCCAGTTCGCGATACTGAGCCAGGGCTAAACGGATACCACCGCCCAGCTTCTTAACGATTTTAGTCTGCGCCGCACCACCAACACGAGATACCGAGATACCAGCGTTAACCGCCGGACGGATACCTGCGTTGAACAGGTCAGTTTCTAAGAAGATCTGACCGTCAGTAATCGAGATTACGTTAGTTGGTACGAATGCAGATACGTCACCCGCTTGCGTTTCGATAATAGGCAGTGCCGTTAATGAACCGGTCTGGCCTTTAACTTCGCCGTTAGTGAAACGCTCAACATACTGCTCGTTAACACGTGCAGCACGCTCAAGTAAGCGTGAGTGAAGATAGAATACGTCACCTGGGTATGCTTCACGACCAGGAGGACGTTTCAGCAGCAGTGAAATTTGACGGTAAGCAACAGCTTGCTTAGACAAATCATCATATACGATAAGGGCGTCTTCACCGCGGTCACGGAAGTATTCACCCATAGTACAACCAGAGTATGGCGCCAGGTATTGCAGGGCAGCAGACTCAGAAGCAGACGCGGCAACAACAATGGTGTGAGCCAGTGCGCCGTGTTCTTCCAGTTTACGTACCACGTTAGCGATAGTAGAGGCTTTTTGACCAACCGCTACGTATACACATTTAACGCCAGTACCTTTCTGGTTGATAATGGCATCGATTGCCATCGCTGTTTTACCAGTCTGACGGTCACCGATGATTAATTCACGCTGACCACGACCGATTGGAATCATAGAGTCAACAGACTTGTAACCAGTTTGTACTGGTTGATCAACTGACTGACGCTCGATTACGCCCGGTGCGATTTTTTCAACTGGTTCGAAAGTATCAGTTTCGATAGCACCTTTACCGTCGATTGCTTCACCCAGGGTGTTTACAACACGACCTAACAGTGAACGACCAACCGGTACTTCTAAGATACGACCAGTAGACTGGACTTTTTGTCCTTCTTGCAGGTCCGCGTAAGGACCCATAACAACTGCACCAACTGAATCTCGTTCAAGGTTTAGTGCAATCGCGTAACGACCACCAGGAAGCTCAATCATTTCACCCTGCATCACATCGGCCAGGCCGTGAATGCGAATGATACCGTCGGTTACTGCGACGATAGTACCTTCATTGCGTGCTTCACTGGTTACATCAAACTGTTCAATTCTTTTCTTGATCAGTTCGGCAATTTCAGTGGAATTAAGTTGCATGCTCTTATCCCCGTTATGCTTGCAACGCGTCTGCGAGACGGTTCAATTTAGATTTCACGGAACCATCGATGACTGTATCACCAGCTTTCACAACTAAGCCGGCTACCAGGGCAGGATCCACGTTACAAATAAGCTTCACTTTACGTGCCAAACGTTTTTCCAGCGATGTGCTGAGTTCAGATTGCTGTGCTTCGGTGAGCTCAGCTGCAGAGGTAACAGATACTTCTACTTCTTTTTCATAATCTGCTTTAAGTAAATCAAACAAAGCAGAAATCTCAGGCAACGCAGTTAAACGTTTATTCTCAGCCAGTACTTTTACTAAGTTCTGACCATGTTCATCGAGCGAGTCACCACAGACATTAATGTACAGGTCTGCCAGTTTGTCTGCCGCCATCGCACCAGTCGATAACTGATGAATCGTTTCGTTTTTCGAAACCTCAGCGGCAAAACTCAGCATTTCCTGCCATTTGGCAATGGCATTTTGCTCAACAGCAAAATCGAAAGCGGCTTTCGCATAGGGACGAGCTACGGTTGTCAATTCAGACATGGCTCATCTCCTATCTCAAAGCTCGGCGACAAGTTTTTCAACAATGTCGCTTTGCGCGCTGGCGTCGATTTCACGTTCAAGGATCTGCTGTGCGCCGGCAATAGCTAATGCTGCTACCTGCTTACGCAGTTCCTCTTTGGCACGATTGCGTTCAGCTTCAATTTCGGCATAACCTTGCGAGATAATTTTTTCACGCTCAGCATGGCCGCGCTGCGTTTCTTCATCAACAAGTTGATTTCCACGCTTCTTAGCCTGCTCGATAATTTCAGCTGCTTGTGCTTTCGCTTCTTTAAGTTGCTCAGAGACTTTCGCCTGAGCAAGCTCCAGGTCTTTCTCAGCGCGATCAGAAGCAGCTAAACCATCGGCTATCTTCTTCTGACGCTCTTCAATCGCAGCCATTAATGGTGGCCATACGTAGCTTTTGCAGAACCACACAAAAACAACGAATGCGATTAATTGACCAATTAGAGTGGCGTTAATATTCACAACCGCTCCTCCTCATAAATGTTCGCTAATAGACTTGAGTTAATAAAAATTAAGCACCAACAGCGAACAAGAGGTATAAAGCGATACCAACACCGATCATTGCGATCGCATCGATAAGGCCCGCTACAACAAACATCTTAACTTGCAGTTGAGGTGCCAGCTCTGGTTGGCGTGCAGCAGATTCAAGGAATTTACCACCCAGCAGACCAAAACCAATAGCAGTCCCAAGGGCACCCATACCGATCAGTAGTGCAACAGCGATGTATAACATGTACGTCTCCGATTATATTTAAAGTTAAAGTTAAAAGTTAAAGTTAAAACACGTTTCAATGTGGTTGCCGTGAACTTCCAGGTTACTCACGACAACCGCTTGTTTGTTTCTAGTGATCTTCGCTCGCCAGACTCAGGTAAACGATGGTCAGCATCATGAAAATGAAGGCTTGCAGAGGCAGAACCAGGATGTGGAACACCGCCCAGGCAAAGTGCAACGGCAGCTGGAAATAGCCGATGGTTGCGATCAGGATGAAGATAAGCTCACTGGCGTAAAGGTTACCGAACAAACGAAGCGCAAGTGATAGCGGACGTGCCAGCAGGGTAACGGTTTCCAGAATGAAGTTAACTGGAATAAACGCCGGGTGATTAAATGGCTGCATGGTCAGTTCCTTGATAAAACCGCCTACACCTTTAATTTTAATCGAGTAGAAGATAATCAGTACAAACACACCCAGGGCTAACGCGAAGGTCAGGTTAAGGTCTGTGGTAGGTACTGCTTTGTTGTATACGTGATGGGCATCCACACCGAAGAAGGTTTCGCCAATCAGACCAGAAATCATTGGAATGACGTCTACTGGCACTAAATCCATCAGGTTCATCAGTAGCACCCATACAAAGATGGTCAGCGCTAGTGGTGCAATCAGGTCACTCTTACCATGGAAAGTACTCTTTACGTTGTCATCGACAAACTCGATAACCATTTCCACGAATGCCTGCCATTTGGTAGGTACGCCTGTGGTTGCTTTTTTGGCCGCCGAGCGGAATAAAAACAAAAACAGTAAACCTAAACCAATAGACCATGCCAGCGTGTCGATATGCCAGGTCCAAAATCCAGCATCGGCACATTGCGCGTTAAACGCGATGCCGTTTTCGGTGCTGCACATGGAGGCATTGGTCAAGTGGTGCTTGATATATTCTGAGGTAGTGTATTCAGATGCCATTGTTCAACCTAAAAAATTAAAGTTTAAAATGCTTTACTGGTTTCGTCTCTACGACCTTCGCCTTAGTTTATTTACGACTAAGGGCGATACGTTTATTTTTTATTGTTAGTACTATCGTTGACGAAACAACGCCAGCCAGTAGCTGACAGTTGCTATTGCAAATCCGGCAAATACCGGCAGCGGTTCTAACTTTAAACCTGCAAAGGCAATAGCAAACAAAATTACTGTTGCAGCCAGTTTTAACTTTGAGCCCTGGCTGAAACTTTTCGTGACCAGTCTTAACTGACTCGCCCCGGCATATCTGAACGCAAACAATGCGAAAATCTGATTGGGTAAGATACTGATGAAAGTCCCCGCTGCAAAAGCTAAGGCTTTATCAACGGTACTCAACAACCCTGTTATGAGAATGAAAATCAGCGCACATATAATCTGAAAAAGCGCCGCTTTTTTGGCCACTGATTTTCCTTTGTCGGCCAAGTTTTTTGTCACATGTATTCTCTGGTTGTGAAACCCAACAAAAAGCGACAGAAGTATACTGTTTTAGCGGTAGAATTCAACCGTTATGGATTTTTTGTATGTTATTGTGAAAATTTTCTGAGTCTATAACAGAAGGTCAGACGAGTTAACCGCAAAAATCGCCGTAAAAAGGCTATTTTATCCGCGACAAAATACCGTCGAGCTGGTCTAAATCATTAAAGTTGATCACCAGTTTACCTTTCCCTTTCGCGTTATGGTCAATCGACACTTTAGCACCCAGGTTATCCGACAACTTATTCACCAGACTTTTCACATCCGGGTCAATTTCTTTGGGGGGTTTGGGTTCTGCAGGTTCAAGAATTTTACGCACCAGTTTTTCGGTATCACGAACGGTGAGCGCCTTGCCAGAAACAATTTGCGCAGCATCAGACTGAGATTCACCTTCCAGCGCCAGTAAAGCACGGGCGTGACCCATTTCTATATCACCGTGTTCAACCAGTAACTTTACATCGTCGTTAAGATTATTGAGGCGTAACAGATTAGTAATGGTCGTACGTGACTTACCTACCGCCTCGGCTACTTCCTGGTGAGTCAATTCAAACTCGTTCATTAAGCGGTCCAGAGCCTGGGCTTCTTCCATGGCATTGAGGTCTTCACGCTGAATGTTCTCGATCAGCGCAATGGCCACGGCCGCTTCGTCGGGAACGTCCTTAATCAGGCAGGGAACTACATCCAGTTGCGCCAGCTGCGCGGCACGCCACCGGCGTTCACCGGCAATGATTTCATATTTATCAGTACTTACTAACCGCACAACGATTGGTTGGATAACACCTTGCGAACGGATAGAGGAGGCCAGTTCTTCCAGCGCCTCCGGCGACATATCTTTACGGGGTTGATATTTGCCAGGCTGCAAAAATTCGATAGGCAGTTTTCTCAATTCACTGTTTTGTGAAGTGACGGCTTCGCCATCTTCGCTGCGTGAGGCTGACTGACTGGTAGCTAGCAGTGCATCCAGCCCGCGTCCTAATCCTCTTCTTTTTGCTGACATAATATCCTCAATGCCTGAATGTTCTTATTCTTAACTAGCCTTGGCAGGCATTTCTGACGTTTTATCCCGGCGTCGCAAAATTTCTCCGGCCAACGCCAGGTAGGCTTTGGCGCCAGTCGATGATTTATCGTAATACATGGCTGGCGCGCCAAAACTTGGGGCTTCAGCAAGACGTACATTGCGAGGGATCACGGTACGGTATACCTGCTCGCCAAAATGCCGTTTGAGCTGTTCAGACACATCATTGGCCAGGCGATTACGCGGATCATACATGGTCCGCAGCACACCTTCTATTTTTAATTCCGGATTCACCACAGAAGCCAGTTTCTGAATCGTGTCCATCAACGCCGTGAGTCCCTCCAGTGCATAATATTCGCACTGCATGGGCACTAAAATAGAATCTGCCGCCGCCAACGCGTTAACGGTAAGCAAGTTAAGCGAGGGTGGACAATCAATAAAGATAAAATCGTAATAGTCGCGTACCGACTGCAGGGCATTGCGCAAACGCACTTCGCGGGCAAATTGTTCCATGAGTTTAATTTCGGCCGCGGTAACGTCGCCATTGGCCGCAATTAAATCGTATTTTCCCGAGGTATCTTTAACGATCACCTCATCAACCGGTTTGTCTTCGATCAGCATTTCGTAGCTGGTTGCATCAACCTCGTACTTATCCACGCCGCTACCCATGGTAGCGTTACCCTGTGGATCCAGGTCAATCAGTAACACTTTGCGTTTTGTGGCAGCCATTGACGCAGATACGTTTACCGCTGTGGTTGTTTTACCCACACCGCCCTTTTGATTTGCGATTGCAATTACTTTAGCCACGTTTGATCCCAACTATGATTTTTGAACCGTCAGCAGGTGACGTTCGCCTTCCAGCCCCGGTACGAATAGCTCTACAGATGATTCCAGAGTACAGGTAGCCGGAATGGCAGCGATTTCGTCGGTCGGATACTGGCCTTTCAGTGCCAGGAACTTCCCCTGAGTATCTACCAGATGCTCACACCAGTGCAACATATCTTTCAGCGAGGCAAATGCCCGACTGAGTACTGCATCATAGTACTGCGCGGGCACGTGTTCCTCAACCCGGCTTTGGATGGGCTCGATATTAACCAATTTCATCTCGAACGCGCATTGCTTCATAAAGCGCACTCGTTTACCCAAACTATCGAGTAAAGTGAAGTGTTTATCCGGACATGCAATAGCCAGTGGAATACCTGGTAAACCAGGGCCGGTACCCACATCAATGTAGCGCTGTTCGGTTAAAAACGGCGCCACGGCCAGCGAGTCCAGAATGTGCTTTACCATCATCTGTTCGGGGTCACGAACCGACGTCAGATTAAACGCCTTGTTCCACTTGTGGATGCGTTCAACATAGTCGAGCAACAAATTTTGCTGTTCTTCAGACAGCACCAATGACATCGCATCGATGCCGTCGCGTAAAATGATACTTAGTTTTTGTCGGTCAAAACTCATTTAGGCAGACTGCTTCTCGTGTTTACGTAACATGCCGTGTTTTTTCAGGTAAACCAACAGCAGCGAAATGGCGGCCGGCGTAATTCCTGAAATCCGTGCTGCTTTGCCAATAGTTTCCGGGCGGGCATCGGTAAGCTTAGCCACTACCTCATTGGACAGCCCGGATATTTTACTGTAATCAAAGTCTGCTGGTAACAGGGTATTTTCATGGCGCTGGGTTTTCGCGATCTCGTCGAGCTGACGAGCGATGTAACCGGCGTACTTGATCTGGATCTCCACCTGCTCGGCGGCAATGGGATCGGCAAGGCCCGGCCCCAGTGATTCAATACTCATCAATGACGAATAGGTCATTTCCGGACGACGGATTAGCTCTTCCAGTGAATGTTCGCGGCTCACCGGGTTTTTAAGCAACGTGTTTAACTCAGCAACCGCGGCGTGTTCAGGATGGATCCACTGACCACGCAAACGCTGTTGTTCCTGTTCAACCGCTTCCATTTTGGCATTAAAGGCCTGCCAGCGCTCATCATCCACCAGCCCGATATCGCGGCCTGCAGCAGTAAGACGCATATCCGCGTTATCTTCGCGCAGCAGCAAGCGGTATTCAGCCCGGCTGGTAAACATGCGGTACGGTTCTTTAGTCCCCATCGTCGCCAGATCGTCAATCAGTACGCCCATGTAGGCCTGATCGCGACGCAGGATCAGTGGATCTTTTTGCTGTACCTGTAAGGCCGCGTTGGCACCGGCAATAAGACCCTGAGCACCGGCTTCTTCGTAGCCGGTAGTACCGTTAATCTGCCCGGCAAAGAACAGACCATCAATGTACTTGGTTTCCAGGGTTTGTTTGAGGTCGCGGGGATCAAAGAAGTCATACTCAATGGCATAACCCGGACGAATGATATGCGCGTTTTCAAAGCCTTTGATGGAATGGATCAGCGCCTGCTGAATATCAAAGGGCAGGCTGGTTGAGATCCCGTTTGGATACACCTCAACACTGTTCAGCCCCTCAGGCTCAACAAAGATCTGATGTGAGTTCTTATCGGCAAAACGGGTAATTTTATCTTCGATGCTGGGGCAATAACGCGGCCCAACGCCTTCGATTACGCCCGTAAACATGGGTGAGCGATCCAGTCCACCACGAATAATCTCGTGGGTTTGCTCGTTAGTATGAGTGATGTAGCACGGGATCTGCTGCGGATGCATTTCACGGTTACCCATAAACGAGAACACCGGTGCCGGCGTGTCGCCAGGCTGAGCCTGCATTACATCAAAGTTCAGACTACGGATATCCAGTCGTGCCGGGGTACCGGTCTTAAGACGATCGACTCTGAACGGCAGTGCTCGTAGCCGTTCGGCCAGGGCCATCGACGGTGGATCGCCGGCACGACCGCCACGATAATTCTCCAGACCAATGTGAATGGTACCGCCCAGGAATGTACCAACGGTTAACACCACGGTTTTCGCCCGGAACTTCAGGCCCATCTGGGTTACCACACCACAAACGCGATCGTTTTCGACGATCAGATCATCACAACTTTGTTGGAACAGTGTGAGGTTTGGCTGGTTTTCGACGATGTTGCGGATCGCCTGACGATATAAGCTTCGGTCAGCCTGGGCGCGGGTTGCACGCACAGCAGGGCCTTTGCTGGAGTTAAGCGTTCTGAACTGGATCCCGCCCTGATCGATAGCCAGTGCCATGGCTCCGCCTAAGGCATCGATTTCTTTAACCAGATGACCTTTACCAATACCACCAATCGCAGGGTTACACGACATCTGGCCGATGGTTTCGACATTATGGGTAAGTAATAGGGTACGCACGCCCATACGGGCAGCAGCAAGTGCAGCTTCGGTACCTGCGTGACCGCCGCCAACTACGATGACATCGTAATCCTGCTGATAAAACATAGTTACCTCACTAATTACCTAACTGGACGAAGTGTTAGCCAGTGGAGAAAAAAGGGCGCGTATTTTAGCTGAGTTCTTGGCTAATGAAAATGGTTAAATTTTCTACATTTTACTGGTAAGGCTGAAAAGCGGATCGTGTTATTAAAGTATAGGATCTATTTAGATCTTTTATATTTATTCTTATTAGGGATCGCCGGATCTGTGTGTAAGTCATTTTTCCTTATTTAAAACATGATATTACGCGATCAATAAGATCTGGAAGACCCCGATCACAACCCTATTGGGATCCTGTGTATAAGGCACTGTTTTATCCACATGCCAGCATCTACCGGATCTTATCACAATTTAGATCAAAGCTTGTACACAGCTACTTCTAAGAGGTTATTCACAGCAGTGATCTAGCTTTGATCTAACTGGGGATAACTTGTTTAATAGATCCAGGATCTGATCGGCCTGTAAGGCGTATTATGCGGCTTATAGGGGTGTTTTACTGTGGAAAAAAGTTATTCAGATCTTAACGGTTTCGGATCCGTGGATCACGTTTTAGATCCGATCATTTTATTTGGCAATGTTTATAAAAATGAAATAAAGCAGGCTATGGAAGGCAAATATTTATTGTCAGAACGCCGTTTAAAGCCCTTGAATGGATGTCTTTTTAGGGTAAATCGCAGACGCTGGCTATAAAAAACGCCGAATGAACGGCGCTTTTCGTTTATTCATTGGGACCTTAGCGGACCTGATTAGGCTGATAGCGAGGTGCTGAGGTGACCTGATCTTCTTCGTCGAGAGTGAGGCCTTTACGGCGGCTCGGGCCGGAAAACCTGACCTTGTAGGTATCGTATTCTTTGATCGATTCAAAGCAGTAGCGGCCCAGTGCCTGTTCCAGATCGCCGAGATTGTGGTTGGTGATCAGAATACAGTTTTTCTTGTTGACCAGGCGCTGACGCAGCAGATTACCCAGCCAGCTTTGCGAGTTTTTCTTTAATACGGTCTCGTTAACGCAAACTTCGTCGAGGATCAGCATGTCCACATCCAGTAGTTCCTGATGGGCGGCACGGAATTTTTGCCCGGCGTTGTCCTGAGAACCAAAGTCATAGGCAGAATGACGCATCTCCAGCAGTGTGGATAGCTGGCGGTATAATACGGTTACTTCATACTGATCGATAAGCTGATGCGCAATGGCTCCGGCTATGTGCGACTTACCGCGCCCGTAGTCACCGTAGAAAATCATCATATGCGAGCCCGCTTCACGCCAGGCTTTGTCTTCGTGTGCGGCGATAAAAGACTGGGCAATGCTGACCGCTTCAACCACGTCATCACTGTCTTCAATTAAATTGGCAAAGGTCCAGCGAGGGTTAAGATCTGAGCGACCATGCAGCATTTCGATGCGCTGCTTTTTGGATTGTTGCTGGAGCTGGGCGATTTCCTGATTGGCCTGGGTTTCGTATTGCTTTCGCAGCGTCTTGTAATCGATATATTCAGATTCATTTGGCACCGCTTTACCCAGCGTTCTGGCCAGTGAGTTAAGTTTATCTTTAAATGAATCCATGATTAATTTTTACCTGATTTATTGGCGTATTTAGCAACAAGCTGTCTGGCATTATCATCTGCTTCGATGCCCGGTTCAACGGTGACAACCTGATTACCCACTTTTTTTGTGGCCTGATAGCCTTTGGCGGTGCGGCGGTTCTTCAACGCGTAGGTGAACTTCTGTGTCCATTGATAGCTGCTGAATACCGCTTCCGGACGGCCCAACCAATAGGCCACAAACTCACCAATGTCCTGTTCATCAAAACTTTTATCAATTAATCCAATCAGCGCTGCGATATCATCAAACACCTTTTGTTCTGGTTGCCAGTCGCGATGCATGGCGTAGTGTTGCTGATGAAAGGGTTGATAGCCCTGGGTATTGCTGATAAGGGGTAACAGAACGCGTTTGCCATTAAGCGACATATCCAGGCTCAGTGATTCAGGTAATGACACCAGTCCGGCCTGAGTGAGTTCTTCCAGCAAGGTATTAATCTCACGGCCGCGAGTCACCGGCTCCCGTTGCGGGTCGCTGTTCATCAGAGCCAGTAGCTCTTTGTACTGCAGCGGGTTAGATAACAATGTGTCCTGATTGGCTTTGGTACGTAGTGCCAGACAATACAGTACCCTTGCCGCATTGCTCAGCGGCGAGGTAAGGGCATTTAATTCGGCCTGGGTAAACATTTAGTCCAGCGTGTCGAGAATGGGTTCCAGCCACTCTACGGCGCGATCTTCCGGAATGGGGTGGTGCAGCACGTCAATGTGTAACGGATCGGCCATGAGCTTGGCACCGCCTTTATTCATTAGCGTTTCCATGGCAATGGCGCCGTGGCAATAGGTATCGTAGCTACTGTCACCCAGACCCACCACAAAGTACTCAACATCGCTGAGATCTTCGTTTTCTAGTTGGGCTGCAAAAGACTGAATATTGTCGGGTAAATCGCCGGCACCATGGGTTGATGTACAGATAAACCAGGTGGAATCTGCTTCGATATCGTCCATATCGGGCTGAGTGAGTATAGTAACTTTATATCCACGGGCACGAAGGGCCTCAGCAATGGCATCAGCAACATATTCGCTGGCCCCCAGTACAGAACCTACTAACAGTGTAAAGTGACGATCCATATTACTCCGGATAAACCTTGTGGCAGTTATGCTTAAAGTGGCGGCATTATACCAATAATAACCGCCAGGGAATATGTTTAGTCGGGGTAGGTTGCCGGCAGCTGGTTACTTACCGATACAGAAGGAGGAAAAGATACGACCGAGTAGATCGTCGGAAGTAAATTCGCCAGTGATTTCGGTGAGCGCCTGATGGGCCAGGCGCAATTCTTCAGCCAGTAATTCGCCAGCCAGATTATCGTTAAGTTGCTGCTCGCCCGTTTCCAGATGCGCCAGCGCGGTATCAATGGCATCCATGTGACGGCGGCGGGCGATAAACTGACCTTCGGTGGTGGTGTCCAGGCCGATACTGGCTGCCAGATGATCTTTTAACACCTCTACTCCGTCACCGGTACTGGCCGACAGCGCGATGGTGGTAAATGCGCCATGAGCTGAATCGATCTGATGCAGGCGGATTTCATCGCCGGTTTTATCAACCTTATTGCGAATAACCGTTACTGGCATGCCAGCAGGCAGCTGTTGCATAAATTCGGGCCAGATGAGGTACGGGTCGATGCTATCGGATTCGGTGCTGTCGACCACAAACAATACCCGGTCGGCCTGATTAATTGCTTCCCAGGCGCGGGCAATACCGATTTGTTCCACTTTATCCGGGCTTTCGCGCAGACCGGCGGTATCAATAATATGCAGTGGCATGCCATTAATGTGGATGTGTTCTTTCAGTACATCCCGAGTGGTACCGGCGATATCGGTTACGATGGCGCTTTCACGGCCGGCCAGCGCATTAAGCAGGCTCGATTTACCGGCATTGGGTTTGCCTGCAATAACTACCTGCATACCTTCCCGTAGCAGCGTACCTTGTTTTGCCTGGCTGCGAACCTTGCCAACTTGTTCAAGAATAGTGGTGAGGTCATTACTGACCTTGCCGTCGGATAGAAAGTCGATCTCTTCATCCGGGAAGTCGATAGCGGCTTCTACATACATACGCAAATGAATAATGGCTTCGCTGAGGGTATTGATTTGTTCTGAGAACTCACCCTGTAACGAGCGTAACGCACTTTTCGCGGCCTGTTGGGAGCTGGCATCAATCAGGTCGGCAATGGCTTCAGCCTGGGCCAAATCCAATTTGTCGTTTAAGAAAGCCTGTTCGCTAAATTCCCCTGGCCGCGCCAGTCTGACATTGGGCACTGCTAAAATGGCTTCCAGCAGCATATCAATAATGACCGGCCCGCCATGACCCTGAAACTCCACCACGTCTTCACCGGTAAAGGAGTGCGGGTTTTTGAAATAAATAGCGATGCCCTGATCGATGATTTCACCCATGGCATTGTAAAAATCAGTGTAAGTAGCCTGACGGGGTGATAATGGGGTGCGTAATATGTGTTCAGCCACTTTTAACGCCTGCGGGCCGGATACCCGCACTATGCCAACACCACCTCGCCCGGGCGGGGTAGCTTGTGCAACAATGGTGTCGGAGTGGCTGATAGTCATAATTAAGCTCTAGTCGCGGAAATTATTAAATTGAAATGGCTGGCCCAGCTCTGCCTGTTTAACCAGTTGCATAACCTGTTGCAGGTCGTCTCGCTTTTTACCGGTAACCCGCAACTGTTCGCCCTGGATAGCCGTTTGTACTTTAATTTTGGCATCTTTGACCAGTTTAACAATCTTCTTAGCGACGGCCTGCTCAATGCCTTCTTTAAACGCTATTGTCTGACGATAATTTTTGCCGGTGACAGTATGCGGTTTGCAGTCGATGGCTGAGGTATCAAGATTACGTTTGGCACAGGCATTTCGGAACATGGATTCCATTTGTTGGAGCTGGAACTCGGCCTGGGCGGCCATTACTACGGTTTTGTCTTTGTATTCGAAGCTGGCTTCTACGCCACGAAAATCAAAGCGAGTCGACAATTCTCGGTTAGCGTTTTCCGTGGCATTGCGGACTTCTTCCATGTTTATTTCTGACACAATATCAAATGAAGGCATGGTGACTGCTCTCCTGTTAACAAAAGCCCGCATGAATGCGGGCTTTAAGTAGTTTATTGGGATTAATTATTTACTTAATGCCACGTTTTTCCATAGAGGCGTATATCATTTTTGCCTGGATTAGGGTAATCACGTTACTGATAAACCAGTAGAGTACCAGACCGGCCGGGAACCAGATAAAGAACACACTCATGGCAACCGGCATCCACTGCATGATTTTTTGTTGCATCGGATCGGTCATGGTGGTGGGTTGCAGCTTCTGCAGCATCCACATGCTGGCACCGGTTAATATAGGCAGTACAAAGTAGGGGTCCATTACCGATAAATCGGTGATCCACAGAATAAAATCGGCATGACGTAATTCCACACTTTCCAGCAGTACCCAGTAGAGCGCCAGGAAGATAGGCATTTGCAGCAACAGTGGGAAGCAGCCGCCCATAGGGTTAACTTTTTCCTTCTTGTAGAGCTCCATCATGGCCTGAGACATCTTTTGACGGTCGTCGCCGTAGCGGTCTTTCAGTTGCTGCATCTTAGGCGCCAGATTACGCATCTTAGCCATTGATTCGTATTGTTTCTTGGTCAGCCAGTACATGGCACCTTTAACAATAATGGTAATCAGGATAATGGCCAAACCCCAGTTACCTACCAGGCTATGCAGGAATTTAAGCAGGGTAAATAGTGGCTGCGAAATCCACCATAAAATACCGTAGTCTACGGTCAGGTCTAAGCCATTTGCCAGCATAGCCAGTTTTTCCTGATCCTTGGGACCAAGATAAAGTGTGCTGTTTAATTCAATTACCTGTCCGCTCTCTACTGATGTGGGTTCGCCAGTGTAGCCAACAATCGCGTACTGATTAGCCACCATACGGCTGTAAAGCGAGTTTGTTTCGGTTTGAGATGGTACCCAGGCTGAAATAAAGTAGTGCTCCAGCATACTCACCCAACCACCTGTGGTGGTGATTCGCAGTGGGTCATCTTCGATATCGCCAAATGTGTACTTATTATAACGATCGTCTGCTGTGCCGTAAGCTGCGCCGCGATAGGTTGGCATAAACATGTTACCGCCTTCCTGTTCAGCGGTGGTTTGCTTAAGCTGGGCATATTGTTGAAATTGAGCAGTCTGACCAGAATTATTGGTAATTGCATAGCTCACATCCACATCGTTGTGTCCACGGGTGAATGTAAAGGTTTTAGTAATGCTAATCCCATCATTGCTTGACCAGGTTAACGGTACACTCAGTGTGTCACCGTTTAACTCATATGAATCCGCCTGTGCCTGATATAAAGGTCTGCCTTGTGAGCTGCCATCGGGGCCATTTGCACCTACCAGCCCGCTTTGTGCAACATACAATCCGTTACCAGCGCGCAGTAAGCTGTAGGGTTCGTCTGAGCCCTGCGTAACCGGAAACTTAACCAGGTCGGCGTGAATAACGTCACCACCTACCAAACTAATCGTCAGATTCAGTGTATCGGTAACTACTGAAATCGTTTGCTTAGTACTGTTGCTGGCTGTTGCCTGCGGCAAAGCTTCACTCGCTGCAACAGGCACATCTTCGTCAGTGCCATTGCTGGCAGGGACTGATGAAGCTGAGGGTACACCGGCCGGTACACTGTCTGCCGCTTGCTGGGTTACTGGTTGAACTGGCTGCGGTCCGTAGGCCTCATGCCACTTTTGCCAGAGTAAAAAGCTGATAAATGCGATGGCAATAATCAGAATACTTCGTTGCGATTCCATACTGGTCTCTTTTAATTTGAGTGTTTATTGTCTTGTTTGTTTTCGGGTACCGGATCGTATCCGCCAGAGTGCAAAGGGTGGCATTTTAATATGCGTTTGATAGATAACCAACCGCCAATTAACAATCCGTGCGATTTAAATGCATTTAAGGCATAAACTGAGCAGCTTGGGTGAAAGCGACAACGCTGTCCAAGCACCGGCGAAATAAATAACCGGTAAAAGTAAATGAGTCCCAGCGGCAGCGCAATTAGCCCGTAGTGCAGCGCTTTTCGAGCTTTTTCCATAACTTTTCCAACGTGACAAAGACTTCTTCATTCGACAATGCATCGGCGCCGGTCTTGCCGACCACAATAATATCGATACCGGGTAGTTGCTGCGCGCGATGACGAAAGCTCTCGCGAATTAAACGTTTAATGCGATTGCGCTGATTAGCTTTGCGAATACGTTTTTTGGCTAAGGTGATGCCAATACGGGGATGAGTTAACTGATTATGTCTGGCTAGAACCGTAAAGCATGGTGATACTGCAGGAATTGCTTTATCGAAAACATAGGTAAAGTGGGAGGGAGTAAGAAGCCTTAACTCCCGGGAAAACTGGTTTTCGCCCACTTTTGGTAAATACCATTAAGCAGAAAGGCGAGCACGACCCTTTGCACGGCGAGCGGCTAGTACTTTACGACCGTTTTTAGTCGCCATACGAGCACGGAAACCGTGAGAGCGTTTACGCTTTAGGTTACTCGGTTGAAACGTTCTTTTCATGACCAAAGTCTCACTTTTACGTGGTTAAACATACTTATTGTAACTGCCCAAATAATAGGCGTGCTACAAAAGGACGCTGAATTCTAGAGATCTCCGGGGCTATTGTCAATGGAAAAGCCCGTTAAACCACTTAATAATCCTAATTTTGTTGCCCTATCACGAATAGAAATTACGCGGACTGTGAATAATTATTTTTGTCAATACAATTTATCCACAGTTTTAGTGGCGATCCACCAAATTCAGGTCTTGTCAAGCACACGATCGGCTACTGATCGCCTATACAGGATCCTCGATCAGGCCTGTGCGATCTGATCGTGATTTAAAGATTTTTCTTTAATAAACATAAAATTAAACTTTTCGCGTCGGGGTTTTTTGCTGATCCGGATTTACTTTGGATCGAATAAGTAAGATAATCCACAAGCTAGTTAATCGATCAGCGTGACATCATCAGTTTACTCACAATTCACCTGTTTGTTAGTCGATGCGACCCGCAGCATTTATACACAACATTAAACAACGATAATAACAATAAAAATAAGGCCTAGAGCCAGAACGGAGCATAATAATAATATGTCTTTATGGAATCAGTGCCTGGAGCGTTTGCGTCAGGAACTCCCTACACAGCAGTTTGTTATGTGGATAAGACCACTAACTTCAGAACAAAATCAGGATGCTGTAACGCTTTATGCTCCGAATCGGTTTATTCTGGACTGGGTTCGAGAAAAATACCGCGACAAGATCAATCAGTTATTTGTTGAGTTCAGCGGCGGCCAACAGGCGCCACAGCTGCGTTTCGAGGTGGTTCAACGTCGTGCTGCGCCGGCTGCGTCTAATCCGGCGCCAAGTGCCACCGACAGCGATCCGATCCGCGGATCGGCAAGGGGATCGTCGTTTTCTGCATCTGTTGATAATTACAGTCAGCCGCCTCAACAAACTAACGCTTTCACTAATGGCAACAATGCATCAATGCAAAGTCCGCCAGTTGCACCGGCGCCGGTAAGTGCCAGGGTTAATGCACCAGTATCGGCAGGGCAGACGGTAAATAAGGTCATCCCTATACCGGAAGGCCTGAGTCACAAGAGCAATATCAATCCCACTTATCAGTTTGATAACTTTGTTGAGGGTAAGTCTAACCAGTTAGCCAGAGCTGCGGCGAGCCAGGTAGCCAACAATCCAGGCGGCTCATATAACCCGCTGTTTATATATGGCGGCACTGGTTTAGGTAAAACTCACTTATTACATGCAGTAGGTAACGGCATCCTCAATACTAAGCAGGATGCTAAAATCATTTACATGCACTCCGAGCGTTTTGTGCAGGATATGGTTAAAGCGCTGCAAAATAATGCCATCGAAGACTTCAAGCGGTTTTATCGTTCGGTGGATGCGTTACTTATTGATGACATTCAATTCTTTGCCAATAAAGAACGTTCCCAGGAAGAGTTTTTCCATACCTTTAACGCGTTGCTGGAAGGTAATCAGCAAATCATTCTTACCTCCGACCGTTACCCCAAGGAGATTGACGGGGTAGAGGACCGGCTTAAATCGCGGTTTGGCTGGGGACTCACCATTGCAATCGAGCCACCGGAACTTGAAACCCGGGTGGCGATTCTGATGCGTAAAGCGTCTGAGAATAATATTCAGCTGCCTAACGAGGTTGCTTTCTTTATTGCCAAACGTTTGCGCTCGAATGTTCGGGAACTGGAAGGCGCATTAAACCGCGTTATTGCCAATGCAAACTTTACCGGCAGACCAATCACCATTGATTTTGTGCGTGAGGCATTGAGAGATTTACTCGCGTTACAGGAAAAGCTGGTTACGGTGGATAATATTCAAAAAACGGTCGCAGATTACTATAAAATAAAGGTATCTGATATTCTTTCAAAACGTCGCAGCCGCAGTGTTGCCAGGCCAAGACAAGTCGCCATGGCGTTATCCAAGGAATTGACGAATCATAGCTTGCCCGAGCTGGGTAATCTGTTTGGTGGCAGAGACCACACTACGGTGTTGCATGCCTGCCGCAAAATAGAGCAGCTAAAAGAAGAAAGTCATGATATAAAAGAAGACTATAAGAACTTGATAAGAACACTGTCTTCTTAACAGAAACCAACACAGGTGAGAAAAGAATTCGATGAACTTTACCATCAGCCGGGAAAACTTTTTACAACCATTACAACTAGTATCCGGGGCAGTAGAGAGACGCCACACTCTGCCGATTCTATCTAACGTTTTAATAAAAGTTAGTGAAGGCGCACTTTGGTTAACGGGTACAGATTTAGAGGTGGAGTTAATTTCCAGTACACAATTGGAAGGGGACTTTGCCGAAGGTGAGATCACCGTTCCTGCCAAGAAGCTTTTTGATATTTGTCGTGGCTTGTCTGATGGTACAGAAATCAACTTTTCACTTGATGGCAATAAAGCCGTTATTCGTGCTGGTCGCGGTCGTTATACTCTCTCAACGTTATCAGCCAGCGATTACCCGAATCTCGAAGACTGGGAAGGCGAAGTTGAGTTTGAAGTATCAGGTGCAAATCTTAAACGTCTAATCGACAGCGTTCATTTTTCCATGGCACAGCAGGACGTACGTTACTACCTCAATGGTATGTCTCTTGAAACCGAAGAAAACCTGGTAAGAACCGTTGCTACCGATGGCCACCGTTTAGCACTTTGTCGACTTGATTATACTGCCGCTACCTTGCCCGCACGTCAGGTTATCATTCCACGTAAAGGTGTGCTGGAAATTTCACGTCTGATTGAAGACGACGACAAGCTGTTAAAAATTCAGATTGGCGCGAACCATATTCGGATGTTTTCTACTGAGTTCATTTTTACCAGTAAGTTGGTTGATGGTCGCTTCCCGGATTATCGTCGTGTACTACCCAAAGACGGCGACAAGATTATCCTGGCCAGTAAAGACGTGTTAAAGGATGCGTTTTCTCGTGCTGCTATTCTATCGAATGAGAAGTTCCGCGGTGTTCGTTTAAACATCTCTTCAGGTGAATTAAAGATTACGGCTAATAACCCAGAGCAGGAAGAAGCCGAGGAAATCGTCGATATCGATTATCAGGGCGATTCCCTTGAGATAGGTTTTAACGTTGCTTACTTAATTGATGTACTGAATTCTATTAATTCAAATAACGTTAAGATCAATCTTATGGATGCTAACTCAAGTGCGCTTATCGAAGACGCAGATGATGGTGCAGCCCTGTACGTTATTATGCCCATGCGCCTCTAGGTGTAATGAGCCCATCATTTTTATAACTTTTGAATACATTGCCGAATCTCGATATTCGGCTTTGTTGTATTTAATCCCCGGTTTTTATTTCACCCAGAGCGTAAGTATTGTTTTATGATTTTGGATAAGGTGCAGCTCACAAAGTTTAGAAACTTCGAGTCTGTGCAATTCAGTCCGTCGCCATCACTAAGTATCATTACCGGTAAAAACGGTAGTGGAAAATCTTCGCTTTTGGAAGCGCTTCATTACCTGGGATATGGCCGTTCATTCAGAACCTCCAAACACCAATCGGTTATTAAGCATGATAACGATGCATTCACAATTTTCGCCAGCTGCCAAAATGACGACGGTAAACAATTCAAGATTGGTTTGTCCCGGGGAAATTCAGAACAGTTCAAATGTAGTGTTAATGGCGAACATTTTAAGCGTCTTAGTGATCTGGTGAGTTTACTGCCTATCCAATTGTTCACCCCTCAAAGTACCGATTTGGTGATTGGGTCACCTTCAGAAAGAAGACGATTCTGTGACTGGGGATTGTTCCACGTGGAACAATCCTATTCAGAACTGATAAAAAACTATGGAAAGGTACTTAAGCATCGCAATGCGCTGTTAAAGGACTATAATGGACAATCCGCCCAAAATGACACGGGATATTGGGATCAGCAGATTATCGTGCTAGGGGAGCGTATAGATGCATTACGCGGCGAATACGTCAACCGATTAATTCCTGTATTCGAAAGCACATGTAGGCAATTTCTACCTGAGTTTTCTGTCGAAATTTCGTATTATAGGGGCTGGGAAAAAGATAGCGATTTACCGCAGGCTTTAAATAAAAAGCTGCCTTACGATAGAAAGGTGGGATACACCTCTGTTGGTCCTCATAAAGCGGATTTACGCTTTAGGGTAAACAAAACCCAGGCCCAGGAAGTGCTATCACGCGGACAGTTAAGAATGGCAGTTGCTGCATTACAGTTAGCTCAGACAAAGCTATTTACGCTGGAAACCAGCAGGCACAGTATCTTTTTGCTCGACGATATTGGTGCCGAATTGGATGCAGAAAAAAGAGAACGGTTCATCGATGGGTTGTTAGAAACGCAGACCCAGGTTTTTGTTACTGCCATAGAACAAGAACAACTTGAATTTGTGAATAAATATAAAGACAAAAAATTGTTTCACGTGGAACATTGCAACGTGAACGAGGAGTAAAACTGAATGTCAGAACAGCACAATTATGATTCTTCCAGTATTAAAGTTCTGAAAGGATTGGACGCAGTACGGAAGCGTCCCGGCATGTACATTGGTGATACCGATGATGGAACAGGTCTACATCACATGGTGTTCGAGGTTGTAGATAACTCCATTGACGAAGCGTTAGCAGGACACTGTTCTGAAATCAAAGTACAAATTCATACTGACGGCTCTGTATCCGTGTCTGATAACGGCCGTGGTATTCCTACCGAATTACACCCGGAAGAGGGTGTGTCTGCTGCTGAAGTTATTATGACTGTACTTCACGCTGGCGGTAAATTTGATGATAACTCCTATAAGGTATCAGGTGGTTTGCACGGCGTTGGTGTATCGGTAGTAAATGCACTCTCCAGTAAACTAAAACTAACAATCCGTCGTGGAGGAAAAACCCACGAGCAGGAATATCAGCACGGTGTACCACAACAGCCACTGGCCGTGATTGGCGATACTGAAAGCTCTGGTACTGCAGTACGTTTCTGGCCAAGTACTGATACTTTCTCGGATGTTGAATTTCACTATGAAATTCTGGCCAAACGTTTACGCGAACTGTCATTCCTGAACTCAGGTGTATCAATTAAACTGAAAGACGAGCGCGACGGAAAAGAAGATCACTTCCATTATGAAGGCGGTATCCAGGCGTTTGTTGAATACCTTAACCGCAACAAAACACCAATTCACCAAAAGGTATTTCACTTCTCCAGCGAACGAGAAGATGGCATTTCTGTTGAGATATCTATGCAATGGAACGATGGCTTCCAGGAAAATATTTACTGCTTTACCAATAACATTCCACAGCGTGACGGTGGTACTCACTTAGCCGGTTTCCGAGGGGCACTAACTCGTACCCTGAATAACTACATGGAAAAGGAAGGGCTGAACAAAAAAGCCAAGACTTCTACCAGTGGTGATGATGCCCGTGAAGGGTTAACCGCAGTTGTGTCAGTAAAAGTACCTGATCCAAAATTCTCGTCACAGACTAAAGACAAACTGGTTTCTTCTGAAGTACGTCCGGCTGTAGAGTCTGCCATGAACGAAAAACTGGCTGACTACTTACTGGAAAACCCAACAGAAAGTAAAATCATAGCCAGCAAGATTATTGATGCAGCGCGCGCTCGTGAAGCAGCGCGTAAAGCCCGCGAAATGACACGTCGTAAAGGTGCGTTAGACCTCGCCGGCTTACCAGGCAAACTGGCTGACTGTCAGGAAAAAGATCCGGCTCTTAGCGAACTGTATATAGTGGAGGGTGACTCTGCAGGTGGTTCAGCCAAGCAGGGTCGTAACCGTAAAAACCAGGCTATCCTGCCATTGAAAGGTAAGATCCTTAACGTTGAGAAAGCACGCTTCGACAAAATGCTTTCTTCTCAGGAAGTCGCTACCTTAATTACAGCCCTGGGCTGTGGTATTGGTCGTGACGAATATGACCCGGAAAAGCTGCGCTATCACAGCATCATCATCATGACCGATGCGGACGTGGATGGCTCGCATATTCGTACCTTGCTGCTGACGTTTTTCTACCGTCAAATGCCAGAAATTATCGAACGCGGCTATGTGTATATTGCCCAGCCACCACTGTATAAAGTGAAAAAAGGTAAGCAGGAACAGTATCTCAAAGACGACGACTCACTGACCAAACACCTGACTTCTATCGCGATGGATGGTGCTGAGTTATATACCAGTGAAGATGCGCTGCCTATCAAAGGAGTGGCGCTGGAAAACCTGGTACAGCAATACCAGGGCGTAGAAAAGATGATTGCGCGCATGTACCGGGTAATGCCAGTGAGCCTTTGGTACAAACTTATTTACACCAAAACACTGTCTACCGACGATCTGACTGATAAAGATGCGTTAGCTGCATTTGCCTCTGAGTTTACCAGCGCGCTGGAAACACAGGAAACCGATGGCGCGTTATACAAATACGAAATTAAACATGACGCCGAGCGTAGCGAATTCTACATTGCTATTATCATGCGTATGCACGGTATCGACTACGAATATAACCTTGGCAGAGACTTTATCGAGTCTGCTGAATATCAGCGCATTAAAGGCCTTAACGAAGCCATTAATGGCATGATGGAAGAGGGTGCCTATGTTAAGCGTAATGAGCGAAAAGAGCCGGTAACCTACTTTGTAGACGCACTGGAATGGCTCATGGGTGAAGCTAAGCGTGGCCAGTACATCCAGCGCTATAAAGGTCTCGGTGAAATGAACCCGGAACAGCTTTGGGAAACCACCATGGATCCGGAAAGCCGTCGTATGCTTCAGGTCACCATCGAAGATGCCATTGCCTGTGACCAGTTGTTTACAACGCTAATGGGCGACCAGGTTGAACCGCGACGTGCCTTTATTGAAGCCAACGCCCTGAACGTAGAAAACCTTGACGTGTAGGCTGTTGTTGCTAAATCTATAAACTAAAAGCCCGGCAAAACCTGCCGGGTTTTTTTATGGCTTTTCGATAACAGGCAGCTATGCATGACTGATGATCATGACAGCCGATACAAACATAGCTACAGTGAACACATCTAACAATACAGCCCGACTGCGGAATTGATAATAATGAAAAAACGACTATTACTTGCAGCTGCTATTACTGCATCACTGGGTTTTACCTCGCCGGTTTTAGCCGAGCAAGACACCTTTGAAATGTGGCCAGCTGCCCAATACAACGCCAGCATTCCTACCAGCCAGGATGTGCTCGGTTATGAACTGGGTGAGCGCATTACCAGCCATGCTGATACCTTAAAATACTATTATGCATTACAGGCTGCTGCGCCTGACAATATCAAAGTAGTGGAGTTCGGTGAAACCTGGGAAGGGCGTAAGCTCATTTACGCGGTAATCGGTTCTAGAGAAAACCTCGCCAACCTTGAGCAATTTGCTAAAAACATGAACCGTCTGGCTGACCCAAGAACCACCTCTGCCAGTGAAGCCAAAAAACTAATTGCTTCTTTGCCATCGTCAGTTTGGCTGGAGCACGGTGTCCACGGCAACGAAATTTCCAGTACGGATGCATCAATGGTAACGGCTTACCATTTACTGGCCGCTACTAATCAACCTATGGTAAAAAATATCCTTGATAACACCCTGGTGTTTATCGATCCGATGCAAAATCCTGATGGCCGTATGCGCTTTATCAATCAGTATTATGCAACAGTGGGGATGGAGCACAGTACCGACCGCCTGAGCGCTGAGCACAACGAGCCCTGGCCGCGCGGACGTTCCAACCATTATCTGTTCGATATGAACCGTGACTGGCTGGCTATCACCCAGCCTGAAACCAAAGCGCGCATTCGTGTAATTAACAAATACAAACCCACTGTGGTCATCGACCTGCATGAAATGGGCGGCGACTCGAGCTACTTCTTTGTGCCTGCTGCGCAGCCTATCAACCCTCATATGCAGAAAGAGCAGTTGGACAATAACGTTACCATCGGTAAGAACAACGCAAAATACTTCGACCAATTTGGCTTCAGCTACTACACCCGGGAAGTATTTGATGCATTCTATCCTGGCTACGGTGACAGCTGGCCAACTTTCTATGGTGCTTCTGCGGCAACTTATGAGGTTGCGTCTGCCCGGGGTGAGCAATTTGAAAAGCTGGACGGCAGTATTTTGCAATACCGGGATACAGTGCAGCGCCATTTCGTAGCGTCCATGGCAACGGCCGAAACCACCGCAGAACATCGTGAAAAAATCCTCAGCGACTTTTATCTTTATCAACAAAAAGCGATTGAAGCAGGTAAAGATGATGACGAGCGTACCTTTATTCTTCCAAACGTCAGAGACAGGGCTGCAACGCATCGGTTAGCCACATTAATGGCAGAGCATGGTGTGGAGGTTAAACAGGCCTCAGAGAGCTTCAGAGCGTGCGGTGAGCGCTATAAGGCTGGCGCATTTATTATTGATACCGCCCAGCCACGAGGACTGTTTGCCAAAACCACCTTTACCCAACAGGTGGATATGGATAAAACCTTTGTGGCTGAACAGGAGCGCCGCCGGGCCAATAAACTTCGCGATCAGATCTATGATGTCACTGGCTGGTCTCTGCCTTTAATGTTCAATGTTGATACCGAAAGCTGTGACGATGCAGTAAAAGTAGAAGGCGAGATGATCACCGCTGATATGCCGCTGCAATCCGAACTGATTAACGCCGATGCCAAGGTGGCCTACCTTGTGCCGTGGGGCGATATGTCAGCAGGGCGGTTCTTAACGGCGGCACTGCGTGCAGGCATCCGGGTTAAGAGTGCAGACCAGGCCTTTAAGATGGAATCGGGTAGCTATCCTGCCGGTACCCTGATTGTAGAAGTTGCGCAAAACGGTAAAAACCTGGCAGAGCAAATCAGTGAGATTGCCACCGAGACTGGCGCCAGAGTAGTGGGTGTGGATACCAGCTGGGTGGTTGAAGGGCCAAGCTTTGGCAGTGAAAATACTGCAGGCATGAGCGCACCGAAAATCGCCATGGCATGGGATGAACCTACCAGCTCACTGAGTGCAGGCAGTCTGCGTTTTGTCATTGAGCGGCAGTTTAATTATCCGGTAACGGCTATCCGCGCCGGCAATATGAGCTGGGCTAACCTCAGTGATTATCAGGTTATCATTCTGCCTTCCGGTAACTATGCCAGACATCTGGGTGCAGGCGGTGCAGAAAACCTGAAAGACTGGGTAAGCAAAGGTGGTGTACTAATTACCATAGCTAATGCGACTCAGTGGGCAGCCAGCGAGAAGGTTGGTCTGTTGGATGTGAAGCGCGAGTATGCCTTAAAAGACGAAGACGTAACCGCAAAGGGTGATGGTGACGTGGTCGAGGGTACCACCATCGAAAACCGACAAGGTTTCCTCAACGCCATAGAAAACGAGCAGGAACTACCAGACTATGTGGCGGGTATTCTTACCCGGGTTGAAGTTGACCAGGAGCACTGGCTTACCGCAGGGGTGAATTCCGAAGTGGTGGCTATGGTTACCGGTAACGATATTTACAGCCCAATCAAACTGGAGTCCGGTAAAAACGTGGCCTGGTTTAAGGGCCAGGAGGAAGTGGTAGCCAGTGGTTATATCTGGGATGAGTTTAAAACGCAGAGCGCTTATAAGCCGTTTCTGATCCACCAACCTATGGGTCGGGGGATGGTTATCGCTTATACCCAGGAGCCAACAGTCAGGGCTTATCTTGACGGCTTAAATGTGATGTTTATGAATAGCATATTCCGCGCCTCAGCCCATGCCTATCCACTGCGATAACGTTAGTCATCAATAACCTTAAAACAAAAACGGCGACATCAATTGAATATTGAGTCGCCGTTTTTTTTATATTTGCTTCCCGCTTAAAGGGCGGTGATATTCAGCATCAAACTGGTATTCGGGCTGCCTTTCACCGTGAATCTGTAGGTTGCAGTGCGAGGTGGCGTAAAGCGCATGTTAGCGGCTTCTGCGCCGCAGGTTAGCGACATGGATTGTTTAAGTGCAATGGCCAGACCTTTATAACTGGCGCCACAGGTTTGACCGGTTGTCCAGTTGGCATTGGAAAACTTAAAGTCGTAGGGCTGCTCATCGGCAATCAGTTCAACATCCACGTACCAGCCATTACTACCGCGCTGTAATTGATAAGCCGGTTTGGCTTCCCACCAGTTAAATACACCACGCAGGTACCAGTCTGAAAATACAATTTCTGGCTGTTTTTCCTGAAAGACGGGGTACTGACCGGTTTGCGTACAGGCTGTCATCAACAGGGATAACGGCAGAGCTAGCCAACGTTTTTGCATGATTGACTCCAAACTAAAGAAAATAAAAAAGGGCACGCCTGGTGCCCTTTAATGTACTTTATTGTTATTTGGCTAATAACGAAATGTCTGCGGTAGTGATAAACAGACTACGCAGTAATAACAGCAACGCCAGGCGGTTTGTTTTTACTGCCGGGTCGTCGGCCATCACCATTACGTTATCAAAGAAAGCATCGATACTAGGGCGTAACGTTGCCAGCTGAGCCAGTACTTCAGTGTATTCACGGTTAGCCGCATGGCTGTGAATACCGTCCTGAATCGCTTTAATATCGTTATACAAGGCGACTTCTGCATCTTCTGAGAGCAATGCCTCATCAACTTTCTGATCACCCTCAACGTTATTCTTGGCAAGAATATTCGCTACCCGCTTGTTGGCAGCGGCCAGCGCCTCCGCGGCTTCATTTTGCTTAAAGCCGGCAACAGCGTTAACGCGCGCTAAGTAATCGGTTGGCTGTGTAGGGCGACGGGCAGAAACGGCCTGAATAACGTCGGTTTCCACATCCTGATCGTGTAGCAGGGCATTAAAGCGGCCTAATACGAAATCGACTACCTGTTCGATGACGTCCTGATTGGTAAGCTTATCACTGTAAATCTCAGCGGCCTTAGCAACCACATCCTGAAGGTCAATCAGTAATGATTTTTCGGTGATAATCCGTAATACACCAATGGCAGCACGACGCAGCGCAAACGGGTCTTTATCGCCTTTAGGTAACTGGCCTATACCAAAAATACCTACCAGCGTATCGAACTTATCAGCAAGTGCCACTGCAGCACTTTCCGGCGCTTCAGGTAATTCGTCGCCGGCAAAGCGTGGCAAATACTGCTCGTATAACGCATTGGCAACCGGCGCTGGCTCACCATCGTGCAAAGCATAGTATTTACCCATAACGCCCTGCACATCCGGAAACTCCATGACCATGTCAGTCATCAGATCGGTTTTGGATAACAGACCTGCACGTTGCGCGTGGGCATTATCTGCACCAATGATATCGGCAATGTAACCCGATAACGCCGCAATGCGATCCGACTTTTCCTTTAAAGTCCCTAGCTGCTTCTGAAACAGCACTGACTCAAGAGAAGCTAAACGTGACTCGAGAGATTGCTTTTTGTCGGTATTAAAGAAAAACTCGGCATCTGCAAGGCGCGGGCGGATGACCTTTTCGTTACCGTGAATAATCTGAATCGGATCGTGACTCTCGATATTGGTAACAAACAAGAATTTATTGGATAAAGAGCCGTCTTTATTCAGCAAAGGCACGTATTTCTGATCGCCTTTCATGGTGTAAATCAGGGCTTCTTTTGGCACTTCCAGGAAAGCTTCGTCGAAACCTGCCTGCAACACCACCGGCCACTCAACCAATGCTGCGATTTCGTTTAACAGGCTTTCATCGTAATCGGCAATCAGGCCCAGTTCGTCGGCTTTAGCATTCAGTGATTCAGCAATGCTGGTTGCGCGGCTGGCGAAATCGGCTACAACATAATGGGCTTTCAACGCACTCTGGTAATTATCAGCGTGATCCAGTTCAAAGGTTTTCTCACCGTGAAAACGGTGGCCCTGAATTGTTCTGGCACTGCTTAATCCAAGCGTAGCGATATCAATCAGTTCATCACCATAAAGCGCACACAGCGTGTGTACCGGGCGAATAAACTGGGTGTTGTAGTCACCCCATTTCATTGGTTTAGGGATTGGTAGTTTAGCAATCGCCTGACTGACAATGTCTTCCAGCAGCTCACTAATCTTCTGGCCTTTTACTTCGGCCTTGTACATCAGCCATTCGCCTTTATCGGTAACCAGACGGTCAGCATCTTCAACACTGATACCATTACCGCGGGCCCAGCCCATGGCTGCTTTGGTTGGATTGCCGTCTGCGTCAAAGGCGGCAGAGACGGCAGGGCCGCGTTTTTCTACTACTTTATCCTGCTGTGATTCGGCCAGGGTTGTAACGTACACAGCCAAACGACGCGGCGCGGCAAACCACTGAACATTGCTGTAACCCAGCTCTGCTGCGCTTAACGCATCTTTGATGTTATCGGCAAAGCTTGAGCCCAGTTGGATAAGGGCTTTCGGGGGTAGCTCTTCGGTACCCAGTTCAACTAATAAATTTTCGGTGCGCACCTTTTACTGCTCCTTCTTACACAGCGGGAAACCAAGCTCTTCACGGGCATTGTAATAAGCTTGTGCAACGGCTTTGGCAAGGGTTCTAACGCGTAAGATGTAACGTTGTCTCTCCGTAACAGATATCGCGTGGCGGGCATCCAGCAGGTTAAATGCATGGGATGCTTTCATTACCTGCTCATAAGCCGGTAACGGCAGATTCTTTTCAATCAGCATTTGACAAGCCGTTTCGCACTCATCAAACGTTCTGAACATGACGTCAACGTTGGCATATTCAAAGTTATAGGTGGATTGCTCCACTTCGTTCTGGTGGAACACATCGCCGTAGGTCACTTTACCCATTGGGCCGTCAGTCCAGACCAGATCGTAAATGCTGTCGACGCCCTGGATATACATGGCCAGACGCTCAAGACCGTAAGTGATCTCACCGGTAACAGGTTTACACTCAAGGCCACCCACTTGCTGGAAGTAGGTAAATTGGGTCACTTCCATACCATTCAGCCAGATTTCCCAGCCCAGACCCCATGCACCCAGGGTAGGTGATTCCCAGTTATCTTCTACAAAGCGAATGTCGTGCACCAGTGGGTCGAAGCCAAGCTCTTTTAACGAGCCTAAATAAAGCTCCTGGAAGTTATCCGGAGAAGGCTTGAGCATGACCTGAAACTGATAGTAATGCTGCAGACGGTTAGGGTTTTCACCATAGCGACCGTCAGTAGGGCGTCGGCTTGGTTGCACGTAAGCACTGCTAATAGGCTCCGGGCCCAACGAACGCAGGAACGTCATAGGGTGAAAGGTACCTGCTCCAACTTCCATATCCAGTGGTTGAATAATCACACAACCTTGTCTGGCCCAGTAATCCTGTAAGGCAAGGATCAAGCCCTGAAATGTTTTAATATCGTACTTGTGCATACATTAACGAATATAACTGACTGATGACTTAAAGAGGTGGGTTAGTATACATTTTGTCAGGCCATGAATGTAGGCCTAGGGTGGCTTAATTACCCGCTTGTTGACTAAAAAGTCCGGTTTATTCCAACAAAACCGGCGTTGTACAGCGAAGAGTATTACGGTTGTCCTATCACAGGAGAGAAAAATGAGTGAAAGTGTTATTCGGTGTGGCTGGGTGTCGGACGATCCGATTTATCAGCAATACCATGATGAAGTATGGGGGCGGCCTGAATATGACTCCCAGCAGCTGTTTGCAAAACTGTGTCTGGATGGACAGCAGGCCGGCCTGAGCTGGATTACGATTTTAAAAAAACAGGCGGGGTTTGAAGCGGCCTTTCATCAGTTCGATCCGGTAAAAATTGCCGCCATGAACGACCAGGATGTAGAGCGATTGCTACAAAATCCACAGATTATTCGCAGCCGGGCAAAAATTAATGCCATTATTACTAACGCCAGAGCCTATCTGGCTCTTACTGAAAACATCGAATTCAGTGACTTTATCTGGCAGTTCACCAACCATAAAACTGTGGTCAATCAGTGGCAGGATTACCGCGACGCGCCTACCAGTACCGAAGAATCAAAGGCAATGGCAAAGGCACTCAAAAAAGCGGGTTTTAAATTTGTTGGCGAGACGATTTGCTATGCATTTATGCAGGCTGTGGGCATGGTCAACGACCACACCACAGACTGTCATTGTTACGAAAGCGTGCGGGAATTGGCTAACTGCGGATAGCGCTCTTCACAGTAGGCGATAATAGCCGGCAGCTCTTTTAATACCGGCGTTTCGTGTTGCTCTTCGATAGCTTCCCGGGCTTTGTCTTCATTGAAGCGCTGCTGTTTGGATAACGCTTTACGGTCTTCTAAAATGGCAAAACCGCTAACTTCAGTAAACAGTGTATGAATAGCCGGATACTCATCCGAATAGTCACGAGCTTCTTCCGGGAGTGCCCTGAGTAATCGGCAGATACGTATGGTACCTTCTGATACGTTACACTGTTGCTGCTGCATTGCTCTGGCAATGGTGTGAATACTTTCAAACATCACTACCAGGCGCTTTTCACGGGCATCCTTTTGGCGAGCGTTTTGCTGCTGTAACTGAAAAACCAGTTTGCCGGCGTAAACACCCAGCCCGGCGATGATCAGCAGACCAATGCTAACCAGAATTATCCAAAGCATAGTTATTTCTCGTAGTCGTCCAGTTTCAATGCATCGAGTGCATCTAATTCGTCGATTTCGTCTTCCTCATCTTCGTCATCACTGATACCCATCAGGTCACACAACACTTTATGGCGAGCCATAGTGGTATCCACATAGTGCTGCTGCTCCTTGGTTATCTTCTCACCGTCATCCAGTTTATCCAGTAAGCTGGCCAGACGATCATCAGCCTCAATGGCCGCTAATTCTTCAGCCGGGGTAGCAAACTTGCGCTTTTCAATCTTAGCCGGTACTGATTTGATCAGTGGCACCGGTTTCTTACTGCCTAAGCGCGGGTCTTTGTTGGAATTGGAAGCGGCTTTATCAGCCTTCTTCTGTTCAACATTATGTCGGCTACCCGGGGCTTTGCCTTTGTGCTTTTTAGGCCGTTCAGAAGACTTGGTATTAACATGATCAGGGTTCTTACGAACGCCAATCAAACCTACCTTTCTGGATTTTTTCTTTTTTGCCATAGTGTTTTGTCGAGCTCCTGCGCTCTGGTGCAGTGTTTAATAGCTACCATTATAACGCGTTATTACGCGAGCTTCTGCATCAATACAATGTCGCGGTCGGGAAAGATCACATTTAACTGATACTCCCGGGCCAGCCAGGTAAAGGTTTCAACAGAAAAGAAGCTGACGTGCGTGGGGTCGTTCTTATAATGCCAGTTGGCAAATTTTTCGGCACTCAGCACCCGCTTGGTCATGATGGCCAGCCACCCCTCGGGCGCGAGTAGTTCCATCCAGCGCTGCCATTCTGTTGCCGGTGAGTGGAAATGTTCGATAGATTCTGTCGCCGTGATCAAATCATAGCTGGTGCCGGGGATTTCATCCGGGCCAAAAAAGGGGTCAAAACAATCAGCATCAAAGCCCGCTTTGTTAAGTAAGTGCGCCAGTGCCGGGCAGGGGCCTGAGCCGTAATCCAACACTTTAGCATTCGTATTCAGATGTGGCGTAATACAGTCTACTAAACGATTAAGGTAGCGTAGGTAGCCTTCGTCTTCGAGGCTATTCTGATGCAGGCGATACTCAGCCAGTTCCTGTTCCGGGTCTGGTAAGAATTGCGGATCGACAAACACCAACAGACACTGATTGCAGCGCAAGTAGGTACGTTTTTTATCCTGATGAAACTGAACGTATTGTTTAGACTGGCAAAGTGGGCAATTAAACATGATTTACTGCAATAAAAAAGGTGATGTTATCACACCATCACCTTGTTAATTGAGTGTCAGATGACACCTCTCCCGTTAGTGCACTTCTCTGTGCGGCTGGCTTTCCTGCAGTGCTCCCCTTATTTTTCTTTTTCACAGAGCATTTTTTGTTCTGGGTCTTCCTGACACTTTATGAATTCATCCGTGGACTGACTTTTTATTTTTGTTGTTATTGTCGGGCTGTTTCACAACAGGTTTCACGACGCAAACTAGCTTACACGAACTGTAATAAATTACAACACTACGTGTTACATTTTATTAACAATGGCGTGTAAGCTTTGGTCAGTACGGAAAATTTTAGTGTAAGCCCGCGATGTAATTCGCCAGGATTTCGATGTCTTCGTCAGTCAGTTTAGAGGCTACGTCACGCATCATGCCGTTCATGTCGTTATGACGTTCGCCGGCGCGGAAGGCTTTTAACTGAGCTGTAGTGTAGGCTGCATGCTGACCGCTGATATCAGGGAAACCTGCTAACTGCATACCGTTACCACTTGGGCCGTGACAGGCAATACAAGCTGTAACACCACGTTCAGCATCACCACCGCGGTACAGTGCTTCGCCAGGCTCAACAAAGTTTTCAGGAGTAGAGCCCGGTGTTGCTTCCTGGCTTGAGAAGTAAGCCGCCAGATCGGCAATGTCCTGATCGCTCAGCGGGGCAGCCATACCGTTCATCACGGCATTATTACGACCTTCTTCGCCACCGGTAGAAGAGGCTAAGCGGAATTCGGTTAATTGTTTTACCAGATAGTTCTGGTGCTGACCGGCAATCTTAGGATTGATATCGATCATACTGTTTCCATCAGGTCCGTGACAGGCAGCACAGACAGCTGATTTTGCTTTACCAGCTTCAGGGTCTCCTTCGGCAGTAACAGAAGTGGTAAACCCAAGGGTTAAACAAACCAACAAACACAGTTTTTTCATAATTTTTCTCTTACAAGGATCCAACGGCTGATGTGATATACGTGATATCATGCGTATTTTACACATTTAACGCGTCAGAAAAACCTATTCCATGCTAAAACTATGGAATAACATCGGTTTAATATTGAACTACGACTAATGTAGCAGACGTTCTGACATTATGAGTACCCCATGAGTTATTACAGCAAAGCAAAATTTTTTACCAGCGCACCCGACATTAAGCACCTTAAAGATGATAGCGGTATTGAGGTCGCCTTCGCCGGACGGTCGAATGCCGGTAAGTCCAGCGCTTTAAACACACTGACCCGGCAGAAGAATCTGGCCAGAACCAGTAAAACTCCAGGCCGCACTCAGCTTATTAACGTGTTTGAGCTGGAAGCCGATAAGCGCCTGGTGGATTTGCCCGGATACGGTTATGCCAAAGTACCGCTGGCTATGAAACAAAAATGGCAGCGTTCCCTTGGTGAGTACTTACAACAGCGCAAAAGCCTGAAGGGCCTGGTTGTACTAATGGATATTCGTCATCCTTACAAAGATATCGACCAGGATCTTATCCATTGGGCGGTGGACGCTGGGATCCCGGTTCTGGCGTTATTGACCAAAGCCGACAAACTAAAATCCGGTAAACGCAAAGCGCAATTACTGATGGCCAGGGAAGCGGCGCTGGCATTTTGTGGTGACGTCACTGTGCAGACTTTTTCAGCCTTAAATAAACACGGTTTACCTGAATTTGAAGCAGTGCTGAACCAATGGTTTGGTCTGATCGAAGATAAGCCGGCGGATGAGGAAGTTAGCGCTGATTAGTAGCGCCCAAAAAAATAACCCCATTCATAGAATGGGGCTAAGGACTGAGAGAAAACACATAAAAAAACCGATTATAAGAGTACGTAATCACACCGAAAGTTCAGAAATAATTCATTTATTTTTGAATTAATTTTATTCTTTTTATTTATCAGCATCTTAAGCGTGAAAAAATCGTTGTTCAGGCGTGTTGAGGAAGGTTGAAATACTTTACGGACAGCTTGAACAGGCCCGCCTGCAGTTTTATTCCAGACATAAAAAAAGCTCCGGTAAACACCGGAGCTCAAATCAAAGGTTTGAAAAATGATTTCTCACCTCTGTACCCTACAGTGGTAAGACTACCTAAGCTAAACGAAAACGGCAAGTCAAAAATGTAATTTTATTACTTATGTAACCGGTGACTTGCCGTAATATTCAACAATAGTTACGTTTTTTCTGAAAGCTAATTACCTTTTTAGTGTGCTTCTTCCCAGTTTTCGCCATTTCCGGCTTCTACTTTCAGTGGTACCGACAGCGTTGCTGCCTGTTCCATCAGTTCCACAATGGTTGCCACGTTGGTATTCAGGGTGTCCTGTTTGATTTCGAATACCAGTTCATCGTGCACCTGCATGATCATCACTACGTCGTCGCTGTCGGTGCTGCGGATCCAGTCATCCACCTGGATCATAGCCATTTTTATTACGTCGGCAGCCGTACCCTGCATGGGGGCATTGATTGCCGCCCGTTCGGCACCTTTGCGACGCGCACCGTTGCTCGATTTGATTTCCGGCAAATACAGCCGGCGGCCAAATACAGTTTCGACATAACCATGTTGTTTGGCAAAATCACGGGTACGGTCCATATAATCGAGTACGCCGGGGTAACGCTTGAAATACAGATCCATATATTCCTGGGCTTCCTGACGGCTAACAT
>MDTF01010670.1_pt1 | contig 72254 bp, 69 predicted proteins | sample 811191 | NCBI WGS metagenome assembly MDTF01 (sample SAMN05326649, study PRJNA326480) | marine metagenome | isolation source: seawater | place: Southern Ocean | collected 2011 | reverse complement strand
TCCGTGTCTTAAGACAAAGTACCATCGGCGCTGAAAGGCTTGACTTCCGAGTTCGGAATGGGATCGGGTATTACCCTTTCGCAATAATTACCAGGCAGATGACTTATATTCAATTTATTTAAAAACGCAAATTATTATTTATCAAATAAGGATAAATAATTATATAAAACCCCCAAGTTTCTTAAATTAATTATAATAAATGATATAATCTATTTAAACTCAAAATATAGATCTTGACGAAAATGAGAAGAAATAGAACAGCTTTTGTAACCTTTTTTCCAATACTCCCTGATAATATGGGATCCTCCGCTGTTATAAATAGCAGATTCAAGAATTGGCCAGGTAAGAAAATGCTATTTCAAATATCTCATGTTAAAAAAATTAATAATAATAATATTCAAACTGTATTTATTAAAAAAGAAACCCCTATTAACAAGATTTTGAAGCTACCTGAGGTTATAAGGAAAGTATTTAATTATCTAAAAGATGCGAAAAATAAAACCATTATAATTGAAGGTGCTAGTTGGATTTTTTATAGTTTTGTAACTCTAGTGCTTTTAAAGATATTATTACCCAATTCAAAAGTGATATACATCTCTCATTCGATAGAGTCAGAAATAAGAAAAAAATATTCAAATATGTTTATTTTCTTTTTAACTAAAATTTTAGAAAAATTAGTATTTACATACTCAGATTTATCAACTTCTGTCTCAAACAAGGAAAGAGCTAAAATAATAAAGTTATATAAAAAAGAAACTATTCTCTACCCTAATGCCATTTCTTTAAATGTAAAATTAGTTAAAAAAGTAATGAAGGGTGATTATATAATTTATACAGGTTCATACACATATAGACCAAATAAATATGCAATTGATTATTTAAGTAGTAAAATAATGCCTATACTTTTGGAAAACAATCCTAAGTTAAAATTAGTTATAACTGGGGGTGGATATAATAAAAAAATACCTTGGCTAATAAATAAGGGAATTGTAAGCAAAAAAAAGTTGTATAATTTAATTTATTTTTCTAAATGTATGTGCATACCCTTAAAATTTGGTTCAGGGACTAGAATTAAAATAATTGAAGCTCTATCATTGGGTGCAATAGTAATATCAAGCAAAAAAGGTATTGAGGGTATAGAATTAATAAATAAAGCTCCACCATTTATAACTAACAATACAAGAGAGTTTATTAAGACAATTAATAAAATAATAAGAGATTATAAAGATATTAAAAAAAAATCAATAAAATCTAAAACATATTATTTAAAAAAATATTCTATGAAAAACATTACAAGAAATTTTATTCAAAGAAATTTAAACGCATACTTAAAATGAAAAAGAGTCTTAATAAATTAATCACTAGTGGGACCATTCTTTCTATCCCAGGTCTCCTTTCAATTCTTGTTTCATTGGCATCCATTCCAATCCATTTAAATGTTGCAGGTGCTGAAAATTATGGAAATTATATAATTTTTCATTTTGTTTTAGTTATAACCACAACTTTAAATTTAGGGATTGGAAAGTCTATAGCAGTAAGTGTCAATAATTTTCCTAAGAGGAATAGAGAAATAGCATTTCAAGGTTTGAGATATACATTAACCATAATTTTACTTCTAACTTTATTCTATTTGATTTTATTTTTATTAGAGAAAATTAAATTATTTAATGCTTTTACATTGAATCCTAATTTAATATATTTATTTTTTGGAGCTATTATTACAATACTTTATGTAAGCTTGGAGGGTATTTTTCAAGGTAATAGAAAATTTAAATCTTTGAGTTTTTATAATTTTATTTTTTACAGTTTTGCTGTTTCATTCCCATCACTTTTATTAATATATGAAAAGAATCTATCTTTAGAAAATTTAATATTTTTTTCAACATTAATTAAATTTATCACTATCTTAATCATGCTTCTATCAATGTTTAATAATCAATTAATTCTAAAATCAAAAAGTAAAATTTTAATGAATAATTTAAAAAAAAATAGTAAATGGATAACTTTAAATAGTATTCTTATTCAATTTTATGACTTGTTTGATAAATATTTAATAAAAATATTTATAGGTCCAATAGCTCTAGCAACATATTCAATACCACAACAATTAACTGGAAAATTAAGTATTTTCTCCAAGGGCTTTAGTGCTTTTTTACTTCCTACATTAGCAAAAAAAGAAAAAAATAACTCTGATTTTTCGTTAACAATAAAAATTTTCTTAAAAATAATACCCATATTAATTTTTTTGATATTTCCATTTTATCCTTTTTTACTTAATTTTTGGCTGGGTAATGAATTTAATAAGGATATTTTGGATTTAACAAAAATTTTTTCTTTATGTATAATTTTTGCGTGCGCTTCACATATTCTAGTTACAAAGTTTGAGGCATCAAAAACTTTAAAAAAAAATTTAAAGATTGAATTTTTACTTATGCCTTTCTTTTTAATGACATTATATTTTTTAATTACTAACGCTTATTCATTAGCTCATATTGCTACAGCAATATTGTGCAAAGAGTTAATTTTATTATTTTTAAGATTAAGTCTCTTAAAAAAAGAAATAAAACAAATATACATTTATTATGTGTATTCAATCATATTCGTATTAATGCTTTTTTTATCATTTGTCAGTCCAAATTTGTTTTATTTATTTGAAATATTATTAATTATAAGTATTTTTAAAAATGATTATTAGTAATATTTTGAGAAAGCTAAGTAGTTATTTAAGTTTTTGGATTAGGGATATTAAAAAAATATCTGATACAAAAGACTTAATTATAAGAAAAGAAATTTTTTATAAACTCAAACAAAATAATACCACCAAGAAAAACTTAAAAAAAACACATCAAATATTTAATAAGCAAATTTATTTGCTACTTTGTAAGAACAACTTAGAATCTTTTTTAAAAGAAAGCTTTATACAAAAAATGTTTTTTTTACATAACAGATTTTTTGTTTTTAAGGAATTAAATGAGCTCAAAAAAAGCAAAAAGTGGAATCTATACAAAAAATTAATTATTGAGGATTCTATAGGTGGCCCTATTCGATATTTTTTATACCCGAAAAGTTCAGGAAATAAAATAAATCACGTTTATCACCTAAGTGTTTTATCAAAAGAATTAGATATTAAATTAGAAAGTATAAAAAATGTTTTTGAATTTGGTGCTGGGTATGGCTGCATGGCAAGAATTTTTTCAAAGATAAAAAGAAACATAAGCTACACATGCTTTGACACTTATTATGTAAATTTATTACAATATTATTATCTCAAACATAACAATTTAGATGTTGGTTTTTCCAAAAAAAATCGGTTTTTACTCACTTTTGAAATAAAAGATATTAATAATAACAAATACAAAAATACTGATTTGTTTATAGCTAATTGGTCATTATCAGAGACTCCATTAAAATTTAGAAACAAATTTGTTAATATTTTAAAGAATAGTAGATATGTTTTAATTTGTTTTCAGGAAAAATTTGAAGAAATTGATAACTTGAAATATTTTAATCAATTAAAGTATAATTTATCAAATAACTACAAAATAAAAATTATAAGAAATAAATTTTATAAGGGCAATTTTATTAAAAAACAAAATCATTTTTATTTTTTAGCTAAAAAATTATAGTCTAATTTCTGGCAAATTAATTATATTAATATCTATATAATTATAACTAAACTTAACAAATTTAATAAACTCAGCAAATAATGAACTTTTAAAAATCGTATTTTCTTGATTGTTTAAGTTAAATCCAGCCATCTGATCTAATCTCCACATAAACACATAAAAAAATAAAAAAATAAGTAAAAAAAATATCATTATAAAATTTTTATTAAATTCATTTTTTAATTTTTCAAACTTTCTTTTATCCAAAAGAAGAGCCGCATAAAAAGCAACTAAGTGTGTCGCAATTAGACTGATATTTCTGCCGTGATCTAGAGCTAATATAAAACATGCTAATGTTGGAATAAAAAAATAAAAATATTTAATCTGATAAGTTGAGTGAACTTTCAAAACTTTTTTATTAATTAAATAGTGAAAAATTAAATAAAATATTAATATCCCAAGAAAAATAGACGATATCAAATTTACAAAATCTTCATAACTAAAATAGAAAAAATGCCATTTATAGAAACCCCCTACTGCTTTATATAAACCTCCACCTAATTGAGGATGAATTGATACTTCGAACTTTTCTAATATTAAGTTTAAATAATTAAATTGAGATTGATCTCCAATATAAAATAAACTTAATAAAATTGGTATTATTAAAATTGAGTATATTTTTAAAATTTTAAAAAAATTATTTTTTTTCGTAACAAAGCTTAAAGATAATAAAAAGTGTATTGATAAAAATAAAACTTGATATTCATGAATTAATATTACTACAGATAACAAGGGTATAATTACAAATTTAAGTTTTGTATTATAATCTGAGTTATTTGTGATCTTACTAGAATAATTGAGCACAAGAACTGCGTGATATAAAATGGTTAATTTAATAAAGATATCCTTTAAATAGTAAAGATTTGGATCATAAACTGTAAAAAGTATTAGTGTTGGTGATAAAAAAATTAAAATAAATATAAAGTATACTTTTTTAAAACTTTCAAAAAGTGTGTAAAATAAATATATTTGTAATATATACATTATCATTAAAAGGTAAGTAAAAAAATTAACCGGATTAATAGAAAACAAATAATTCAACTGCCAGAAGATTTCTCCTAATAGCCCCCTTCGAACTAAACCTGCTTGGTAATTTATGAATAGTTCATTGAAAGCATAATTTGAAATACTAATCAATTCGTTTAAGTGTAAATAAAAATAACAAGATGTAATAACAACTAAGAAAAATAGAATGCTACTTATTATAATTAAGTTTAAAGATTTATTATTAAAAAACCTACTCATGACATCTATTATTTTAAACTTTTTTCATAATAATTGATAATATTTTCTATTCCATCCTGTATAGAAAATTTTGGTTTCCAATGTTTGGATAGATAATTATTAGATATATTGTTTATATTATTTTGAAGTTCATCTCTTTTTTTTGAAGGTTGAATTGTAATTTTAATTTTTCTCTTTTTTAATATATTTTGGATAATTTTAGCTATATCAATTATCTTTATTTTCTTGGAAGTGGTTAAATGTAATTCCTTATTATTTTTTAATAGAAAATTAAATTTATTCATTATTTTAAATAATCCCGCAGAACAATCATCTGCATATAAAAATTCTCTGCTTTCATTGCCACTAGTAAGCATTTGAATTTTTTTATTCTTTAAAGCCATAATAACAAAATCTGTAATCACATGTGATTTTTCAAGTTCTTTTTCTACACCATAAACATTCCAAAATTTCACATAAATACCATTTAATGAATTTGATATTTGTTCACCTAGTTTTTTTAGTGTTCCATAAGGAGAAAAGTCCATATTTGACATCTGACTACTAGCAAATATAAATTTTTTTTTATACTTTTTTATACTCTTAAAAACATTTGCCATTATTAATAAATTATTCATTAAAAAATCGTAAGATTTTTGATATTTTTTTAAATATCTGGACCCACCAACGTCAAATGCTAGAAAAAAGATAAAATCACTTTCTTTAATTTTTTTTTCGATATTTATATTATTAAAATTTCTTAAATCAAAAGTTTTTCCCATAACTAAATCAAATTTGGTAACCTTATAATTTTTTTTATTTTTAAAAAAATCAACTAAATGACATCCGATTTGACCTTCCGATCCAAGTATTAATATATTTTTTTTTTTCAAAATATTATTTTTTTATAAATTTGTATAACTTTTGACATATATAATATGGATAAAATATAACATAAGTCAAAAATAAGCTAAAGTTTAAATCTCTAAAATTAAAAATTTTTAACAATAAATAATAGTATGAACCGTAAGCATAAAGCTTGCTCAGATTATTTTCATTTAAAAATTTTAAGAGATAATTCTTATTTTCCTCCCAGGATTTTTCCTGCCACGATCTATCTTCCACAAATGCTTTAAAATCATTATCAAACTTTATAACTTTTGATTTTTTATAAATATTAATAGTTTTTAACTTTAAAAAATCACTTACCGCTACATAAAAATTTTCATTTATTCCCCAATCATATTGATTCCAGGATCGAATTATATCCTTAAATATTACCGCTTTATCTTTCGATATTTTAAAAACAATTAAATCTATGCCAAAATGTGGCCAGAAGGTATTATTAATTGTTCCCTTCTGTACATGTATATTTGGATATACCAGTGCACAAAAATTTTCTAATTTAATTTGTGATAAAGTTTCAAATAGATTGTTAGGAACAATAATATCTGCTGTTGAGTAAATTAAATAATCAAAATTTTCATTTTCTATATATTGATTCAATGCATTGTCTAATATTATTTTATTAGAATATTTTTTTCCTTCAGGTAGTTTTTTTTTAGGTATATTTATGTATATATTTTTAATCTTTTTTTCTTCAATAAATTTTTCAACATTATCTTCTTCAAACTGTGTTAGACTAAAGGTAATGTCTGTATCTAAACTTTTAATAGAGTCTACAAAAATGCTTTGATAAAAATCATTAATTTTTGATTTTCCAATGGGTCTAAATGAGACTATCCATAAAGCTTTCATGCCAGGTTTTATAAATTATTATTCAATATTACTTTTGCAAAACTTATCAATATTTGTTCCGCTATCTAATTGTTGACTTATCCATTTATACGTTTTGGTCAAACCTTCTTTTAGTGAGTTTTCTGCTTTCCATCCAATTTTTTTAGTAACATAGCTGTTATCACTCGATCTACCCCTTACTCCTTTTGGTTTATCTAATTGATAATTTTTATTCACTTTATGTTTGGCTATATCTTGAATAATATCTATCATTTGATTAATTGATACCTGCTCTTCACTCCCAATATTAAATACCTCTGAAGAATTGCTATTAAAAACTTTTAACATTCCATCTAGACAATCATCAATGTAGAGAAAACTTCTTGTTTGTTCACCATCTCCCCAGACATCTATTATTTCAGAGTTTTGACTCTTTGCTTTTATAATTTTTCTACATAATGCTGCCGGTGCTTTTTCTCTACCACCATCAAAAGTTCCAACAGGACCATATATATTATGAAACCTCACAACTCGAGTCTCTAAACCAAAATCTTCCGTAAAGTGTCTACACATTCTTTCACTAAACAATTTTTCCCATCCATAACCATCTTCGGGTTCTGCTGGATATGCATCCGTTTCTTTTAAACCTGGAATGAAAGTTTCGTTTTGCTTTGAACCATTATAAACGCAGGCACTAGAAGAAAATAAATATTTATCACATTTATTTTCCACTGCTGCTCTTAAGAGATTTGTATTTATCAAAACTGAAAGCATACATTCCGCTTTATTATTTTCAATAAAACCCATTCCACCCATATTACAGGCAAGATTGAATATGTGATTTACAGATTTTGTAACTTTTAAAGTATTATTATAATCTTTAAGGTCTAAACTATGATTCTCAGCTTCTTCAAAAATTTGAAACCAATATTCTTTTGGTTTGATATCGGCACAAACTATCTCTAAATCTTTATTTTTGATAAATTTTGAAACTAAGTGACCACCGATAAAACCACCAGCTCCACATATTAAGATTTTTTTTCTCATTCCATTTTCATACTATTTATTAATAAAAAAAACAGTATAAATAGTGCTGATGAGTGCAAAATTAATAAGTTTTTTCAATAAATACAGTAATTTAGATATATTACTATTAACTTTAACGCTTTTAATGCCATTTGCACTTATTTTAAGTATTTTTATTGCAGATTTGATCGCTTCATTGATTGGTTTAATATTTTTATTCATACTTTTTAAGAGTGATAATAAATTTAAACTTATACAAGAAATAAAAAAACCTTTAGCTTTAATTGTATTATTTTATTTAATTATACTTGTAAGTTTAATAGACACAGCAAGCTTAAAACAGTCTTTTTTACCTTCATTTTTTTATTTTAGATATATTTTATTTTCTTTAGGAGTTTTTTATTTAATAAAAAATCAAGAATATTTCATAAAATTAATCTTATATTCTTTAATAGCTTTAATTTTAATGGTTACTATTGATGTAATTTTTGAATATTTCAAAAATAATAGTTTTTTTGGTTTTGAAATTGAAACATTTAAGATTAAATATTCAAGCGGTTTTTATATAACTAGTTTTTTTGATGAAGAGAAAAAATTAGGTAGTTTTTTGATTAGATTATTGCCTTTTTTATTAAGCTTAATGATATATCTAAACATAAGTACTTTTAACAAATTTAAAATAGATATTTTATTATTTCTTTTATTTGGTTGTTTAATTTTTTTGACAAGTGAAAGAACAGCATTTTTTTTATATTTTATTTTTTCAATTTTGTATTTCAGAGTGATTAAGAATAAATTGACAGTATTTTTATCTATGATTTTGCTATTGATATTTTTGATCGCTACACAATACCAGCTTATTCATAAATATATTATTGCCACACTTTTCCAGCTTAATGTTATTGAATCACCAGGTGCAAAATTTCATCAACTACCTGAATTAATTAATTTTTCAGATTTAAGATTTTACTCGACAGAACACGAGGAGTTAATAAAGACGGGCATAATTCATTTCAAAAAAGAACCTTTTACTGGAAATGGGGTTAAAACTTTTTTCTCAACTTGTAGAGAGCATAACCTTCTTCGTAATGAGTGGATTGATTCTCTCTCTTTGTATTATTTTAAGTTCACTAATGGAATTATTTATGGAAAACAAAATGGTTTATGGCCTCACCTTATTTGCTCTACCCACCCACACAGCACATACATTCAACTACTATCGGATATTGGAATTTTTGGTTTTTTAATAATAGCGTTTTTCTTTATTTATATTGTATTTAAGAACGTGAAAATTTTTTTTAGAAAAACTGAAAATAAAATTATTCAATCTTACTATGTGTTAAATTTAGGATTAATTTTGAATCTACTCCCTTTTGTTCCATCTGGAAGCTTTTTCAATAATTGGATTAATTTAATGATATATTTTCCTTTGGGGTTCTGGTTTTATCTACATATGAAATATAAAAATGAAAATTATTAATAAAATAGGTCAATTTATTTGTCCAGAAGAAGGTTTAAACTTAATTAAACTGACTTTGATACTTAGCTGGATATCAATTTTCTTGTCACTCGCATTCAATCCTTATGATCTTGTGATTTTTTCAAATTATATGAATTTTAAGAATTTTTTTTTTACAAATTTTGAATTTACAAAAACTGTAATAATAATAATTGGAGTATCTACGATATTTTTTTTTCCAATCTTATTATTTATTATTTTTAAATTTCACCTATCAAATAAGATAAATATAAAATCAAATATGCTTTTTATTTTAAGTATTGTTTATTTTTTATTGCAATTCATTGGTCTGATTACGACGGAAAATAGTTTTTATAATTCTTATTTTTTATTTAACTCAATTGCATCATTAATCATATTGTATATATCTACAAAGATATTTTCCGAAAAAGACTATGAGATTATATTTAATATTATAGTTTTTCTTTTGACGTTATCTTTAATTTTTTATTCTTTTCAATATTTTAGTAGTTATTTTACTAGTTCTAATAATTTGTATAGTGTTTGGGGTAATATCAAGGGCTCTATAGAATTTGGCGTACCTAGACCAACGGGATTAAGTCGAACTGCCACTATAGTTTTAGTTTTTTTAACTTTTTATCCTATTGAGAATAATTCATATGTAAGAATTAAATTATTCTTAATGTCCTTGTGTGTTGCAATAGTTGTTATTCTTGGCTCTAGATCATCGATGGGTTTACTTTTAATCTTTCTAATATTATTATTATTTATTTCTATAAGAGAAAATAATTTACAAATAAAAGAATTTTTTAAGACTTATATTTATTTTCCATTTATGATAATTATATTTATTCTTTTAACTAAATTTACAATATTACAACTCGTTAAACATCAAGTAATCACTGTACCTATGCCTGATGATGAGCACTCTATACAAAGCGCGCTTAACACTAGTTTGTATAAACAAAATCAAAACGAAAGAACTTGGGCAATTTTGTTTAGAGAATTCCCTTCAGTAGAAACTACCCACCAAGGTAATTTTAGTAGTGGAAGATTTGCAGATTGGAAAAACATTGCTACAGTCTTATTTTTTAATAAGAAAAATTCTTTTAAAGAAGATGGTAAAACGGGGTGGGTATTAAATATATTTAATAATCCAAATATAAATATGCGTTTATTTACTGGATTTGGTGTTCAAGGAGATCGCTTTTTAATAAATCAAAGTGCTTCTAATTCTTTAGTTTATGCTGCTGCAAGTGGTGGGGTTGCAGGTCTTATTGCGTTAATTCTATTTTCCATTATTGGACTTTATTATGCAATAAATTGTATTTTTACAATAAATAAAAAAAGATTCTCTTGGTATCAGAAAGCTTCTTCAATAATAATATTGATGATTTTAGCTAGATCTCTTTTAGAGTCTTCCTATGCCGTCTTTGGCATTGATTCAATTTTATTTGCTTTATGCGCCATAACTCTAGGTAAAAAATTTGATAAAATATCATGATTAATTTTATTACATGCACTGTATGTATATTTCTAAATCTAATATTTATTTTTTGGTTTGAAAAAATTAGAATATTTCATCTAATAATTGACAAACCAGATAATTTTAGAAAATTTCATAAAAAACCAACATCTTTAGCGGGTGGTGTTATTTTAATGATTAATATTTTATTTTTTTTTATAGTTTATTTAATTTATGAAAAATCTCTACTTGATGAAATAATTTTTGTGAGCGTAACAGAATTAAATTTTTTCATATGTTCTTGTTTGTTAATTTTCTTAATTGGTTTTTTTGATGATAAATTTAACTTTACTCCATTAATTAAATTTTTTTTGTTACTTTCAGTAATAATATTACTTCTCTATTTTAACCCTAACATCAGATTAGAAACTATTAGATTATCTTTTATAAAAAATGAAATAAATTTGGCACAATACTCAACTTTATTTACCTTGTTTTGTTTTTTGGTTTTTATTAATTCTTTTAATATGTTTGACGGAATTAATCTTCAAGCAAGTAGTTATACGTTGTTTATATTTATTACTTTTGCTATTTATTTAAAAATTTCTTTACTTATAAAAATCCTATTAATTTTTATCATAGCGTTTAAATATCTTAATTTTAGAAATAAATCTTTTTTAGGGGATAGCGGCTCTTTATTAGTAGCTTTTATAATTAGTTTTATTTTTATTAAATTATTTAATTATAATATTATTAATTATTCTGACGAAATTTTTATTTACATGATGTTGCCTGGAATTGACATGATAAGACTTTTTTTTCAAAGAATAAAAATGAAGAGAAATCCTTTTTCATTCGATAGATTGCATTTACATCATCTTTTATTAAAAAAATTTTCCTATACGAAATCAATTTTAATTATAAACTTACTCATTTTATTTCCAATTATGCTGAATTTTTTTATAGCAAATAAACTTTATATAATTTTAATAACAATTTTTGCTTATACCCTAACTATTTTTAAAATAAAAAAAGTATAAATTAAATATTTTTTTGATAATAATTACAATAACTAACCAATCCCTTTTTTAAAAAAATTTTAGGTTTCCATCCCAGCTGTCTTATCTTGGAGCTATTTAATTTTCTATTTTTAACTCCATCAGGATATTGCTTATTAAAGATTATCTTTCCTTCGAAACTAGTAATATCTTTAATAATTAATGCCAAATTCCTTATTGAAACATGCTCCCCACTTCCCACGTTCATAAATGAGTGGCTTATTTTATTTATGACACAAAATTTAATAGCTAATGCTAGATCTTCAACATTAAGAAATTCTCTTTTTACGCTACCACTCCCCCAAACTTCTACTTCTTTATGTTTATTTTTTTTGGCCTCATAGAATTTTTTGACCAAAGCAGGTATCACATGACTAGATTTAAGATTAAAGTTGTCTCCTTCTCCATATAAATTTGCTGGTTGCAAAGATATAAAATCTTTTTTAAATTTTTTGTTTAAATATTCGCAATATTTTAACACTGCTATTTTTGCAATGGCGTATCCTTCATTTGTTGTTTCAAGGGCAGAGGATAACAAGTATTCTTCCTTTATTGGCTGTTTTGGATTTTTAGGATAAATGCACGCAGACCCTAAATTAATTAATTTATTTACTTCGTACTTCAGGCTTAAGTTAACTAAATTTAAACCTATAATCGTGTTTGTGTATAGATAATCTGATTGATAGGTTGAGTTGTCTAAAATTCCACCAACTCTACCAGCACAATTAATAACTATGTCCGGTCTATTTTTTTTGAACCAAATTTCTACTTTAGACCTGTCTGTAAAATCAAGATTTTTTCTTTTACATGAAAGAATTATAAATTTTTTTGTATTACTTAGCAATTTATGCACAGCAGATCCGACCATACCTTCTTCTCCAGCAATAAAGATTTTTTGTTTCAACTTTATATATCTCTATTTCTAATTTGAGATTTTGCTAATTCTAAGTCAGTATCTAGCATTTCTTTTATTAATTGATCAATTGAAATTTTTGGCTTCCATTTAAAAGTTTTTTTAACTTTATTTGAATTACCAATTAAATTTTCAACTTCATTGGGTCTGAAATATTTTCTACTGATTTTTATGATAATCATATTTTTCAACAAATTTGGATACTGCTTTTGGTTAAAAGAATCTATTTTTGCAATTTCATTTACGCCTTTTCCTTGCCACTTAATTTTAATACCTAAATACTTAAAACACTTTTCAATAAAAAATTTTACAGTGTATTGTTTTCCAGTGGCAACCACAAAGTCATCTGACTTTTTGTGTTGTAATATTCGCCAGCACATTTCTACATAATCTTTGGCATGACCCCAGTCTCTCTTAGAATATATATTTCCTAAATATAAACATTTTTCTTTACCATAAATAATTCTACTTAATGTCATTGTAATTTTTCTTGTAACAAAAGTTTCCCCTCTTCTTGGTGATTCATGATTAAACAGAATACCGTTAGATGCATACAGACCATAAGATTCTCTATAGTTTTTTGTAATCCAATATGCAAAAAGCTTTGATGATGCATAAGGGCTCTTAGGATAAAATCTTGTTTTTTCAGATTGTTTTTTTTCTTGTATTTCACCGAAAAGCTCAGAGGTTGAGGCTTGATAAAATTTAGTTTTTTTTTCCATTCCTAAATTTTTAATTGCTTCAAGAATTCTTAAAGTTCCTAATGAATTTACATTTGTAGTATACTCAGGTAATACAAAACTAACTCCTACATGACTTTGAGCTGCTAGATTGTATATTTCATCTGGCTTAGTTTCTTTAATTATTGACATTATAGAGTTGCTGTCTGTCAAATCTCCGTAATGTAAAAAAAAGTTATTCTTATGCTTAGCATCAAGAAATATTTTATCTATTCTATCAGTGTTAAAAGATGATGATTTTCTTTTAATTCCGTGAACAATATAATTTTTTTTTAACAAAAACTCAGCTAAGTATGAGCCATCTTGACCAGTTATTCCTGTAATTAATGCTTTTTTTAATTTCATATTTTAAAAATTACTATTATATTATTATCATTTACATTCAATGAAATTATCAATCGTAACAGTAAGTTTAAATAGTTCAAAAACTATAAGAGACACTATTAATTCTGTTGCATCTCAAACTTATAAAAATATAGAACATATCTTTGTCGACGGTGGATCCACAGACGATACTTTAAAAATAATAAAAAAAAACCCCTTCAAAAATAAAAAAATATTTATTAAAAAAGGATCGGGTATTTATTCTGCTATGAACGAGGGTGTTAAAAGAGCTACCGGTGATATTATTCAAATATTAAATTCTGACGATTTACTTGAATCAAATACAGTAATAAAAGATGTTATTTCTACAATTAAAAAATCTCCAGGATATGACTTTTACTTAGGAGACGTTCTTTTTTTTAGTGATAACAACTATTATAAAATAAAAAGATATTTCACTGCAAAATATTTCAAATCAAAATATTTAGACGATGGTACGCTTCCACCTCACCCCGCTTCTTTTGTTAGAAGAAAAGTGTATTTAGAATGTGGACTTTATAATGAAAAATTAAAAATAGCTGCAGATTTTGAATTTTTTTATAAAACATTAAGAACTAACAAAAAAAAATATAAAACAATAAACAGAACTATCGTTCGTATGAGGACTGGTGGAGCTTCTGGACAATATTTAAGAAGTTATATCGTCACCACAAAAGAGATTTTATCAACAATGAAAAATTTAGGTGTCAAATATAATAAAATAAAAATAATTATTAGAGGTTTATTCAAAATTAAGGAATTATTTATTCTAAATAAGATTAAATTAAATAAAAAATTTAGACTATTCAATATAGTATTTGAAAAACATTTTTATAATAAAATTAGTTTTAAGATCATTAAAAAAACTAAATTATTACCGTTTAATAAAAATTTTATTTTATCGGGTATGAATTTAGCATTTCTTGGGTATTATGGAAAAAAAACATTATATCCTATTAACTATCTTTATCATTGGCCAGATGGGATTTTTTTGAAACAAATTGTTGATATAAAAAAAATACCAGGGAGGCAGTTATTAAAAGAAATCATAATTCCAAGAAAAATTAATACAATCAAAATAATAGGTAATGTTTCAGCTAAGTCTAAATTGTATATGAAAAATAAATTTAAAAAAAAAATAAATCATGTCAGGTTACCATATGGACCAATTGAAGATCTTAAAAAAATTAATGTTAAGTTAAAAGAGGGTGAATTAACTTTTATCACTTTACCAACACCCAAACAAGAGGAGCTTGCTTATCATTTTGCAAAACAAAATAAGAATTTCCAAATAATTTGTATAGGAGCTTCTATTGCAATCGCCTCAGGAGAAGAAAAAATAGTTCCAAAATATTTGCAAAATTATGAATATATTTGGAGGTTAAGATCAGATTTTTTCAGGCGGCTTTATAGATTGAGCGAAACTTTATTTTATTATTTAATAGCAGCTATAAAAAACAATCTATTTAACAAAACAATTTTTAGAATAATTGAAAAATAAAAATATTTATCTTTGGATTTCTGATGCTGGGAAAGATACCGGTGAGGGGCAACTTGCAAATAAATATTTAGAAAATTTGATTAAAAATAAATATACTTTTAAAATAATTAAAAAAAGTAATAACAATCTAATTAAAATCTTATTAGAATTTCGTTATATAATTCCATTCATAGGAATATTTTTTTGTTGGAAATTTTTTTTACAAAATAAAAAAGTAGGTTATATAAATTATCTACCCTTTTGGAATTTTTTAATATTTCTTTTACTTCCACCCAAAACTTTATTAGGACCCATCACTGGAGGTGCAAACTTCAATAATGATAACTTCTTGATTAGAAAATATATTTTTCCTATATTTTATAAAATTAGCGAAACTATTGTTAATCTAAGATCCTATAACCTACTATTTTCTACCGAATTGTTAAAAAAATATTTGTCTAAAAAAACCAAAAAGAAAAGTACTTTTAATTTTATCATTAAACAGTTTTCTTATAAAATAAAAAAAAAAAAAGACATTGATTTTCTCATTTATTACAGAAACCATAAGAATAAAAAAAGTTTTTTTCCTTATAATTTAATAAATAATTTATTGCTTCTAAAGTTTAAGGTTCATATAGTTGGGGATAAACTAAATTTACGTTCAGTAACCAATTACAATTTCATTAATAATAAAAAATTAGGAAATTTACAATCTCGTGCAAGGTTTACTGTTATATCTAATGAAAATCTATATAGCCTATTTACATTGGAGAGTATTGCTCAAAATGTTAAAGTTTTGATTAACAAATCTGTCAGAACAAGAATTGTGTACTTTAAAAAAAGTTTTTTAAAAATAAACTTTAATAATCTTAAAGAGTTGAATAAACTAAAAAAAATATATAAATAATTATAGAAGTTAAAATTATGACATACATTTATTGTGACACAGCAGACATCAAGACTATAAAAAAATGTATTAATAAATATAATGCAGATGGTGTAACAACAAATCCTTCAATAATGAGATTAGATGGTGTAAAAAACTACAAGTCTCATTGTCTAGAAATTTTAAAAATTACAAAAAAAAAACCCTTATCTGTTGAGGTTTTTGCAGACACACAAGGTGAAATATTAAATCAAGCAAATAGAATTTCCCTTTGGAGTAAATATCTTTTTGTAAAAATCCCTATAGTAAATACGAATGGCAAGTTTCTAACTTCAGTGATCCAAGAATTAAACTCCAATAATACAAAATTAAATATCACGGCCGTTTTTACTTATAATCAAGTTAAAAAAATTAAAGAAGTAATCAACAACAAAACTCCAATAATTATATCAATCTTCTGTGGAAGAATTGCTGATAATGGAATAGATCCAGAAATTTTAGTAAAGAAAACAGTTAAATTGTTTAAGAATTATAAAAACGTAAAAATTTTATGGGCAAGTACAAGAGAAGTTTTTAATTATTTTCAAGCTAAAAGGTGTGGCTGTCATATTATTACAATGGGCCCCAAACTTATTGAAAAGTTAAAATCTAAAAAAACTCCTTTAAATTTGTATTCAATAAATACAGTTCGACAATTTTTTATTGATGGCAAAAAATCAAAATTTAAAGTTTAAATATATTAGAAATTTCACTAAAATAGCTGATAGTAAAAGTAGACTTTTTTTTTAATTTTTCATTATATTTTTTATCAATATAAATAGTTTTGCATTTTGCATTATGTCCTGCATCAATATCTTTCCATCTGTCCCCAACTACAAAACTTTTTTTTAAATCTATCTTGTATTTTCTTGACGCATCAAGCATCATTCCTGGGTTAGGTTTTCTATATCTGCATTTTTTATTTGTACAAAAACATGTATATATTTTTTTTATAGGTAGTTTTTTTTTCAAATAATTATTTATTTCTATGACGTTTTTTTTTGTATTTTTTTTTTTTTCTACATCGGGTTGATTTGTAATAATAAAAATTAAATATTTACTGGTTAAATTTTCCAGTATTTTTTTTACAGAAGGATATATCTTTATTTCATTTATTGATTTTATGGCTAAGGGCTTATTATCAATAGAACGATTTGTTTTAATTAACGTTCCATCACGGTCAAAAAAAATTGCTTTTTTATTTTTTACCACTTAGTCTTATTAACTTGTAAGTCTGGATGAGAAACAAGTAAATGCCATATCAATGCTTGAAAAGTTTCAGCTATAGGCGTAACTAGTTTTTTCTCCTTAACATTTATTAATATTTTAATATCTGAATGATTATATGCATATCCGTCATTTCTACCAACGATACAAACTGTTTTACCTTTTTTCAACTGAGCAAATTTAATTGCTTTGATTAAATTTATAGAAACTTTTTTTAAGTAATTACCTCCACCAACAGAAAAAATCATAAGCACATCTTTTTTATTAAAATTTGAAAGTTTTAAATAGGTATCAAATATTGTTTCAAAACCCTCATCATTAGTTTTTGCAGTTATTTCAGATACGTTATCGACTGGTGTATAAGCATCAATATTACACAATTTTCGAAAATCATTTACTGCATGTGATGCATTTCCAGCACTGCCACCAACACCAATAATAAATAGTCTTCCTTTATCTTTCTTTAATTTTTTGAGTAATTTTATTGTGGAAATAATTTTATCATCACTTATGCTTTCGAGCGACCTTATTATATTTTCTTTATATAAATTTATAAATTCCATTTTATACTAAATATTTTTTTAATTCTTTTATACCATTGTATGAGCCAATCTCATAAAATCTTTTTTTAACAACATGCCCCATTAACAAGTTTTTATGAGAAATTTTTTGAAATAATAACGATAAGTCAAATTTCTTATTTTTTTTAAAACCTTTAAAAATTATTTTATCTAAAAAAGATATACCATAATCAATATATATCAAATTTTTTTTTTTTGATTTAAAGTACAGTATATTTTTTGAGTTTTTCAACTCGACGTTACTTTTATCATATTTATTTTTATTTTTATATATAGCCATTACTGATTGGTTATTTATTGATTTCATATTTTTTAGATTAAAATCGATATAGCTATCTCCATACATTACATAAAAAAAATTTTTTAGTAAATGAATAGATTTTATAATAGCACCACCAGTACCAAGTAATTTTTTTCCATCATTGACTATCTTTACATTTATAAAATCTATGTTTTTGTGAACATATTCTTCAATTTGCTCTGATAAATATGCAACTGATAAAATTACATTTTTAATATTATTCTTTTTAAGATATTTTAATTGATAATATAAAAATGGTTTTCCATTTATGTCGATTAGGCACTTGGGCTTAGTTTTGGTTAACTTTCCAATTCTTGAGCCTTTTCCACCTGATAGAATAATAGCTTCATATTTTATCACAAAATTTGTTTTACTCCCTCAAAATCAAACTTAAACCTTACTTCTTCCAGCTTTTTTGTAACTAATGCCTTTCTTAATTTATTAGGTGTGTTCGTATAAAATAATAAGAACCCACCACCACCAGCACCAATTAACTTTCCTCCTGTTGCTCCATTAGCAAGTGCAAAATTATAAACCTCATTAATCGTTTTATTTGACATATTTTTTGACCTTTTAAGTTTATATTTCCAATGTTCGTTCATTAACCTTCCAAAATCTTCACAATTTCCTTTTACTAATGCTTTTTTAATTTCTACTCCAAGGGATTTTACATAGTCTAAATTTTTTATTATTTCGATGTCCTGTCTTAGTGTCTTTTTATTTTGTTCATTTAAAATTAATGATGAGTTTCTAGAAAACCCTGTAAAAAATAATAACAAATTGTCCTCTAAATCTAAAATTGTATCATTGCTAATCTTTAAATTTTTAACATTTACAAAGCCTTTTTTGTTAATATTAAATTCTGATATACCTCCATATGCTGATATGAATTGATCCTGCTTTCCACTAGGTTGTTTTAATTTTTTAATTTCTATATCACAAGCCTCCTCCGCAAGTTCTCTACGGCCAATCATTTTTTGATTAAAAGAATATACAGCCTTTATAAGAGCCGTTGTAAAACTACCTGAAGACCCAAGTCCCGTTTTAGCTGGAATATCAGTTAGTGTTGTTATTTCAATTTTATTTTCTTTAAGCTGTTTATATAATACTTCCTTAATTATTTTGTGATTTATATCTTTTATATTGTTAATTTTTTCAATTTTTGAATATTTAAGATAAATTCCTTTTTCAAAGGGTTTTGTTATAGTTACATAAACATACTTATTTATAGCAGCAGAAATAAAAAAACTTCCTTTTTTTTCATAATAAGATGGGATATCCGTTCCTCCTCCACCTATGCTTATTCTTAAAGGACTCCTAACTATTATCATTATTGATATTTATATATTTGGTTTATGATTTTAAGATTTTCATAAGCATCTACAATTCCAGGATTTGATTTTCTTTTTTTTACAATGTCTATATAAAAATCATTTAATTCTAACTTCCACGAATTGTCTTTAACACTTTTGAAAATATATTGTTTTTTTTTAGGAGGACCCATTTTTTTTGACATTTTATAAAATATTAAACTTTCTTTTCCATAGCTTTTACCCAATCCATTAATTTCTATTTTGCCAGTTTTGCCAAAAATTTCAAAGATAAATTTGTTTTTCCATTCAGTACATGAAGCATGAAGAAAAGCAATATTATCTTTTTTATTTGATAAAATGAGGAAACAATTATCTTCTAATTTCATATTCCAAAATGAAGTTTTTAATTTATGTTTATCAACTTTTAAATTACCTAAAAAAGTTCTTGATAAATCAATTAGATGTGATCCTTTGTCAATTAATTCACCACCACCTGAAAATTTTTTATTAAATCTCCATTCTTTGTTATAATTTGGTCGACCACCGTGTCCATAAACAGCTCTTAAATACATCAAGTCACCTATTTTATTTTTATTAATAATCTTTTTAGCCAAAATAAAAGCAGGGTGATATCTGTGATTATAACCAACCCTTAATGCTATAAAATTTTTTGATTTTAATAACGAAATTATTTTTTTAGTTTCTAGAGCAGAAATACCAGCTGGTTTTTCAACAAAAATATGAATATTTTTTTTTATACAAGCTTTTATTATGACTGAATGTAAATGATGAGTTGTAGCAATAATAACAGCTTGTAAGTTATCTAAATTAATTAATTCATTCCATTTTTTAGTTAAAAAAATATCTTTATCATTAATATTTTTTTTGATTAAGGAAATTTTTGGGTCAGCACAGGCTATCAATTTAAAATTCTTAGGTAAGTTTGATATTCTTTTTAGACCAACTACACCACATCCAATTAGTCCAATATTAATTATTCTATTCATTATAATTTCTCTTTTCTTCTTAATGTGTAGATATTTTTTTTTAATATTTTGGTAATTGTTTTTTTATCCCAATTATTAAACTTATCCCACCTAGAACTAATTATTTTCCCAGTAATTCTTTTACCTTTATTGCTGTAAAGGAATTTAATTAATTCATAAATTTTATTAAGTGAGTTATTGGAATTTTTAAGCTGTATATCAATTCTTTTCTTCTCTTTGTTATTTACAAGGTTTTTTTTAGTTTTTAAAATTAAATTTGTCATTTTAGATTTAATAATTCCAGGTGATATAGCGTTTATTGTAATATTTTTATTATCAAATTCTTTTGATAAAGTTTCTATTAATTTCACTAAGGCTATTTTTGACAATACATAAGGGCTAAAATTATTTCTCACACTAGTAACACCACCACCTGAAAATAATATAATTAAAAGATTCTTGCTTTGCTTTATATGGGTATAAATATATCTAAAAAAATACACATAAGAAAAAAAATTAGTATTAAATGTTTGATGAAATTTATTAATATTCAATTTAAAAAAATTTTTTATTTCACCTTGTTCACCAATTGTATTAATAATTATATCTGCTTTTTTAAATAAATTTTTATTTTTTATAATTTTTTTTTGAAATTTAATATATTTGATATATCTAAAACTTCAAATTTTACAACTTGGCCCACAGCTGGCTTAAATTTTTTTTTTAGTAAAGATATTTTTTTTTTATTTTTTATAAATAAAAAAATATTATGTCCATTTTTATAAAATTTATTAGATATGGAATAGCCAATACTTCCCGATGCACCTAGAATTATTATATTTAATTTTTTTTTAATAACCATTGATTATCTAATAAATATTTAGTTGTAATTTCAACAGATTTTTTAATTGTAAATTTTGGTTTCCACCCTGTCGATCTTATTTTCTTTGTATCTAAAAATATGAAAGGGTTATCTCCAATCCAGCCTCTTCTTCCACCCTTATATAAAATTTTCGGTTTTAGATTTAATACTTTACATATGGTTCTCACTGAACTTTTTACATTAGAATATTCGTTTGTTCCTAAATTTATTATATTTATTTTTTTTTTGAAAAATTTCATCGCAATTGTTATTGCACTAATGCAATCATAAATATTAAGATAAGATTTTTTTTGATTGCCATCACCAAGTACAGACAATTTTGTTTGATTTATTTTAAGCTGATTAACAAAATCATACACATGGCCATGACTATATCTTTCCCCAAGTATAGAAACAAATCTAAAAATATATGACTGAATATTATATCCTTCGCAGTAAGCAGAAATAAGAGATTCTGCTGAAAGTTTTGAAGCACCATAAAGAGAGGTTTGTATGGGAAATGGCGCATCTTCTCTTGTTGGAATCTGGTCGGATTCTCCATAAACAGATCCTGTTGAAGAGAACATAATTTTTTTTACATTATTTTTTACCATAGCCTCTAAAATTTTGTGAGTTACCAGAATATTTTGTCTTATATCTCTGCTTCTATGATTTAGGCCAAATCTAACATCGGCATTAGCTGCTAAATGAAATACGGTATCAATATTTTTGAAATATTTATCTATATCTTTTTTAAATAAATCAACTTTATAAAATTTAAAATTTTTATTTTTTAATGCAGATTCTATAAAAAACTTATTACCTGTTGACATATTGTCAATCCCAATAATTTTGTAGTTTTTTTTAAGATAACAATCAACCAAATGACTTCCTATAAAACCTGCACATCCGGTTATTAGTATTAATTTATTTTTCATCTTTATTTTATTGCCTCAAAAATTATTGTTTCAACTGGTGTTAAAAATGTAGGAAACTTGAAACCGTATTGTAAAATAAATCTTCCTTGTTTTATTTTTTTATATTGAATATTTTTAAATTTATTTTTCTTTAATGTTTCTAATATTTTGTTTTTTGTAAATTGAAAAGCTGGCGGATGATTTAAGAATTTATTAATAAGATAGCTTGAGGGTTTAAATAATAACTGCTCAATTAAATAAAACCAATATGGGACGCAGGACTCCACAATTATAATTTTTCCTCCTTCACTAAGGCTTTTTTTACTTTCACTTATACATTCATTTAAATTTTTAAGATTTTCATTTACATTTTTCCCAATCAAATGATGTATTAACATGACAAATATAACTGTATCAAAGTTTCTTAATTCAGTAGGAATGTTTAGCGCACTTCCAACAATTAGCTTTACGTTTTTTGGAAGAGATTTAGGGTTTACCATTTCATCTAAATCCAAACCTACAATCTCTTCTATTATGCTTGTATTATAATCAAAGCAACCTCCATGACCAACATCTAATAGCTTTTTTGTTTTTTTTAATTTATCTGTTATCTCATCATATAAAATTTTATATGTATCTATTTCATTTATATTTTTTTGGTAATTTCTATTTTTAGAAAAAAAAAGTATATTTTTTTTTTTTATAGATTCACTAAAATCAGATTTATTCATCAAAATTATATTTTTTATCTATTATAAAACTTGGTCTTTTTTTAACCTCATCATATATGCGCCCTACATATTCTCCTAAAATACCTAAACCTACTAAATTTAGCCCTGAAAAAAATGTAACAAATAATATTGTTGATGGTAGTCCAGGAGTAACACTAGGGTCTAATAGTTTAATAATAATATAGTAAATACCTATAGCAAAACTTATTATAGCAAAAACAAAACCCAATAAAGACATAAAAAATAGTGGCTTTGAACTAAATCCAAAAATGCCATTAAAGGCAATTTTTATTGACCCTAGATATTTATTATATTTACTATGCCCAGACTCTCGTTCATCACGATCGTAGTCTAAAAATGTTTGCTTGAAACCTACGTATGCAACGAGCCCTCTTAAAAAAGCATTTGGTTCATTAAATTTTTTTAGATTTTCCACAATTTTTTTTGAAATCATTCTAAAATCACCTGTATTTTTAGGAATTTTTACATCACTAATTTTTTCGATTAAGGAATAGCCAATTCTTGTAATTAATTTTTTTATAAAGGTTTCTCCTTTTCTGGATTTTCTTCTTGCTAACACAGCGTCGAAGCCCTCATTCATTTTGGAATTCATTTGTTCTATTAATTCGGGTGGGTCTTGTAAATCACAATCGATAATAACACACCTATCCCCTGTTGAATTATGTATTCCTGCCATTGTTGCCGCTGGTTGACCAAATCTACGAGAGAAAACTATAAGTTTTATTTTATTATTATTATTTAATTCCTCTAGGATAATTTTTTCAGTTTTATCAGAAGATGGGTCTAGTATAAATAGTATTTCGTAAGTTAAATTAATTTTACTTAATGTTGCTATTAGTCTGTTAAGAAAATTTTTTATATTTGTTTCCTCGTTATAAACTGGAACTATAATTGATATTTTTTTATCCATGTTTTATTTTAAAATATATCTTTTGTAATTATTATACATTTTATACATCTTTTTTTCTAAATTAATTGGCATACGCATATTTGCTTGACATGTTTCTAAATTTAGAATTTTAGGATTATTTAAATGATATTCAAAATTAGTTAACATATTTACTTCAGCATTATAGTGTCTTTTCGCAAATCTCTTAATAGTATCTGATTTAAAAAAAGGAGTTTTTTCGTGGCTAATAATTTTTCCTAAATCTACATTTTCATCAATATAATGTAAAGTTGTCCCTATTAGTTTTTTTTCAAGTATAGCCCACTTAAATGCATCTAAACCTCTTGTTAATGGAATTAACCCAGAGTGACAATTTATTACAAAATTTTTTTTTATCAAGTTATTATTAATAATTGCAGAACCACATATTAATACTATATCCAAGTTGCGATAAATATTTTTATCATCAAGATTGCAAACACTTAAATCATAATATCCTGAAATTTCTTTTATACTAGGTCCATTAAATTGATCAGGTCTATGTTCAAAAAAATTCTTTATTTTTTTATTCTTAAATTTTCTAAACTTACTAACAATTAATTTTATTTTTTTATATCCAATTTCATGTAAACCATGCAATACGTCTTGTGTTTTTCTATGTGGCCTATCATATGTAATAATGCCTATTTTCATGGTTTATTATTTATTAAATTAAATTTATTTTGTTCAACAATTAAATAACATTTATCACTTGAATTAATATCTCTAATATTGGTTAAATTGCTATTTATTGAGTTGTGTAAAAATTTTAATATTAAATAAGATTTTTTAAAGTAATCACTCACATCTGTTTCAATATATTTGCATGTATCAATTTGATTTAGGTCAATTTTCCAATTAAAATTAGTTTTCATACTTGGGTGCATAATTGATGGAAATGAATCTATTTTACCTATTCCATTATTATCAGATGTATATTTATAAATTGGAAATAAAATTATAAAAAAAATTATTATATAATTAATTTTTAGATACTTATGTGTTATTTGAAAATTATAAAAATCAATAGTTATAAAAATAAAGATGAAGGGTGACAAATAAAAGTATAATTTAATTATAATCCATAAGTTATTATGGTATAAAAAATAACTAGTCAAAATAAAGAATGCAATAAAAATTACAACGAGTGGTTTTTTTTTGCTTAAAATAATAATATTTTTATTACTTTTGTGTATTAGATAAATCGACAACAAAATAATAATAAATAAATTTAATTGATTTCCAAAATTTACTATTTTACCAACGGAAAGATAATACAAGCCAAAAAAAGAAGGTATGATATTTAAGTAGAAAAAATTATACCCATTTTCTAAATGAAGCTTTATTATATGTTTCAATGTACTAAGGATGTCATTGGTTGAAAAATAACTTTTTATTTCTAAAATAAAACTCTTTTCAAGAACTAAACTTTCTTTACCCATGATAAAAGCTCCAAAATAACCCCACCAATCTTTGCCCTGGTTTAATGAAAAAGTTAATTGATCATATAAAAAAAGATAGTTAGTTTTGTAAGAAAAAATTGTTAATGTAAAAAATATTAATATTGTTGATAAAACTGATAATAGAAATAATTTTTTCTGATTAGTTGAAAAGAATACCTGGATTACATAAACACTTACTATCAAAGTAGACACACAAAAAAGTTCTGGATAAATTAAAAATAAAGAAGAATTTAAAATTGAAAAAAATATAATGAATTTTAAGTCAACACTTTTAAACTTCTCTAAATTATTAATTTCTGAAATTATTAATAGAAATATAGGCAAAGCGGCTAAGTGTGAATAAGCGTCAATTTCAAATATGTAAATTATCCAAAATGATAATGCGAATGTTAAACTTAAAAAAGCTTTATTAAAAAAGGACATTGTTAAATTATCAATTAAATCTCTAAAAGAAATTACAGATAAAATAATCAAAGTTAATTTAAATAAATAAGATAGAAAAAATATATCTATGAATTTAATTTTAAGATAAAAACTAATTAGCAAACTAGTTAATGGTCTTGAAAAAATTAAATGATCAATATCGTTAAAATGAGAATAGATTAATGGAAATTTTGCATTATCAGATAATAATGAATAATTAAATTCACTAAATAAAGATGCAATGGATAAATAACTAAAAAAATCCCAATGGTTCCCTCTAAATATATAAAACTGTTCCCCATATATTAATGCTGGTAACAGATATAAAAAACTTAATAAAAAAACTAAGGTAATAATAAAAAAATTTAAAATTTTATAACTAGGTATCTTTTTTTTCAGTAGATTTAAATTATAGATAATTATTAATAATAAAATTAAAGTCCAAAATATTATTATATTTTCTAAATTTAAATTTAGAACGAAATATGAATGATAAGAGATTATTGTAAATAAAGAATAACCAAGAATGATTTTTTTATAAGTATTTTGACTTAATTGAGTAATATTACCAATACAAAATAGAAATAAAACTATTGTGAAATTTAATAAGAGACTACTAACAAAAAGCATTTTTAAGTCCTTTAACTTTTATTATAAAAATTTTAGATTGGTTATAAAATTTAATAAAAAAATAAAAATAATAGATAAAAGCACTATTTTAGAATACATATTTAAATATTAAAATTACTTAATTTTTAACATAAATATAATCAAATAAATGAAAAAAATTGTATATTATTTTATAATTGTTATTTTTATATTCATAATTCCTATTGCTGGTACTGAAATTTATTTAAGATATATTGGCCTTGGAAAACCAATTACTTATGATGATAATTATGTTTTTGGATATTCACCAAAACCCAATCAAAAAACCGATAGATTTGATAATTCAACAATAACAATTAATGATGTGGGATTAAGATCTGTCCATAACTGGAATGAATATAAGGGTTTAAATAAAATTGTTTTTTATGGAGATAGTGTAACTTATGGAGGTAGTTACATAAATGATACAGAAACTTTTTCTCATCTAGTTTGCGAAAATTTAGAGATAAAATATATTTGCGGAAATGCAGGTGTTAATTCATATGGAATCTACAATATTGTATATAGGTCAAGGTATGATCTTAGAATAGCGTCAAGCAATTTAAAAGTATTCATTATAGTTCCTGATGATTTTTATAGAGGACTTCAAAACTCTAAAACTGCTCATTTCTACATGAACAATAGAGAATTTATAACACCCGCATTATTTGAAGCGATAAATTTTTTGGCTACAAAATATAATATAAGTAATTTTATTGCAAAGAGGAAAGATACTGATGGCGAAAAAAATATAAAAAACTTAATTGATGAATCAGTTAATCTATTATTATCAGAATTTGAGAGACTAAAGAAAATAAATAATAATTTTTTAATATTTTATTCACCAGGCAAAAATAAAAATGAGCTAGATACATACATATATGAAAAGCTTTTCAGTAAATCGTCATTTGAAATTATAGATTTGTCTGATTCTCTAGAAAAAAATATGTATATCGATTCTGTACATTATAACAAAATGGGGCATAAAAAAATTTCTGAGATAATATCTAGAGAAATAAAATCTAGAGTGCTTAAAATAAATTAATATTTTTAACTATATAATTTAGTTTTGTTTTATTAAGATAGGGATCAATAGGTAAACTAACACAATTAGACGATATTAATAAAGAGTTTTTAAAATTTTTATCAACACAATAGTCCTTTATAGCTTTTAATTTATGGATTGAATACGGGTAATGATAACCAAAAGGTATATTGTTTATCTTGAGATAATCAGTAAATTTTTTTCTTTGTTTTACCAAAACTACAAATTGATGAAAACAAGAACCATTATTTATTTTATTAAATAAATGAATTTTTTTATTTTTAATATTTTTAAAATAAAAATTTGCAATATCTCTCCTTTTATCATTAATAAGATCAATTCTTTTCAATTTATGATTTAAAATAGTTGCTTGAATAGCGTCTAGTCTACTATTAATTCCAATAACCTCATGTTGAAATTTTTTAAGTGCACCATGGGCTCTCAATCTTAATATTGAATTGTATGATTTCTTATTATTTGTTACAACAGCACCTCCATCACCGTAGGCACCAAGATTTTTTCCTGGGAAGAAACTAAAACACGCTATGTCTCCTAGATTTCCACTATTAATTCCATTTTCATTAACTGAACCAATAGATTGTGCGGCATCTTCGATTAGACAGATATTTTTTTTTTTACAAATTTTTTGTAATGCCTCATAATTTGCTGAAAAACCCCATAGATTAACAACTATAATCGCTTTTGTATTAGAGTTTATTTTTTTTATTACTTCTTTTTGATTAATACTTGCGTTATCTAAATTAACGTCAACAACTCTTAATTTACATCCATTATTAATTACAGCACTTGCAGTAGCAATATAAGTCATGTCAGGAATAATAACTTCATCAGATTTTTTAAGATTTAAAGATTTTAAAGCAAGATATAAAGCGTCAGAGCCACTAGCACAACCAACACAAAACCTTGTTTTAGTAAATTCAGAAAAATTTTTTTCAAAATTCTTAACTTCTTTACCCAGAATAAAGTTACCTTTAGTTATTAGTTTTTTTATATCTTTAATAATTCTAGGCAACAGAATTCTATCCTGATTGTAAATATTATTAAAATCAATTTTCATAAGTTTTTATTATTTTTTTTATTACTGCCTAAAAATGTATCTTTAATTTTTTTAATTTCGAATGGATACGATTGTTCAGATGATTTGTAAATAGAATTTATTATTTTTAAACTTTTTATTCCTTCTTCGGCACTTAAAAAATTTTTATTATTTTTTTTAATATTATCAATTACATATTCGTAGAACATAATATGCCCATTTTTTTTGATAATTTTTGTTTTTAACATTTTTTTAATTTTGGAGTTTTTTTTTATTGTCCACTCGACTAACTTATCACCTGACATTCCTCCAATTATAACTGATCCCTTTTCACCAATTACTGAAATGGAACCCTCTAAATTTTTAGGTCTAATTGCGTTTGTTAGCTCTATCAAACCTAACTTATTTCTTTCGTCATATTCAAAAATAGCTAAAGCGGTATCTTCCACTTCTTTTTTAATATTGTGCATTTGTCTAATTCTAGAAAATACTTTCTTGGGCATACCAAATAACCATTGAAATAAGTCAATAAAATGTGAAGATTGATTTGCGACTACTCCCCCATCTAATTTCCATGTACCTCTCCATTTAGATTGAGAATAATAATCTTCACCTCTAGACCACCTTAATCTTATAGTGACTAAAAATATTTTTCCAAACAAATTCTGATCAATTGCTTTCTTTAATTCTATTATAGGCTCATTAAATCTATTCTGCAAAACTACATAAATGTTTGTTTTATCTTTTTTACATTTTTGTATTAATTTTTTGGAGTCTGAAATTTTCAATGTTAAAGGTTTTTCAATAATGATTGATTTTACCTTGCCTGAAAATTTTATTGCGTTTTCATAATGAAAACCACTAGGTGTTAAAATCGAAACAATATCAATCTTTTCATTTTTTAATAATTCATCTATTGATGTATATTTATTTACATTTTTGATTGGTATATTATCTAATAAATCTAAGCTTTGATCACAAATAGCAATCAAAATTAAATTATTTTTTCTTTCTTGTAATTTAATTGCTTCGTAATGCTTAGCAAATATTTTTCCACAGCCAACTACGGCTAGTCTTTTTTTCAAATTAACTCCATATAACTTTATAAAACTTTTTACTATTTTTGTTTATATCAAAATTTTTTTTTGCATTAATATATGCTGATTCTCCCATTTTTTTAACCTTTGATCTATTTTTTATAAAATATAATATCTTTTTTTCAAATGAAATGATGTCACCTGGAGCAAATATTAAACAATTATTTTTTTTGGCGGTATCGTTATTATAATTATCTAATGCTATTATTGATGGTTTTCTTAATAATGAGGCCTCTATAACTGGCCTACCTACCGCATTCATAAATCCTGGAAATAAAATTATATCAATTTTTGAATAAAAATCTTTTAAATTGAATGTTAACGGTAACATTTTAATATTTTTGCACTTTTCAATTGAAAATACTTTTACAAATTTTTCGAAGTCTTTCTCAAACCTAAAAAAATTTAATAACCAATTTCTATTTTTACTTCTTCCTACACAGATAAGTTTCAAATTATATTTTTTTCCTAATTTTTTAAATACCTTAAGTGTTAAATAAATCCCTTTTCTTTCAATGAAGTTACCAACAAAACCAAAAGTAATGTGAGATTTTTTTTTATCAGCTATTAATAAATTTTTTTTGTTTATTCCATTATATATAATTTTAGATAATCTTTTTATTGGTGAAGTTTTATAACAGTCATTATCTATTGCAACTATGCGTCTTAAGTATTTTTTACATAATTTTTTTAGAAATTTGAATCTTAGCTTTCCATTTTTTAATTCTAGAGGGCATCTTAAATGACTAGTTATTTGAGCTTTAAAAAAGAAGGATAACAAAGGTGCTATAATTACTAATTCAAGTTCATTTAAATGAAAGAAATTTATTGAATTAAATTTCTTTTTTAAATTTTTTAAAAAAAATAAGAAATATATAAAAGCAATAATTTCTCTAACGATCAATAACCATCTTAAACCTTTATAATACCCTAGTTCAAAATGATTAAACCTAGGTACCATTCTCACCTCAATAACTTTTAAATTTAATGACTTAAAAAATCTAGAGGATGATCCTTTTGGACAAATAACAATAAATTCTACTTTTTTCTTTAAATTTATCATTAATTCACCCAGGCTTCTAGCTGCTCCAGAAAAATTTTTATGATTATGTATTACAAAAATATTTTTTTTAAACATTAAATTTTAATAATTTATAAAATTTCAATAACATGTCGTAAGCAAACTTATTATTAGGAAAGTCTTTATGGGATTTTGGTTTTCTTTTTATATAATTTTCTAATTTTTCTTTATTCCAACTCATTTTTTTTAGAAAGTACTCTTTATCTTCTTTTAATTTTAGTTCCGATGGATATGGACTTTTATTCAAAATTTCAAGTGCTTTATTTCTTGATAATTGTTTCGTTACTATCAGTGTACTTAAATGTAATATTCTTTTATCTACTTTGAATTTTTCAGGTAATATATAACCTTGATAAAATCTAGTAAATATTGATTCATAATGTTTATATTCATATGGTTTAAAATTAAAATTTTTTATTAAGTATTGTGTTGCTTCATCTTTATCATAACTAAAATAATCAAGAAAATTAACCCATTTTATCTTATCGACCGATATGTATTTTACTAAATCTAATATCCCTATTACAGGATAAGTTCTAATTTTATTATTACCAAATTTTTTTATAATTGCTTTAATATTTTTTTTATCAAATTTTATCCAATTCATATTTTCAGGCATGCTCATTCCTTCGGTAGATGTGTTGCTTCCAGATAAAATAAATTTGAGTTTTTCTTTTTTAGCCATTTGATAATTGACTGAAAGCATTGCGTTATCCATCAACATTTCAATATCTATAACATCTGAATCAAAAAAAGAATTCATCATATCTTTATATTCATTCCAATTAAGTACATTGGTATACAGATCAACATTCAGAATTTTTACTATATTTTCAATATTATTTTGTGCCAATTCTGAATTCCAGCCATTGTCCATATGTACAGCTAAAGGCCTCAAGCCCGATTCAACAACCTTTACAAGTGTATATGAGCTATCTACACCACCAGATAAACCTACTATACAATCATATTTGCTATTATTCTTGTTTTTATTATTTCTTATAAGTTTTATTAAAGAATCAATATTTTCTTTTTTTTTATTTTTAATCTTTGAAATAAAACTTTTACAATAATTGCACTGACCATACTGATCAAAATAGATATTCTTAGCTGAAGTGTTCATAACACAGTTTGTGCAAACTTTAAAATTATACATATTTTTCAAATTTTTCATGAGGATAACTTATCAGTACCGCTTTATATGGCCCATAAAATACAAAATATGATCCAGCAGTAATTCCAGAAATTTCATTAGAAAATGCTTCTTTAATGTGATTGTCAGCACCCACACCACCTCCATAAATAATTGGTAAATTGATAAGATCTTTTGTTTGCTTAATTAAATTCAAATCCATTCCTTTCATCAAACCATCACAATCTATTGAATTTATAATTATTTCACCTGCACCAAGATCTTTTAATTCGTATATAAAATTAATGAAATCTATTTTTTTTTCGTATTTTTGATATTTATTATTATAAATAGAGTATTTATTAAAAAAATTTTTTTTAACATCTATGCTAATAACTACACTCTGGGAACCAAATGATTTAGCAAATTCTTTTACAATTTGCTTATTTTCCAAAACAATTGAGTTCAAGCAAATTTTTTCTACACCAAGATTTAATAACTTATCAGCTTGTCGTACATTATTGATACCACCACCATATGTAACGGGTACAAAACACTCACTAAATAAGTCTTTTAAAAAATTATAATCAATCTCATTTTTTTTTTTATTTTGGTTAATATCTAAAATAATTAATTCATCGACAAATTTTTCATTAAAAATTTTAATAGCATTTAAAGGGTCTCCTACATATGTTTTTTCTTTAAAATTTATAGTTTTAATCAAACTTTGCTGTTCAAGTAATAATGTGGGAATTATTCTCTTTCTAAGCATTTATTTAATTTTAATTTTATTTTGCATTAATAAAACTTTCTAGAAATCTTTTACCAAAGAAATGACTTTTTTCTGGGTGAAATTGAGCTCCGTATATACGATCTTTTTTGACAACTGAAACGAAGTTATCACAATGATTTGTAATACCAGCTACATCGTTTTTATCTTCACAATTAACGTAGTAGGAATGTACAAAATAAAACCTATTATCAGATAAAAAATTTTTAAAATTAATTTTATCGTTAAATTGAACATTGTTCCACCCCATATGTGGAATTTTAAATTTTATGTCATCAAAGTTAAATTTCATTACCTTTCCTTTTAATAATTTTAAACCATCCAATTTCCCTTCTTCACTTCCATCGAATAAAGCCTGCATACCAACACATATACCAAGTAATTTACATTTGTTTTCTAGTGCATTAAAAATAGCTTTGTCAATTTTTTTATCATAAATACGCCCCATCACTTCGTCAAAATTACCAACACCAGGTAGGATTAAGATTTTAGATTTTGAAATTTTATCATATGAATCGGTTAATTCAGCGTCATTTTCTGTTTTCTTAACCATGTTTAAAACAGATGCAAAATTTCCCGTTTCGTTATTAATAATTGTTATCAATTTTATGTTGGTTTATAATTTAAATTTAATTTATGATGTATTATATTTATTTTTTTATTAAAAAACATAAAATTAACCAAATTTCACGTAGTTTATATATTTGAATGAGTAAAAACTTATTATTATTTTGCTATAGTCTTTCAAAAAAAGATGATTATCATTTTTTAATTAATGAAATCAAATTTATTAAAAAAGATTTTGAAAAAATAATTATAATTCCACAAAAGAAAGATGATAATGAAGAAGATTTTACTTGTCATAATATTTTTATTAACAATTCGTTGTGCGCTAGCTATTACAAAATAAATTATATCTTAAGTTCAATTTTTAAAATTTTATTTTGTAAATATTTGTGGAAAGAGGTTTTTACAATAAGAGATTACATAATTAAAAATTTATTATTAATTTTTAAGGAGAGATACAAAGCAGAAATATTAAACAAATGGGTTAAAACTAATAAATTAGATAATCAAAATAATATTTTTTACTCATTTTGGGCCAATCATAATTTGATATCATTTTTTCTTCTGAAAAATGAAAATAAAAAATTTAAATCGTTTTCTAGATGTCTTGGTAGTGATTTAAAGGGTTTTACAAATAATAATAATTTTGTCCCATTCAAAAATATAAAATTTAAAAACTTAGATTTTATATTAATATTAAATGAAGAACAAAAAAAAATTCTAGAGGATGAAAGTCTTATCGATATTAATAGAATTAGAAAAAACTATCTCGGTATAAGAAAACAAGATATTAAACTTAGTAATTACTTTATCAAGAATAAAATTAGAATTTGTTCTTGTGGAAATTTAGTAAATATAAAAAATACTTTTGCAATAATTGACTTTATTAAAATCTTTAATAATCATAAAAAAAAATATGAAATAGAATTTATGTTAATAGGAAAAGGTCCTTTGCAAAAAGAAATAGAAAAATATCTGAAGATGAATTTAAAAGATCATAGTTATAAATACATAGATGAAGTAGAAAATTTAATTAATTTTTTTAAAGATAATGAGATTGATTTATTTATTAATTTAAGTTATTCAGAGGGCATGTCATTTGCAGTGATGGAGGCACTGAGTATGTCGATTCCAGTCATCTGTTCAAATATTCCTGGAAATACAGAGATCGTAGATAGCCAGAATGGTTATATTTTAATGAATAATGATAAAGAACAAATGAAAAAGTTATCTATTAAAATTTTAAATGATCTTGATTCACAAAAACTATTTTTAAATAAAAAATATGAGAGTTTGAAAACAGTGGAAGAAATTATAGATAATAAAATAAATTCGGAAAAATTTATTAATATTCTAAAAGAACATTATAATTTTTAAGAAATTTTTTTTATAGTCGCAATAGATGAAATTTTTGTAAATGCTAAATTTTTTCTTCTATGCAAGCAATTTTCAATTTTTTTTAAGTATTTAGGGTTGTAATAAGTGGTGCTCTTCCAAAACTTGATGAAAGATTTTGAATCATTAAATTTTAGAATATTTTTTTTTTTATAAATTTGAATTTTTTTTGATTTTTTTATAAGAAATGGAATCAACACTTTTCTAAAAAATTTTATTGTATTGATAACTTTCAATGGTACTTTTGAATTCTTGTTTATAAAATTTACCATTTCATGCGGTTCATCTGGAGCTGATACTATCAACACTCCATCTTTTAACAGCAATTTAAATAAATCATCTAATAATTTTTTTGGATTTTTTGAATAATAGAGTGAATACGACGAATGAATAAGGTCAAAATTTTCTTTAGGTAGTGACTTTTGAAAATAGTTTTTTTTAATATCATCGATATCCATTCTCTTTATTTTGATATTTTTATTAATATGCTTTTTTTTTAGTTCTAGAAGTGATTTTTGAGATTTGTCTAAATTCATTATTAACGGATTTTTAAAAAATTTTGTGAATATATTTGTTTGCATTCCAGTACCACAACCAATATCTAGTATTTTAATGCCTGTCTTTTCTTTAAAGAATTTGCTTAAAATTCTATCGTATACTTTTTTTTGCCATAGTATAAAATTAACTTTTTGAAATTGAGCATTGAGAGCAATTCTATTGTTTAAATATGAATTCGATGTACTTTTTTTTTCAATACTTTTCATATAAAAATTTAAACTATATCTCTGATAATATGGAATGCTTCAGCAAATTTTTTATTTATCATTTTTCCCCTATATTTTGCTAAAGTCGTAATTCCATCGGCATTCCTTGGCATGTTACCTTTTTGGATCTCACTTTTATAACAATATACTGACTTAATTTTTTTTTGCAGGTTTACTTTATTTATTTCTACAAAATAATTTGGTTGAAAATTTTTTTCAAAATTCCACTCTGTGCTTGATAATATCTCGAAGCTCATAATAGTTTTTAAAAATTTATTATTAGGAGATGGTCTGGTTGCCATAGAAACTGACCTACTAACAATTCTATGATCATTATTACAATCATCACTATTGTGGGTAATTATCTTATTTGGTTTAAAGATTGATATCTCATTTTCAATCAGTTTGTTTATATCTAAAATATCAATTGAATCAAATCTACCACAAGGAAGATCGTAAAAGTGGTAATCTTTTACACCTAACGTTTCGAGAGAATTAATAGCACAATTTTCTCTTGATTTAATTTCTTCAGTTACATTTTTTGAATAATCATTTTTTTTAAATCTGCACGTTGTGCCCTCACCTACAAAAATGACTCTGAATTTTTTATTTGATATAAATTTTGATAAATATCCACCACATCCAAGACCTTCATCATCAGGGTGAGCTACAATTATTAATACTTTTTCTTTAATATTTTTTTTATCTAAACTCATTTTTTAAGAATTTTTTTATTATATGATTTATTTTTAAATAATTGCCATCTTGAACATTTTTTTTAATATTTTCAATTAAAATATTTGTATCGGAAAAGGAATAAATAGGTTCCTTGACTTGAAAAATTTTATTTATAGAGGTTTTTATCAATTTTTTATTTAAAGATAATTCTTCAGAAATTTTCTCACCCTTTTGTAACTTTGTTTTATTTATTTTAATTTTAAAATTATCAGTATACTTGCTTTTTAATTTAATAATTTTCTTAAGTAAATTATAAATATTAACAGGCTCTCCCATATCCAGTATATAAGTTGTAAAAACATTTTTCAATTGACTGGTAGTAATAACTAAATTACATGCTTCATTTACCGACATAAAATATCTAGTTGCTCTTTTGCTTGTTATTTCTACATTCTCCCCCTTGTTGATTTTTTCTAAAAATAAGCTAACTACAGATCCCTTGCTTCCAAAAACATTACCAAACCTTACAGTTGAAATATCTATCTTTGAATTTTTAACATTTTTATAATTTTGACATATAATTTCAGCTATTCTTTTAGATATACCCAACATACTAGTTGGATTTACTGCTTTGTCAGTGGATATATTGATCATCTTAATTTTCTTTTTTGAAGCTGAGTTTGCGCTTTCTATTAAATTATATGTTCCTAAAATATTATTCTTTATCGCTTGGATAGGATTTTTTTCTAGGAAATTTAAATGCTTATAAGCAGCAGCATGAAAGATTATATCAATTTTTTCTTTTTTAATTATCTGTTTAATTAAGTGATTATCATTTATATCACCTAAAATAAGTTCTATTTTTTTTTGATTTAAATCAACATTATTTTTAAGTTTAAAAAGAAACAATTCAGAAAAATCTAAACATATAATTTTTTTTTTAGTAATTCTTGATAATTGATAAACTAATTCTGATCCGATAGATCCACCTGCACCTGTGACAAGTATCTTTTTATTTTCTAAACGTTGAAAAATTTTTTTTGTAATTTTTAAATTATTTCTTTTAAATACATGGATTAGTTCAGATTTCTGAAGATCACTTAGGTTTATTTGATCAGTGTTAAATTCAGATTTGATTGGAAGATTATATACACTGGAAGAGAAGTTATACAGATCATTAAATAATTTAGTTAGTTTGTTAATATTGAGAGATGGAATGGCAATAATTATACTTGGTACTAACATTCTTTTTGCTAGAACTTTTAGTTCATCTCTGGAAATTATAGATTTTCCTTTATAGATTGTTCCAATTTTTTTAGGATCATCATCAATAAAACAAAAAACTCCATTTATATTTTTTTTTAAGATTAAATTGCATACTTGCTTTCCTGCATTTCCAGCTCCATAGATTATAGCCCCTTGAATTTTATTGTTATATAAAAGATCAGTTTTTGCATATTCTTTTGAAATTTTTAAATTTTTATTAATTTGAATTTTTTCTTTTAAATATTCATTTAATTTACATTTTAAAGATTTGAAATTTTTTGGAAGGACTTTATTTTCTAATTTTGCAATTGATATATTTTCCTCATGTTGAAATTTATTTTTTATCTCAAAATTTTTTATCCCAAGTGAAGAAATTATATTTTTTATTTTATATCCATAACCATTACCTACATCATGAATTGTATTAGATTTTGATTTTATTAATTTTTTATAAATTTTTGCTACATCGTCTACATGAATAAAATCTCTTATAGCTTGACCGTTATTATTTATTGTTAATATTTTTTTTGTTTGATAGCTTTTAATTATTTTATAAATCATAGAGAAACTTTCATTTCCACCATAAATATTGTATGGCCTTGTAATTATGTATTGAATATTTTTGCTTTTTGAAAATTTAATTATAATTTTTTCACATAGGATTTTCGTAAGTGAATAAATTTCTCGATTTGTATATTTTGATTGATCCAGACTTATTTTATTTAAAGAATTTACTGATGCGCTTGATGTAAAAATTATCTTATTTATTTTTTTACTAGGAAATACATTGAGAATTTTTATTATATCTAAGATTGCTTTATTTATAAATTCTTCAAAATTTGATATTTGGTTTAGTTTATTTGAAGGAAAAAATGAATTAATTATCAAATTAATATTATTTTTTTTTATATATAAGTTTCTTCTAAATTTTTTTTCTAAGATTTCTGTTGTAGATAAAATTATGCTATTTGGTAAATGTGAACTTAATGCTTTAGATAAATTACTTCTTTTGCCTATAATTAAGTTTTTTACATTCATCTAATTATTTTTAACACAATTCTAAAAAAATAAATAAAATAATAAATCATAAATCTTGTTCGACTTAGTCTAAATTTCTTAACAATGAAATATCTAATTTGAAATTCAGAATAAAAATTGCTCAAAATAATAGACAAACCTTTTTTACTGCTAATTCTTCCAGATTCTTCAGCTGAAACTCTTGCCTCAAAAAATTTGAATAATTGTACGCCTTTTTTCCTTAAAATAAGTGAATGTAAAACATCCTCACAATAATTTTTATTAAATTTAAATGGATAATAATTATATAAAATCAAATTTTTTTTGTGATGCATTACAGCACCACCAGATAACCATTGGTGTATTTTTGATCCTATTAATTTATTTTCTTCAGAATAATTAAAACCACTTTTCGCTATCCCACCAGGATCATAACCTTTCTTTGAGTTAATTAACCAATGATAAATTTTCAATAATAAATTGTTGGGTTTTTTGTATATTTTTGAAAGAATTATTTTATCTGTATATCTTGGTGCAACTGCTGAATTCTTTCTGGCTTTTAAGAACTCAAATAATTTTATAAGGCAATCACGCTCTAACTTTACATCATCATCAAGCTGCATCACAAAATTATACTTAGATTTTTTGAATCCTAATATTCTTTGAAAAACCTGATCTCGTTTATTGCTTGGGATGATTTTAATATCTAATGTTTTAAACTTTAATTTTATATTTTTAACTTTTTTAAGATTTTGCTTTGGAACTACAATCAGTATCTCTGATGGTTTATTACGACTTTCATTAATTTTTTTTAAACATTCTTCGATTTTTGCATCTCCTAATGTGGGTATTATTATTGAAACAGGAATTTGATTATTTTTTATCAATTGAATTTAGATAATTAATTAATTTTTGATACAAAGTTTTTTATTTTCATATAGGAAACTATTTCATTTAACAAAAATAACTTTATATTTTTTTTTTCTTTTCAATCATATAATTCTAAATATAATACATAATAGTATTTATATTAAAAAATAATTTATAAACAAATGATTTTAAAAAAACAGAAAAATATTTCTGAATTCACTAAAAAATATTTTGAAAACCTTAAAGATGTATTGGATAACATAGATATAAATAAAATTTCCATACTATCCAAATATTTTGAGATGTGTAGGAAGAAGGATGCTAAAATTTTTGTTATTGGGAATGGTGGAAGTGCTGTTAACGCCTCTGCAATGGCAAATGATCTTGGTTTTGATATTTTAAAAAAAACAAAAAAAAACCTTTTAAAATAATTTCTCTAACTGATAATAATGCCATCAACACTGCTATTTCTAATGACATAGGCTTTGAAAATTTATTCATTTCTCAATTAAAAACACTTTATCAAAAAAATGATATTTTAATTGTCCTTTCTGTTTCAGGAAACTCTGAAAATTTGATTAGAGCTGCTAATTGGTTTAGAAAAAAAAATGGTTTTGTATTTGGTATATTAGGAATTGATGGTGGAAAATTAAAAAGAATCTGTAACGATAATTTAATAATAAAATCAAAAAAGGGTGAGTATGGTCCTGTTGAAGATGCGCAGCTTATGATCAATCATATTTTTGCTCACTGGTACCAAATAAAATTTAAATAATTTTAATTAGAACTAGAATAAATCATTTTTATTATTCGCATTGTTTCTAAAGCTTCTAAAATACCACCCTGATATTTTTTTGGTCTAGTTTTGATTAACATTATAAAATTATTTATTTCTTTATCCCAAGATAAATCATTTGAATAAAGTTTATTTTTTTCTATAGGTTTTAATTGATTTTTTGTTCTTTGAATAATCTTAATTCTCTCTTTTCCATAAGATTTTGTACCAGATAGAATTCCAGATAAATTTATCATACCTTTTTCTAAGGTTATATCTAAAGAAAAATTATGCTTCCAAAGAGTGGCTGAAGAATGCAGCGTCGCATAGATCTTATTTTTATTTTTTAAAATTGTGTACACATTATCCTCTACATCTTTTTTCCAATAATCTTTTGAAACATAAGATTTTGCTTCTATAAATTTTCCAACAAATAAATTCAATAAATCTATTAAATGTATTCCTTGATCCAAAAGAATCCCACCACCTGAATCTTTTTTTCTAGTTCTCCAATTAAAATCATAATTCACTCTTGCTGAAGCCTTTAACTTAATTGTCAAATATGACTTTCCATAAACTCCCCGTAAATTAATAATCTTTCCTAACTTTTTACTGTCTATTATTTTTTTAGCGTATTGTACTGACTCATGATATCTATGATTGAAGCCATATCTTAGTATTAGGTTTTTAGTTTTTTTATATTTTTCGTAAACTATTTTTAATTCTTTTAAATTTCTTGATGGGGGTTTTTCACAAAAAACATGACATTTTTTATTTAAACCCATAATTGTTGCTTTGGCTGAATCTTTATTTGGTAAACATACAAATAAAACGTCTATCTCCTCTTCTTTGAGCATTTTCTGATAGTCATTATACACTTTGCCATTCTTAAATTTTTTTCTATATTCAATATATTGATCACTTATTGACACAACATTGAAGAATTTCTTTTTTTTTAAAAAAAAATATCTCCTTTGACCAACACTACCAAAACCAGCTATCGCTACTCTTAATTTCATTTTAAAAAAAATTAGTTATAATATTTTTGTGACTTCTTTATAATCTCTTAATGTATCAACGCCTATCATTCTTTTGTCTACTTTGTATGATTGTATCTTAAAACCATTTTCTAACACTCTAAGCATATCAATAGACTCAAATTTTTCTAAGTAATGTTGGCTCAATTTTGAATATCTTATTAAAGATTTCTTTGAAAAAGCAATAATTCCAGATTGTCTATAGTTATAAAGTGTTTTTAATTTAGCATTTTTTTCATAAGGAATTGGATAACGTGTCATAAAAATTATTTCATCTCTAATGTTAAGCGCACATTTTACCACTGAACTTGACAATAAATCTTTCTTTGAGTGTACTTTAGATATTAAATTATAATATTCAGAATTTTTATTTAAGATAACTTTGCAAAATTTACTCAATATATCCTTTGTAATACAAACTTCATCTCCTTGTACGACCACAATGTAGTCATTTGGGTGTATTTTATTTCCTTGTTTTTTTACAGCTTCTACTACTCTAGATATACAGTCTTTATGCTTAGAGCTTGTCATAACAACCTTAGCTTCATTTTTTTTTGATATATTTTCTAAAAATTTGTCACATGTGGCTACATATACTTCATGAAAAAGTTTATTTTTTATACAAATATCGTATACAAAATTTAATAGTTTTTTTCCCTTTATCTTTAATGTCATTTTATTAGGGAGTCTGGTCGATTTTAATCTAGCTGGTATGAAACAAAAAATTTTTTTATTCATCTAAATTTTTTTAAAGCATTTAATTTTTCTGATAAACCATCTACAAAAATTTGTATATCTGTAGAAAAAGGAATAAAGTTATATCCACTCTTTATATGCTTTGATAAATTAGCGCTATTAGTGTGAACGATATGCATTCCACATGTAACGTTATTCTTTTTTGTTATATTTGATATTTTTTTAATAATTTTTTTAAACTTTAGTTGTCCAAATTTTCCTGGAGTACCCAAGGACGCTGACAAATCGTAAGGGCCAATTAATATACCATCTATGTCTTTGTTTGTAATTATTTCATCTAAATTATTTAGGGCTTTAACATTTTCTATCATGGGAATAATTACAACGGAATTGTTAAACTTCTTATAATAATTACTAAAGTCCTTGCCATGATTACTTGATCTTGTGAGACCAACTCCTCTACTTCCTTTTAAAGGATAATAAACTGAGTCTATTAATAAATTTAAATCTTCTGCTGAATTAACGTTTGGTGCTATTATACCACTTGCACCTAAATCGAGTGATTTAGAAATACATTTCTCTTCAATTTTTTCGATTCTGACCAGTGTTGGCTTTTTATATGCATCAACTAGCCTAATTATTTCCTCCAAGTTCTGAAAACTTATTGAAAAATGCTCCATATCCACCACAAAACAGTCATAAGCACCTAGCTTTAAAACGATTTCTAAAGTCGTTAAATCATAGTTAGTTATCCAGTAAGCAAAAACTCTTTCTCTTTTTTTTAGTTTTTTTTTTTAAATCACTTTTAATCATTTTATTTAGATTTTATTCGCCACCTGAAATATTAATAACTTGGGATGAAATTAGTTTATTCTCAAGAATAAAGTTAATAACAATATCTCCTACTTCTTTTATATTTGCCATTCTTTTTATTGGTATTAAACTTACTCTTTTTTTTAAGTTTTTTCCGGATAATTTTTTGTGAATTTTTGTTTTGGTTACACCAATTTGTATTGTGTTTGTAAGTATATTTAAGCTTGCAAGATTTCTTAATCTATTTGGAAAAAATTCATTACAGAACTTGGATAGTGAATAATTAAAAGATTTTTCTCCACCGCCAAATTTTGTTCCAATGCTCGATGAATATAAAATTCTCCCAAATCTATTTTTTATCATGTGCTTTAAAATATATTTTGTTAAAATAATAGATGAAAAATAATTAACATTTAAATGATCGTAAGCATCTATTATATTAAAGCCTTCAAAACTTTTAGCTTTAATGAGTCCAGTAAAAGATATAAGAGCATCTGTATCTTTTAAAAATTTACTTTTTTTTACATATTTTTCCCAAGATATAATATTTTTTAAATTAAATTTAAATAGATTTAGATTGTTACTATTATTTTTATATAAATTTTTTAAACTTTTATTTTGATTATAATAATGTGCATTAACTTTAAACCCCATACTTAGAAATTTTTGAGTAACTTGCAGTCCAATATCTGAACTTGCCCCAAGAATAGTAATTTTTTTTATTTTATTTTTTTCCATAATACTTACGCCATTGATCAAAATGTTTTCCTCCGATTAGATCTCCACTCACATCACATTTATTACATGGTTGGAATGTTCTTTTTCCATTAAAAAGTTTATCTCTTGCATCATGAGAGTTCTGAGACATCCATATATCCTTTAATGATGATTTGTTTAAGTTTCCTAGAATATTTTTTTTTCCCCAGTCATGAGAACACATTAAAACGTCTCCATTATAATCAATAAAAAAATAATAACCTGGATAATAACAAGGTCTCTTCGCAGGGCTTTTTAACTCTTCAATTTTATATTCTGTATTTTTTAAATATCCAGCTCGATTAGACATTGTAATTCCAAAGTCTTGTTCTTCTGGTAGATATCTGTGTCTAACGAGAAATTGTTCTTTTTCTTTTAGTTCACATTTTAAACATAGCTCTCTTAATTCTTCTGCAGATTCTTTTGAGTCATAGGCGCTGATTAAAATTGTATCTAGACCAGCTTCAAATAGTCTTTTTAGTCTTGATTCATTTAAAACATCTCCGTTTGTAATTAATTCTATCTTACTACTCGGAACATATTCTCTTGTTCTTTTAATATTTTTATAACAACTTTTGTTTAAAAGTGGTTCATTGAAACCAGAATAAATAATCATTCCACTATAGTTTAATTCACCAAGTTGTTTACATATTTTTTCGTGAAGCTCAGTTGTTATAAATTCCTTTTTATCAAACTCTGTTATCCATTCAGGGTCACTCCTTGGGCAAAAACCACAAGATCTGTTACATGTTCCAGAGTCACTTATTTCAATAACTGAGGGTAAAGGAATCTCAGTTTTTTCCATAAATTGTAAGCTATTTTTAATAATGGAGGCTTTTCTGTATATATTCTTATCGAAAAACTTAATTTCTTTTTTGTCCATCAACTAAGTTTTTTTAGAAACATTATTTGTAGCTGTACCTGTGGTACGAGTAGCCGTACCTGGTCCACACACCTCATTCTCCATCTGTTCAAGTTCTTCCCACGCATCTAATCCCCCATGAGGATCGGCGTCAGCTGTCGGCATATATTTTTCTAAATATTCTTTTTTTAATTCTAAGTATATTTTATTACCCTCAGTGTCATTTTTTTCAGCTCTTTCTATTTCTTTCCATCTATTTCTTGGAAATTTTATATACATTGTGAAGCATTTTTTAATTTCTTCAATTTCGTGTGGTGGATATTGAGGCATGTTTAAAATAGTTTCCCCAGTAATACATTTTGTAATTTTATCCTCAGAAATTAAATCCATAGACTCACAGAGTTTTCTAAGTGGGGTCCCATGAAAAGGCATAAAAGTTGATATACTTGCATTAGTTGCATCTATTTCTCTATTTAGTTCAACTGTATCCATGGCAAGTTTTTTTGTTTCTTTTGGAAATCCAGTAATATTATTACAACTAAAACTGATATCGTATTTTTTTGGTATTACTAACTTATCAATTATGTCTTTGTTGCTCCATCTTCTATCTAGAATTTCTCTTCTAAACTTTTCATTACCGTGCTCAATACCAAAAGATATTCTATGTAACCCTACTGCCTTTAATCTTTTCATATTATAATCTGTAACTGTCTCTGGTCTAGTTTGCATCCAAAATGGTAACTTAATATCCTCGTACATCTCACAAAACTGATCAAATTCTTTTCTATTCATGGCTAAAAAAGTGTCCGCCCAAAAATAGTTATATTCAACACCTTTGTTTTCTTTCATAAATTTTAACTCTTTATATACAAGATCAAGATTTTTTTTTCTAAAGTATCCACCACCCGCTTCATTTTTATACATAGCCATTTGGTCTGGCGAATTACAAAATCTACATGTATAAGGACACCCTCTAATAGTCTCCACAGGAAACATTTTATATACCTTTCCTGCCATTGGCCTATAAAGCCTCGCTTCTTCAAACATATCTACATCGATCATGGGCAGTGTATTAACGTCAACAGGCTTGCTCATCTTATTCTTTTTAATAACTTTTCCATTATGTTTTATCCATAAATTTGTTACATCTGTATAATCTTCTTTGTTTTCTATTTTTGAGCAAAGATCCGTTAACGCATGTTCACCCTCTCCAACACATATCATATCAACTAATTCATGTTGTGAACATATCTCGGGTGCAAAAGTTGGGAACACTCCTCCCGCTATTACTTTTACATTATTTTTTTTAATATATTCCCTTCCTTCTTCTAAAACTAATACTCCTAATTCCCACATATCTTCTGTTGAAGATATTCCAATTAGATCAGGTTTAAAGTCATTCAATAACTTTATCCAATCGTCTTTCCAATCACTTGTTTTTAATCTTATTCCTTTTTCTCCCATGTCATATGGAACCACATTAAGTCTTTCCATTTTAGTTCCATCTGCATCAATTCCATAATCAATAGCGTAATAAGTTGTGTCAAATATTGACACTTCATGACCATGCTGTTTTAGAAGAGCAGAAAAACCCGCAATAGCAGGTGGCAACATATTCATTCCATATGTATTCGGATAAATAAATAAAACTTTAATTCCCATTTTTTTTAATCATTTTTTTTCCAAAATGAATTTCTTTCATTTACTATTTTTAATTCACTGAAGTTATACTCTTGAAGAAGTTTATAACAATAATCAAGTTTTTTTTCGTTTGATGGCTTTTCCATTATAACATACTTAAGCGTCTTGTCTCTTAGAGTCTTTTCCCCACCAATTAATACGTTTTTTTCATTTCCATCAGTGTCAATTTTAATCATATTTGCTTTAATTTTCAAGTTTTCACAAATTTTATCTAAAGTTAACTCCATAACACCCTCTTTCCATATTACATCAAATCCTTCATCAGTTTTTAATATATCATTATTGGATATGGAGCTTACTGCCGCACCAGGAGTTGTATCAGCTATATGTAAATGTGTAATAGCATCATTTTTACCCACTGCTAAAGAATATGGAAAAATATTTTTAGTAAGTTTATTTTTTATTATATTTTCTTTTAGCAATGATAAGTTTGAATATTCTGGCTCGAAAGAATGAACTATTGCATTTTTTCTAATTGCAGCATACATGGAAAAAACTCCAATATTGGCACCAACATCAATAAAATTACCACCATTTTTTAAATATTTATCAATAAAAAATCTGACTTCTTTTTCTTTTACAAAGAAAAGGTTAGCTCTAAAATGAGTTATAAAATTATTTGCTCTTAAAATAATTTTTTTTTCTTTATCATTAAAATCGATTAATTTTATTATTTTTTTTAAAGTAAATAAATTAGCAATTGTATTTAGTAATGGTAAAAAAAAAATTGAAAAACTCAATGTATTAAACTCTCTATAATACGTTAAAAAAGTTCTTAAATATTTTTTTATCATAAGAGTAGTTTATATTATTTTGTATTAAATAATATTTTAAATTTTTTTGAATCGAATGGAGAATATAGATTTATACTGATTCTTAATTGCAACTTATGCATATAACCATATTTTCTAGTATTTAGTTTAATAAGTTTATTCAAATTTTTTATAAAAATTTTTTTGCTTTTAGAGGGAAGGAAAAAAGGTTTTTGATTTTTTTCCAAGGGTGAAACATCTTCAGAATATAAATCTACCCATAAAGATACTAACCCTAAATTAACAGCTTCTATGCCAGCACTCGTATTGGAAAAAATAGCATACTTAGATTGCATACAATCTTCAACTAAAGATTTATTTTTAGAAATTTCAAAATTTTTAAATTTGTCAAAACTTATTTCAAAATTTTTCATATCAGTACCTGGGTACATCCTGAATAAAAACTTATAATTAGAATTTTTAAAATTATCTTGCAACCAATCAAATATAATTGGGAATTCATCACGATGACTAATTAATATTAGAAAAGTATTCTTTTTTTTTATACTAGTTTTATAGTTTTGATTCTTGGGACTTCCAACTATTGAAGTATCAAAATTTATTAAATTTTTTCTTCCTTTGTTAATAAATTTTTTAGCAAGCAATCTACCAGGAAATAAATATTTTTTTGATCTAGGAATATGAAGAGATGAATAACTATTAAGGTATAATGCTAATTTATCACGTGGATTAATAATATAAGCAAACATTCTTTTTATTTCATTGTATTTTTTTTTGCAATTTAAAGCTCGTTCAAATGGTTTTTCTTCATAAGGGTAAATTAATAATTTATCCTTAAGTTTGAATTTTTTAAAATAATTATAAGTAAGATTTACTAAATAAAAATTTATAAAAGAATTTTTATTTTGATAATTTATCCAAAATTTTTGATTTTTAGTTTTTTTAATAACTGAATTTTTAATTAATATAAATTTTATATAAATATATATGCTTCTTATAAGTGTTGAAAAAACATCAAATTTATTACTTATTTGAAATATAGAAATATTTTTATCATCATAATAAAATTTAGTACTTATAATTACATTTATAAATTTAATTTTTGTTAGTTTGGAAATATTTTTAAAATAATAGTCTTCTTTCTTTTTTAATTTTAAATTTAATTTTACTTCCTCAAAAACAAATAAATTATTATCTTCAATTTTTATATTTTGTTTAATATTAGATATTTTTAAAACTAGGCTACACGTCAAGTTTGCTATGTTTTTCAGTAAATTCAACCAGCTGTAAATAAATTTATGTTCTATAGGCTTCGCTGATGGTGCAAGATCAATTCTACTTGAATTTAAAAACCACCATTGTACTCCAATTTTTTTGGTAAAATTTTTAGACAATAAAATAAAATCTGTATTAAATGATTTTATATTTGAAACTGTTTTAATTTTTTGCATTGAGTATTTTTAAAAAATAATAATATTATTGTTTCTTAATAAAATCATTTTATTTTATTGCAAGATAACTCTTAAAATAAATAACATAGGCACTGCAATAGTATTTAGCTCATTTTTTTTTTTAAAAATCTATATTTATTAGTATGAAATATGTTTCAAACACTCTTTTTTAACTAATAATTTTAGTGGTTATATTTGATTAAGAATAGCCTTGTTCAACATTATATTCGCTATATAAGTATAAGAAAGACTATTTTAATATAACAAAAGTAAAAATTTAATCATATACCAAGTATTACTTATAAATTAAAAGAAATATTCAAATGAGTATCCTTGAAACAATAATTGTCTTTGAAATTATTTATTTTATTCACTACATAGTAACTAATTAATATGGCTTATTCTAAGATGCTAAAAAAACCTTTGAATTTGAATTATTTTGCAGAATTAAAAAAGAAAATATTAAATAAAAAATCTAGAATAGGAATAATTGGCCTAGGCTATGTTGGGTTACCTCTTGCTATTTTGTTTTCAAGTAAAGGATATGATGTTACGGGGTTAGACATCGACAAAACTAAAATAAAAAATATGAAGAATGGAAACTCATATATAAATCACATTTCTAATAACGATATTAATAAAATTTTAAAAAAGAAATTCTTACCTACCTATGATTTTTCTGAGATTAGCAAATTAGATATAATAATACTTTGTCTCCCAACCCCATTAAAAAAAAACTTAACACCTGATCTTTCTCATATTATCAAAACTATGAAGTATATTGATAAATTCTTAAATAAAGGACAATTAATTATATTAGAAAGTTCTACATACCCTGGATCAACTAACGAAATTATTTATAAAAAATTTATACAAAAAAAATTTTTTATAGGAAGAGATTTTTTTATTGGATATTCTCCAGAACGTGAAGATCCTTCTAATAAGAAATTTAATTTACAAAATATTCCAAAATTGTGTAGTGGAATTACTGATAACTGTGCAAAAGTCACAAAATCAATTTATGACAGAATCGTTAAAAGAACAGTACTATTAAAAAATGTTGAAACTGCAGAATTTACAAAAATTTATGAAAATATTTATAGGACTGTAAACATTGCTCTTGCCAACGAAATGAAATTTTTATGTAAAAAATTAAATCTCGATATCTTTGAAATTATTAATGCTGCAAAAACTAAACCATTTGGTTTTCAAGCATTCTATCCAGGGCCTGGTGTTGGAGGCCATTGTATACCTATAGACCCTTACTATCTTTCGTGGGTAGCACAAAAAAATAATATTGATTTAAACTTTGTAAAAATAGCAGGAAATATAAATAGAAAGATGCCAAAATGGGTTATAAAAAATTCTCTTGTCAAATTTAAGAATATCAAAAAATTAAAAATTCTATTAATTGGTGTAGCTTATAAAAGAAATGTTGATGATGTAAGAGAGTCCCCTTCTTTAGACTTTTTAAATATTTTTCATAAAATGAAGATTGAGTGTGATTATTATGATCCTTATGTAAAAATACTTAAATCTAGAAAGCTAAACAAGGTATATAAATCTAAAAAGATATCATCTAAAATGCTAAAAAAATACCATTTAACATATATTTTGACTGATCATGATAATATTAATTTTAAACTTATAAAAGATAATTCAAGAAATATAATAGATACTAGAAATAGATTTAAAAGTTACAGTAAAAATGTCATTAAACTTTAACCTGAATTTAATAAATAAAACAAATGATACTTATAACACCTACTATGCCTAAATTTTTTAATGCCATTCTAAATCATATTAAAAAATATTATGATTACAAAAGATGTCTGCAACACGAAGATATAGTAGTTGACAGCTCTGCAGAGCTAATTAACGCTAAAAGTGCTTATTTTAATAATAAATCTTTAGAAAAAGATAAAATATTTAATATTGATAAAAAAATTAATTCAGTCACAGGTTGGGTTCCATATTTAGAGAATAAAACTTCCATATTAATATATAATTTTTTTTCTACAAATTACTCAATTAGAAAAAATCTAATTCTTAAAGTTTCTATTTTAAAAAATTATAAAATTTGTTTTGTAAAATTTATGACAGTTAAGCAATATGAAATCATCGAATTAAATAAAAAGTTTTTTGGAACAAGTGATATTAATAATGGCATAGTGGTGGCTCAATTATATCATCCAAATATTCCTAAAAATCATGGAGGTGGTAATGGTCAATTAAGATTTTGGGGGAAATATTATGACGAAAGTAACAATTATCTTTCAACAGTTCATAGCATGCCCTTAAATTATGAAAAATATGTTAAGGAGAAGATTCATAGTAGAAATTATTTTCCAAATATAAAAAATGAAAAGAATAGATTATTGAACATTTCATTAAATCAAGATGTTGTAAAAAATAATTTAAATAAACTGTCTCTAGGTGGTTACAACATTGTTTTAGATCAAAAAAATAACCCATTATCAATTTGGCATTTGGGCCCTGCTTATGATAAAAAAAAGGAGTATTTTGAATTAAAAAAATATAATCATTGTTTTTGGGTTCCAAAAAATCACAATATTAATCCTAGAATAGTAATAGATAATAAAGAAACATTTATAAATGCAAATGAAAAACAAATTTTAACTATTAAAATTATAAAAGAAGAAAAAATATTCAAAGAAAAATTAATTAAGTTTCAAAATTTTTATGAAGCTACCATTGAAGAAATATTTGATGAAAAATTCAAATTTGAATATATAATTTATTTAGAATTTTCTTCAAAATTTTTTCCATATGCTCAAATCACATATGACAGTGATGTAATTGGTGATCAAGTACACACACATCAGGCTAATTGTTTTTATGACGATAAGAACAAAATTAATTTTTTTGAAGAAAAAACTGAAAAAAATTGTAGAAAATTCATGCATATACCTTTGAATAATGATAAATACTCCAATTTCTTAGTTTTGCATAATATAAAATTAAAAAATAAAAAAACTAAATTAATTAAACTTAGACTTTTAGATGAACAAAATTTTGAGGAAGTTAAAAATATAGAAATTAATAATAATAAAATGATAGAAGTTTTTAATTTAAATAAATTATTCGAAAAAAATATAAAGAATGAAAATATTGATAAAGCAATTATTCAACTAGAGAGTAAAGATTATAACTTTGATGCATCGTTAATTTGTCAAAATAATAATAATGATAAAATTGCTGTTGATCATTTAACCGGGGGATAAATATGAAAGATTATATTACAAATAATGTAGGCAAATTATGGTCATTCGATCTGTATCCAAAAGCTTATGAAAGTGCAAAATGGTTTTGGAGAAGTTTACCTTTTACTAATGACATAAATTTAAGAGATGATTTTCACTTTGATGTTACAAAAAAATTTGAAAATATTTCTATTTTAGAATTAGGTTCTGCAATGGGTGGTGCATATGATTTTTTAAAAAATCAAAGCAATATAGATACTAGTAATTTTACTGGCATAGAGGTGTCTGATGTTGGAATTGAATATTGTAAAAAAAAATACCCTAATGCTAAGTGGATACATACTGATTTTGATAAATACACTTTAGAAAATAGATTTGATTATTCATTTGAAAGACATGCAATTCATCATATGCCCAACCCTTTAAAACAATATGAAAAAGTTTTACAAAACACCAATTACTCTTTTACAACAACATTTAGAGGCTGCATAAATGGTCCAACAATTTCTGATTTAGATGTGGGTTATTTTGTTTCAGAAAATGGAAAATATTTTATGAATATTATTAATTTTGAAGAATTAATCATATTAGGCTTAAAGCATGGATTTAATAATATAAGAATAGATTACCGAGGGCTACATGAAGAAATTCCAAAAGTTTTAGATGAAAATAAAATGGTTCTTTCTGGTGAAATTGATAGAAAAAAAATATTACTATCTAGATTTATAATATCTTTTAGGAAAGATTTAAAAAACAAAGAAATCAAAATAAATTTGATTAGAAAAAAATTATATTCACCAAAATATTTTTTTATTATGAGGGGAATTGAAAAAAAACTAAAAGAAATAAAAAATAGTTGTGCTTAAATTTCTTTAATGTAATGTACTAAAAATATCTAAACAAGCCAATCAATCTATAAATAATAATGAAAAATAAAGTTAAGTTATGCTTACTATCTCTATCTATTTTTTTACTTGCTTACGTATTCTATAAATCTGAAATCGATTATAATGGGAACAGAAGAGAATATTATTTTATTTATTACATCATAAGTCTCTTTTTTATAATTTGTTCTACAATCATTTTTTTTTTAAGTAATAAAATTTTTGAATATGTAAAAATTATTATATTATCTTTTTTTTTTTTCTTATACATAGCTGAAATTTATTTAACAAATACTTATAAAAATAAATTTATTTTAGAATTTGAAACCAAAAGAGAAACTTTGAATACAAATAAGCGTTTATATAAATCTATGACTGGAAAAATTTATGATACAAGATCAGCAAGTACCGTTTTTTCTAATGAACTTGAAAAAGGAAATGAGATTCAAGTTGCTGTACCTCCAGTTGTTTATATAAAATATAAAAATAGAGATATATTTCCATTATCTGGAGTTTCTAATATAAAAACTTTATTCTGTAATGAGTCTGGATATTGGGTTTATTACGACAGCGATAGGTATGGATATAGTAACCCTGATGAAGTATGGAATGAAAAAAATATAAATATATTGTTAATTGGTGACTCCTATACTCATGGTGTTTGTGTAAAAAAAAATGAAAACATTGCATCACACTTAATAAAATTTTCAAATAAACCATTACTAAATTTAGGTTATTTAGGGAATGGTCCGTTATTACAATATGCTACATTACGAGAATATTTACCAAAAAATGTTAAAAATGTAGTTTGGCTTTATTATGAAGGAAATGACAAATCAGAATTAATTAATGAATTAAAAAATGATTTCCTAAAAAATTATTTAAATGATTTTAATTTTTCACAAAGATTAAAAACTAAACAAAAATTAATTGATGAAATTAATAAAAAAGAGATTAAATTAGAACATGAATATAACAAAAAGCAAAAAATTAAAGAAATTAAATTATACAACAAATTAAAAACAAACTTTTCATATTATGCGTTTGTACGATTTATCAAATTAACAGAATTTAGAGTATTGATATACAAAACTCAAAACAAAAATAGAAAAAATATCTTAGATATGAAACTGATAACTGAAAATAAAATATTTTATGAAAATTTTGAATTAATTTTAAAAAAAACAAATAATTTATTACAAAATCAAAATACAAATTTTATTTTTGTTTATTTACCAGAGTTTAAAAGGTTTTCAAAAAAATATAATAATAATGATTTTTTAAAGATTAAGAAAATTGTTAATAATATAGGAATTAAATTTATAGATATAAATAATGGAGTTTTTTCAAAATATATAAATCCAAAGTCTTTATTTCTTTTTGGAGCGGATAATCATTATAATAAAGAAGGTTATTTAGAAACAGCAAGGTATATTTATAAAAAATTAAATTAATCTATCTGTTAATTATTATAGCCAGTTTTAGTAGAGATTCTTTCAAATTCATTTTTAGGGGTAATCGAAAAAAAACCTAAAATTGTTTTTTCTTCATTGTTACATTTGTTAAAGATTTTTTTTGGTAGATTGGTAGTTAATTGGAATTGTGGCTTAATCCACCAACAGCCAAATGTAGCTATTAATTGCCACCTACTTTTTTTTGATTTATTGTTTAATGCGCCATGCCAAATTCTACTATCCCAAATAATTAAATCACCTGGTCCAGCAATTATTTTAGAAATTTTTTCTGATTTTCTATTAGTATATTTTCCTGACAAATGTGATTTTTTTACCACGATTGTACAACCTGTCTCAGAATTACTTTCTTCCAATGGTATTGCTACCTGAAACATAAATGTTTTTTTACCTGTAAATGGAAAATGAGTATCAATATGTAAATCAAGTTTTTCTCCACTTGATCTTGCATTTAAACCTTTTAGAGTATAATTCGGTTTGTTATTATTAATTTTATTATAGTGTGGATCATTCAGTCCATATATCATTAATTGTTTAATTAAATTTTCATTAAATAATTTAATAAAATTATGATTAAATGTTTGTAAATTATATATAATTTTATCTGTACTGTCTCTCTTATACGCTAACGGAACTTTTCTATTTTTATATTTTGAATAAATTTTTTTGGTTAAATCTAAAAAAAATTTAGTATATTTAGATTTTAAGTAATTTTTTTTGTGGTAAAAACCGCTTTGTTCTAAACTTTTTTTGGCTCTTTGTAATTCATTTTTAGTAAATTTATTAGAAAAAGTTTTATTATTCATAAACTATTATAAATACATACTTTTTAATCCACTCTCAACATACTTTGCCACAATTTTATGCAAATTAGGATTTTTATCTAAGTATTTAATTATTTTCCTAAGAGGTATTTTGGGATAAAATTTTTTAAATTTGTTGTATATATTTCTTAATAAAATTAAGTCCTCCGGATAATCTGCTGTTAATCTTATATCTGTTCTTAAAAAAAACTTATTAACTATTAATTTATAAATTTTAAAATTTTTTTTGTTTTCTCTTATAAATAAAGAACAATATTCTGATTTATGTTTTTTTTTCCCAAATTTATTCGATTTTTTATAAGCTTCTAGTTTTATAATTTCAAAACCACTTCCATCTGGCACTTTATCTATTGCTGTTAAGTCATTACCATCTTTCTTATGAATCTTCCAAGCTCTTTCTACCTCTTCATACATTAAAAATGGCGACTCTGTAGTGACTCTAAAGATATCTGTTCCATTTACTGATGTGCAAGATTTTATCAACCTAAGTAAGACATTTTCATCACTACCATAAATAAATTTTATGTTATTTTGTTTTGCTATATCTTTATAAATAGAATTTACTTTTTTATCACTTATAGCTAATACTATCTCATCAATTTCTTTTACTTTTTTTAATGAGTCAATAATATATTGAATTATTGTAACATTTTTTTTTATATCTAGGTTTTGTAATGGTTTAGCAAAAAGCCTTGAACCCTCATTTCGACAGGCTAGACATGCAACTAGCTTTCTCAATATAAATCTTTCATTTTTAATGGTGTATTTTTTTTTAATTTTTTATTAATCTTCTTATTAATTATTAAGTCTGGGTTCTTAATAAATGAATTTTTTATATCATTGGTAACTCTAATCAAAGAAAGATCTTTTACCTTTAGCTGAGCTCCTTTCTTTAAATCTTTATTTATAATAATATTTTTAGCTGCTAGGTTTTTATAAATTTTTTCTTTATTGGATATAACAATTTTTTCATTTCCTAATGAGGTTTCAAGTTGTCTAAATTGAATAACAAATTTATAAAAGACATCTGCTGTAAGTCCTGAAATATGATCTTCTAATTTTAGTTTATGATCTAGAGTAATGTGCTTTTCAATATATTCAATACCTGTAGACATAGCAACATATGGTATCAATTTAGCATACTCAGAATTACCATCTGTATGGTCCATAAAACCTATCTTATACTTGTTAAAATTTTTTTTTAGGGCTTTTAATCTTAATAGATTATTATCTTTAATTTGTGTCGGTTCAGATTGAAAACCATACATTAAAATTAAATTATCTTTAATAGTAAAATTTGATAAATATTTTTCTAACTCTTCTATAGTAGTTCCTGCAACTGATAAAATAACATTCTTAAAAGTATTTAAAGCTTCTTGAATTAATGCTTTATTGTAAAAATCAGTAGTAGTAATTTTTACCCCATCTACATTAAGTTTTTTTGCAACTTTCAAACTTTGTGTTCCAAAAATATCAAAATAAAATTTAATCTTATTTTTTTTAGCTTTTTTAACTAATTTTTCCCAGACAGAATAATCCATCTCTAGAGTTTTAAAAAAATCAAAATACTTATATTCTTTAATACAAAGCTCGTGAGCATAAATTAATTGAAATTTAACAATATCTGCCCCACTATTAATTGAACCACTTAATAATAAATCTGCTAACTTTTTATTTCCCTCAAATCCTTGAGCTATTTCAGCAATAATATTTATTTTTTGAGTCATTTAATGATCTGCACAGTAAATTCATATAGTCTGTAATCATGAATTAAATTGACTTTATTTGATAATTTTTTACAAATAGAGAAGATTTTTTCAGGTGAATAGTGTGTATTTTTTGTTAATTGATAATCACAGTATGTCGATAAAAAATTCATGCTTACATATGATTTACAATTATTGTACATTTTAGTTATCATTTTTGTTATATCTTTTTCCTTTAATTTTAAATTTAAAGACATAGATCCTGAAGAGATTATTATATCATATTTGCTAAGATTTAAATTATAGAAATTACCATTTATAAAACTAATATTTTTTGCTTTATGTTTTGTTTTTGCAAAATCGATAATAGCATCAGAAATATCTATACCAGTATATTTAAAGTTTTTGCCTTTATATTTTTTTTTTATAAAAAAAATTAAGTCACCTAAACCACACCCAATATCAAGTATTGATTTATTGTTAACCTCTATATTTTCAAATAATTTTTCAAATCTTAAGAATTGATCTTTTTTTGAAGACCAACCTACTGTTTTAACTGAGTCTTTATATTTAAAAAAATTATCATTATAAAATTTTTTTATCTTATTGGTGTCTTTTATATTAATCATAATTTACCATAAAATTGATTGGCATTTTCATACATTAATTTAATGATATTTTTTTTAGTTATCTTATTTTTTATTAAGATCTTATGAGTGTACGCAATTGTCTTTTTTATACTCCTATCAGGTGCGTCGGAACCATACATAATTCTATCAAATTTTAAGTTTTTAAATGCATATATAATATCATCTAAAATTTTACTTTCTCTAAAATATAAAAACGAGTATGAAAAATCAAAGCATACATTTGGTAATCTTTTTGCTAACATCAAAAAATCAAGAACATAATGTCCACCTATATGAGCCCAAACAAATTTAATTTTTGGAAATTGTTTAGCTAGATAGGCATAGTCTACTGGGTTAAATCCATTCATCATAAAATCTCCATCTGGAAATGCATCTATGATTACTGGTAAGTTGTATTGTTGATATTTTTTTAAAACTCTATGAACACATTTATCATTTATATTAAATTCATCTAGTCTTGGATGAAATTTTATTCCTTTAAATTTTTTTTTTTTAAAAAGACTATCAATCTGTCCGATAGAACTACTTAGTTTGGGATTTACATTTAAAATATTTATAAATCTTTTATACTTTTCGGTAGCTTCAACAAATTCATTCACTTTCCATTTTTGGATATTAAGATGTATTACTACTGCTCTTTCCACATTATTTTTTATTAACTCAGAATTTAGGTTTTTAGCTGCATCTCTTGCTTTAGGAAATTTTTTGCTATCCAGGTGTATGTGTGCATCGAATACTTTCATTTCTAATACATCTTGAAATTGATTTTATTTCTATATTTGTTAATTATTTTTTTATTTTCAAGAGATGATTTACCATAAGCTAACACATAACCAAATCTATCTCCATCTGTCGTAGGATTTTTATACAATTGTATTTTTTTAACAAATAATTTGATAGAACGTCCTTTTACATTTAGTTTTGCTGGTAATCCAGTGATTTTTAGTAACTTACCTTTTTTTGATGGATAAAAATAAATGTGACAATTTTCATTATCTTTTGACTTAAAATTTGAAATATCTAATCCAATAGACTGCATTATAGTTATCTTTGGTAAATTGATGCCCGAGCAAATTGGTAAAAATACATCAAACATATCAAAACCAGGACCACGCCCAGCAATTTCAACAATTCCAATTTTATCATTAAAAATGATTATTTCAGCATGCCCAGGACCTTCTTTATAATTAATGGCTGCGTATGCTGCGTTAATTACTTTAAAAATTTTTTTTTTAATTAATTTAGTTAGTTTAATTGTAAAAATTTCTTGCGATACAGTGTTGTTATTTATTTTATTTTTTTTTGTTATAGCAATTAGATTTAGTTTTCCTTTAATCAAAAAAACTTCTACACTAAATTCCTCACCAGGCATGTAGTCCTCAACAATTACTCTTTTACTTTTAGAGAATTTAAATACTTTCTCTATCATTGAATTAATTTTTTTAGGAGAAAAGTTTTTTTCAATTTTATAAACTCCTCTACTTCCCGAGGAGTCACAAGGCTTAATAATTTTTGTTTTATTGTATTTAATTAATTTATTATAAAGTTGTTTTTTTGTTTTAAATACTTCCCAAACTGGGTTGTAAAAAAAAGATTTTGAAAATTGATATCGTTGCTTTGCTTTATCAGTTAGCATGTGAGTAGTTTTTATACTTGGTCCTGGCAAATTAAATTTAAATCTAATCTTGGCTGCTAGCCACATTCCAGCTTCAGAACAATAACTAACAACTCCATCAAATTTTAGATTTAAATTCTTTAGCTTCAATAAGATTTTTGTTTCATCAGTTAAATTTGCATTAATAAAAAGATTTGAATAATATTTACCTAAAGCATTTTTATCTGAGTCTATGACTAAAATCTTTAATCCTATTTTCTTAGCTTCTTTTATTCCTTGTAACTGCCATAAACCTCCAGTTACAAAAATAATCCATCTATCTTTTTTGTTAAGCATTTATTTTTTCACTTTTAATTATGCTTTGTATAATTTTTTTTATTTTGTTTTCACCATCAAAATTTATTTTTTTATAAGTTGGGCTATTCTTTATCATTTTTTTTTGATTAAACTGATTTATTTTATGGAGTTCTATTAATTTTTTATGGAAAATTTTCTTATAAATATTTTTTTCAAAATTAGTTTGAGGTAATGACCAAATTTTTTTTTTAAGGTACATGGCTTCAAAAAGTGTTGTTGCAGAATTAACAAAAACTATTTCAGATGTTTTTAAAAGTTTATAAAAAGTTTTTGAACTCTTTTTAAATGTTGCTCTGTTATCACTTACAAGGTTAATTTTTTCATTATTAAACTTTCCTATTACAGTTATAACTTTGTATCCATGTTTTTTGAGCATTAATGTATATTTTTTTGTTAAATTTCTTTTATTTGATGAACCAAAAAAAACTAAAACATTATTTTTAATTATTTTTAATTTGGAATATTTATTTAAATTTTTTTTATCTATAATAATATTTTCCATCCCAATATGACTCTTTTTTTCAAAAGTTTTTTTATGTTTTAAAATTATAATATTTTTTTCAATCTTAATTTTACCAAAATAATCTAGTCCAATAATTATGAAATTTTTATTAAGTTTTTTTATTAGATTTTTATTTGGGAAATGACTGTCTAAAATAAGTATTTCTTTTTTATGAATCTTTTGAGTTTTTGGAATTTTGTTTATATATAATTTGCAGACATAGCGTTTTTTTAAATGCTCGTGTAATAGCTTCAAACGTTTTACGTGCCCATAACCTATTTTACTATTTTCAAAAGCCAACAAATTAACTCTTGTTTTATTTAACATTTTTTAAAGAAATACGGTCTCCAACTTTCAATTTTTTTAAAGTTTTTTTACCAATTATTTTAAAATACAATTCTGGATCTAGACTATTTCCTGGTCTGACAATTTTAATGTTATCTTCATTAAATTTATTACCAACATTAATATCTTGAGAAACATATATGGATCTTTTGTTAATCGAATGTTTATTTTTCTCAAAATTTGAATTTATATTTTTCATTAAACTGTAAGTTAAATTTAAATTATCTACATAACTCTTAAAATCTAAATAATCTGCTGAAAAAAAATCATCGATTGTTTCTTTTTTCGACAAACAGATATGTTTTTCAAATACACATGCACCTTTTAATAAAGATATTGTGGAAATTTGATTGCCAATTGTATGATCAGATAATCCCACTAAATGTTTTTTTTTCATATTATCAAAATCATAAAAAGAAAAATCTTTTATACTTGCTGGGTAGTCGGCGATACAATTTAAAAATATAGCTTTTTTAAATTTATATTTTTTGATTAACATGTTAATTTTTTGATAATTTTTTAAATTAGAAAAACCTAAAGAAAATATTATGGGCTTATTTAATTTAATAATTTTTTCAATCATTGGTATATGATTTATTTCAGCAGAAGCTATTTTATAAGCCTTCACATTTAAATTCTTAAGAAAATCTACAGCACTCTCATCAAATGGACTTGAAAAAAATTCTAGTTTATTTTTTTTTGCTTCTTTGAAAATTGCTTTATGCCACTCCCAGGGCGTAAATGATTTTGAATAAAGATTCCACATATTGTCATATTTTTTCCATGGTGAGTTTTTTTTAAGCAAAAAATCTTTTTTGTTTGATTTTAATGTTATTGTATCAGGTCTATATGTTTGTATTTTAATCGCACTAGCTCCAGCTGCCTTTGCTAATTTTACTAATTTTAAACAATTTTTTAATGAATTTCCATGATTTGCAGAAAGCTCCGCAATTATAAAAGGTTTTGATAATTTTCCAATTTTTGTTTTTCCAATATTAAATTCTTTCATTTTAATTGTACCTTTGTAATTGAGATTGTCTTTCTTTACCTTTAATTAATTTTGATAAATTATTTTTATTTTTTAATTTTGAGATTCTACCTAATATCACATCAAATTGTTTTAAATACCTGTTAACATAATTTTTTTTATGCGCTATTGATATATAGATAACATTTGTTGCTAGAATATTATTTTTTAACATTTCTTGTGTTATGTAAGTAATGGCTTTTTGATTAAAATCACCTATAAAATTAAAACTTGGTATAGCATCTATACCTGTTACTTTTATTTCTAAGTTGTGTTTAAGTGCAATTTTTTTCCATTGAAATTTAATATGCTTGCCTGTTTTCTTCAGTTTAAGATAAGTTTTGTTTTTTTCCATGTATTTTAAAGTTTCTAATGCAGCTACATACCCTAAATTTTCTGTCCAAAATGTACTACTAATGAATGTTTTATTAGCACACTTCATGAACTTTCTTTTTCCTAAAACTGCGGTTATTGGATAGCCATTTCCTAAAGCTTTTCCCAAAATCATCATATCTGGATTGACCTTGTGATTTAGATGTATGCCTCCTAACGACTCTCTAAAACCTGATGTGCATTCATCAAAAATTAAAATAATATTTTTTTTAGTACATAAATTTCTAACTTTTTGTAAAAAATTATTCTCAGAATTAAAGTTTCTTTGAACTTCCATTTTGATTATTCCAATATTTTTTTTTTTTACTAAATTTTCTAACATCTCAATATTGTTATATTCAAATGGAAATGCAGTATTTTTCAATTTTTCTGGTAAGCCTGAGCTATCTATACCTTTGATTAGATGGGTTTTAAGATTTTCTTTTTTGTTTAAAGCGGAGGACATGTACCAATCATGCCATCCATGATAGCCACAAAAGGCTATATTTTTTTTATTTTTTGAAGCTGCTCTTGCTATTCTAATTGCTACTGCATTAGCCTCTCCTCCAGTTCTTGCAAACTTCACCATATCCGACCACTTATGATAACTTACAAGCTTTTTAGCTAGTAAGACTTCCTTATATGAATTCAATGAAGACATATTACTTTTCTTAACAGCTTTAATTATTTTATTATCTATCTGTTTGTTGCAATATCCGAGTATGTTTGTTCCTGGACTAAAAAACATATCTAGGTATTTATTTTTATCTAAATCCCAAACATAGCAATCATTTGCTTTATTATAATATGCTGGCCAAAACTCTGGCAGAATAAACTCAGATCTTTTAGAAATAAGCATATTACCACCTGGTATAATGCGTTTTGCTAAATTCCATTTTTTATTTTTTTTTAATTTAATCATTTTATAAGTTATTAATCCATTTTTTAAGATCTTCGTAGTATAAAATATTTATTCCCCTTGCCGCAGCATGCTGTTTATCAAAAAAACTAATAGGATCATAATAGAAACTAGTTTTATTTTTTAATTTGAAAACTTGTGCTGTTGATGTAAAGGGTAGTGAAATTGCTGCATCACAAAATTCTGTGAGTTTAAATGCAGAAATTTCAGGATCTATAATTTTTAAATTATCGATTTCTTTTAATGAATCAATCAAATTGATATAATTTTTATCAAAAAAGTTTGAATTGTGACGTTTTAATTTTAGATAAAAAGTAAATTCTTTTTTATCTGCTAATTTTAAAATATCTGATATAAATTTTTTTGTAGTTTTGTAGGTGTAAAATTCTTGTACGGTATTAAAGTAAATTCTTATAGATTTTCTGTATAGGGAAATATCGAATATTGCTATTTTCTTTTTTTCATTATCACCAAATAAATTATAATTAAAAGAGGTATCCGAATATGGAATTGGTCCAACAATTTCTATTTTTGCAGGTACAAATTTGATAAAATTATTTAAAATATTTTTATGCTCTATATTCCATACATAATAGTTTTTCCAAGTACATAGATTCCAAAAACTATCTGTTAAGTGTATTGACTCAGAATTTTTTTTTATATTTTCAATATTCATTGAATAAAAATACATTATAACCTTGGAGCCTTTCTTCTCAACTTCATCGACCCACAATGGTTTATAAATCCAAGAACTGTTATTGAATAAATATTCTTTAAAACAGTATTTACTCGAAGTGTTTTGTATAATTAGTTTAGATAAAATGTCCTTAGACAATAGGGCTAACTTCCATCTTAAAAAAAACAAACTTATAAAAGAAACAAATATTAATAATGAGCCAAATAAGAGAAAGAATACAAAAGTTTTAAATTCCAATATGTTTACTGGGGATTTTAAATATTTTTTATTTTCATCAATTGATTTAATTTTTATATTATGAAAATAAAAATTGATATTTTTTTTATTATCTGAATTAAAATTTTTAAACCAATTATAAATATTATAATTTCTATTGTCATCTGTTAAGCATTGATGATTCAATAACGATATAAAGTATGCGCTGTTATTTAGTTTGGTTCTAAAATAAAAATATTTTATTAAGTATTCAAGTAACTTTAAAAAAAAATAAGAAAATCCAAAAAAAAATTCTTTTAATACGAATAGGGCAAATAATATGAAAGAAGAATATTTTTTGATATTTATAAAATTTGTCAATTTTAAGTACACTTCTTTTTCTAGTGGTAAAGAAACTTTTTGTCTAAAACTTGAAATAATTTTTTTATTCAAAACTTTTATGTATATGTTTGCTGCTAAGTATTGAGATATTGATTTATCTAGATTATTTTTTTCTGGAATAAAAAATTCTTCAATTAAGTTATTTTTGTAGAATTTTAAATTTGATAATTGATTTGTAATTTTTAAAATTATGTTTGATTCCTTATTTTTTTTTTTAAAGACTTTGTAAACGCTGTAATTTTCAATATTTTTTTTTGAAAAAAATTTTATTAATTTAGATCTAAATAGCATTTAATTATTTTTCCATTTCCTTGGGTCTATAATCTTTTCATTAATTTTTTTCATTTTAGGAAAGGTGGTGGAATCATTTTTTTTAAAATAAGCATGACACTGCTTAAGTTGGGATAATGTCTTTGCACTAAAAATAACACTATCAATCTGGTTTTTATAACTTTGTATAAATTGAATTAGCACTTTAACAGGATCTAAATTATTTTTTTCCAACCAATTAAACCATTTAATAAAAATATGATTATCTTTAAAAAATTTGTAGTGATTTATAATATTTCTATCGAGTAAAATTCCTTGGAGAAAAATAGATCTAGCTTGAAATTTAATTTTTTTTTTTTTTAAGATATTTAAAATTCCTGATTTGATCATTCTTTGATCAAAAAAACTAATGGGACCCTGAATAATATCTGGCTCAAATTTTTTAATCAAAACTTTTATTTCACTCGGCTCATATACTGAATAACCAATACACTTTATAATTTTTTCTTTTTTTAGCTTTTTTAGAGCTTTTATCAAAAATAATCCTTTTTTTTTGTTTAAAATTTCTTTTGGTTTATGCAAGAAAAGATTATTTATTTTTTTTATTTTATAAAGATTTAAAAAAAAATTTAAATCTTTTGAAATATTTTGATAAATCTTTTTGTAAGTATCTCCTTCAATGTTGAAAATTTTAGTATTGATCTTAATTTTTGATAGGTCTATTTTTTTTGCTAATTTATTAAAACCCTCATAAGCTGATGCTGTGTCTATAAATTTTAAATTTTTTATGGTGTATTTTAAAATTTTAATACTTTCTTTTTTTGTAGTAGACTCTCTTAATATTCCATATTTTTGATTTAAGTTTGCTGTTCCTAAAACTAACTTCATGATAACAACTTCAGCAATACCTTTATAATTTTTTTTTGGTCTTTTGTACTAAGGTCGTAATATAGAGGTATAGAAAGAGCTTTTTTATAATAATTGATTGATGATTTTATATTACTTAACTTTATATTAAAATTTCTTTTATAGTATGGGTGATAAGGAACGGGTATATAATGAACTTGACTGCCTATTCCAAGATACATTAATTTTTGCATAAATTGAGTTCTGGTTATTTTTAATTTTTCAAAGTTTATTAATAAAATATACAAATGATTTGCACTTTTATCTCTTTTGTTTTTTTGTAAAATCTCTGCATTTTTCAAATTTGAAAAATTGGTATCATAAGTTTTAGATAATTTTTTTCTTTTTAGTAAAAATTTATTTAAACTTTCTAATTGAGATAATCCTAGTGTAGCTTGAATATCTGTGAGTCTATAATGAAAGCCTAAATTTTGCATTTCGTAATACCACAAATTTATTTGTTGTGTTTTAGTGTATGCATTTTCTTTACTAGTAAATAAATCTTCTGATTTTGTGATTCCATGAGATCTTAGATTTTTTAATTGTTCTTTTATCTTGTGGTCGTTAGTAGTGACCACGCCACCTTCTCCACAAGCGATAGATTTGACTGGATGAAACGAAAATACTGTCATATCAGAATATTTGCAAGAACCAACTCTTGATCCATCTCTATACCTTGCTCCTAAAGCATGAGCAGCATCTTCAATAATAAAAATATTCTTTTTTTTACCTAAATAACTTTTTATCTTTTTCACATCACATGGTAATCCACCAAAATGAACTGGCATTATTGCTTTAATTTTTTTGTCTGTGTCTAATCTTTTTTTTATAAGAGGTAGTGATAAATTGCCAGTATCTGGCTCTATATCAGTAAATTCAACGCTTGAATTACAATGTAGAGCAGCATTAGCAGATGATACAAATGTGTTAGGACTAGTTAAAAGTTTGTTTGTTACATTTAATCCTGCCACCTTACATGCAAGATGCAGCCCTGCGGAACAGCTGGACACTGCTACAGCATATTTTGCTCCCACATATTTACAAATTTGTTTTTCAAATTCCTCTATTGTTGGACCTTGGGTTAGATTATTTGACTTTAATACTCTATTAACTGACTTTATATCTTTTTTGAATAAATAGTGTTTTCCATAAGGTAGATATTCATAAAAATTTCTTATATATGGTTTTTCAAAATCTGTCTTAAGATTAGTTAGATTTGAAGATAAATTTAAAAGTTGTTTAGGCACTATTTTTAAAACTTTGGAATTATTAAGTGCCATATTTTTAGGTTTTAAGATTTCAATTTTTTCATTTTTTATTATTAATGAATCATCAAGATCAAAAATCCTTGCTAATTTTTTACCAAAAGAATATTTGGATATTTTTTTATTACTACTAATATTATAAATACCATTTTTATTCTTTATTATAAGTGTGTTTAAACATTCAATTAGATTACCCAAATACATTGGGCTAAAAAATATATCATCATTTAAATATACATTATTTTTAAGTGAAAGATTTTTTATTACATAATCTGTGAATGAGTTTCTATAAGAAGGTCCCCAACCAAAAAAATTAGTTCTAATAATTAAATAATTTTTACAGAATCTAACTATTTTATCTTCTGCTTCTGATTTAGTTTTTGCATAATAATTGATTGGTGCTTTTTTATCATTTTCTTTATAAAGCCCCTTTTTATTTCCATCAAAAATATGATCGGTAGAAATTTGAATAAGCTTAATATTAAGTTTGTTAGAGATTTTTATTAATGGATTTAAAATTAAAAGATTAGCAGTTTTTGCCATTTCTTTTTTCTCCTCACATTTCTTAACATCGGTAAATCCAGCTGCATTTAAAATAATATCTGGTTTTATTTTCTTTATTTGATTGAAAAATATTTTTTTATTTCCAAAATTCAATTTAACATTTTTAAAATTTTTATTAACAATTTTTTTTTTATTAATATTACAAATTATTTCAAATTTACTAGAATTTTTATTAATAAAATTTAGTCCAAATAATCCTGAAGCACCTATAACTAAAATCTTTTTTTTCATTTAAAAATCTTATTTTTTTCTATTTTACTTATTTTAGAATTTTCAACTTTATATATTTTATCAGAAAACATTATTGGAACTTTCCGATGCGAAACACTTATAATGGTTGAGTTTTTATATGCTTTTTTAATTTTTTTTATAACTTCTTTTTCTAATTCAATATCTAATGAGGCCGTTGCTTCATCAAATATTATAATTTCTGGGTTATTATATAGGGCTCTTGCTATACCAATTCGTTGTCTTTCTCCACCTGATATCCTTGCACCCCTATCACCTACCATAGTATTTATGCCTAGATTTAAACTATTAACCATACCTTCTAAGTTTAGTAATTTAATCAACTTTTTTATTTTAAAATCATTCATCTTTTTATTTTTTCTACCAAAAAGTATATTATTTTTTAAAGTATCATCACTGAGATAAATGTCTTGTGCCACATATCCAATTTTTTTATACCAAAACTTATTGAAGAGATTTTTTTTCTTATTATCAATTAAAATATCGCCACTGCTTGGCTTAATTAATCCTAAAATTATATTTATTAATGTTGTTTTACCAGATCCAGATTTTCCTATTATGGAAATCATCTTACCTTTCTCTAGACTTATATTAATGTTATTTAATATTTTTTTTTTTCTTCCTTGATACTCAAAACTTACATCTTTTAATGAAATATCTTTTTTAAATGAAATATTTTCACTTGTTTGTTCATCAAACTTTAATTTTTCTATTTTTTTAAATTCACTATAAATTAAGTCTAAGGATGGTTTTCTGTATTTATATCCAGAAACCGCTAGTGATATTGTGGTAAACGCAGGCATCATTCTTATAGCTGCAACAGAGAATAATGATAATATTGGAATAATTTCTACTGGTGGCACTTCAAGCAAAAATAAATAGATTGAAATTAATAAAATCAAAGTTATGGTTACTTGCTCAAGTAATAGTCTTGGAATTTTATTGAGTACAGTTATAAAAAAAACATTCTTTTCATTTAGTGTTAAATTTTTGTTATATTGGTTTAACAAATAATTTTTAATGCCTAATATTTTTGAATCTTTAATTGAGCCTAATGCCTGATTTACTAATTGAAAAAGTTTAATATTTGTTTGCTTTTCAATAAAACCTTTTTCATGAAGTTTTTTTTTTATTAAATTAATATAAATAAGTAAAGTAGCAGAAAGTATTAAAAAGGAAATTAACGTTATCTTATAATCAACAAAAACTAAAAGTACTAATAAAATTAACAATAGTATTGCCTCTTTTAAAAAGCTTATTACACTGGTCAATAATTGAGCCACATGAGACACACCAATTCTTAAGTTTCTAATTAATTTTGCAGGATTTGTGTTTGCGTGAAACAAAATAGATAAATCTAAATAGTATCTGTATAATTTTTGAGAATTATATGTTTTTACTTTATAGACAAAGCTTGCCTCTAGAATATTTACAAAAATTAGCACCATATTTTTCAACAAATAAAACAAAAAAAATATTATTGAAAAATATATTAATAAGTCAGTTCTATCTATTTCTTTAATAAAAATAACTTTATTTTCTAAAAAATTTGGTAATTTTGATAATAATATTTCTGGATTAATTATAAAAGAGATAAATGCAGGAATTAATCCAATTCCAATTAATTCTAAAACTGTAGCTAATAATACTGCAAATAATACTAAAAATAAATGACCAATAAAACCTCGTCCTATGAGAAAAAAAAACTTATTTATCATTAAATAATATCAAAAGTTTTTTATAATTTTTCTTAATTCAGATACTTTTAACCATTCGGAATTTTTATCTGATGAATATACAAAATCTAATTCTACTTTTTTCCCGCCTTTTGACATTGTTTTTAACACCTTATTATTTTTTATATCTGGTAATATTTTAAAAAAATCTTTAAACTCCACAGTATATCTTGCGTCATTACTACTAATCATTTGCTCATGAATTTTTTCACCTGGCCTAATTCCAATTAAATTAATTTCACTTTTTTCATGAATTGCTTTTGCTATATCTGTTATTTTCATAGAGGGTATTTTTTTGACAAAAATTTCTCCTCCACTCATTTCTTTTATTGATAACAATACCATATTAACAGCATCATCTAGACTAATCATAAATCTTGTCATATTTAAATCAGTAATTGGTATTTTAGAATTATTTTTTAAAGATAAAAAAAATGGAATAACTGAACCTCTTGAATTCATTACATTTCCATACCTAACAACACTACATCTAGTTGATTTATTTCTTTCGTATTCATTGCTCGATACAAACAATTTATCTGAAGTTAACTTGGTGGCTCCATAAATATTAATTGGGTTACAAGCTTTATCAGTTGATAGAGCTATGACTTTTTTTATATTATTTTTTTTAGATGCGTTTATGACATTTAAAGCACCCATTATATTTGTTTTTATGCACTCACTTGGATTTTCTTCTGCAGTAGGAACAATTTTTGTTGCAGCAGCATGAATTAAAATATCAACATTTTTTGAGACCTCCTCTAACCTATGCACATCTCTAACATCACCTATTACGAATTGAATTCTTGGATCAGTAAAATTATTTTTCATATCCCATTGTTTCATTTCATCTCTTGAAAAAATAATTAATTTTTTTATCTTAAATTTTTTTAAAACAACTTTTGTAAAATGTTTTCCAAAGGATCCTGTGCCTCCAGTTAGAAGTATTACTTTATTATTTATCATGCTTAATTCCTAAAATTAATTTTTTCATTCTATTGTTGTAACTGTCTTTGCTATTTAAAATTACATTATTTAAAAATTTTTGTCTTTTCGTGTTATACTTGTGATTTACTTTTATTAACTTTAAAAAACTAGATAATTTTAACTCCAAATCTTCAGAATCTAAACAGCTAATTATAAATTTTCTATTCTTTAAAACTCTTAAATGTGGCGAGTTTATAACAAATGACTTCCAATTAAAAATAATTCTATTTTCTTCATTATATCCGACTGCAAGACAAGGTAAATTGTATGATAGAGCCTCAAATATTGTGGTTGAGTAAGGGGTAATAATGCCCTCCATTGAACTCATCAAATAGGGATAGTCTTTAAGTCTATAATTTCTTTTTATTGTAGGATCTAGTAAAACCCTTGGATTCGTTTTAAAGTCAATTTTTTCATCATTATATCTCTTTTGGGCATGGGGATGAGGTCTAAAAATTATTTTATAATTAAATAATTTGTTTTTATTTAAATAATTAATAGTTCTATTGATCAATTTCATTTCATTAAAAGCTACTCCTGAGCCTGCTACTAAAATATATTTATAACGACTAGATAAACCAAGTTTATTAAGAGCTTTTTTTTTTGTGACTTTATTATTTTTGAGCAGTTCAAATCTTGCAGTTCCAAAAACAATAGGATTAATTTTATGAAGTTGTTTGCACAAATATTTGCTTTGATTTCCCCAAACTAAAATTTTATCTGGTTTAATAAAAATTGGCTTTGAACCTATATTGTCCCATCCAGCCGGCACATGAATTGTAAAAAGATTAAATCTTTTTGCATTTCTCATTAAATCATCATTAAATGAATCTTTTCCTCCATTAAATGTTAAAAAAATATTATACTCTTTAAAAAAATTAAATTTTTTGAAAGTGTAATTAAGATAAATTTTTAAAATATATTTAAGAAAAAAATCAAACTTTAAATTATAGATTGCATTAATCAAAAATTTTAATTTTTTTGAGAGGTATAACTTTGTATTAAGATTGGGCCATTTCCAGAAAGAGCAAACTTTTAATTCTCCTAAATAATATAAAAAAGTCCACACCATTAGTCTGTGATTTTGTTCTTCTTTTATTACTTTATAATTTTTTATTTTTTTTTTTTTGAATTGTTCAGAAGGTTCTTCTGAAAATATCCATGTTATATCAAATGATTTGTTCAAAAAGCTGTAAAAGTTTGAATCGACCAAATCTCTATGAAGTATATTTTTGCCCGGTGAATAAATTAAAATTTTTTTTTTGCTTAATGACATCTCAAATTTTTCATTAAATTAATAGAATACTTTTATTTAATAGCTAGATAACCTTCAAAGCAAATATACTTAAATATTACAAGTGTATCTTTGAAACCTGCTCTTTTTAATAAATCTAAATTCCCTTTTGTTGAAAAGGGTTCTAGAACACCTTTCAGACTTATTGTTTTGGATGCAATATCTGAAGATGAATACCCTTGATCAGTTTTATACTCATTGTATGTTGCTGTAAGAATATCTTGAAATCTTGCATCTGGTCCTCTAACTTTTTCGAATAAAAAAAAAGCACCACCCCACTCTAAATTATTAAAAATTTTATTAAAAACTAATTGTCTTTTTCCTGGGCTTAAGAATTGTAGAGTATAAACGCTACTTGTAAAAGTATTTTTAGGAATTGAATAATTTTCAATACTTTTGTTAATAAATTTAATATTTTTTTTTTATTTTTTTTTTTAGCTAAAGTGATCATTCCTTTTTCTGGTTCTATCCCAAGATACGATACTTTTTTTTGACTATGTCTCTTTTCTAAATGATTTATTAAAGTTCCAGTTGACGATCCTATATCAACTACACGAGAATTATCTTTTATAAAAAAATCAGACATCTTGAGAATTATTGAATGAGCTTCATCGTACAGTGGCACACTTTTTTTTATATGCTTGTCAAAAACTTTTGCTACAGATTTTGTAAATTTCCAATTAGAAGATTGGGATATAATTCCATCACCTACAGACGTATTTTTTTTTTTCATAATTTTACTAACAAATATACTAATTCATCTATGTAAACCTTAAATTAATTTAATAATAAAAAATTTTTTAAATGTAATTTAATGCATTAATTACAAAATATATGATAAAAAACTTCAAATTTGTATTAATTAATGAAAAATTCTTAATAGTGTTTAATTATGAAGCTGCATCAAAAACTAATTAACCTTTTTATTCCACTGATATTAAGGCCAAGTGTAATTATTAATCTAATAAATAAATTAATTAATAAAAAACCAAAAAAAAATTTCTTAAGTTTTGAAGAAAATTTTTATACAAGACAGGCATTTATAAATAAAGCAATTTCAAAATTTAAAAACTGTAAGTATTTAGAAATTGGAGTTTCAGAAAACAAAGTATTTAATGGTATACCCTTGAAACTTGCAGATAAGTTTGGTGTCGATCCAGAAAACGGAGGTAATTATAGAATGACTTCTGATGTTTTTTTTACTCAAAATTATGATTTAAAATTCAATGTAGTCTTTATAGATGGACTTCATACTTATGAACAATGTCAGAAAGACTGTATAAACTCTATGAACTCCTTAGTTGAAGGTGGAGTTGTATTATTTCATGACATGCTTCCACGAAATGAATTAGAGCAGATTGTTCCTCAAAATACAGCTTTATCTTGGACAGGAGATGTGTGGAAGGTTGCTGTTGAATTATCAAACTCTGAAAATGTAGATTTTAGAATAATAAATATTGACCGTGGTATAGGTATTTTAAAATTAAAAAAAAATTTTAATTATAAAAAAATGCCTGAACTTAAAAATGCAAAATATGATTTTTTTATGAACTATTATAAAAAATTTAAAATTATAAAATCTGAAGAAGCCTTAGATTTTATAGAGGAATAATAAAATCTAAATATAAAAAAATATTTCTAGGAGAAAAAAAATGTTTAATAAACTAATTAACTTTTAAGTTCATGAAGATA